>ERZ780019.15-NODE-15-length-29357-cov-3.89059_pt1 | contig 29357 bp, 26 predicted proteins | sample MGYA00511928_ERZ780019 | MGnify/ENA primary metagenome ERZ780019 (study PRJEB29588, sample SAMEA2155953) | human gut metagenome | biome: human gut; feature: human-associated habitat; material: faeces | place: Denmark | collected 2008/2010 ...
ATCTTTCTTTTTACTTATTTGTTCTGTATTATTCACCATAAACCTAAAACCTAACTTGTAACTAATATATATTATAATATAAAAAATATTAGCTATTCAAAATTCAAATTTCAAAAAAATAGTAACATTCTTTACATAGAAATTATAAAAGATGTGAACCTATTTTGAATACTAAAAACGCTACAAACCAAGCTACTGAACATTGGAATATTACAACTAAAAATGCGTAACGTTTTCCAAGTTCTCGTCTTACTGTCGCAATTGCCGCAACACAAGGTGTATACAATAGTGAGAATACTAAGAAGACAAATGCTGTTAGTTTGGTGAAGACTAACGGCAAAGCCTCAACGTCACCACCTAATAAAATTGTCAATGTACTTACAACGCTTTCTTTAGCCATAAATCCTGTAATGAAAGCTGTTGAAATTCTCCAATCGGCGATGCCTAAAGGTTTAAATATTGGTGTGATGAAGTTACCTAATACTGCTAACATGCTGTCTGATGAGTTTACAACCAAATTCAATCTGCTGTCAAATGTTTGCAAGAACCAAATGATGATTGTTGCCCAAAAGATTATTGTAAAAGCTTTTGTAATAAAGTCTTTTGCCTTTGTATAAATTAATCTGTAAATGTTTGTTGCACTTGGCATTCTGTAATTTGGTAATTCCATTACAAAAGGCACACCTTCACCGTCAAAAAAGAAGGTTTTCATTACTAATGCTGTGATTATGCCCACAATGATACCGATTAAGTATAAGCCTAAAATTACCAAAATTTGGTCTTTTTCAAAGAATGCAGCTGTAAATAATGCATAAATAGGTAGTTTGGCAGAACAACTCATAAACGGAGTTAATAAAATTGTCATCTTTCTGTCACGTTCAGAAGGTAGTGTTCTTGATGCCATAATTGCTGGAACGCTACATCCGAAACCAATCAACATTGGTACAAAACTTCTGCCGGAAAGTCCCATTTTTCTTAATGCCTTGTCCATAACAAACGCTACACGTGCCATATAACCTGTGTCTTCTAATATTGATAAGAAGAAGAACAAAATTACGATAATTGGTAAAAAGCTCAAAACGCTACCAACACCTGCAAATATACCGTTTATGATAAGAGAATGTACTACTTTGTTAAGCCCATAGGCGGTCAATGCCATGTCAGTCTTTATGGTAATAAATTCGATGATATAGTTCATTAAATTAGATAAGAACGAACCAAATGGTCCAAAAGTCAAATAGAATATGACAGCCATAATTAGTAAAAATGCCGGTATTGCGGTGTATTTTCCTGTTAAAATTTTGTCCGCCATAACTGTCATTTTATGACTTGGTGCATCAGATGTCTTTTGAACATATTCGTCACAAAGTCTTTCTATGAAAGAAAAACGCATGTCTGCAATTGCCGCTTCTCTATCTAAACCTCGTTCTTGCTCCATTTCTTCAACAATATGCAAAATGGTATCTTTTTCGTTTTGATCAAGATAAAGAGCTTCTTCTACAAGCGAATCCCCTTCTGCAAGCTTTGTTGCTGCAAATCTTAACGGAATATGTAAAGCTTCGGCATGATCTTGAATTAAGTGACAAATGGAGTGAATACATCTGTGAATTGAATCTTCATTTTTTATGTTGTGATTACAAAAATCAAGTCTTCCGGGGTGCTCCTCATATTTTGCAACGTTAATAGCGTGTTCTACAAGTTCTTGAAGACCTTGCTCTTTTGATGCAGAAATTGGTACAACAGGAACACCTAGGCGAGCTTCTAAACCGTTAATATCAATGCTTCCGCCTGCTGTTTCAACTTCATCCATCATATTTAATGCAATAACCATCGGAATATCAAGTTCAATAAGTTGCATTGTCAAAAGTAAGTTACGTTCAATGTTTGTCGCATCAACAATATTGATAATACCATCAGGCTTTTCGTTTAAAATGAAATTTCTGGTTACAATTTCTTCGTTGCTATATGGCGAAAGTGAATAAATTCCAGGAAGATCAGTGATTGTAACTTCATTGTGACGTTTAATTACACCATCAGTTCTGTCTACTGTTACCCCGGGAAAGTTTCCTACGTGTTGATTAGAACCTGTTAACTTGTTGAAAAGAGTTGTTTTGCCGCAGTTTTGGTTACCCGCTAAAGCAAGTCTTAATTCCTTTTTTTGAACCTTTCCGCCAAGCCTTCTGGTTTCATATTTTTGAATTTCACCAATTTCTGAGTGATCAGTTTCTTTGAAAACTTTTTGTTTTTTTATTTTATTATGTGCATCGTGAATGTCTTTTATGGAAATTTTAGAAGCATCGCTTTTTCTAAGAGTTAGTTCATAACCTCTAAGTCGCAATTCCAATGGATCTCCCATCGGTGCTGTCTTAATAAGTGTAACTTCTGTTTGCGGTGTCAATCCCATATCAAGAATATGCTTACGAAGAGCTTTGTCTTCACAATCAACAGCCGAAATAATTGCATCATGCCCGATAGGTAAATGATCTAATGTTTTTATTTTGCTAAAATCTTTCATTTTAATCTCTACTAATATAATTTTGTTTATTTTTATTCTAATCCGACTATATTGTAAGGTTGGGCTAACATTTTTGCAAGTGTTTTTGAAAAAAATGGTATAAATGTTTACAATTTGCAATTTTTTATGGATTTTTATAGAGATGTTGACAATTAAATTTTTTTTTGATAAATTGAATGTACACAAAGCATTGCATGATGTTATGTGTTAAGAAAAAGGTGCTCCAGTGGCGGAATCGGTAGACGCGTCGGACTTAAAATCCGATTGGGCGAATAACTCAGTGCCAGTTCAAGTCTGGCCTGGAGCAATTCTAAGACAAGGCTTTCAGCCTTGTCTTTTTAATTGTTTAGATGTATGTAAATAAAGTGCAAGTGTGAGATGGATACTGTAAATTACCAACAAGTTTGAGAAAAATTTCCAAGGTATTTTGAGAAAAACTTCTCTTCAGATGTTTTGTTGTATTACAAATAAAAATTTTTGTATGTTTCATCAATATTTTCTTGGGTTATACCTATATAAATTAGTGTTATTTCTGAACTTGAATGGTTCAGAATTTTTTGTAATAAGGGCAAATTTTTAAACTTTTTAAAATGATGATACCCAAAAGTTTTTCGTAAGGTATGAGTTCCAATTTTTGTTTTAACACTAGCTTCTTTACCTGCATTATTTAATATCTTATAGGCTTGAATTCTATCTAGCCTTTTTCCTCTTTTTGTTAAAAATAAAGGTTCATCAATTCTTTTTGTTTTCACATATTTATTAATTTCTTTTTGCAACTTTTCATTTAATAAAAATCTTTTATATTTATTAGTTTTCTTTTCTCTAATTTCTATAAAATCTCTATTTTTGACATCTTTTATATTTAGAGCCAAAATATCAGAAATTCTTAAACCACTATTAATTCCTAAATTAAAAAGTAACAAATTTCTTTCGTTACTTTTCAAAACTTGTTTTATTCTTTTTATATCATTTTTGTCTTTTATCGGCTCAACCACATTCATAAATACCTCCAAATCTAATATTGCTAATTATTTAATAATGATTTTAAATTCAAATCGCATGATATAATAGAAAAAAATAGTTAGGGAATAATATTATGACAATAGATAAGGCAAATATTTTCAAATTATCAACAGTAGAATTTAAAGAGTACGAAAAAGATCCATTTTTAGATTGTTTTAAAAGTACGAAAGAGTTTGCAGAAGCGTTAAAATATGACATTGATACCAAAGAAACTCCACATTCACTACTATTATCAGCCGATTACGGAATGGGGAAAACCTTTTTCAGTACAAGGTTTACCCAATACCTTAAAAACAATAAATATGATGTAATCTATTTTAGTGTCTGGGAAAACGATTACATGCCAAACCCATTTTTAGTTCTTTCAAAAGTTTTACTTAGCTATATCCATAATAAATTTAAAACTAAAAAATATAAAAACAGTTTAAAAATTTTGTTTGAAACAATAGAAAAACTTACAGAGACTATTACTTTTACAACTGGAGTAGGTTTTAATATTTCAGCAAAAGGACTTATAGAAACTTTCAAGGCAAAAACCGATCCAATAGAAGAGTTCAGAAAACAATTATCAGATTTTATCAAGAAAATTCCTAAAAAGAAACTTGTTCTTATCGTTGATGAACTTGATCGTTGTCGCCCAGATTATGCAATGCAAACATTAGAATGCATAAAACACTTCTTTGATATAGAAGGTCTATTTGTGATATTTCCAACTAACAAAGAAGCTCTAAATGATTGTGTTAAATCATTATATGGTATTAATAACCAAGATAGATCTTGTAAAGAGAATTATTTTCAAAAGTTTTTTAATGATGAAAGAATATTAAAAAAGCCTACCAATGACGATTATTTACATATTGTAAATCAATATATAACAGATGAGAAATTATCAGAAGCTTTAGATAAGGAATTATTAACAAAAAGCGAAAAAATGTATAATAGCACTACTTTATTAAGAAATGAATTTGCTTCATTTAGTTTTAAAGCTTGCTTAACCATAAGAGAATTAAAAGATTTTGCAATGGAACTTATTAGAATCTGTAATAATTTCTACGAACCAATTAGAGTTCAATGGTTATCTTGTTTAATGGCATATAAGAACCGATGCCGAAATAACGATTTATTTTTTAGATATCCACTACCTGCTGAACATTGTTTTAATAAAGAACGTACTAATTCAAAAGATTCGCTACTAACTTTAGCAAGCTATTCTAATGACTTAAGATATTTAAAGAGAATTGAATATTTTTATAATAAACAAAATATACGTATTGACTCCCAAAAATATCACGAATTTATATGCAACTATCGCAATAATACACATCAAACAAAAACCTACACCGAAGCAGAACAGTTCTTTGAAAATTTAAATAAAGACCTGCCTGATGTAAGAAATGAATATATGGATTGTGAGGAAGTAATTGCTAATATAGATATCATAGAGAAAGCAGCTTTAGAACAACACAAACTTATATTAGACTATCAAAACAAATATGGTTCTGACGATAACGACAACACAAGAGAAACAACGTATAAAGATGTTATTGATAATCCTGAAATATTATATAGTTTAAGTAATAATTAAATAAAATGTTTTATTTCACAAATATCTGAGAAAATAAAATATAACGTAAACGAAAACTCGACTGAATCAATCTAGTTTTCACCATAAAAAGTTATCTATACGTACCGACTTTTCGACCGGAAGAGTCATATTTTGTTATTCTTCTATTAGAATCTTTTTTGTAACTTCCAGTTCTGTGTCCATAGCTATCATAAATATTTGTAGTACCATTTGGTTGCATTCTATATGTCTCGGTTCTTCTACCTGAACTATCATATCTTGTATATCCAGTTGAAGTTTTTCTTACAGTACTTGTTTTTCTTCCATAACTGTCATACGTATTATATCCAGAAGATGTTTCTCTAATAGTTCCAGTTCTTCGACCATAAGAATCATAACTTGTTGTTGTCCTACCGCTTGTTTTATAACTACCTGCCTTTCGCCCATAACTATCATAAGAATTCATAGTAGAACACAAGCCATAACTTGCAGTTATGCACAAAATTAATAATGCTAAAAATAACTTTTTCATAATTATTTTCCTTTAATTATATCTTCTAGGCCCTTAACAAATTTAGTTTTACCACCTCTTGACGGATGTCTTAAATAGATACAATCAAAGCCAAAATTTTTACAAGATTTTTCGGCATCTCTACCAACAGCAATTATTACTGAATTTTCATAATCAAATATATCAAAAAAAGTTGTTAATATTTCCTTATAAATAGACTCTTTCTTTTCTATAGCTGATGCCTTTTTATACCAAGATTTAAAACATTTTGAATTAAAAGCATACGCATTCCAGATAACGAAGTTTTCTTGACCATATTCTTTCAACTCGTTCCAAACAATACTTGCAGTTTTTTCTTTAGTATCCTGATCTTTTGAAGTACAAGCATATTCATTAAACAAATTTGAATTTTTAAAAATTTCTTCAGATGTCATTGCAATTCCTGTATAACGAGCGCCAATACTTGGAGATTCTCCAATTAAAATATATTTAGGATTAGGACGTTCCATTAAATATTTTTTTAAATTATCACATCTTAAAGCAGGGGCAGATGATATATCACTTTTATCGCTCTGTTGCCACGGATTAAATCTGTCCTTAGGAGTTTCATATTTTTTTAATAATTCTATAAATTTTTCTATTTTTTCTTCTCTACATTCTGTCATATATTAAACCTCCATCATCATTTTTTATATCAATTTTATATAATACATTACAATATATCATTTTTGAGATAGCTTTTATATTATATAACAATTAAAATAAAGAAATGTTCATTCAATTAATTACGAATATATTATAAAAAATATCTAAGTCAGAAATGGACATATTAAATAAAAATTTTTCAAACCATACTAATTGAGTATTCAATTACTTAAAAAAATATCAAATAAATTTAATTTTTAAAATAGCTTAGTTATAAAAATATTTTTATAATTTTACCATGTTATAATTAAGGAAATAATTGATATTTTATTAATACCAAAAATTAACGACATCTTTGGATAGAAACATACCTTAAACACTAAAGTTATATTACAAAAGAATTTTTGATAATGGAAACTTTTAATAAAATAACAAGATAATTTTACTTCGTATCAAATGTTATATAAAATATTGACAAATAGGGATTCATGATTGAAGAAAAAATAACACTTAAAAAAGAAGACATAATACCAACAGTAAATAAAGGACTTAGTAATATAGGTTTTTTATTTGGAGCTGGAACATCATTTGAAGCGGGTTACCCATTAATGTCTGGATTAACCACTGCAGTATTTTCACAATTAGATGATAATGATAAACAACTAATAGCAACAGCTCTTAATTTTCATAACGAAGTTAACCAAACCAAATTCAACGTTAAGGATAATGTTCCAGATATTGAACTATTGTTAAACATTATAAAAAACTTACAAATAGGACAAAACGGTTATTATAAGGTTATTTACGAATTAGAACAAAAAATAAAACATTTGATATTTGACACTTTAAAAAATATTAACAATTATAATTTAGATAATCACATTAAATTTTTAAAATACTTCAAAAATAAAATCGGGACAAATCATGTTCCTATGTGGATTTTTACAACTAATTATGACTTATTGATTGAATTAGCATCAGCAGAAGTAAATTTATATTTAGAAAATGGTTTTTGTGGAACTATAAAAAGATTTTTTGATTTAGATTGTTATAAACGTATTCATGGACACCTTAAGTTTGAGAAACATAGTTCACGTAATTTTGAACCTCATAAGAATTTACAATTAAAATTATGTAAGTTACATGGTTCATTATCTTGGTTTAAAAATAATGATATAGTTAGTGAAATTTTTAATGATACAATAAAATCATCCAACGACAAAGAAGTTATGATTTATCCCGAACGTAACAAAATTGATGAAACATTATCACATCCATATGATAAATTATTTACATATGCAAACGATGTTCTAGGTAATGATGTAAAATATCTTGTGTCGTGTGGATACAGCTTTAGAGATCAACATATCAATGATAGACTTTTAATGCCTAAGTTAAATAATGGAAGTTTAAGAATATTTGCATTATTTGAACAAGAACCAGAAGGAATTGATAAACTAAAAGAATACAAGTCATTTAACTATATAACTAAAGAAATTTTATATCTAAATGGCAATGTATCAGATTATCCAAATAATCTTTGGAGGTTTTCAGAATTTGTAAAATTTATAACGGAGTAATTTATGAGTAATTATGTAGTTGGAAAAGTTATAGGAGTATTTGGAGATTCAATTGATGTGTCTCTTGATAATTATAATAATGAGAGCGGTGTTCCTGAGAATATGATAATTAACGTAAATACGGAACTAGGCCCTGAACCAATATCAATTGGGCAACCTGGAACATTTCTTAAAATTCAAATTTCAAATGGAATGCTATTATGCATGGTTTCTGGAATAAAAATGAGAGATACCACAAGCAATAATGCAGATGATATTTCTGTAGATTTACCAAATAGAATTTTAACATTAGTGCCATTTGGCACAATAAATGAAAATAACATTTTTGAAAAAGGTAGTGATGTTCTTCCAACAATAAATAACGATGTTTGCGCAGTTTCAAGTAAAACTATAGACACAATTTATTCAAATTTTTCTGAAGGCAATTTCAACTTGGGGAAATTATCCCTAATGCCACAACAGGATGCATTAATCAATTTAGATTCCTTTTTAAGTCGACATGGCGCAATTCTTGGACAAACAGGCAGTGGTAAATCTTGGACAGTTGCATCATTTTTACAAAAAATAGCGAATTTAGAACAATCAACTGTTGTACTATTAGACCTACATGGTGAATACAAAAATGCTTTTGGTGATTACGCCGAATATATAGATGCATCATCTTTAGAACTTCCTTATTGGTTAATGAATTGCGAAGAACTTTTAGATTTGATGGTTGATAGAAATGAAACTGCAGCTCCAAATCAAACAGCTCTATTTAAAACATTGCTACAACAAAGCAAACAAAACCACCCAGAAAATCAATTGCTAAATATTCCTAAAATAAATGTCGATACACCTGTGTATTTTGATTTTATGGCTATTTTAAGTGAATTTGATAAACTAGATAGAGAAATGGTTCCTGGAGCAACAGCAGGCAAAGAGAAGAAGGGACCATACAACGGACAATTCACGAGACTTTTAACAAGAATAACCTCTAAACTAGATGATGTACGTTATAACCTTATATTTAAACCACAAATATATAATACTTCGGCATCAATGACAGATTTATTTAGAAAAATTCTTGGAGAAGAAAAAAATCCTAAAAAAATAGTTATAATTGATATGAGTCCAATACCTTTTGATGTTAGAACCTCAGTTATATCATTATTGCTTAGATGTTTCTTTGATTTTTGCTATTGGTATAAAAAAATCAATGATGAAAGTTATCCATTGGCAATTTTCTGTGATGAAGCTCATCTATACTTAAATGAATATGACCCATCTTCTAAATCAGCAAGATTATCTGCTGAAAGAATAGCAAAAGAAGGCAGAAAATATGGGGCAAGTTTAACGATTATAAGCCAAAGGCCAAGAGAAGTTTCTGCAACAATACTTTCGCAATGCAATACATTCTTATGTTTAAGAATTACCAATCCAGATGATCAATCATATGTAAAAAGATTATTACCTGATTCACTTGCAAGCATAACGACAATGTTTTCATCTCTACGAAGAGGAGAATGTATTTTACTTGGAGATTCAGTTATTATGCCTACCAGAATAAAAATTGATAAACCCTCTCCAACTCCTAATAGTGAAGATACCTCATTCTACAAAAAATGGAATATGCCACATCAAGAAATTGATATTCCATTGGTACTTGATGCGTGGAGAAAACAAAAAGCATAATATTTGATTGTAATCTAATCTAATCAGACATAAAAAACAGTATAAATATTAGAGTCGTATTATTTACAAAATCCTAATCTTATATTTATATTTTATTTTTAAACTTATAATGAGTTGAGCGACCACTACCGACTTTTACAAAAATCTCTTTTTCAATCAAATCCTTTATATCCAAAGTCGCAGTATCTTGCGAACAATTACACATTTTTGCCCATTTTGCCGTTGTAAGATTTCCTTCAAAGTTATCCATAAATCTATTTAAAACTTTTACTTGGCGTTCATTAAAAATAGTTGTTGAATATTTTTGCCAAAATTCTGCTTTATGTAAAACAGTACTTGTTGTTTCTTCGCTTGATTTAATTGCAATCAATAAATTTTCCAGAAACCATACAAGCCAATCTGTAATATCCATTGAGCCTTTTTGCGTTTTTTCTAAAATGTCATAATAACTGTTTCTATTTTTCTGAATTTGTGCTGACATAGAGTAAAATCTATATTGCGTATCATCACTTCTAGTTAGCAACATATCCGTCAAAGCTCTTGCAATTCTACCATTACCATCATCAAATGGATGCAATGCAACAAACCATAAATGAACAACGCCAGCTTTTATTAAATAGTCAATATCATCTTGTTTATTAATATAATCTATCAAATCAGACATTTCTTTTTCAAGAATATCTGCATTTGGGGCTTGATAATGAACTTTTTCTTTTCCGATTGAGCCAGAAACAACTTGCATTGGTCCTAATTCATCATCTCTGTATTTACCAACTTTGATTTTATACATTCCACTATACCCCGTAGGAAATAGTGCAGCGTGCCAACCAATTAATCGTTCTTTAGTCATTTTATTGGCATAATTTTGAGTTGCATTAATCATCATTTCAACAACACCTTCAACATCTCTTGAAACAGGAGTTTCACCACCAATATCTATGCCTAATCGTCTTGCAATAGAAGAACGAACAATATGTTTATCTAAAATTTGACCTTCAATCTCTGATGATTTTATAATATTTTCCGTCAAAACTTGCAATAATGCATTATTTTTAACATCAAAACCTAAAGAATCCATTCTTCCAAGCAAATAACCTTGAGCCTTTTTTATATCAAGAAGTAATTTTTGAATTTTTTCTCCGTGCCACATAAAGTTGTGCCAATCAGGGTTTTGATAAATATATTTCATGTTTTCTCCGAATAATTTACGGAGATTATAGCATTTTTCTCCGTAAATTGCAAGAGATATATTTAATAAAAGGAAGCAAAAAAAATAATAAATCATATCTCAATCTCATATTGATTTTAATCTTCTTGTTGTTATTAAATTACAGTGAGATGGATACATTTTCGCTAAGACCTAAATTTAAAGGCTTTTATGGCGATTTTAATAGAACGAGATGCACTTCACTAACTGGTTTTTATTTGCACTTTATTATACAATATTTGCACTAAAATTATATCAAATTTAACATCAAACTCCGAAAGTTAGTAATATATTTACGTTTTATTTTGTTGTATTATAAGTATTAATTTACACAAAGAAAGATGGAAGCAAAATATTATGTCTGATTTATCAATATCTAAAATAGAGAGAATTAACCCGAATCTTATTCGTGATGTTTTAGGTTCCAGTAGAATTACTCAAGGAGAGAAGGTTCAATTTATAAGAAAGCATAGTAACAAAATAAAATCCACTTTAGACATTGTGCCGTCAAGTTCTGAATTCAATAAAATGATGGAAACTCGTCCACTTATCAAATACAGACCTTTAAAAAATTCTTTTACAAAGAGAGGGGATAAAATCCTGTTGGCTAAATCATTGAACATATCTGTAAGTGAAGTTGATGATTACATTAAAAATGTACAAGATTCTTTAAGTAAATTAAATACATTAGACTTCCTACCTGTTTCAACTCAAGATACTCTTAAGACATATATTTACAGGCATGGTAGCTCAGAACAAATAGTTGAATTTTTTGATTTTGAACTACAAAAGTCTAATAATATACTTAAAACACTATATAAAACCTTAGAATATAACAACAACGGTGTTGCGGATTATTTTGTCCGCCCAATTCACAGAATGAGTAATAAAACCTTAGTTGAAGTATACGGAGTGGTTGATAAAAACCTAAAAATAGCTCAAGATAAGGGGTTAATTACTGAAAAACAAAGTTTAGAAACTTCAGAGTGGGCATTAAAACGTATTTATCAAATTCAGCACAACTCTAAATTCATAAATTCTTTGAAAATAAAAGAATATGAATAGTATTGTTTTTTATGATTCGTTGTAAAAATAAAACCTTTAATAATGCTGCAATATCAATTACGATATTAAAAAGTGTTCTTTATAGAGCTTTTTCTCTCGTGGAGTTAGTGAATCGTATTGACCGTTTGAAACTCTATTGTTGATATCTTCTAAAATTTCTTTCTCAGAAGGCAACAACACATCGCCGGCTCCCGGTAATCCATTAGGTAAAAAGAAATTTGTCAAAGCATTCAGTGCCGTACGGACAAGACCTTTTCCACGGCTCATTTCTCGTTCTTCGTGCTTAGTATTTTGTGAAGTGTTATTAGTTTTTGCCTTTGTTTTAGTGTTTTGCCAAATTGAAGTGTTTTGTTTTGCAGGCACACCACGAACGACAACCTTTGTTGAATCTGCAGGTGCGCAATTAAAATCTCTTGGATTAACGTTCATACCCATAGGCAATTCTCCTTAGCTCGTATATCGACGTGTATATATTCGGTAAAATAAAAAATATCTTTAGACATTTAACTTTTAATTTTACAAAGTGTAATATTTGCAAAATCATTAAATTAAAAATTTATAAAAAATCTTCTTCCGAAAACAAATTGAAAAGCATTATTAAAAAGTACTAAGCTAAATCTAAAAATGTTTTTTAATACAATCTAGCAACTCGAAGTGTTATTTGTAAGTGCAGATAAAATCGGAAAAGGAATAGGGACAAAGTTATTTTAGATAACAACCCGTGATTATGATGCTAGAGAATTATGTGTTTATGAACAAAATCCCAACGCAAGAAAATTTTATGAAAATAATGGATTTCAGACATATAAACGCTCCGAAATAGACGAACAAGGAAATAATAATCCAATGTTATATATAAAATTGTTGTAGGATTAATATAAATTCACAATCGGTTTGAAATTTTTGATCTCTTTGATGAAGATGAGAAACGAACTCGTCAAATCATTAAAGTATTTCGTACTATTTGTTTATTTTATTCAGCAGTAAATTAAAAAATTAACTTACCTATGTTATTATATTATTTTATTGCATAACCACAGTAATCTCAAGAGTTCGGAACCAAACAATTTTAAAAACGGCATTTTTAATAATGGTAGCAATAAAAATAAACGATTTCTAAAATCGCAAAAAGCCAATGTTTTCGGTGGAAAAGTTTACTAATAAATTATAAATATTGTATTTTCTCATATGTATGTAGGTTGTGTGTCTATAATAAAACAACTAAACTTTATTTGTAGAAAGGTATACTATGTTATACGAAGATTTTATAAAAACTAAACAAGAAGAAATTTTTGATTTTTTTAAAAATGTAAAATTGCATGAACAACAATTTTCCTATTCTGAATTTAACAATGATTGTTATAAGCGTATGTATCAAGATAATCATCAGGATAGTATAAAAACAGTAAAACAATTGAAAGAGGAAATTCCTGATTTATCGATGACATGCAAGAATTGTGCAGATTATTTTATGGTTCAAAGAAATAGGAGCATTAAAGGATTAGATGTGCAGATGGGAAAATTTTTAGAAAATATTTTAATAGATTTTTTAAACAAAAATTTGCACATCAAAGCAATGCATGCCGATAATTCAAATAAAAGATATCCCGATTGTATGATATTAGGCAGTGACAAAGGTATTTTGTGCTATTTTGAGGTAAAATATCATGGTGCACCTTTTATTCAAGCAATTAATAAAATAAAAAGGTATTGTTATGAAGGTAGTGCTACATTAGATTATGAGAAAGTAAGGAACCAAATAGAATTAATAGAGTCGGAATTGGATCGACCAACATTCTATCTACATTGGATTGACTATCCTTGTTTAAAAGGCTTATTTTTTGAAACTTCAGAACAAGTTAAATCCTACTTATATCAATCAAATATTGAGTTTGAGCGCGAAGTTAGAGAAGGGGATTATAAAATTGTTAAAGATTCGTATAAGATTGTTAATAAAGTTGGCTATACAACGAAAATATATTCACCTCTGCTTCAAATGGGTAGTTTTGAAGAATTCATTAATATAATTCAAGATATGAAAAAAAATGGTATAAAACAATAATTGAGGATAAATAAATGAAATATTATTTTATTTATAGTGCTGGTGGTGGTGCAGGTGATTGGAATGGAATAAAAAGAATATGGAATTCTACAATGCCTGAAATATTAAAATCCAATATATTGCTTAAATTCGGAGATATCTTTTTTAATCATGTTCCATCGGCTAAATTAATAAGACCTCAGAGATGGAATGAAATTGATAATATTAGGCAATGGCTCTTTAATAATGTAAATGATAATTTTGTATTAGACAATTCTGAAATACTATTGGATTCAGGAACTGCTAAAATAGTTGCTTGGATTGCTCATCATAATCCTCAAATATCTGTAAGTGAAATATTAAATAAATTTGATAGTACTGTTGAAGAATTGCATATACTAGAAAAATATGCAAATATAATAGTTAACTCAAATATTAATTATACTGTAAGTTTTGACATTCCTAATCCTTTTAAGATTCGTTCTCAAAATGGAAATACCAGAACGAATCTTATGAATAATAATGAAAATGACATCGAATCCGAACAATTAGCAATCCAATATTGTGCAAAATATACTAACAAATTATATGAAGAATTAACTAATAGAATAGGAGAACAAAATGCCATAAATAAGATATTGATAACTTGTAATGGTGAGTGGTCAAAGAAACAATATGATTATTATCTATCTTTATTAAATTTTGAACCAATTAATATTGCTATTGGTGGTTTAACTAGAAGTATGCTACATAACGTAAAGAATTTAGTCGATTGGAATATTCAAGATTATTCAAAGATTCACTATTTAGGCTGTGGTGGCATAGAAAATGTAAATTTATTAAAAGAAAAACATTTAGATTATATAAATTCATCAGTGGATGTCTCAACTCCGTTAAACCGTGCTATTGAAGGTAATATAAGCAACACCAAATGGTCTGGGTATTTTTCATATATAAATAACCGATTATATAGAATAAAAATAGAAACAAAAGAACAAATATTAAATATCCATAGAAATTCTGTTAATACATTATTCTCAGAACAAGAAATGAGTAATATTATTGATTCTATATTATTACATCAAAATGGACAATCTTCACAAGAAACATATAATGCTAGAGCAAAATTAATATTACATAATAGTGATGTGTTTAGATGTAATGCTTTATAAAAATTATACTAATGAAAGTTGATTAGTAGATTTATATTCCTTCTGTAATCTTTGCTGAATTTCTCCTTCATAATTCTTGTCTATTTCAAAACCTATACCATTCCTATTAAGATTTTTTGCTGCTAATAAAGTTGTTCCACTACCAAGAAATGGGTCTAAAATAGTATCCCCCTCTTTTGTCGACATTTTAACTATTCTTTCAATCATTTCTAAAGGATAAATCGTCGGATGAGATAAATTTAATTTTTGTTTAGTCATATTATTAACTCTATCAAAATACCATACGTCAGTAGGGTTTCTTCCGTCGCCAGTTAATCTTTTATCATTTTGTGTAATATAAGGAATACGAATATCATCTAAATTGAATATGTAATTATTTAAATCTTTTACTCCCCACAAAATATTTTCATAACGACCAGATAATCTATTTATGCAATTTTGCATGTTATTAAATGTCCAAGTAATCATATTCCTTAGATAAAAATTATTTTGCTTAAAAATGTCATAGCAAATACATTGTAATGGCAAAATTTCTTTATCTTTACCAAAAGGAACAGGAGAAACATTTAGAAAAAAACTACCATTTGACGTCAAAACTCTATATATTTCTCTAGTAATATCATTGATTAAACATTTCCATTCTTCCAAAGAAATATTATCACTATACTCTCCATACATTTTTTTTATGTTATAAGGTGGAGATGTTACTACCATATTAATTGAATTTTCAGGTATATCTTTAATTAATTCTCTACAATCACCAAATTTATATATAATTTCAGACATTCAATAATTTCCTTTGTAATTGATTTTTTTTACAGGTGTTTAATCTATTTAATCGTGTATTTGCCATATTAATGTATTCTTGTTCAATTTCATATCCAATATAAAATCTATTTAATTTTTTAGCAACAACAGCAGTTGTTCCACTACCCATAAATGGATCTAATATAGTATCATTTTCGTTTGAACCAGCTTGTATAATCCTTTCAATTAATTTTTCCGGGTACTGTGCTGGATGTTCAGTTCTTTCTTCAAAATTTCCTGATACCATAGGAATTCTCCAGACATCACTTGGATTTTTTAATTGACTTTTGTATCTGTCAGGACGATAATTCAAAGCTGGAATTTTCACTGAATCTAAATTAAATTTAAAAGAATCTTTCTTTTTTGTAAACCAAAAAATATATTCATATCTCGGTGCAAAACGCAAATTTGTAGATCCACCCCAATCAAAATTCCATATAATAACATTTTTGAGGTACATATCATTAAAAAAATCCTGAATCCAATAAGGTGTTACGATTTGTCCGTCAATATATCTGTTTTTTATATTTATCCATATTGAACCGTCATCTTTTAATACTCTTTTTGTTTCAGTAAATACTTTACTTAACATCTCACGATAGATATCTTCATCTAAATTATCGTTATATTTCTTACCTTTGCTTGCAATAATTTTTCTTTTGACAACCTTATTGCCATATTTGATATCAATATTATATGGTGGGGAAGTTACCATTAAATCAATTGATTTATCAGGCAATTCTTCCATAAATTCGCTAGATTTATTATAAATAATATCCTTTATCATCATGGTACTATTATATACTAAATTTTATGTGGGTCAAGAGGATTTTATAAAAATTAATATTTTTAGCTAATATTTGTTTTGCACAAAATTTTTCTTACGACTTTTCTTCCGAATTCAAAATTGAATCTTTCAAGTTCTGATTTTGGAAAATCAATTTTCGGAAAAATATCAAACTGCAAAAATCTCAATCTATTGTGAAATGCAATGATAATAAGAAAAATGTAAAAATCAAATAAAGTAGTCTGCTTAAAACTGCTTAAAAAATGCTCAAACAAAATTTTAAAAATCGCAAGAGGTCGGAAGTGTTAAAACACAATAAAATCAATATTATGCGGGGAATAGCAAACTTCTGGGATATCTCAAATCAAGCGTTAGGCTATAATTAAGCTCTAAATAAGCAAAAAAACTCACTTTAAGTGAGTTTTTTAATGGAGCGGGAGACGAGGCTCGAACTCGCGACATCCTCCTTGGCAAGGAGGCATTCTACCACTGAATTACCCCCGCATTTCTTTCGGTTGTATATCCATTATACATGGGCAAAAAAAATATGCAAGTACCTTTTTTAAATTTCTTTAAAATTCCTAAAGATTTTTTAATATACTTAATTTTTATCTTTAAAATTATTTGTTTACGTGCTAACCTCTTATTATAAAATTAAGGATAATTTATTAAAAATGGCCGGAAGAACAACTACTAAAAAACAATCAACAACTGACATTAATGCTGCGCTTATGCCTCAAGATATTGCGGCGGAAGAAGCTGTTTTAGGGGCAATTCTTGTTAACCCTTCAGTTATGCCAAAAGTTGTTGAATCAATTAATGCAGACAGTTTTTACAAGCCTGCTCATCGCTATGTTTTTGAAGCAATGCTTCAATTATTTAACCAAAATCAAATGATTGACATTGTTTCTGTATCTGACGTTTTGAGCTATTCTTCTCGCCTTGAACTTGTTGGCGGCCGTGCATTTATCAATGATTTAGCTTTTAAAACTGTAACAACAGCCAATGTTGGTTATTATGCAAAAATTATTCAAGATAAATCAATCAAAAGAGCATTAATTACTGCCGGTTCTGAAATTGTAGCTTCAGGTTACGATCAAGACAATGTTGACGATTCTCTTGAAAATGCAGAAAAATTGATTTTTGATATTTCTTCTCAAAAATCTACAAAAGATTTTATTCCGGTAAAGGAAGATGTATTTAATGTATACAGTAAGATTGAATACAGATATCAACACCGTGATGAATGTACAGGTGTTAGAACTCATTTCTACAAGTTAGATGATATGACAAACGGGCTTCAAAAATCGGATTTGATTATTCTTGCAGCTCGTCCATCAATGGGTAAAACCGCATTTGCTTTGAACATTGTTGCTAATGTAGCAATAAAATCAAAGGTACCAGTTGCAATGTTTTCTCTTGAAATGTCACGTGAACAATTAGTTCAGCGTATGATGTGTGCAGAAGCTGAAGTTGATTCACAACGTCTACGTAGTGGTAATATGCAAAGCAAAGACTGGAACAAACTTGCAACAGTAATGGAAAAATTCTCTGATGTTCCTATTTACATCGATGATACAGCAGGTTGTACATTGACTGATATTCGTGCTAAATGTCGTCGTTTAGCAATGGAAGTTAAAGACTTAGGTCTTGTCGTAATTGACTACTTGCAACTTATCAACAGTTCTTCAAGTAGCAATGATAGAAATCAAGAAATTTCAGCAATTTCAAGAGGTTTGAAAATACTAGCAAGAGAATTGAATGTTCCGATAATTGCACTTTCACAATTATCTCGTAAAGTTGAAGAACGTGGCGATAAACGTCCAATGCTTTCAGACTTGCGTGATTCAGGTGCAATCGAACAAGACGCCGATATTGTAATGTTTATTCACCGTGAAGATTACTACAACAAAGATAAAAAAGATGAAGACGGTGAAGTTCAAGAAATTAACCAAAAGGCTGATTCAAAAGGCAAAGCAGATATCATTATTGCTAAACAAAGAAACGGTCCTGTTGGTGACTTGCAATTGTTGTTCCAATCAAATATTACAAAATTCAAGAATATGATTGATAACGAACAATTTGCATTTTAGTTTTTAAAGGCAAACTTTTTTATGAAAAGTTTGCCTTTATTTTTTGTTATTACTACTTCATAACTACTTTACATTGAAAATTCAACATGCAATAATGTAGCTATGGATACGTATGTATATTCAATTGAAGATGACGCCGAACACTCCAAAACACTTTATGTAAATTTAACAAATAAGTGTTCGAATGCTTGTCTTTTCTGTATTAGAAATACAGTTGACGAAATTAAAGGCAAGAACATGTGGTTGGAAAAAGAAAACGTAGAAGCAAAAGATGTAATTTCTCAATTTGAAAACTTTGATACCCCAGAGGAAGTTGTTTTTTGCGGATATGGTGAACCTTTTATGAAGTTGGATTTATTAAAAGAAGTTGCTAAATATCTAAAGGATAATGGTATAAAGGTTCGTGTAAATACAAATGGACATGGTAATTTTATAAATAAAAAATCTATCGTTCCTGAAATTAAAGATTTAATTGATGTAATTTCAGTTAGTTTGAATGCTTCAAATGATGAACAATACAAATTAATTTCTAAACCAAAGTTTGAAAATGCATTTGAAGAAATGAAAAAGTTTACGAAAGAATGTGTAGATTCAGGAATCAAAACAGTAATGACAGTTGTAGATGGCTATCCTGATTACACATTGGACATTGCAGCTTGTGAAAAGGTTGCAAGATCTCTGGGTGCAGAATTCAGGGTTAGAGAATGGATTAAAAACGGATATTAATATAGCAGATTAAAGGAAAGGAAAGACAAATGCTAAAAGAACAATTAGACAGAATCATGCGTCCAAAATCAATTGCAGTTGTTGGTGCTTCTACAAAAGAACACACAATTGGTTCTGATATCATGAAAAGATTACAAGAATACAAATTTACAGGTAAAATCTATCCGATTAACCCAAAAGGTGGTGTAATCGAAGGTTTACAAGCATATACTACTGTTAATGAAGTTCCTGAAGATATTGATTTAGCAATCATCGTTGTTAACTCAAAATTCGTTTTAGGTACAATTGACCAATGTAACGAAAAAGGTATCAAAGGTTTATGTATCATCACTGCAGGTTTTAAAGAAACAGGTAAAGAAGGTGCAGAACTTGAAAAACAATTAACTGAAAAATTAAACGAATATGGTATGAGATGTGTAGGACCTAACTGCTTAGGTGTTGTAAATACAGATCCTGAAATTAGCATGGACGGTTGTTTTGCCGAATCACTTCCTGAACGTGGTAACATTGGTTTCGTTTCACAATCAGGTGCTTTAGGCGGCGGTATCTTAAACATCTTAAAAGACTTAAACTTAGGTTTTGCTCAATTCATTTCAATCGGTAACCAAGCTGATGTTAACGCTGAAACAGCTTTAGAATACTGGGAAAATGAAAATGATGTTGAACAAATCTTGTTATACATGGAATCAATTCAAAACCCGGCTAACTTCAGAAAATTAGCTACAAGAATTTCTAAGAAAAAACCTATCCTAGCTTTAAAAGCAGGTCGTTCAGCTGCGGGTGCTTCAGCAGCATCTTCTCACACAGGTTCTTTAGCCGGTGCTGATAAAGCAGCTAACGCATTACTTGCTCAATCAGGTGTTATCAGAGAATATTCTTTGAAAAACTTATTCTCAACAGCAAAAGTATTTGCTAACTGCCCAATTCCAAAAGGAAACAGGGTAGCAATTATCACAAACTCAGGTGGTCCTGGTATCATGGCTACTGATGCAGTATGTGAATATGGTATGGAAATTGCTAAAATTACAGATGAAACAAAAGAAAAATTAAGAAGTTTCTTGCCTGCAGCAGCATCTGTTAAAAACCCAATCGATATGATTGCTTCTGCTCCAATCGAACACTACAAAGAAACATTAAAAACAGTTATCGCTGATGAAAATGTTGATATGATTATGGTTATCTACTTACCATTCTTAGGTTTAAAAGATATCGATGTAGCTAAGGCTGTTATGGAAATTAAAGCTCAATATCCTGAAAAACCTGTTATTGGTGTGTTCATGACTAAATCAGAATTCTTTACAACATTATCAGATATGGATGTAAATATGCCATTCTTTATGTATGCAGAAGAAGCTGCTGAAGGCTTTATGAGATTAGATCAACAACGTAAATGGATTGCTAGACCAGAAGGTAAAATTCCTTGCTACGATGTTGACAGAAAGAAAGCTGAAAGCATTATGTACAATGCATTAAAAGAAGAACGTGCACAATTAACAACTCGTGAATCAATTGATGTATTAGATGCTTACGGTATCAGAGTATGTAAATCTGGTTTCGCTACAAATGAAGAAGAAGTTGTTTCAATCGGTAACTCAATCGGTTATCCGGTTGTAATGAAAATGACTTCTAAAACAACATCTCACAAAACAGATGTTGGTGGTGTAAGAGTTAACATTCAATCTGAAGAACAATTAAGAGCTGAATACAAAGACTTGTTAGCAAAACTTGAAGAAAGAGGATTGTTAGATGGTCTTGAAGGTGTAATCATTCAAGAAATGGTTAAAGGTAACAGAGAAATGGTTTGCGGTATTGCAACAGATCCTCAATACGGTCCAATGATGATGTTCGGCTTAGGTGGTGTATTCATCGAAGTTATGAAAGACGTAACATTCAGAATTGCTCCTCTAACAGATGTTGATGCTTCTGAAATGATTAAATCAGTTAAAGCATATAAATTGTTAGAAGGTGCTAGAGGTACAACTCCTGCACAAATGGATCAAATCCAAGAAACATTATTAAGATTATCTCAATTAGTTTCTGATTATAAATTCATTGATGAATTAGATATTAACCCATTGTTAATTTCTGAAAAATCAGGTGAAGGTATTGCAGTTGACGGTCGTATCAAAGTTAGATTAGAAGAAGCTAAAGAAGCTTTAGGTTTAACTTGCTGCAGTTGTGGTTGCGGTTGTGACTGCAAATAATAATCTTTAAAAGATTAGGTTGATTTTAGAGGCGAAGCCTTTGGCTTCGCCCCTTCTTTTTTATTTTAATACACTAAACGAAACGATTTTTGAGTGCATAATGTTTAGCCAATCATATTTAAAACAGGCAATATCATTACAGCTACATTCATCATCGTCGCAAGAACAATAATCATCAATTTTACAAACAATGGCATTATTAAGAGTTAATATTCCGTTTGCAACCTCTTTACATTTACCATCGCATTGATATACAAATCCATCAATTTTAAGATGATTTGTAAAAACTGTAATTCTATTGCTGTCACTTTCTGCTACGATTTCATAAATTGTTTTGTTAATGTTATCCATAATAAAAATATACCCTCCTTTGTTATTTATACAAAAGAGAGTATATTTTTAATTTATAAATTTTATAATTGCCCGACTTGGTTATTTAATAGCTTTTGCTACACGGTGTAAAGTTTTATCTTTGCCTAAGATAACAAGAGTCCCAACCATATCGGCACCACGAGTTCTACCTGTAACTGCAGCTCTGATTGCCCACATTGTAACTTTTGCTTTTACGCCCTTTTCTTTGTAGAAACCACGGAATGCTTCAAGTTTTTCGTGAAGACTTTCTTCTGTCCATTCCCAATCTTTAGCTTGTTCTGCAAAAGTTTTTAGAACATCTTGAGAAACTTCTGTATCAAGAACTGTTGTTTGAACTTCCGGTTCAATTTCTACATCTTCACCGAAGAAGTAAGAAACAGCATCTGTAATATCTGAAAGAATTACAAGTGGATCTCTTGTGATTTCAACCATATGAGTATATTGTTCATCAGTCATTGTTGATAAATCATATTTAGCCAAGAATGGTTTTAATCTTTCTTTTAAGTTGTTTATATCAAGTTTTTTGATATATTGGCTATTCATCCAGTTTAATTTATCATATTCAAAAATAGAGTTTGATGATGAAACTTCGTTGATTCTGAAATCTTGAGCAATTTCATCAACTGATTTAATTTCGTTTCCGTCTGATGGAGCCCAACCTAACAATGCAACAAAGTTAATTAATGCATCTGTTAAGTAACCTTTTTCAACGAATTCAGAAACGGCAGTAGCACCGTGACGTTTAGAAAGTTTACTTCTGTCAGGAGCCAAAATCATACCTAAGTGACCAAATCTTGGAACTTCTGCACCTAGAGCTTCATAGATTAAAATTTGTTTGAATGTGTTTGAAATATGGTCTTCTCCACGAATGATGTGAGAAATTTTCATTAACATATCGTCAATTACAACGGCAAAGTTGTAAGTCGGAGAACCGTTTGATTTCATGATAACGAAGTCACCAATTAAGTTTGTATCTTGGTGTAAATCACCTTTTACAAGGTCATCAAAGTGAATTATTGATGAATCGTGGAATGCTTTTGTAGCTTTTTCAACAGAAAATCTGATTGCAGGTTTTCTGCCTTCTGCTCTTAATCTATCTTTTTCAATATCAGTTAAGTTTTCGCATTTTTTAGAATATACGTAAGCTTTTTTATTTTTTGTAGCTTCTTCTTTTTCAGCTTCCAATTCCTCTGGAGTGCAGAAACATTCGTAAGCAAACCCTTTTTCTAATAAGATTTGAACATATTTTGGATAAATATCAAATCTTTCAGATTGAGTGTAAGGACCATACGGGCCACCTACATCCGGACCTTCATCCCAGTTTAAGCCTAATGCTTTTAAACTATCAAAAATGTTATCAATATATGCTTGGCTTGTACGCTCAGCATCTGTGTCTTCAATTCTTAAAACAAATTTACCGCCAACTTTTTTAGCGTATAAATAGTTAAACAAAGCTGTTCTTGCAGTACCAACGTGAAGGTTTCCACTTGGTGATGGTGCAATTCTAACTCTTACATCTGACATAAATTTACCTTCTTTCCTTCTTCTGATATTTTAATTATCTCATGAACAAGGTTTTTGGCACAATATTTTTAAAAAATATTATTTATTTTCAGTTTTTATTTGAGTATTCATTTTGTGAGCATGAATTCTTTGCATCAATTCACGATATGCTGTAAAAAATCTGATAGCTTGAGCTTTAGCACTATGAGGTACTGTATATGACATTGTTTCATTTTTTATTGTATCTAGCATTTCAATGTTTAAATCTTTTTTTGAATTCAAGATTTCAGCAGGGTTCATTGTTGGTTTTAAGTTGTATTGAAACATCATATTTGAGGCTTCGTTTTGGTAGATAATATCATTGCCAAAAATATCATTTGAGATAATAAATAAAAAACCTTTTAAGTGGATGTATCTAAGTTTATTAGGATCACCATAAGCTGCAGTTCTTGGAAATGCAGCAAAAAAAGTCATTTGAGATAGTGCAATTCCAAAAAACGAAAGTGCAACTAAAAATATTAATATAATTGATGTAACTATTATTACTGCCATACTTATATTATATCAACAGATAAAAAAAAATGGAAGAGGTAGGCAAAAGTGTAAATTCTTATGGTTGAAAATTTTGAAATTTTGTTTATAATTATAGAAAGGTTTGGAAAAAAATGAGAACTTTATATGGCGAAGAAAAATAATGTTTCAAGAGTTATTTTGTCAGATTTAGTCGATAAAAAAACTGTTGATAAATTTTTAAAAACTTTTTATAAAACTTTCGGTATAGGCTGTAATTGTGTTGACGAAAGTAAGGTTATCGCTAATATTTCGATGTCTAAATTTTGTAGTATGACACGAAATACAGAAAAAGGGTGTAAGTTATGCGAAGCTTGTGACAGAGATGCTTGGGAAAAAATAAAAAAAACAGGAAAACCTGCTCTTTATCAATGTCATGCCGGTTTAGTTGATATAGCTATTCCTATAATCGTTGATAACAAATACTTGGGCATGATTATGGGTGGACAAATTAGTACAGGTAAGATTGATGAACAAAAAATACTAGAGCTAAGCAAGCAAATAGAAATTGAAAATTCTCAAGAATATTTAGATGCAGCAAAAAAAATTAAATGTATTAAAAGTAAAGAAATAAAAAAAGCTGTAAAAGTCCTATCTTTAATCGCTCAAACTGTTTCTGAAACGGCTTATTCGATGTATTTGCTAAAAAAAGAAGCTGAGAAAAAAGAATTTATATTATCTTTGATTGCAGCTGTAGAGAGTGCAAGTTCTAAAAATAAATTGTATAACATAATTTGCAAAAAAATTATGAATTTTTTCAATGCAGATAGAATTTTAATTGTAGAATTTAGCAAAAATGGTACATATAACATATTACAGGAATTAAAAGCTGACAAATCTATAAAATCTGTGTTTGAAGTTTTACCGAAAAATACTGCAGAAAAAATTATGACATATTGGAATGATATTGTATTCAACAAAAATGAAGAAGTTACTTTCAATAGTGTTAATGCGTACGATATTCCTGATTTTATCAGAGAAGCATACAATAAAATCGGCTTGGTTTCAGCGATGACAACAATTTTTAATAGAACAGAAACCTCAGCAACAGTTGTCGTTTTGGGTAAATATAACAATGATAATATCTGGACAGAAGATGACGTAAAAGGTTTTAATTTATGCGGTAAACAAGTCAATATTGCTATAAACAAAATAAAACTCACCGAAAAAGCAAAAATAAGAGCGTTGAGAGAAAAGGCTCTACTGGATAATCTCCCAGCAAGTGCATTTTTAAAGGATGTAAACGGTAAGTTTTTGGCGGTGAATGATGCCTTTTTAGCCTGTGGTTTTTCACGTGAACAAATTTTAGGACATGACGATTTTGAGTTTGAACCTTTTGATGTAGCCGCTTCTTATCAAGCCGAAGATTTAGAGGTGATTAATAGTAAAAAGCCTTTTAGAAATATTCGAAAAGTAATAAGAGACGGTAAAGAATTATGGATGGAAAGTTATAAAAGTCCTGTATTTGATGAAAATGGTAATGTTGTTGCTATTACAGGATTTAACAAAGATATAACTGCTCAAATGACAATGGATAAGTTGAAAAATCAATTTATTTCTATTATCAGCCATGAGTTACGAACTCCTTTGACTTCAATTAGTGGCAGTATAGATTTAATGCTGAATGGTTTGGTTGGAAATGTTGATGCTCCTTGTACAGAAATGCTTAAAATCGCACAAAAAAATACAAATAAGTTAACTTCTTTGATTAACAATATTCTTGAACTGGAAGCTTTAGAAACAAATACAATGACTTTAAAATTTTCTTCTCAAAAAGTAAAAACAGTTTTAATGGAAGCTATAGAAACATCAACAAAACCTAAAACGGCTGTTGGTACCCCCCCAAAAACAGATATAGATTTAGAAAATGAATGTATAAATATTGATAAAGAAAAATTCATTAAAGTTTTGCATAACATTATATCTAATGCTTATAAATTTTCTGATATTGGTGAAGACATTATTGTTAGCACAAAAGTTAAGAAAAAAGATGTTTACATTACGATAACAGATACCGGTGTTGAAATTCCGGAAGGTATGGAAGCTAAAGTTTTCAACAAATTTAAAGAAAAGGACACAAACAACCAACACAGACAAGAAGGTGTTGGTTTGGGACTTGCTATAGCAAAATTACTTGTAGAAAAAATGAACGGCACAATATCTTATTCATCTAAAAAGAATAAGACAAGCTTCATGCTTACTTTCCCAATTGCTAAGTAATTATTATGCTACAGCGTAATGTTTATTCCATAAATTTTCAATAATTGAGTATAATTTCATTGTGTCAAAAGGTTTTGGAATTACGCCTAAAACGTCCATTTTGCTTAGTTCTTCAATCTCAAAGGCTTGGGCTTTTGAGGTTAAAAATATAACCGGAATATCCTTAAATTTCGGATTTTTTCGGATTTCCTTCAAAACTGTAGGTCCATCCATTACAGGCATGACTACATCTAATAATATTAAGTCCGGAATTGCGTACCTTAAGCTTGCAAGTAACTCTTGTCCGTTATTTGCAAAGTCTAATCGTAGACTTGAATTTTTTGATTCAAGCACAATCTTGACGATGATTTTAATATCTTCATCATCTTCGGCATAAATTATGTTCTTAATCTCTCTTATGATATAACTCCTGTGTGGTGGGTGAATAGATGCAAAATAATATTAGGGTATATATTAATACTATGCCCATATTGGGTGTATTTAATAACATTAATGTTAATTTTTGTTATGTTTATATATAGCTGTACTTACTACGGTTTAATATTTACAATGTTAATCAGTATTTTACATAATAATGGAACATGTTTTTTTATTATATATAATATTGTGTAGTGAGGTAATAATTATGTTTAAGAAAATAGCTTTTTTGTTTTTTATATCAGTATTTTTGTATAATGCAAGTTTTGCTTTACCAAATTATTCAACAGAAGAGCAAAAATTTATTGAATATCAAACAAATAACACAATTAATAACGCTAAGTTATATAGAACTGCAGTATATAAAACTTTAGATATCACCACTCCTCAAATGATTGATATTAAAAAACTTGATAAAGCATTTTATGCACAAATTAAACCGGTGTTAATGGAAAATTATCATACGTTGAATAGATTATCAAAACTAACAAATCAAATAAAACCATCAAAAAAACTTGTGAATGTTGAAAAGAAAAAATTGAAAGAAAACGTTAAAATTTTAGATGGTTATAAAGATGATTATGAAGTTGAGTTATATAAAATTTTAACTCCGGCTCAAAAAAATAAATATATACAGTTAAGAAATGAACGTATAAAAGAGTATAAGGCTACTTATTCTCATTAGTCTTTATAATTTTCGATTTCTCTAAGAACTTTTGCCGGATTCCCAACAGCTAATGAGTTTGCCGGAATGTCTTTAGTTACAACACTACCTGCTCCGATTACACAGTTGTCGCCAATAGTTACGTTCGGAAGAACAGTAACATTTCCGCCGAACCATACATTATTTCCAATTTTTATAGGTTTTGCAATTTCTAACCCTTGATTTCTTGTTTTTGCATCAAGTGGGTGGATTGGTGTATAAAAGGAACAATTTGGACCAATAAAAACGTTATCACCAAAGGTTACTTTTGCACAATCAAGAATTAACAAATTGTGATTTGCATAGAAATTATCGCCAATTCCAATGTTATAACCGTAGTCACAAGTAAAAGGCTGTTCAATAAGAAAGTTCTCTTTTGTCGAACCTAAAATCTTTTTTAATAACTTTTGTCTTTCTTCTGCTTTTTCAGGAGATAACAAATTATGTTCGTAACAAAGTTTTTTGCAATGAGTTCTTTCTTCAAAAAGAGTTTTATCTTCACTTGGGCTATGCCATAAACCGTTTAACATTTTTTCTTTTTCGTTCATTTTATACGCAACCTCTAAAATTAAATCTTATTTTTTCTAATATCATCAATTTTACAGGTTTACAAGGGTTCCCAACAGCAATACAAGTGTCTGGAATATCTTTAGTTACAACACTACCTGCTTCAATGATGCTATTTTTGTCAATAAAACCAAAAAGCTTTTCTAGAATTTTCTTTTTCTTTTGTGCATCTTCATATGGTGAGGAGTTATATTCTTTTGTTAATTGTTCTGACTGTATGTGTAAACTTAAGTAATTATCTGTATTTGTTTCAATGTGTTGATATTTTTTCATGGCAACTCCTATATATATGCAACAAATATAGCATGAAATAGAATTAAAAAAAGATGTCGGAGAAATATTCTTTTACGTTTAGGTTACAGCATGAATAATCAAATTATTTGCGTGAGCCTTAAATGATTTACAGAGATAAGGACTCTGTTTTGAGTTGACTAAATGCCAAGTCAAAATGGAGGAAAGATCCACCACGGTTGTGAGAATGATCCATAAAATTAATGTAATATAACACATGAAATGATTTCTTGTAACACTTGGTTTGATTATTTAGGGCAAAAGGTTTTATAAAATTAAAAATATTTTCGGAATATAAATTGATAGAATTTAGACAAAATTTCTCTAATTGCTTAAGTTCGAGGGAAAGCGGTAAATGATATTAAAAAAGCAGACATTTATAATGCCGTTCTAAAAAATGAAGATAAAATTTATGTTCAAAATAACAAAACAAAAATGGTTGCAGGTTTATCAAAAAAGTCTTTGAATAAAATTATATCAACAATTTTTACTCTTGATATTGAAAGTAGATATATTTTTAGAACGTTTTTTGATTGTAATATCAAAACTTCTTTTGATAATTGCATCTAAAACTTCAGGTTCTATTTTATTGACATCAACTTTGCACCAATGAGATTTATTCATATGCCAAGCCGGAGTTATTGATTCAGGATATTGGTCTTTCAAAATTGAAATTGTTTCAGGCTCTGCTTTGAGATTGATATACAAAACACCATCTAAACGAAAAATCAATGCAAACCATTTATTGTTTGATTTATGTCTCATAACAGGCATTTTTCCACATCGTTCTTCATTAAACGGATATGTTTCTATCGCATCATCATCAATTAAACATTTTTTTATTAAATTTTTTTCATTCATACATTCAGAATACTACAAAAAAAGAAGGGAAAATAAAAAATGAATTTTTTATCAATTATTAAAAATTGGGAAGACTTTAGTGTAATTTGGTTGGTTGTTCAACCTTTTATCTTAAAACTGTTTCAAAAGAAAATTCCAAGTTCAATTATTCTTCTTTATATTTACAAGGAATATTCATTTCTTTTAAGTAATCAAGCCCCCATTTGTTTAATTCAATAATAGATTGGATTAATCTCTTT
>ERZ780019.61-NODE-61-length-18243-cov-5.92902_pt1 | contig 18243 bp, 16 predicted proteins | sample MGYA00511928_ERZ780019 | MGnify/ENA primary metagenome ERZ780019 (study PRJEB29588, sample SAMEA2155953) | human gut metagenome | biome: human gut; feature: human-associated habitat; material: faeces | place: Denmark | collected 2008/2010 ...
CCTGCTTTCCGCTTATTCAACATACGCGAGGCCAACCCCGTCTCGCTGCGTTCGACTGCCCCTTCCAGAGGAAGGGGCTAGTGGGGGTGTCCTTCTCGTATCGTCATTTCGAGCGAAGTCGAGAAATCTTCCTTGCAGAGCGATAAACGACTGGGAGACTAAGAGACTAGAAGACTGGGAGACGTCAGATTTTTTGTACGACCTGCTTTCCGCTTATTCAACATACGCGAGGCCAACCCCGTCTCGCTGCGCTCGCCTGCCCCTTCCAGAGGAAGGGGCTAGTGGGGGCGTCCTTCTCGTATCGTCATTTCGAGCGAAGTCGAGAAATCTTCTTTGCAGAGCAATAAACGACTAAGAGACTAGGAGACATAAGACATCTGATTTCTGATGTCTAACGTCTAAACCCTAATCCCTAGCTACTAATCCCTAGTCACCAGTCACCCGATTTCTTCTGCAAAGCTCGCTTCATTTGTGTTATAATCTGATAAGGATTCTCTATTATCCATCAATTTGAGTAAGGAAGTGTATCTATGAAAATCACGACAGAAGAAGCTCAGAAGATCGCTCTTCTTTCCCGTCTGTCCTTTGCGGACGAAGACTTGGAAAAGATGAGAGACTCCATGAACAGCATCCTCACCTACATGGAAGAACTGAACCAGTATGATACGACTGATGTAGCGCCGACCGTGCATGCCGTCGAGCAGTACAATGTCATGCGCGAAGACGTCCCGCATCAGTCTTTTACGAATGAAGAAGCACTCATGAATGCGCCGGAAAAGGAAGACGGCTATTTCAAAGTGCCGAAGATTATTTAAGGAGGCAGCCGAGTGAAATACACGATTCATGATCTCCATGAACAGCTGGTGAAAAAGGAAATCTCCGCTGTCGAACTCACAAAGAAAATCATCGCGCATCGTGACAGCGTAGAAGGGGACATCCATGCTTACCTTTCTACCTCTGATGAGAGTGCGCTCTCTGTCGCAGCAAAGGTCGATGCGAAGATTGCCGCCGGAGAAGAGATCTCCGATCTTGCCGGTATCCCGGGCGCGATCAAAGATAATATGTGCATCAAAGGCGAGACCTGCACCGCGGCCTCCCGCATGCTTGAACACTGGGTATCCCCGTATGATGCGACTGTCATCGAAAAGCTGAAAGGGGAAGACTATATTTCTCTGGGCAAGACGAATATGGATGAATTCGCCATGGGTTCTTCGACCGAGCGCTCCGCCTTCGGACCTTCCCGCAATCCGTGGAATACGGACTATGTACCGGGCGGCTCCTCCGGTGGCTCTGCGGCAGCTGTCGCGGCGAATGAAGCCATCTGGTCCCTCGGCTCGGACACGGGCGGATCTATCCGTCAGCCGGCGTCCTTCAATGGCATCGTCGGTCTGAAACCGACCTATGGCCTTGTTTCCCGTTACGGCCTTCTGGCTTTCGCATCCTCCCTTGACCAGATCGGGCCGCTCGTCAAAGACGTCACCGATGCAGCCATCGTCCTCAATGCGATCGCCGGCCATGATCCGCGGGACTCCACGTCCATCCCGCAGGAAAAGAAGGACTACAAGAAAGCCCTCGTCCGCGATGTCAAGGGCATGAAGATCGGTGTACCGAAGGAATTCTTCGGCGAAGGCATCAAGGAAGAGACCAAGGCAGCGATCGATGCGGCTCTTGATTTCTACCGCAAGGAAGGCGCGGAGATCGTCCCCGTCTCCATCCCGCATATCAATAGCGGTGTCTCTGTCTACTACATCATCGCACCGGCAGAAGCCAGCTCGAACCTCGCCCGCTATGACGGCGTCAGCTACGGCTTCCGTGCACCGGGTGAAGATATCATCGATATGTATATCAAGACCAGAAGCCAGGGCTTCGGTGAAGAAGTGAAGCGCCGCATCATGCTCGGGAACTACGTCCTCTCTGCAGGCTACTATGATGCGTACTATCTGAAAGCACTCAAAGTACGCACCCTCCTGAAACAGGAATTCGACGAAGCTTTCAAGCTCTGCGACGTCATCGCAGCACCGTCGGCTTCCGGCACCTCGTTTAAATTCGGCGCCTTCTCCGATCCGCTGTCCCTCTACATGGAAGATATCTGCACCGTACCGGTGAACCTCATCGGTGCACCGTCCATTTCCATTCCGGTCGGTTTCAAGGACGGCATGCCGCTCGGTATGCAGCTCATCGGCAAGACGCTCGCCGAAAAAACCATCCTGCAGGCAGCCTACACCTTCGAACAGGCTCATCCTGAATTCACCAAAACCGCGCCAAAAGGAGAGATTAAGGAATGAAATATGAAGTAGTCATCGGCCTTGAAGTCCATACCGAGCTTCAGACCACCACCAAAATCTTCTGCAGCTGCAAGACATCCTTCGGCGCAGATCCGAATACCAATGTATGCCCTGTCTGCCTCGGCCTGCCGGGCGTGCTGCCGGTCCTGAATAAGAAAGTCCTCGAATACGCTGTCCGCGCCGGCCTCGCACTGAACTGCGAGATCTCCCGCTTCAGTAAATTCGACCGCAAGAACTATTACTACCCTGACCTCCCGAAGAACTTCCAGACCTCGCAGTTCGACCTGCCGATCTGTGAACACGGCTACCTCGATGTCGAAGTCGACGGCGAAGTGAAGCGCCTGCGCATCACACGCGCCCATATGGAAGAAGATGCCGGGAAACTTGTCCATCACGGCACCTCCATCACCGATTCCGATTATTCGCTGGTCGACTATAACCGTACCGGCACGCCGCTTCTGGAAATCGTATCCGAGCCGGATATGCGCTCTGCTAAAGAAGCTGTCGCTTACATGGAAAAGATGCGTGCGATCCTGCAGTACGTCGGCATTTCCGACTGTCGCATGGAAGAAGGAAGCCTGCGCTGTGATGCGAATGTCTCTGTCCGTCCTGTCGGTCAGAAGGAACTCGGTACCAAGACAGAGATCAAGAACATCAACTCCTTCAAGGGTGTAGAACGCGCCATCGAATACGAAGCGATGCGTCAGGCTGAGCTTCTCGAAGAAGGCGGCAAAGTCGTCCAGGAAACAAGAACATGGGACGAAAAAGAAGGCGTCACCAAGTCCATGCGTACCAAGGAAGAAGCGAATGATTACCGCTACTTCCCGGAACCGGACCTCGTCCCCTTCACCGTCTCTGATGAATACATCGAAGAGATCAGAAAATCTCTGCCGGAACTGCCGGATGCCAGAAAAGCGCGCTATATGAAAGACTTCGGTATCTCAGATGCCGACGCTGTCTTCATGACGAATGACAAAGCTACCGCTGACTACTTTGAAGCCTGCGTCGCTTGCGGCGCAGAACCGAAGGCTGCTGTCAACTGGCTGATGGGCGAATTTGCCAGCCAGCTCTCTACCGATGGCATCGAGATCTCCGCGGCTCCTGTCAAGGCAGAAGACCTCGCAGGACTCCTCACCCTGATCTTCAAGGGCACCATCTCCGGCAAGATCGCGAAGAAAGTCTTCGCCACCATGTGGAAGGAAGGCGGCAAGGCAGAAGACATCGTCAAAGCCCAGGGTCTCGTACAGATCTCGGATACCGGCGCCCTGCAGGAACTGGTCGACAAAGTCGTTTCTGAAAACCCGAAAGCCGTAGAGGACTTCAAAGCCGGCAAGAAGAAAGCCGTCGGCGCTCTCGTGGGTCAGATCATGAAAGCCACGAAGGGCAAGGCGAATCCGAAGGTCATCAATGAGCTTTTGAATAAAAAACTTGCATCCTTATGAGTGAAGATAAGAAATCAGACTACACGGAAGTCCATGAAGAGCCCAGACGCATGTCCGAGGAGGATGTGAAGGACTACCATGGACTCACCCTGAATGAACAGGGGGAAGAATATCGAAAGGAAGCGCCGCAGGGCGGGATCCATATCGAATTCATCGACGTGAAGGCCATCCCGTGGTGGAAAAAGGCCCTCTACATCGCAGGCATCATCGCATTTCTCGCGATCGTGCTTGCAGTTGCTTGGTTTTTCCTGGTATGGGGCGCTGTGATCTTCCTCGCCGGCGTCATCGTGTATTTCTTGAAAAAATATCTGTTTTGAAGGGATCCCGTCTGCTTGTAGGCAGGCGGGATCTTTTTGCATGGAGAAAGATGCCCTCTGCCTCAGATATCCCCCTAAAATGAACGTGATTTTTTCATAACCTTTTGATATAGTAAGGGTAGAAGGAAACAACGTCCTTACGCGATGATACCCGTCTGCCGCCTCACCATCTACAAGGACGTGCCTTACACCTTCCTCTTCATGAATCGTATCCGCACGCCGAAAGAAAAAGACAGAGACTCGGATGGCGGAGGCTCCGCAGCAGACAGTAGCCATGGCGGGGGAGAAAGACACTTCTGACAAGCAGAGGCATGCCGGAGAAATCACGAATCACTTGACAGAAACCATTACGAAAGAAAAGGAGACGATTCCCATGTGGAAACATACTTGCCAATGCCTGATCCTGCTCACTCTCGCATCCTTGCTATGCGCGCATCCCACACAGGCCGCCATGATGGTAAAGGATGCAGAAGAGCAGATCCATCTCATCATGGATGCCCGTGATATCTGGGATCTCTCAGAGCCCGGTATGGACACCGTCGGCTATATGTGCAGCGATCTTGACGGTAATGGTCGCTTGGAGATCCTTGTCGCAGAGAGCGGCGGTACCGGGCTTCATACATATACAAAGATCTACGAAGTGAATGAAGCGAAAGATGCACTCATCCCATGCGGGAGATCATGGCCCGATACAAGCTCCGAAGCCGACATCATGATGACGAACTACGTACCGATGAGCGTGAACGGCATCGATGGCATACAGTGGTACTCCTTCACAGATGAATACCGCGACGGCGCAGAATATGGGACGGCGAATCTCGCTCTCTCCCTGCAGGACGGGACGCTCCATGCGAAAACCATCGCCACGACGCACACCTTCTACGATGACGCCGGCCGTCCGCATGTATCCTACGAAAATGCAGCTGGTGCTTCTATTTCCGAAAAAGCCTATCACAAGACATTAGAGAACGTTTTCGCCCATTCGGAAACCACCCTCATCTCCTTCCCATGGCTCATCTATCACAGGGATACCTTTCACGAGTGGAAAGAGAAAAGCCCGACAGACATCTATACCATGCTCCTCGATACTTATCTGAATTTCAGCGGAGAAAAAGAGGGGATGGGGTGATGCATCGCGATATTCCCCACCTTGTCATCCCGAGCGAAGCCGAGGGATCTTTATGGCAGGAGGGAAAATGGTGAGTGTGAGATCGCATGGAAAAGATGCAAACCAGTAGAGCCATCTGTCAAGAAAGCCGACGTGCAAGAAAGATTTCTCGACTTCGCTCGAAATGACGATACGAGGATAAGGATAGTCAAACATGCGGGAGGCTAACCTCCGCCCCTCCGGGGCACCTCCTTCCAGAGGAAGGAGGGTGAGAGTCGTCCCCCCCTTCCTTTGGAAGGGGGATGCCCGAAGGGCAGGGGGTTGGCTCCTATGTATGATAGACAGCGCTCTTCCCACAGTGTCATCCCGAGCGAAGCCGAGGGATCTCCATGGCAGGAGGGAAAATGGTGAGTGTGAGATCGCATGGAAAAGATGCAAACCAGTAGAGTCATCCGGCAAGAAAGCCGATGTGCAAGAAAGATTTCTCGACTTCGCTCGAAATGACGAAACGAGGATGAAGGCAAATAAAAAACCGTCCTGCAAAATCATTTGCAGGACGGTTTTTGTACCGCTAGCTAGCCGGCGTCAGCCAGATCGCCAGTCGCCACCGTGCGGATGCCCGACAGCGGACGCGACTGCAGCGCGGCGATCGCATTCGCCGCTGCATACAGCTCATCATTTGTCGCCGCACACTTGATGCGTGTGAAGTTCAGATTCTTCACCTTTGTTTCTCCCGTAGAAGTATCTTCCACGCGGATCTGCAGTTTCACATCGACAAGTTTATTCTGAATAGCCATAGTAGTATTCTCCTTATAAGAAATTAAAATGGGTGCAGAGATAGCGCAAGGGGCGTGCTGCCCCTTGCCCATGAATGAAAGCTCTGCTCGAATGAGGAATGGGGAATGAAGGTGACGGCTTCACCGCGAGTACATATGGGGCGATGCCCGAAGGCGGTATACCAGTCACTCCGAATCCCTATTCCAGCACGGTAGCGCTCGTTTCCACGATCTTCGCGCTCTTCAGAGATGTGACGGGAGCGCCGGAGGAAGACTCCAGCACCGGGATGATGAGAGCCGCCTTCTCCTTCACCGTAGCCAAAGTGAGATCCTCCTTCGGAGAAGGGATGGAAAGAATCATAGAACGTCCGCCTTCGACGTTGAAAGTCAGTTCAAGCATTTTTGTATTGGTCGCCATAGTAGGTCTCCTTATCGTGTAAGTCCATGGCAGGCAGTGCCAGCCAAAGAGAGGAATATTCATGAAATGTTTCGGAAAGAATAGGATGGCCCTCTGCGATCGACGTCTCGAGTGAGAGATGCCTCCTCTGATAAGAAATGGTATAGCGCACCGCGGAGAAACACTATATATAGGAAGAAGTCGCACAAAAAAACACCCGGAAAGACCGCCCGCCTTTACTGAAATGTAGGGGATGCTCGGAATCGGTGCCGGCGGCGTCAAGTGTACCGAAGTACGAACGTCTTGGCTATCGTCGGGGCACGCCCTCCCATGCAGCAGGGAAGTTTGCGGTCAAATTGGATTTCTCCGGGGTTTATGGGGTTGACATGGATTGGGCCTTGAGCAGGCTTCGAAAGAAAGGTCCACATCATCTTGGCCTGCCCGATGGCCTTGGATCCTTCTGCAGATCTATCCTCACCATCAGTCGGCTCTCCGTATGATTCCTTGCGCATTAGAATTCCGAAATCGGAGTCGCCGCCCGGCTTGGATTTGCAAACAGATGCATCCTCAGCTCATGACTTTATTCTACAATTTACTTTTCAAAAAATCAAGTCTTCAAAAACAAAAACTCAATCCATGGTGTAAATTGTATTTTACAAATCGTTCATATAGTGCTTTTGTATGGGGCAGAGGCCTTGCATTTGAATTGGAAATATGATAAAATAGCTCGTTTTTTTGTAAGAACTTGTTTGAGTTTAGGGGGATGCGAATGGTACCCATTGTCAAGGACACAAAGATTTTCGTTGTCCCCATTTTTAGACAGCTATGAATTTCGTATCCCGTCCAATAGACATTGGCACTTTGAGTACCCATATTATTGGACATTTGACAGCTAAGATTTTAGTACTCCGTTAACAGTACTCCCGGGCTCTGTTTGCATAGAAGGGGGAAAACTCGTTAGGCGCGAGCTTCGCCGGCTCCCATTGGATCTTGGATCGTTGTAATAGTCCATGCAATCATCGACAATGGATTGACATCTTATGGGATGGCAATCCATTGCAGCTCATTTTTTCACGGCCATTAGGACCATAAAAGGCAAAGTTTTAATATGAGCATTTACGGTAATTAAGCGTACAATTGAATTAACGGTATAACCATGATAAAATAAATGTAATCTATTATAGGCGTGCTTGGTATAAATTAAGACGATAAAAGAATTGTCTGCTTAGCTGCATTGTAAGGGAACGCTGATTAGATCGCAGAATCAGATCCTATAAGAATTTTTATTCACTGCTTTGTCATAATCCTTCTCAAATGACCTTGCGATTCGCATTGGATTATTCCTTGCATTGAAATAAAGATCCACAAATTGGATCAGACAACGCTTTGATCTGCGTTTCCTTAAAGAAGTTTTTTCGTTTTATGCTTAGTACGCTTTATTGCTGAGAGGAGTAAATGATATGTCAGGGAAAAAGTTAACCATTGCCATTCTTGGTGCCCTTTTAATGAGTACGACCGTATGTTCTGGGGGGGTAAGTGCGGCTGAAATCTACGAGCTGGATCCCGTGGTGGTAACCGCGCAGCGTGTAGAAAACCGTGATCTACAGACACCGGCATCTGTTGAAGTCATAGACCGAGAAGAAATCGAAAAGAGTGGTGCAGGCAGTGCATTTGAAGCCTTACGCAATACATTGGGCGTGTTTGCCAGCACGCAGATGCCAAATGGTGTCAGCATGGGATCGATGACGAGCAAGATCGACATTCGTGGTGTGGATAAAGGAACGCTGGTTTTGGTAGATGGAGTGCCAATGAACCAGGATGGGAAGTACAATCTGGAGGATATTGGTGCTGATGCCATCGATCATATTGAAGTAGTTCGTGGCGGCGGTTCTGTTCTGTATGGCTCGGAGGCAACCGGCGGCGTAATTAACATTATTACACGCTCCCATACGCAGAACAGTGTGAAAGTGTCTGCGGGCAATTATGACAAACAGAGATATAGTCTGAATGTCGGAGCAGATAAGTTCAATGCGTCTGCTTACTACGAGCACAGGGGCGAAATCAGTCACATGACGACGACCACCAAAGCGACGGTGATGGGGAAAACGTCGAATCGCTGGTATGACTATAACAAAGGCGAAGATAAAGGAATCTTTTGGAACTATGCGATCAATGACCATTGGAAGTTTAGCCATAATTATGTCAACACAAAAAATACTGCGTCCCAGATGGATTCCAGCTATACGAAGAGCCCGTATCAGGAGAAAAGGTATGAAGACGATAACAATACATTCCTGCTGAACTTTGATGATCAGAATGGGTTCACTGCCTTTGCTTCCTATGGGACACAGGAAAGAAACTATGACCAGCTGACCTACAATAAGAAAACTGGAAACGTGAAGGAAAATATTCAGTACAGCTGGCGCAAGGGGCATAATACCAATCTGAACCTGCAGCAGGTATTCAAGACAGGCGGGGATGATACATTCCTGATCGGGGCTTCTTATAAGCGGGAAGACATGGATGTGAAAAGCGCCGGGACGAAGCCAATGGGAAGTAGACCGGCACAGCCCGCGAAATTTGGGACATACAACAGGGATGTGTATTCCATTTATGCTTCCTATGACTGGCATATGACACCGAAAGACCAGATGATTTTTAACGCCAGAGAAACCTTCGTGCGTCGTGCCACTGGTAGCAGCACAGAAGTAATCAGTGGTAAAACAACAGATACTGTCCAGACTAATCAGAATAAATTTACGCCGGAAATTCAATACCTGCATACGATCAATGACAAGAGCAGCTTCTATGCTAAGGCGGGAAAATCCTTCCGCTTACCCGAGCTCTCTAAGATTTTTGGCGGTGCGGCCATGTTACCGAACGTGGATCTGAAAGCAGAACATGGCACTCATTATGAAATGGGCTACAAGCTGAACCAGGGGAAAACCTCCTGGCGAGTAGCGCTTTATCACTACGATATCAAGGATGCGATCCAGAGTATCAAAGGAGTTTCTCCTATTACCGGGGATATGCAGTATATCAATTCGGATAGCAAAAATACCGGGATTGAAATTTCTGCAGATATTCATCACAATGATGCTTGGGATACATCTTGGGGGATCTCGTACAGCAATCCAACCGAAAGAAGTGTGGATGAAAACTCTAATGTAGGGGATTGGATTCATACCAATAACCGCCTGCAATTCACCTCTGCCATTCGCTATCATAAGGACAAGTGGAATGGTGCTTTAACGGCGAACTATCTGGGATATCGATACAATTCCACGGATGATGGCAAGACTAGAGTAAAACCGGCACTTTACACAGATCTGGATATTTCCTATGCTCCAGGCGCACAGCACAAGGTTTTCCTGCATGTCAATAATCTCTTTGGTCGAGAAGATTACACTACGGTGACAGCGCCAAGTGATGATACGTTTGCTTATATTTCGCAGGGCAGAAACTACATGCTCGGGTATGAATATAAATTCTAAAGTTTGGTAAAAAAGACTGCTATGTAATACATCGCATAGCAGTCTTTTCATTTTGGGGGCAGTTTTAGTGGGGATGCATAAAGTGCTGTGAACTATTAGTGCAAAGAAAGAACTGATTGAAGAATAGATGATAAAATGATATAATCACTTTATCTATTCATGAGCGCTTATTACATGATCAAGGTGATAATAGGAAGAGTTGTAGTCTTGCTGAAAAGGCAGAATAATAATTTGTTGTTTTCCGGTCTTCTTGTTCATGCTAGTGGGCGCGTTTTGTATTGAGAGGAGAAATATGATGTCAGGGAAATTATTAACAACCTCCGTTTTATGTGCTCTTTTGACTGGAGCAAACATGATTTCGGGGGGGTAAATGCTGAGTCCGTTTACGAGCTTACTCCAGTTATTGTCACTGCAACTAAAACGGCAGAGTCAGCGGAAAAAGTTCCAGCTTCTGTCAGTGTGGTAACCGCTAAAGAAATTGCGGCTCATAACTATTCTTCTACGGCTCAGGCATTGGGCCAGCTTCCGGGTGTGTATCTGAGCCCTGTAGGCGATGGTGGCATTTCTATGCGAGGCTTTGGTTCCACAGATATTCTAGTCATGGTTGATGGGCAGCCTGTCAATAATGGATGGAACGGCGCCGTAGACTGGAGCATGATTCCGATACAAAATATTGAGCGCATTGAAGTCGTCCGTGGGGCAGCATCCTCTTTATATGGCGGTCGCGCGGTTGGCGGTGTTATTCAGATTATAACGAAAAAATCTAAAGATGAAGGGCTGCATGGCGACGTCCTTCTTTCTACGGGTAGCAATAGTACCACGAAACAGACCTATGATGCAAAATTCAAGAAAGACAAATGGGATGTTGACATCGGATATGAAAAACGCAAGACAGATGGATGGAGAGGCTATTTTATTGATAAAAAAGTAGGGACTCCCAAAATCGGCGATCCGAAGATAGAGTATGATGCAGATACATCGGCAAGGAATCGATATATTGTTGGTGGAAGAGGTCGAAAAGCCTTTGATACCGAGACCTACCATATCAAGACTGCTTACAATTTTGATGAAGATAAATCTTTGACATATTCCTATTTCCATACCAATTATACATATACTTATAACGATCCATTTAGCTTCATCAAAGATGCTAATGGAAATGAAGTCTTCTATGGCTCTGTGAAGCTCCCCAATGGAAAGGGGTTTGATATTAAGCCGGGGGATTTCCTTGGCTATGTCGGAAAGAAGGAATGGGCAGTCCATAACCTTGCTTATGATGATAAAAAGAATCAATTTCATGCTAGAATCGGCGTAACAGATATTAAAAAGGACGGCTTTTCTTCTACTGACGGACCGGAAGAGACTATTTCAGCGGGGGATCTCCAAAAATGGAATGGACAAGGGTCGTTGTCCTTCTACCCGAGCAAGACCAAGGATTTTGACATGCATAAAGCATGGGATATCGGCAAGCACACACTCCTGGCCGGTATGGCTTACAGAAGTGAATCCTTCGATCAGACCAAGTATACTTTGGATCAATGGAGAAATCTGGATACAGGTAAACGAGCTTATGAACTCCACGGCGGCAAAGACGAATCCTGGTCTGGCTACCTGCAGGATAAATGGCAGGCTACTGATCGCTTAGCGGTCTATGCCGGTATTCGTTTTGACAGATATAAAAAATATGATGGCTATGGCGCGTATTTGGATACTAGTGTCAACCGTACTTATGAAGATGGCACATACACCGAGTGGAGCCCAAAACTTTCACTGGAGTATGCGCTTCCAAATGACACGACCATCTTTGCAAGTTATGGACATTCTTTCACTCCGCCGATTCTCTATCAGGTCTATCGTGATGGGGGCGCGGAAATTAAGAATATCAATGGACAGCTTACCGTAGATAAAAAAGTCACAGTGGCCAATCCTGACTTAAAGCCGGAAACTGCGGATACATATGAGATCGGTGTCAAGAAAAAATGGGGCGATAAAACTTCCGCTAGTATGACGTTCTATAGAGCGGAAACGAAGGATGCTGTTCGGTATTCCTCTAATCCTCCGACCATTCTGAATGGCATTTTATATAAAAAGGGCTTTACTCAGTATAGAAACCTTGGAGAGGCATCCAAGAAAGGGATTGAAATCGAAGCTAAGCATAAGTTTAATGATGCATGGAGCTCCTATGTCAACTATGCCTGGGAATCTGAAGATATAGAGGGAGAGCACAACTACGATTTGCCCAAACATCTGCTTCATTTTGGCGTAGAATACCAGAGAAATAAATGGGATATTCTTGCCGATGCCCAGTACGTAAGTGCGCGTCAGTCTCCTGATGCTGATACTGGGAAATATTATTCTGAAGACGCTTTCTTTATCACAAATCTAGCCTTCAATTACAATGTAACCCCGGAGGCAAAACTGCAGTTTACCGTATATAACCTCTTTGATAAGACTTTCTATGCGACAGAAGCTGCTAGTGAAAGAACGTATACCGTTTCTCTGCAGTATTCCTTCTAAGATAGGAGAAAATGATGCGTATTCCGTTTCCGTTTTTAGCTTTAAGCATGCTTTTCTTTTCTGTTGCTTGTAACATTTCTGAAGCTCGTATGCCTGAGCCTGCATCTATGCCTTACTCCCTTCGTGGTGGAGAGCCACATAATCCACGTGTTGCTAAATACTATTTGGAAGAGCTGGTGTCTAAAGGTAAAATGACCAAGGAAGAGGCGGAACGCACGGAAGTCTATATGATTTTCCGCAATGCCCGACGGATGCAGGATCTTAAAGACGTCAAAGGACTATCTAAGGAAGATCGCCGAGCCGTTATGGCACACAAGCGGGAAATTAGAGGAAATCCTTTGATAGAGTATGCCAACTATTGTGGGCTAACTCTTGAGCGTGCCAAGGAATTGATGAATTTAATGCATGGATCGGATAAGGGTACTAAGTATTATCAGAAGGTATAACAAAAGAAGTAGAACGCCTGACGCCCCAATCCCGCTTTCCTTATAGGAAGGCGGGATTTTTTTCATATAGGCGCTTTTCGCATGTTTTCTTTGATCGGAACATGCTACAATAGGCATAGAATAGAAAGGAGCGGCATGATGAAGAAGAGACTCAAAGAGCTTCGGAAGGGAAAGCGTTGGTCACGATATTTTCTCATGATCTTCGGAATGATGCTCGCTCTTTTCTGTCTGCTGCTTCTGGTAGCGAAGATCATGAGCTATGGAGCGGCAGAGCTTTTCAACTATGCGGCTTCTCGGCAGGAGATGCTTCGGGGGACGATCACGGTGGAGTCGATCACCGCGAATATCCATGGCGGTGTCACTTTCGAGAAGCTCGCGTGGGATGATCCGGCGGGGAATCCCATCCTTCGTGTGCCGTCCGGATCTTTCAAGGTAGATCCGTGGGATGTGCTCAGGATGCGCTTCGTCTCTACGACCATTCGGGAGATCACGCTGGAGAGCCCGGCCTTTGCGGTGTATTTCGATGAGGAGATGCATGTGGACTTCATCAACCGCCGGCAGGGGGAGATCGAGCAGGAAAAGGCGCGGGATGCAAAGGAAAAGCTGGAGGATCGTATCTCGAATTTCAATCGTGAGGGAAAGCCGCTGGATGTTACGATCACGGTGCATAATGGCCGAATGGCGGCTTTCTATCGGCAGCGTCGCTATCTTGTCTCGCGCGTATCGCTGAATGGGCATATCGACACGCGCGGCGTGAGTGATCTCCACATCAAGACGGGGGAGTTCGGCGGGACGATGGTGGGGAATGGCATCGAGGCGGACTGCGAGATTGATTTCAAAGAAAAGAATCTCCCCTCGATCGTCTCTGTCACGGCGAAGGGGGTGATTCCTTCTTCCATGGGGCTGGGGGATGATATCCATGACAAGATGACTTTGACTGCTTCCGGACGCGGGCCTTTGTCTCATCTCATCTGTGAGGGGACGGTCACCATGCCGGAGCTTCATGTGCCGGCGCTGGATTTCTATGATGTGAAGGGGGATATCCACTACGATGACGGGGCGATGACGTTCTCGGACGTGAAGGCGCGAGTCTACGGCGGCATCGTGACGGCGCGCGGGGACTATAATGTCGATAACCGCGTGTATAATATCTATCTCCACGGGGAGGGACTGGATAGCCGTATCCCGACCAAGGAGCCGAGGTTCTACTGTCTGGTCACGCTGGATGGGGAGATCCACTGTGATGGGAATGTGAAGGATCTCGTGGCTTTCGGCAGTTTCTCTTCCGGCGGCGGTTTCTACAGTCTTATCCCATTCCGTGGCATCACTGGTACGTTTCATAATCGCTATCGGGCGTTGGATTTCTATGATGTCACGATCGATACGGATTTCGGCCTCATTCATACGGATGCCTTCCATATCATCGATGGGAAGCTCCACTTGGGAAAGATAGAGCTGGTGGATAAGGAGAGCGGGGAGTCGATGAGTATCACGGATGCGCGAAATCAGAAAGGCCCAGGAAGGGTCATCAGCCAGATCCGGGAGGATATCAAGGAAATCAAGGAACGAGTGAGTGGGCTCACGCCATAGAGATATTTCCCGAACGGTAGTTCTTTTGGCCTCACTGCTTGCCCAAAAGAAAACATGTTTGCTGTTTTCGCTTTTTGCCTTATTGGTACGACCGCTCGCGAAAAAAATATCATGTGAAAGAAATCTATCTCTTCGGCTCCTATGCAAGGGGCGAGGCAGATGCCCAAAGCGATCTGGATTTTCTTATTTTTGGCGGAGATGGATTTCGTCTCACTGAGATCCTCTTCAGTCTTATGCGGCATCGCATCATCTGATCGTTTCTTCCTTCATCAGGGATCTCGTCCTTGACCAGCTTGAAGAGGACGGAGAGCTGGAGGAAGCGCGTATTTTGAAAGCACTGGAACTGTCGCATAAAGAAAGGGGCTACGATCTGTAGGAAATGCTATAAAAACGGATAAGCGGGGCAATTTGCCTATGTTTTCCAGAAAATAGTTACTTTCGATAATTCAATGTTATCTATTCTAAAAGTAAATGATCCCCTGCTTACGAAGGACGGGCATTCCGTATGGGGGCTGTCTATATGAAGAGACACCTAAAAAACGCTGCGTGGCAATGTTCCACGCAGCGTTTTCGTATAGTCAGAGAAAGATGGGGGTCTATTCCATCACCTTCTGTTTATTTCATCAGCTCTGCCATTTTTTCGATGATGATATGTCCCAGCTCGTCCTTGCTCATCTTCGGATACTGTTCCATATGTCCGTCCTTGTACAGGAGCGATGCGATGTTCGTCGTGCCGTTGAAGCCGGCGCCCGGCATGGCCACGTCATTGGCGACAAGCATATCCAGGTTCTTTCTTTTGAGCTTCGATTTACCGTGTTCGATGACGTCCTGGGTCTCTGCGGCGAAGCCTACGAGGAACTGTCCCCTCTTCTTCTGGCCGAGTCCATAGAGGATATCCGGATTCTGTGTAAGGTCGATGTGCAGGGAGTCGAAGTCTTCCTTCTTGATCTTCTGGTCGGCCTGCACGGTCGGACGGTAGTCTGAGACGGCCGCTGCCATGATCGCAGCATCACAGCTGTCGTATTCCGCATTCATGGCTTTTTCAAGCTCGCGGGCATCCTGGACGTAGACCATCTTGACGCCATAGGGAGCAGGAAGTGCCGTAGTACAGGAGACGAGTGTCACGTCTGCTCCTTCTAGCCATGCGGCTTTTGCGATGGCATAGCCCTGACGGCCGCTGGAGCGGTTGCTGATATAGCGGACTGGATCGATCTTTTCCTGGGTGCCGCCTGCGGAGACGACAACTTTTCTGCCTTTCAGGAGATCGCGGCCATAGATGCATTTTTCCGCGCAGTCCATGATGGTCGTAAGCGTCGGGAATCGGCCTTTGCCGGAGGTATTGCAGGCGAGATGACCGCTTTCCGGTTCGACAAATTCATAGCCGAAGGATCTCAGCTTTTCCATATTCGCCTGCACGATGGGATTTTCGTACATGTTTGTATTCATGGATGGTACGAAGAGGACCTTTGCCTTCGTCGCCATGATGGTGGTCGAGAGCATATCGTCAGCGATGCCGTTTGCGATTTTACCGATGATGTCGGCGGTCGCAGGTGCTACGACGAAAAGGTCAGCGAGCTTGGCAAGGGCGATGTGTTCGACATCCCATTTGTTGATATTCGCGAACATATCGACAGTGACATCATTGCCGGACAGTTCGCCGAAAGTGATCGGTGTCACGAGCTTGGCGGCGTTTGCCGTCATGATGCAGTGAACATCAGCCCCTTTCTGGCGGAGCTGGCTCACGAGACCGGCTGCTTTGAAAGCGGCGATCCCGCCGCTGATTCCTACGACAATGTGCTTATTTTCAAACATCATGCATGTGTTCCTTTACTAAAAAATGGATTGAAGGTTCAGGGTTCAACGGGTTCAGGTGGCGGCTTCGCCGCAAATACATAGGGGGCGATGCCCGAAAGTCGTTTGTAAGTCACCAGTCACTAGTCACCCTGAACGTACAAAAAGTCAGGCAGCCTTTCTTGGACTGCCTGACCTTATTTTTATTTGCTGAAGGAGTAGGTGATCTTGCCTTCATAGATCTCTTCGAGAGCGATGGTTGCTGGTTTCTTGCCTTCTGCGTGATCGATGAGTGGGGTCTGTCCGTCCGTCAGTTCACGGGCGCGAAGAGCGGCGAGGGTCACGAGGGTGTACTTGGAGTCCACCTTTTTGACAAGGCTGTCGATAGAAGGATAACACATCATTTTAAGGGTACCTCCTTATTGATATACTGTTTGAAAATGGTCTCGATCTGCCCTTCATTGCGGGACAGCTTGCAGCGTTCGGCTTCCAGGATGGAGCTGGTCTTTCTCACCGCATCTTCGAGTTTGTCATTGACGATGATATAGTCATACTGGTGTGCCATAGCGAGTTCACTGGTGATCTGTGCGAGGCGCTTTTGGATGGTCTCTTCAGAGTCTGTACCGCGTCCGTAGAGACGATCGGACAGGATCTCCAAAGACGGTGGGACGATGTAGATGAAGACGCCTTTCGGATAGCGTTTCTTGACCTGCATGGCGCCTTGGATGTCGATTTCCAGCAGCACAGATTTTCCGTCGCTGATCATGTCGAGGGCGCGCTTCTTCGGCGTTCCATAGTAGTGGTCATAGACCTTGGCATATTCGAGGAAGGCATCTTCTTCGATGAGCTTCTCGAACTGTTCATTGGTGCGGAAGAAATAGCTCTCCCCCTCTACTTCCCCTTTTCGGGGGTCTCTTGTCGTCATCGAGACGGAATACTGGAGATCCGGAAATTTCTCGCGGATGGCATTGCAGATGGTCCCCTTCCCCGCACCGCTCGGGCCGGAGACGACCAGAAGAATGCCTTCATCTTTTTTCGCTGTCTGTGCCATCAGTTTTCATCCATTCCTTCAGAAGTGATCACATCTTTATTCATCAGTCTGTGAGAAATCGTTTCCGGCTGTACGGCGGAAAGAATGATCTGCCCGCTGTCCATGATGAGGACGGCTCTCGTCTTTCTGCCGTAGGTGGCATCGATGAGATCCCCTTTGTCACGGGAGTCCTGGATCATACGTTTCACCGGTGCAGACTCCGGGCTGATGATCGCCATCACGCGCGCTGCAGCTGCCATATTGCCAAAACCGATATTAATCAAAGAAAAACCCACTTTTATGTCTCTCCTTACTCTATATTGACCAGACTTGCGTCTTTTCATCTGTAACGATAATTATACCATAAAATGACGGCCGCTTCACGGATTTCTTCAGAAATTGCAAATTTAGGCTGTGTGGGAATGGCTGGAAGGTGCGATGGGGAAGGCAGGTTCAATGTAGAAGGCGGGGAAGGTAGCGGCTTCGACGCCATCATATATTCGGCGTGAAGCGTCGCTTTTCCCCTATTCTCATTCAGCTTGCCTAGCAGAGCCCTCTCCGCCCCTACGGGGCACCCTCCCCATTGGGGAGGAAAGGCGAACGGTCGTTCTTTTGAGCCGACATACGCTTCAATCGAATGCGCGTTCGCAGGATCATGGAGAGATGTTCCGTATAAATACGCGGCGCTTCGGGTTTTGACGCAGTGCACCACAACTTTGAAAGCAGGGATGAGTGACCGCGCACCTCTCCGCTTTCCTCATCTGTCTTTCATACAGCTAGACCCCTATCCGGCTCGCTTCGCTCGCCACCTTCCCCATGCGGGGAAGGCTTTTCGATTTTTCCCCGAGCCGTCATCCTGAGCGGTCGATAACAGTCTATATGAAATAATCTTCGCCAGAAAAGAAGAGGACTGAGACGAAGGATCTCCTCGCAAAGCCGCTACGGGCAATTTGTTTCCAGATTCTTCGACTCATGCCACGTGTGGTTTTCATACGGCTAGAACCCTATCCGGCTCGCTATGCTCGCCACCTTCCCCACGCGGGGAAGGCT
>ERZ780019.88-NODE-88-length-16308-cov-4.83529_pt1 | contig 16308 bp, 15 predicted proteins | sample MGYA00511928_ERZ780019 | MGnify/ENA primary metagenome ERZ780019 (study PRJEB29588, sample SAMEA2155953) | human gut metagenome | biome: human gut; feature: human-associated habitat; material: faeces | place: Denmark | collected 2008/2010 ...
TGCAGGAATGCTTAACTTATAATTATCAATAGTTTTTTTTGCTTTTTGATTTTCAAGAGGTTTATTTATAACATTTTCAACAAAGTTTTTAACACTAAAAGATGTTTTATCTTTATACATAGCACTTTGATAAGCAACTCCGCCAACATCTGACGAGTTACCAAAAACTCTTTCTTCTATGCTTTGATTTGTAGTTGTCAACTTATTGGCAAAATCTCTAATATAATCAATGTCTTTTAATGTGCTTTTTGAAAAACTTTTGACAAGTTGAGCAGCTGCAAAAGCTTTACCTTCATCAACACCGACATTAACAAACTTTTTAAAGGTATCATCTGCAACTTCATTAACAACAGAATCTTTTAATTTTTCTTCCGCTAATTTTTCTAATATATCTTCGTTCTCATTAATGTAATCAACCTTTTCATCTTGAGTCATTTCGCTAATAACTTTTTCTGCTTCTTTTGGTTCTATATTATTAAGTTTAGCTTTATGACGTGCAATATTAAGAGCTGTCATTGTTGTACTGGTGCCACCGATTGTTAATGCCGGTACTAAAGCGGCAGTTCCTGCCTGAATAACTCTGGCTAATTCTTGTTTAAAAGTATTTGTATTTATACCTTCATCATTGAATAGTGCATCTGCATAATTACCTTGTACTTGTTTAGTCCATTCCGTTGCGAAAACGTTAGAACTTTCTTGCAACATTTCGGTTGCACTTTCAGTAGCTGTTGATTTAACTAATTGTCTTCCTGCTTTTTTTAATGCCGTATCTGCTAATAATTCAGCTGTTTCTTTGTTTACATCAGTCGCATAATAATTAGCTAACGCTTTTGAACCTTTTTGAATAAGTTCATTCTGCATAGCTTTATCTTTTATAATTTTTTTTAAGGCTTCAACCTTAGTAACTTTTAAAAGTTTATCCGCCCCCGGAATGGTAGCAAGTTCCGCAAATGCTCCGACTAGCTCAAGTGATGCATTAACAGCACCAACACCATAAGCTAATTGTTTTGCCAATTCAGTGTCTATAGGTTCACCATTATCGTCTTGCATTGTTTTTAATTCTTGATAAGCCAAGCCGGCTTCAAGTTCAAAACTCTTTTTAAATGCACCACTACCGCCACCAAGCTTAGCGCCCAATAACATACCTTTAGTCAATCCCTTACCCATTCCAAGTAGTGGATTTAAAGAACCAACAACAGCACCACCAACAGCTCCAACGGTACCACCAATGGCTCCGCCAATTCCGCTTTCTTTTAATATATCTAAACTCAAAGGAAATGATTCAATACCGGCATAAGTGTTGAAAGCTAAAGAGTTTTTAAGACGTTGTGGAAAATTGCTTATATTCGTATCTAATGCTGAATCGTTTATCAATCCCGAATTTTCAGGAATTCCATAATTAAAAGGAATTCTATTTTCTAGTTCTGCTAATTCACTACGTTCTAGATCATTCAAATTTCCTTGAAGTTCTTTAAAATTAAGCTCCCCAATACGAGTATTGGTAGTACCTTGTTGCCAAGAATGCTTAACGTTTTTTAAGCTACCATATGAAAGATTTTTGATTCTATGTAATAATTGACCTAGTTTATCAAGGTAAGTGTATTCGGGAGTTGCAGTAATTGAACCTTGAAAAGTTGGTGTTTTTTCTTCTTGCAAAAAATCATTAGATGTTTCAATTTCCCAACCGTCAGGAATAGTTACATTGTTTTGAATAGGATTAGTAATATTTTCTGATTCTGTTTCTATTTCAAATCCGTTAGGTATTAAATTGCTTGCCATATTCCACCTTTCAATATCATTCTTTCGCCTGATTGTTTGTTTTTAATAATCGTACCTTCTTTTATTTGAGGGTTTTGTTGCCCTGCTTTAAAAGAGATGTGTAAATGTGTTGTGTGATTTGTGTTCAAATTTCTATCTCTCGTTTTACCGTTAGCATCTTTTTTGTTCATATCTTGAATTTTATTAGCATACTTTTTACCAAAGGCTCTTAAAATCATTTGCCCGTCTGCATCAGCTGATGAAATGGCAATTTTTTCCACTTTATCAGAAGCTAGAGTTCTTCCGATAAGAGTTAGTTTTTGTTGTGTAGACATTTTTCTTCCATTGCTTAGAGTGTAGCCAATATCCATAGCTAAACCTTCTGAATGTTTTGATCTATAAACTCCGTTTGGTTCTCTAACTGTAGATGAGATATTAAGCTTAAAACCTAATGCTTTTTCTATATTTGGAATTTCTGATTTTTTAAAGTTAATTAGATTTGGTGATTCTTTTATTTGAGGTGTATTTACAGCTTTTTTTATTGCCTCATACTTTAATTCAACACCTTTAGATTTTGTTTCACCTGCAATTCTATTCACCATTGTTCTAAATTGTTCAGGTGTCATAGAACCGTGTTTATCTTCATAAGCTTTTAGTCCTTGTTGAACACGAACCATAAACTCTTTAGACATATTATCGTTAATTATGTCTAGAGCGCTACGTTCGGTTTTAGTTCCTTTTAACCCATAGTATTGAGCGTATTTATCTTTTCTTTGCTCTAAATTCTTGTCGCTATATTGTGTTCCCATACGTGCTTCTTCAGTTTGAATTGAAGCTTCAATAGCACTAGCCATAGCATTTTTATTTGTAAAAAAGCCATATTGTTTAGCTGCATTTATAACATATTCATCATCAGGAGTGACTGAACTATAGCCGTGTTGTCTAATCTTTTCTTGAGCTTGCTTAAATTTCAAAATGTCTTTAGGTTCTAATACGTTCTGATACAAGTCAAAATTGATTTTTGAAAATTCTTCAGCATTTGTTAGCATAGCCATAGAGAAACCGGCATAAACTCTAGGATCAGTTTTTATGTTTCCACCGTCTAATAAATCTTGTTTCATTTTTATTAGTTTTTGTTGGTTAATAGGGGTTAAGCTTTCAGGAGGAGTGTATGTAGCAATGTCAAATTTTCCTGATAACAGCTTGTTAAATTCGTTTGTCAAAAGATCGTTTTGAACAGTTTCTTCATTTGATTTTTTTGTATTATACATTGAATGATAAAGACTGTTTTTCTTTTGCCACATATCAAAATCTTTTTCTTTATCTATAATGGCTTGAGCTTGTTCTACGGTATAACCTTTGTTAATTAAATCAGTGGCGAATATTCTAGCCGAATCATCTTCCGATATTTTTTTTATTTCTTTGGAAAATTTTGTTAAATTATCACCACTTAAAAAACTCTTATTGTTTTCTAAAATAATGCTTGCACGTTGGTAATTCCCGTCAGATATCAAGGCGCTTAGAACTCCGCTAACATACTCTTCCGCTCCTGCATTGATTAAGTTCTTAACTTGTTCTTTATCAAAATGGGCACTTTGTGCATAAATTTTTATAGCCTTCATCTTTTCGGACATGTTATATTCAAACTGTTCGTCGCTGTTTCTATCCCAAACACCTTGTGTGTTATAGTTTCGACAAAGATTATCAAGTTCTGTTTTTTCTGCCTCTTGTGTTTGTTTTAAATCGTGTGCAAGAATAGCTCTGGAAATTCTTTCACGATTTCTATTATTCATTTCTGCAAAAACAATATTTGCATATTTAGAATTTATACCCAATTCTTTTTTACGTTGCTCAACCCATTGATCGTAGTTTGCTAAAACATCTTTAGATTTACCGGCTGCATTACTTCCAAACTGATTAAAATATCCCTCTTTAGAATATAGGTTTGGTTCTTCCCATTGTTGGTAGATATCGTTTTGTAATTTTACTACATTGGTTCTTTCGTTTTGTTCCTGAATTCTATCTAACATTATACCAATGTTACCAAGTTCAGCGCCGACTTTTTGTGTAGCAACTCCAATATTTTCACCAAACGCACCTTTAACGTTACCGCCGTCTACATATTGGTGTGGAATTGCCTGTGTATTTACTTCTCTTTGAGCTTTATCAATACGTACCATTTTATATTCCTTTATGCTAAGCCATACATACCGTCTAACGTGTATTCGTTAGAAGTTAATTGATTATCTCTGAATTTAGGTTTGTGCAATGCACTAAATGTTTTAGCTCTTAATGAGCTACCAAAGTTTTTAATTTTATTGCTTGCGTTAGTTGTCCAATCGCTATTCATACCACCCCAAGAGTTTGAAACTGTAAGACCAACTTTAGAGATACTGTTTAAACCTCCTGCAATAGCATTTATACGACTTGCCGAAGCTGCATTCTTACCGGCAAGTCTTTGTAAGTTAGCTTGATTTTGGAAATTAGCGGCTTGCTGTTCATAATTCAATGCGTGTTGTTCCGCATTGTACATTGTTGACAATGCATCCATTTCACCGAGCATTGCTGTATCTTCTATTGTGTCTAATGCAGAACCCTCGCCAACATTAAAGCCGTTAGCTGCCATTTGTACTTTTTGTGTTCCAATTGTAGATAAAGCTTTAAGCCTTTGATTTCTAGCATCTTCTATCCCTTGTTGTCGCACTTGAGCTGCGTTTTCGTTTGCTATTTTTGCATTTTGAGCAGATACTTGCGCTTGATATTCAGCTTCTTGTTGTTGAGCTTTAGCCTGTTGAATTCCACCAACAACGCTTACAGCTGTACCAACAATACCGGCAATTGCGCTACCAATACTTATTGCTGATAAAATACACATATTAATTAAGTCCTTTCATTGATTGATTGATCCTATAAAAGAAGGTTTGATTTTCTCTTTTAGGAATACCTTTAATGTTTCCAAAAACAAATCCTAAAGGTTCAAGCCACTTACGAGCTTCCAAATTTGAATCGTGAATGTAGTTATACATCATAAAATACTTATCATCGTATTTTTTTAATTCACGCCTGATATGTTTCAATAAACTTATTTTATGCTTAGATACCTCTTCTGTTGAGAGAAACCACGCACAGCCAACATCAGGATTGCTAGAGTCATTAGACCAGACACCACCCATACAAATTGGAACATTATCATCTTCACCAATTAAACATTCAAAATCAGTATTGATTATTTCGTTGAAGATTTCTTCTTTGTAATTTTCACCTTTTACGGCTAGACATTCTATTTTATCAGGTTGTCTAAGGTTGTCTAAGATGTAGCGAACATCTTTTTCATTTTTATTAACTTTGTTCATTTGTAGGTTCTTCCTGAACGTTTAAAACAGTAGCTATAGATGTTATAGTTAAAGGTAGAGTTTTATCTTGAATGATAGTAACACTTGCAGACGTTGTATAATCAGAATGAGGATATGCTTTAACATTTCCTGTTATAAGGTGTTCATCATCATTAATTGAAGCATTAGAACGTAAACACTCATACGGGCGTTGACCTTCAGTAAGAACTTTAAAATCTTCTCTTGATTTATAGATTCCTATATCAACTTGAGAAATTATTTTGATTAAGCCGTGAGTGTTTTCAGCTTCTATATTTAGTGTTTTTAATTCAAATTCATAAGGAAGCCCAACAACTATGTTTTTAGCTTCAACTTCTAAATCAATTGCTCCGTTAATAACCTTAGCTGTGTAATGTCCACCGTCAGCATTAATTGAAACCTGTTCACCTTCTAAATGTTCAAGTCCGGTAACGTGTGAAATTGGTTCACCTGAATAACGAAGTGAGCAATCAGAATAACAACCACCGGAAACATTAATAGGAATTCTCGAAGGCTGTCTTTCTATAATTTTTTTCGTTTCACCATTGAGAGTTCTTTCTACAATAAAGTAGGCAACATTTTCTTTTCCTTCACGAATACATTTAATATCTTCGTATAAGCCTCTTGTAATGTATTGCCCCCATCCGATAACTTCTTGAGCTTTATCATATACAAGGCAGTTAGCAGTGCCGTCATCCTCAACTACAAATAATTGATGATAAGGCTCTTCGGAATAATCCATTTGTACAATGTTTTTACCTTCAAATAGATGTTGCGCCCAAACTGAAAGCTTTGTAGTATCGTAACTATCCGAAGCCCAAGTGTAACCTAAATCAGAAATCATTTGACCGCCGGCGTGTACAAATATAATCATACGACCGGTCACAACAGGTTTAACATCACTAGAACCTATATAAGCTTCTATTTCGTTTTCCGGTAAAGGCGAAGCACTGTACGTTCCGTCTGAACCTTTAGAAGACCAAACCGCTTCATCAGTAAAAATGATTAAATTCTTTTTCATACCGATTAAATGTTTAATGGTATTAACACCGTTATCAGATAATGATATAGTAATTGCATCAGAGGCAATTAGAGGGCGAGATATATTAAAGTTTTTATTTGTTCCTAATTGTGTAGTAACAAACTTAGACGGTGCATCAGGGAAGCGCCCAAATATTCTGCGTTGTTGAAACCAAGTAGTAACGGCAGGATGATTACCGTCAGCGAACGGATTTTTGAAGATTGGTGCAGTGCTTTCTAAATCAGGTTCATATTTAATGTCTTTAAAGGAATTGGTTTCACTTGTACCGATAAAACCATAAACCCCATTAACCGAACGGTAGATATTATATTCTACGGCATCTTTTACTTCATCCCAATTAAGTGTAAAATATTCTTCGACACCCCACTTAGCTTCAATTTCACCTGTAACGGTTACGGCTTGACTTCTGATACTTTCTTCGTAACTATCTTTTTTTACAGCTGTTACAACGTATGAATATTCACGTGGTGATTCACTTGAACCGTGCCAACTTGCTGATAAGTTTGTAGGCGCTGCAATTTCAGGAGTTGTAACAAGTTGTGTTAAAGCCCAGTCATAATGAGATAATCTAGATAATTCATAAACATCAAACGAAGGATAACAACAAATTGTCATTATATCCGCATTTTGTGCCCAGTAAAGATTATCCAAGTCTTTTTCTTCGAATGGAGTTTTAACTTCAACAGGTAAACCTCTTTTTTCTTCCTCTTCAAAATCATCAGGGTAGACAACAACACCGCCATTTTGAATAAACCTAAAATACTTATCCCCTGCCTCAATCATATATGTTTGTTGATTGTTAAACTTAAAAGGAATAAGTCTAATTTTCTTTTGAGGATATTTACCGATAGTTACAAATTCTGTACCTTGACGATTAGAAACGCAACCCTCAATGTGTACAAATCCGTTTTTTAATCTAGCTAAAGAACTTTCGTATTTTTGTAAATTGTTACGAGCGTGAATAGCCGGAGTTATCTCACCCCCATTAAACGATTTTTGAACAACTCTAACCATTTATTAACGAGCCTCCAACCAGTTGTTATATTGCTCTTCATCATCATTGTCAAAGTTTGCATTGACAACTTGAGCTGCATCTATTAATTGACTGTATACTTGTAGACAATCAGATTGTGTAGCTCTAGCTCCGGTAATAGAAGGAGCAGACAAAAAAGCAAGATACCAAGATAAAGCTATTGCAAAATTACTTGTAATTTCATCTTCAGTAATATTATTGCCTGTGTATCTTAAAACAGCCTCATCACGATTACACCAAAGTTGTAATTTTTTATTAACTGTTGCTATTTTAAAATTAACAACTTTTTCAGTTTTAAGTCTAATAATTTCTCTAGGACAAGCACAATCATTAGGTAAGTCATAAGCAAAAATAAAATTTGGATCTAAAGGTGATTCAGGTAATTTTAAAAGTTTTCGATAGTAATCAGCAAAAACCCAGTTTGTCGCTTCAATTACTTGCTGAAAAGCCGGTTTGTAGAATTCTTCCAAAACCTCGTAATTTTTATCACCTTCATTTGCAACCATTGAAATTTTTAAATTTTTCAAGGTCATATTGTATATTTTTTGTTTTGTATATCTCATTTTATTTTCTTTCTTTAAACTTACTTTGATAATCACTTGATGATTATTAAAATAAGTTTGTTTATCGTTTGATAATCGTTTGATGAAAATGGTGAGTAAAAATACTCACCATTTGATAGTTGTAATGTTGGATTTATACATCTTTCCAGTCATCATCGTGACAATCAACAACACCCATTTTTACTTTACCTTGTGTTGGTGCTGTGCCGGTTACAACGTATTTAGCACGGATATAATTTTTAAATCCTTTAGGAACTCTACGGGGAGCAATGTCCGCACCTTCTTTTAGTTCTGCTAATTCGAAAGTTCTATCGTAAATTGTTGTTGTGCTGTCTGTAGCGAAAGTGCCATTAGCGCAAGACTCAATTAACACTTGTAACTTAGTTAAATTATTAAATGCTTCTGTTACCATACCTTTAAATGGTACATCTTCTCTTGAAGCATCACCTTTACCAACGTAAAGAGTATTAGTTGATACAGCGTTTTTTGTGATTGGTTGATTATCAGATAATATTGATTGTTCATCAAATAACATTGTTATAGTTTCCTTTCTTGGTTAAGAAAGCGGAGTTAACAGACAACATCCGCTTTATTTCGACTATCCCCTAGTCTGTTTAGGGTTTGCTATAAGGAGTTGAACTAAGCAACTTTCTTTTCTTCTAAAGAAATTTGGTCAATTTCTCTTAGAGGAATTTTCTTAAACATTTCAACTTGTTCACCTAAGTATTCACCCATAGTGAACTGAATATTGTTTTTATCTAAGACTTGATCTTCAAATGCATCAATGATGTCTGAATTCATATAGAAGAACAACTTACCGCCGTTAGCGTGTTTTTTAACCTTACGTACTAAGTGGCGCATTAATTTAGCTAAATCAATACCCAACTCTTTACGCTTGTCTTCATCAACAGGAATATTGCAGATACGACCTGAACATCTCCAATCTTCAACAGCTACACCTAACTTCCATTTGTAATCGTCTGAGTAAACATTAAATTTACCGCCGTTAGGTGCAGTAACTTTAATTACACCATTGTCAACGTGTTCTAAACCTGCTTTTCCGTTTTCAGGATAAATTAAACTAATACCGGTATCACGCCAACAAACTAAGTAGATTGATGTTAAAGCTCCTGTTGTACCACCGGCATTAATTACGTTGTAACCAATTTTTGTTTTGTCTGTAGAAATGCTATCATACAAGTTGGCAATACCGTCAAACGCTGCACCTTTTTTCTTTTCGCCGTAGAAAATTTGGTATTGTACTTCTTGAGTCATTGCTTCTAAATGTGCTTTTGCTTGGTTAAGTCTGAATTTAGCAGGGTTAGGATTATCCAACACTAAATCTTCATCAACTTCACTGTAAGCTTTTAACATACCTGTAGAAACAGTTACTACGGTTGTTGTACCTTTAGAAGGTGTCACACCTTCATAGTATTTTACCCAAGTAGCTTTAGGTAAACCATTTCTAACAGTTACATTGTGGTTTGTTGTGCCACCTTTACCGGCATTGCAAGGTTGATAATGTGCATCTTTAATGATGTCGCTTGTTTCAGACAATAACTCGATAAGGTCTTTGTCTGTTTGTTCTTTCATTGAATCAACCAAGTTCACATAATCTGTTCCAATTAAACTCATTTTTCAGTTTTCCTTTCCTTGTTTTGTGCAATAAAAAGCACCTCCCGAGAGGTGCTAATTGCTATATACTTTTACTACTTTTTACATATTAGGGTACATACGAGCTGCAATGTCTGCTTTAAGCTCTTCTTTGTTGTCGTTGTTTCCTTTAAACGAATCATCTTGCATTTGAGCAGAGATATTTTTAAATAACTTGATTACTGCAGGGTGATATTCCAGACCTGTATCACCAAGAACTTGTTTAAGTTCATCAGAGGCAAATTTGTTATAAGCCAGTACGGCATCCTTGCAAGCCTTATCAATATTTTCAATACTTCCGCCAATTTCTTTGTCTGCTAAAGCTGCACGTTTATAGCCATTAACTCTTGCTATTTCTTGCTGTTTAAAAGCTTCTTGCATTTGTGATTGGCTTTTTTGCAGAATGTCAATACCATATTTGATGAATTCGTTATAACCTTTTTGTGATAGATTTAATTTTTCAGCTTTTTCTGTAAACGATTTCATCATATCTTGGTCTAGTTCAACACCTTCAGGCAATTCTATATCGTCAGTTGTGTAAGCTTCCGGTTTACCGATTAAATCGTTTTCTTCAGATTTATCTTGTTTATTTTTATTTTCTTGTTGTCCTTTGTTGTCTGTATCATCTGTCTGTGTTTCATCATTTGTAGAATTCAAACCGTTGTTTTGTAATTCTTCTGTATTGTCATTGGTTTGGTCTTGTTGGTTTGTCATTTCTTCTGTTGTCATTAGTCTTCATTCCTTTCGTTATTTTTGTCTAATTCATTTTGTTCCTCTTCAAGAAGAGCGCAATAAGCTTTAATGTTATGTCGTTTAAAATTCTCTAGGATATTTCCACCGATAAATCTTTTACCGGCATCGAAATCATCTTCTCTTTGATTAGCTGAAAGTCTTAGAAAATCATCACACCCACAATAAGTTATGTAGTGACTTAAGAGCTTTTGACCTTCTTTAGTGTTAGCCACAGCGCTAAAAGCTTTGTTGAAATCTTTGTCATTAAGTAGCATTAGACACCGAACCTTTGTAACAAGTCAGCCCCTGAACTATCTTGACCTCCGATATTTTTAACTATTTCAGAACCGTCTTTCATTGCTTGCATTAATTGTGCTTGCTGTGTTTGTTGTTCTTGTGCTTGCGCTTGCGCTTTTATAATGTTTTCAACCTCTTCATTTGAATTCAATAATGAGCTGTCAATATTACCGAATTCTGCATATTTATCTACGCTTTCAAGCCATTTGAATTTTTGAACATACGCAGGATTTACTTGTGAAGCTACATTCAAAATATATGTTGAAAATCTTTCAAGACCTGAAATCTTACTTGCTAAACGTGCTCTTGTAAGAGTTGAGCAAAATTCAATATCTAGTTCTTTGTCTAAAATATCTTCAGGAGGTTCCGGACAAATACCGACTTCACAAGCTAATTCAAAAATCCATTCCATTAAATTTTTATGTCCGCTGTAAACTTGGTTTAGTAGTGGAGCCAATAAAGATAATTTTTCTTCTTTTAATTCATTAACTTCAAAGGCTGTTCTGTCACCTTTTTGTGTGTTTAAAATGATAGAAAATAAATCATTGAAGAATGCATTTTCAATATCTGTTTTCTTGATTTCGATTAAATCGTGAATGCTCATAAATTGAGCCGGTACTTGGTTAATTGGCTGAATGGTTTCTTTTGCGTTTTCAGGAATTGCAACGTAGCCACCGGCTTTGTCCGTAAGTTTGCTTTTAAGGTTTGCTGGACCTTTGCAAGCAGGTGAATAAATCTTTTTAATACCTTTTGCCTCATCCTCAATCATTTCCATTAATTGACGTGTATCAGGTATAGCCTCAATACCTGATGAGATAGAAGGATATGTATCGGTGCCGGTACATTCACTCTCATAGATAAAATAAGGGAATCTGTTATAACCGCTTTTGCTTAAGAACTTATCGCTTTTGTTGTTAGATGTTCCGATTTCATAATAGATAGAAACAAATTTTTTATTTTTAGCCCATACGGCATTAGGCATATATTCTTTGTTAGGCGCTACAAAGTGACAGATTTCATATTGTTCATTAAATCGTTTGTTTTCAAAATCTTTTTTAATTTGTTCGGAAACATTATCAATACCGAATTGGTCTATAATGTTTCTAACTGATTCTTTGTAAACTCTAATAAAAGTATCAGGTTGACCTTGTGCATCACGGGAATATCTGTAACTTCCCATAGGAATTAGCTTAAAGTTAGCAACTGTATCATAGTTGTATTCACCATACATTGCACCAAACCCATAAACTCCCAAGTGTCTGTAACACAAAGGTATTATTTGATAGAAATTAGAACTTGAAAGAATGCAGTTAAATAATTCTGTTACATAAGAGCACCAACTCAATACATCGTGATTTTTAGATGAATAATTTTTAATTTTGGCAGTAAACCAACTACTTGCAGGTGAGCTTGCAGCTGTCATAAGTCCTGATGAATAATTTCTAACAGCTCTTAAAGGTGTGCTGTCTTTAATTTTATTAATCTTTTTACGCTTTTTGTCTTTTTCATCTGCATAAAATCTAGCACTACGAGGCATAAAATATTCAGATAACTCTTGTAACTCCGGTTTAATGTAGTTAAAAACTTTATCGTGTTCAGCTCTTACTTGTTCAAGGTAAGAGATAGAATAAACATTTTTAGATTTAATTTCAGTGGTAGTGCTTGTCATTATTCACCCAATAATTTCTTTTTGCTAGTTGAAGCAAAATCATTAAGTCCATTTGCTGTAGTTTTAATGTTTTGATTTGCAGCTGCAGAAGCTTGACGTCTTGCATCACTTCCTGCTTTTTGTACGTTTGCGTTTGCTATTGTTGGAGTAGCAATAGTTTCTACCGGAGCTTGAACCACTTTAGTAGAACCACCGCCACCTGAACCGATACACATAATTTTTATTTTCCTTTCGTTTATCGTTTGATTATCAAGCGTTAATCATAAACGCTATATTCTTCCATTTTGTATTCATAATTTTCAAAGCTGTAAGTCTTCTTTCTACTCATATACTTGTTGTAATTGATTGAGTAAATGTTCATCATTACGCTGTCTGCAACGTCAGGCGACTCGCCGTATTTATCTCGATATTCTTTTTTAGGGATAATGACAATCTTGCCACCGTTGGTTTGATATCTTTTTTCAATTGTTTCTAATTGATTTCTGCATTTATCTTGAGGGATAATGACAAACTGATTATCTACAAATTCTTGAAGTGTTAAATATCCGTCTGCTCTTTGGTTTGCACAATTTTCACGAAAAGACTTACCTGCTCCGTGAAAGGCAATACAATTTTCAACTGCTTTAGATACAGAACAAAAAATAGGATAGCCCATACCGTCAGCATCTAACGTTAACAAATCAGGCTCAAACATCTTGTATAGGTTAATAATTTTACCTACAGTTACGTCAGTGTCTGCAATCTGCCATTCGATAATGTCTGATACTTTGTACTTGGCAGACATCACTTGATCTATAATTGAACATTCACAGAAGTCACCACCTGCACCTGATAAGTCAACTGCCATACTTCTAAATGGTTCAATGCGTTCAGGGTAAATCTTAACTTCTTTGATTGAGTCTAATTTATCAGCACTGAATAACATCAATTCAGAATCTTCTTCCGGTTCACCCTCGTAAACGTGCTTGTACTTCTTAGGATTTTTAACCTTCATCTTTTCAGCCTCTTCTTTAAGTTCAGCTGAACAGTAAGGATTTTCGTAATAGTTGATTTTAATGATTAAACAATTTTCTTCTTTGTCAACCATTTCAGTATAAACAGGATCACGTCTTAATTTACGGTTCATTGTGAAGATTAGTTTTGAACCGGCTTTACGGATTGTCGGAATGATGATATCTAAAGTTTCTTCCGTAATTGCTTCCGCTTCATCAATCCAAAGAATGTCAAAATCTTCAAGACCTTTGATATTAACGTTACCGGATTGTCTAAATCCTCTGAATACGATTTCAGAATCTGTAAGCCGGTGGTAGATTTTATTATTTCTTTCGTAGAAGTTCAGATTATTATCTCTGATAACTCCCATAAATATTTTGTAAACAGAGTCTTCAATAGTGTTTTGAGTTTCACGACCGCAACATATGCGTACTTTATAATGTTCCGCTATGTAAAGTAGTAATCTTGCAACACTGTGAGATTTACCACCGCCACGACCGCCGTGTAAAAGTATGAACCTGTGATTCTTAAACTGCGTAAATATCGGATAAAGTTTAGACGGTATGTTTAAGATTTGAGGTAACTCTAATTCATAATGAGTTTGCATTACTTATCAGCCTTTTCAAATCCAAAATCTAACTCTTCACCGTTGACAGTTACAGAAGGCATAACGTTTGTAATACCGACGTTCATATCGCCATTGTCTTTGTATAAGCCTGCAAGTTTGCATTTGTTTTCAATCATCTTACGAGCTTCACCGATTAAAGGATTGCTGTTGTTATCTTTGCACCTTAGCGCAATCACTTGTAGAGATTCAAATTCATTGAAGGCTTCTTTTGCTGTATATTTCAATTCCTCTTCAATAACTTCTTGTTGCTTAATTTGCGAGTGTTCAATCCACTGTTGAATTTTTTCATTTTTCAAAAGCTTTGAAGCTTCCGAGTGAACTGTTTCATCTTGCATATTTGATGTGTCGTAAGCTGCTTTATATGCCTGTGTTGCGTTATTACCGTTGGTTAAATAACTCAATACAAATTGATTTTGTTTTGCTGTAAGTTTGGGTAAATCGTACATCTTTTGCTCCTCATCCCTTTTAAAGAAAACTGTGTGAGAACCCCTCCTCACACAGATACATTTGATTTCTTTGATAGTTGGACTATATTTTAATTGCTGTAGATTAAAGAAAAAGGGCTTAATAGCCCGTTAATAGATTTTATGGTTTTATATGAAAAGATAATTGGGTAACTTAAGTCGAGTGTCAAAATGCTCAATTGTTACACTAAAAAGAAAGGGGACACTCAACTTAAGCCTTAATTCTAAAGAAAAACCCTGCATAAGCAATTGGTAAATTTTATGGTCTTTTAGTAATTCAAATAAACACACTGGCAGGGTTATTTATGACTATTACAATCTAGAGAGTTAATAAACTTTTTTACTGTGAGTCAATGCCGACTAACTTACGCTTATTGTTTATGAACGAATGAGCGTATCTCGCAACATCACCGCACTTGTACTCAATGTTTTCACCGTATACAATTCCTTTTTGTTCGTGCATTTTAGCTCTTTTCTGAACTAAATCAGATTGCTTTATGTCGATATCGTTGCGGAATGAGTTCAACATCTTTTCTGCTTTTTTACCGATAAGAGTTTTTTCAAATTTTTTATTATCAGCCTTTCTTGTTTCTACTATTTTAGCGAATATTTGTTTACATTTTGGACACATAGCAATAAAGATATGTCGGTTCATAAAGTCTTTATTGTCGAACAAAAAATAAACGTCTTTTGTCCGAAACGTTGTGTGGCAATGGGTAAACATATTCAACTATCCTACTTACTGCGCCTAGTGGTGAACTGGGGGTAAAATCTCATTCGGGATTTTAATTGCTATTTTTTGCTATTTTATTTCGTATGGGCACAGTTATTCTGTACTCTTAACGCACGTCGACTTCTTTTCAATGGCATCACCCACCAAGCGCATATACTTGGTTTACGTTTACTTCGAGCGTCCGTGCAAAGCACAAATTCATTATGTACGATTTTTCAAAATATGTCAACTTTGGTCGTACTGTTTTGAAATTTTTCAAATATCTCAACCCATGAATTTTTCATGGGTTCCAGAGAATTGTAACAAATTATTAAATGCACATTACAGCCTTTTAAGCTTTTATGCCTGAAATGTAGATGTAGCCAGTATTTCATATCTTTTTCAAAAAAGCAAGCAATCTTTTAATAGCTTGAATTTTTCAAAAAAATGCGTTCGGGGCAAATTCCCTTTTATTATGGAATTTCCGAGAGAACGTTTTTTTGTATGCCTTTTCTTATGGGCTTTTTGGCGTATTAAAATTTTGCGCCGTTTTTGTCGTATTTTTTTGTTTTTACACACACTATCCCCTAAGGGGGATAATAGGGGGTATATCTTCTCTTATCTTCTCTTATCTTCTCTTATGGATAACCGAATGGTATATCGAATGTTTATCAAATGATAATCAACCGATTTAAAAAATAAATAGTGCTTGTGTTTCAGCTGTTCGTTTTTTTTAAAATTTTTAATTTTTGCATAAAAAAAAGGAAGTGAAAAAAATTCACTTCATTTGATGATTTTTAAAACCCTAAAATAATTTTTCCGTTGGTAGTATAAAGCGGACTTTTCATATACCAAACTTGAATGCCGTGTTTTTTACCGAGAGGGCGCAAACGTTCAAAATACTTGTAATCTGACGGTTTTTCAAGAATTAAAATACAAGCCCCTTTTTTGCCTGTCGTTGCGCTGTAATGCAACGATTGACCTAGACATTCAGCCCACTTGCGCCCGAAATCGAATTCAACAACATAGTTTTTCGTTACACAATCAATACGTGTAAAGTCTTTTAGCTTGACCTCTTGACGACCGCCCCAACGAGTACACCATTGGTTTTGATACCAATGCTCATTATAGAGCTTCGCATCAACTTTTAATGCAAACATAAAAAATATAAAAAGTGATAGAATAAATTTTTTCATAATTACACCAAATGAAAATGATTTATAATAAGAATAGTTAACGCTATAAAAAATACTAATTGTAACAAAGATAAAAAACATTCAAAATTGTCAATTAGCCTAGATAATTTTACAAATTTTTTATCTTCGTTAAGAGAGAAAAACTCTAAAAACGTTTCAATATTAAAATTTTCTTTATTTAATTTGTGCCATTTTTT
>ERZ780019.103-NODE-103-length-15508-cov-6.99683_pt1 | contig 15508 bp, 15 predicted proteins | sample MGYA00511928_ERZ780019 | MGnify/ENA primary metagenome ERZ780019 (study PRJEB29588, sample SAMEA2155953) | human gut metagenome | biome: human gut; feature: human-associated habitat; material: faeces | place: Denmark | collected 2008/2010 ...
GCGAAGCCGCCACGAGAGCCTTGAACCTTGAACCCTGAACCAAATGAAAGCAAAGTAAAAAGGGGATGTGAAGAAATGGGGATTCATTTCTTCACATCCCCTTTTTTGATGGTATTGTTGTTGTGATTCAAATAACCAACAGCAAACAACCAACAACTCATGATGTAGGAGATAGGAATGATCCAATGGATGCTATTTCGGAAATATACCCATTCCCCATATAGCGTTTTAACATGTAGTGATCAGTTAGTTTAGGCATTGACGAAATTCGGGGGGGGTAGTACTGTCTAAATAAGAGTTTAAGCACTGTTATTCACAGGCGGAGAAAATGGAAAGTGAGAAAAGAAATATTTTCTCAAATCATGAAAAGAAAATTTTTCCGGAGTGGATAGTGTGTAGGAGGGGAGGCATGCGTATGGTATGAAATGTCAATGGTGCGGGAAAGAGTTTACTCCGCTAAAAAGTTGGCAGAGATATTGCTCGCCAGCCTGCCGTGTAGCTGCCAATCGGAAACGACTGCCCAAGGATGAAGTACATACGCAGGAAGCCGTACTCATTCGTTCATTTCGGTGCTTGCAGTGCGGGGAAGTGGTCAATGTCTATGATCCATCCGATAACCGTTTCAAATTTTGCTGTGTCCATTGTGAGAAATTGTACTGGAAACATCCGGAAAAGAAAAGGGAAAAAGGCATTCGACAATTCCAGTGCCACGCTTGTGGAAAAAATGTCATTGTCACAGACCCTTTGGACAGGAGGCATTTCTATTGCAGTGAGACCTGTCGGGAAGCCCAGCACAAAGCCAAACAAAAAGCGATTCGAGCAGAAAAGTATCAAGGGGTTAGCAGCTAGGGATTGGGAATTAGGAAAAGTATGATTCCAATCCCAATCCCTAGATACCAATCCATAATCTCTATAGTTGGAAAGAGAGGGTATATCATGAATCATATTTACAAAGTCATTTGGAATCATGCGAAACATTGCTATACCGTAGTTTCTGAAATTGCCAAAAGTCATAGCCAAAGCAATAAACGGGTCCGTAGTATGACTGCCGTAGTAGCGGCTGCCATGATGCTCACCGGTTTTGGCGGTATGGCTATTGAAGCGGCCAATCCAGCACCAGATGATACTAATATTAAAATAGGAAAAGGTGCAGATTTTGCTATTTGGAATGGACAGACTGGGCATGATGGAATCACTAGTGGATATATTGCTATTGGTGAAAATGCGTATGCTTGGGATGGGGAGTATTCTTTTCAAGATTATTTAACAAGGAAATGGTCAGCTCGTATTGGCACCAAAGAATACCTCTTGGATTTTAATCAAGGTGCTGTTGGTAGTGCAACGTGGGGAAAATATAGAGTAACAGATGGAACAAAGTTAGCAGGAGCTATTGCTATTGGGAAAAATACGATGGCTCGTACAGGTTCTGTAATGATTGGAGATCATACCTATGTAGGAAAATTGGGTGACATTGAGGTAGATCCTGCCAAGAAAATGACACTCAATGATAGCGTATATTCTACCACATTGGGGTCAAGTAGTTATAATAGTGGCTCCATGTCTGCTGTAACAGGAGCATTTTCGATTATTTCAAATAAAGGTACATCAACTAGTTATGGTACGCAGAACTTTGGTGCAACTATCTACGGTTCTTTAAATAGCATAGAATCTTCATCTGCAAGTAGTCATTCAGCTGGTATGGCAAATAGTGTGTTAGGATTTGGCAATAGAACACAGAATACCAATGCATCCCTTGTTTGGGGGACCGGGAATGAAGTAACCAATTCTATCGAGAATGTAACTTTTAGTACCAAGTGGAATAAGACATCAGCTTCTGATGCGCAGAAAGAAATCATTAAGGCGATGCAGTCTTCTGACCAATATGCTGGCGGTTCTGTCATGGCTATCGGCGGTGGCAATAAAGCGGATTGGGCAATTTATTCCCAGCTACTGGGTGTACAGAATACGTTGACTGGGACAGAGAAGGATGTTTCTAAATTAACTATGATTAATGGTTACAAGAATACCGTAACCAATGCTCAAAATACAACTATTATTGGTTCTAATAACACAGCCACGAATATCCAATCAACTATCGTCATGGGGGATCACAATACATTAGAGGGTCGAAAAAATGTGATTTCTTTGGGAAATAAAAATACTGTTATGGCAGATGATGCGGTGGCTATTGGGAATGGTACGAAGGTAACAGCAGAGAGCGGAGTAGCTATCGGAGCAGGTTCTGTAGCGGATCGAGTAGCTGGCAGCAAAGGAGCTTTTGCACCGGCTAACATCCCGAAGGCAGAAAAATCCACTTGGATTTCCACAAAAGGAGCTTTTTCTGTGGGTGAGGAGGGAAAAACTACTCGCCAGATTACCAATGTAGCAGCTGGAAGTAAACCCACCGATGCTGTTAATGTGGCACAATTAAAACAAGTCGCTAGTCAGACGGCAGCATCCAAGACAACTGTTTCTGATGGAACCAATACCACTGTTACCCCTACTACAGTAGCAGAAGATGGACATACCGATTATAAAGTCAATCTGAATAAGGATTTGACCGGTATTGAATCTATGACCAATGGTTTATCTTCTATCCGCATGGGAAATGGTGGCACTGTAACAATCAACAATAGGGTTACCATTGATCAGAGCGGCAAAATTAGTGGTGTGGCTGCTGGTGAAGTGAAAGAGGGATCTACCGATGCAGTGAATGGTAGTCAGCTCAAAGGTGTCGAAAACAAAGCAGATAAGAATGCAGAAAACATTCAGAAGAACACCGACGCTATCGATAAGAACACCAAAGCTATCGATAAGAACACGGCAGATATTAGCAAAAACGCCGAAGCTATCAGTAAGAATACAGAAAATATCAAAAAAAATAGCGATGCCATCGCTGAGAATGCAAAAAACATTCAGAAGAATACGAAAGATATCGCTAAGAACACGGAAGATATTAGCAAAAACACCGAAGCTATCGGAAAATTGGATGAACGTGTCACCAGCGTAGAAGAAGTAGCAAAGAAACATACTACCGTTTCTACTGATGATAAAAACGTACAAATCAGCGAAGATACCAATAAGGACGGTGGCAAAGACTATAAGGTGAGCCTGAATAAGGATCTGAATCTCTCTAGTGTTACCACAGGGGATACCAAGATGGATACCAATGGTGTCACAGTAAAAGATGTTTCCCTGACAAAGGACGGACTGTCCATTGGTAATAAAACCTATGTCAGCAACAAGGGTCTCAATGCCAATGACCAGAAAGTCACCAATGTAGCTGCTGGGGATATTTCTGAAAAATCTACTGACGCTGTCAATGGTAGCCAGCTCTTTGCAACCAACCAGCAGGTAGCACAGAATGCCCAGAGTATCAGTAAACTGGGCAACCGCATCAACAAAGTCGGTGCTGGTGCAGCCGCTTTGGCAGCGCTCCATCCGTTGGACTTCGATCCAGATGACAAGTGGGATTTCGCAGCAGGCTATGGCAATTACAATGGCGAAAATGCAGCCGCTATCGGTGCTTACTATCGTCCGAATGAAGATACCATGTTCTCTGTAGGCGGCAGCTTCGGCAATGGTGAAAATATGGTGAATGCAGGTGTCAGCTTGAAACTGGGCCAGGGCAACCATGTTTCTACTTCCAAGGTAGCTATGGCGAAGGAAATCAAAGATCTCAGAAAAGAAATGGAAGGTCTGAAATCGGCTCTGTTGGATGCGAATGCAGGAAAGAAACTGGATACGTCTAAGCTCCAGCTCTTCCCAGATGTACCGAAGAATCACTGGGCTTATGAATATGTATCTACTTTGAAAGGCAATGGTGTGCTCACTGGTTACCCCGATGGAGAATTCAAAGGGGATCGTCCAATGACTCGTTATGAATTCGCTACCATGCTCTACAAAGCCATGCTGGAAGGGGCTACTCTGTCTGATAGGATTCTGAAAGAATTTGCACCGGAACTGGAACGTTTCACTGTGGATACAGTGCATCAGGACAAAGATGGCAAGCCTACTGTAGAAAGAGTTCGTACGGTAAAGGCAAAGAAATAGTATTCGTTGTTGGCTGTGAATCCTAATCACTAATTAGTAAAATAGCCAAAGGAAATTCCCTCTGAAGAAATGATTGATATTTCTACAGAGGGAATTTTGTTTTTGGGAGAGGTAGAGAAACATCGATTAAAAAACTGGTGACTTGTGACTGGGAGGTTCTCCCGATGACGGGTCACCAGTTTTTTATGGCTCATGTTACTCAGGGGCAGCCTTTGGGGCGTGCTGCCCCTTGACTGCGTGCGAAAGAGGGGGAGCGGGTTCTGAAGGTTCAAAAGGTTCACAGGTTTTTCATCTTTCGCGGTTAAAACTTTGCGGCGCTTAGGGAAACACTGATTAAATCGTTGCCAGATTTTACTCTTGAATTTTTATGCATAGCGAGGAATAGCCTGACGCGAATAGCGGGCTATTTAAGGAAGGTTATGACGAAGCTATGTATAAAAATTCTTGTAGAATCTGACTCTGCGATTTAATCAGCGTTTCCCTAGATCCTTCGACTCAGTTCTCATATTCCAGATTAGCCATTTTCTAACATACGACGCTTTTCTCCGCTCAGGATGACGAAATGCGCCGCACCACCCCGTTGAACCCGCTGATCTCTGGCTACGCTCCCCGCTTCGTACTTTTTCAGCAGGACCGGATGAATGATCAACCACTAAATATGATACAATAAGAAAAAGTGATTTCTAAGGCAACACTGGTCCTGCGATTGGATCAGCATTTTCTTAGAGTTCGAAAGAAAAAGGACTGAAGGAGGCGTTTCCGCTTGGATCCATTTGTTCATCTCCACGTCCACACCGAGTACAGTCTTTTCGACGGCACATGCCGCATCAAGGAGCTTGTCTCTTATGTCAAGTCGCTCGGGCAGACGGCGGTCGCGATCACGGACCATGGTGTCATGTACGGTGCGGTCTATTTATATAAAGAGTGTATCGCGCAGGGCATCAAGCCGATCATCGGATGCGAGGTCTACGTCACGAGGAAGAGCCGCTTTGAGCGGGTGAAGGGCGAGAAGGAGAAGCTGGGGCATCTGATCCTTTTGGCAGAAACGAATGAGGGCTATCAGAATCTCATCAAGATCTGCTCGAAGGGGTGGACGGAGGGCTATTTTCATAAGCCGCGGGTGGATCATGAGCTTCTGTCCAAGTATCACAAAGGGCTCATTGCGTTGTCGGCCTGTGTTGCCGGCGAGCTTCCGCAGGCGATCTTAAACCGCGACATGGATGAAGCCAGAAAGGTGATCCGCTACTACATCGATACGTTCGGGAAGGAGAACTATTTCCTCGAGATGCAGAATCATGGCATCCCAGAAGAAGCGGATGTACGTCCGGTGCTGGCGTCTTTGGCAAAAGAGTATGGGCTGGGGCTGGTCGCGACGAATGATTTCCACTATACGAAAAAAGAGGATGCGAAGAGCCAGGAGATCAAGCTCTGCATCTCCACGGGAAAGACACTGGATGATCCCTATCATTTCCATTTTCCGAATGACGAATTCTACTGCAAGAGCGGGGAGGAGATGCAGGCGATCTTAGGCGAGTATCCGGGCGCTATCGAGAATACAGCCAAGATTGCAGAGCGCTGTCATGTGACCTTCACCTTTGGTGACCACAAGCTCCCGTCCTTTGATGTGCCGGAAGGCGAGACGTCCAAGTCATACCTGCGAAAGCTCTGCGAGGTGGCGATCCCGGAACGCTATCCGGAGTCCACGGGAAAAGAGAAGGAGCGTCTGGATTATGAGCTCGGTGTCATCAATCAGATGGGATTCTCGGATTACTTCCTGATCGTCATGGACTTCATCCGCTACGCGAAGACACATGGCATCCCGATCGGGCCGGGGCGTGGGAGCGCGGCAGGAAGCATCGTCGCTTACCTCCTGCACATCACGGAAATCGACCCACTGCGTTTCGACCTTCTCTTTGAACGCTTCCTGAATCCAGAGCGTGTCTCCATGCCGGATATCGATACTGACCTTTGCTATCGCGGACGCGGGCAGGTCATCGCCTATCTCGCGGAGAAGTACGGCGCCGAGCAGGTGGCGCAGATCATCACCTTCGGTACGCTCGCGGCGCGTGCCGTCATCCGTGATGTCGGCCGCGTCATGAATCTGCCCCTTCGCGAAGTGGACAAGATCGCAAAGATGGTGCCGAGCGGCCCGGGCGTCACGCTGAAGAAGACGCTGGACGGCTCGAAGGAGTTCAAAGACCTCTACGAGTCGAATGCGACGGTACGCACCCTGATCGACCACTGCCTTGACCTGGAAGGACTTTCCAGAAATTCCGGCACGCATGCCGCCGGCGTCGTCATCTGCTCGAAGCCCGTCGATGAGTACGTGCCGATCCAGCTCACTGCGGACGATTTCATCCAGACGCAGTACGAAAAAGATCAGGTCGAGCAGCTCGGCCTTCTCAAGATGGATCTTTTGGGGCTTAGAAACCTCACCGTCATCCATGATGCGGTCGAGATGATCCGTGCGAACCGCGGTGTCACCATCGACATCGACCGCATTCCTTCTGTCGACGAGAAGACGTGCGAGATGCTCTGCGCGGGCGACACCACAGGCGTTTTCCAGTCCGAGTCCTCCGGCTTTACGAATCTTCTGATGAAGCTCCACCCGGACCGCTTCGAAGACCTCATCCCGATGGTCGCCCTCTACCGTCCGGGTCCTTTGGGCAGCGGCATGGCGGAAGATTTCATCAAGAGAAAACATGGAGAGATCCCCATCGAGTACCCGCATCCCTCCCTGGCTCCCATCCTGAAGGAAACCTACGGCGTCATCCTCTATCAGGAACAGGTCATGCAGATCGCCTCTGTCATGGGCGGCTTCTCCCTCGGCCAGTCCGACATGCTCCGCCGCGCCATGGGACACAAGGAGCCGGAGATCCTGCAGAAGAACCGGGATACCTTTGTCACAGGCGCCGTGAAGAATGGCGTCGATGAAAAGACGGCGAATTACGTCTTCGACCTCATGGTCCACTTTGCCGGTTACGGCTTCAATAAATCTCACAGTGTCTGCTACGGATGGATCGCCTGGCAGACCGCCTACCTCAAGGCGCACTACCGCGCTGAATTCATGGCTGCCATGATGACCTGCTACAATGGCGACAAGAACAAGGTCAGCCGCTACATTTCAGATACCAGAAGAGCCGGTGTGGAGATCGCCGCACCGGATGTCAATCTTTCGGAAGCCTATTTTTCTGTCAGCGGAAATAAGATCCTCTTCGGACTCGATGCCATTCAGAACGTCGGAGAGAATGCCGTCGAAGCCATCATCAAAGCCCGGAAGAAGGGCGGCCCTTTCACGTCCATGTCGGATTTCTTAGAGCGGGTCGAAGGCAAAGGTCTCAATAGCCGCGCCTGCGAAAGCCTCATCCGCTGCGGTGCGATGGACGGCTTCGGCTACAACCGCTCTCAGCTCCTCGCCGCACTCCCGCAGGTCATGAGTGATGTCGCCGCTGCGAAGAGTGACCGGGAGAGCGGACAGATGTCTCTCTTCGGCGGGGACGAGATGAAAAGCTCCGTCGTCTATCCTGATCTCGAAGACATGGATGCGGATGAAAAGATCGACTGGGAAAGGAAGCTCTTAGGCTTCTACGTCAGCGGTCATCCGCTTGAAAAGTACAAGAAGCAGATGGCCGCCTGCACGCCCATCTACCAGCTCGAGACCGAAGGCAGCCGCTACGACGGGAAGACGGTCACCTTGGGCGGCACTGTCACCCGTGTGAAGGGCATGGTCACCAAGAAGGGCGCGCCCATGGGTTACGTCACCATCGAAGACTATGAAAGTGAGATCGAATCCGTCCTCTTCCCCTCCGTCTGGGAAGCCGCGCGTCCCTTCCTCACCGAAGACGCGCCCATCTGTATCCGCGGCCGCGTCCAGTCGAACGAGCGAGAAGTCAAGATCTTAGCCGACAGCATCATACCGATGGCCCAGTTCCAAAAGACCGTCCGCGTGCCGGTCGATGAAGTCCACCTCTACGTCGATCCCCGTCATGAGACAGACAAGGTCAGTGCCGCCCTCGCCAGAGTCCTTGCGAAATACCATGGCGGCACACCCGTCATCCTCCACCTCATATCCTCAAGGCAGGAGATCCGCATGGTGCCAAAATTCTATGTCGACTTTTCCGAAGAAGCCGAAGAAGCGCTGAAAGGGCTCCTCGGCAATGCGGCGGTCGAGGGGAGAAAAAATTAGGGATTCTTTACTTGTAGTGCAGATTTTAAGGCGATAAGGAAAAAGAATGATTGGCGAGCGTACAGATAGAGGCGAGCGGGAAACCGCTCGCCTCTTTTTGGACAGGGCTGAATAAAAGAAATATAATATATATTGAACAGGTAGATTTCTGATGAGAGAGACACCGTGGAGATGATGATTGCCTGTCATATCGGAAGATGCCATACGCTGAAGGGAAATCGGAAGAATCAGTACGCTGTTGATCTGGTGCATCCATACCGTTGGGTTTTATTAAGAATGGGAAGAAAATACAGCCGTAGCAGGATAAAAGAATGGCAAAGAAACATAGGGTGCATTTGGCGAATGCGGGAACTTGATGACTCCGTAGTTGAAATAGAAAGGGACGTGAATCAATGATGGTATACGGGAAGAAGATTGAGCTATTTCTGGTTAATGGTACGGCGGATAGTTTAGTGCTGGCTGAGTTGCGGAATTGGAGTGGAAAGGCCATTAAAATTCCTCGGACGGAGGTCGCTGGATGCGGTCGCAAGGATTTCACAAGGCCGGGTGTTTATTTTCTCTTTTGTAAAGCTGAAAATGAGGACAAAGATGCGGTTTATATCGGGGAAGCCGAAAACATCAAAGCACGTCTGGTACAGCATTTGCGAGACGCATCATCAGGGAATGAAGAATACTATTGGAATACAGCCGTTGTTTTTACAGGAGACGATTTGGATAAGGCGTTGATTCGTTACTTGGAAGATAAATTGGTGAAAGAAGCGAGGGAGGCGAATCGCTTTACTGTATTAACGAAGAATACTTGCGGAAAGGCAGTTATCAAGGAATCGGATCAAGCCGTGATGGAGGAATATATCGATAAATTGAAAATTCTCATCAATGCGCTGGGATACAAAGTGCTTGAACCGGTGGCCGATCCATCAGAAGCAGAAAGCCAGACGGCACTGCATCTCGCGATTGGAAACGCAAAAGCCGAAGGCCTGCTCACTACGGAAGGATTTGTCGTAAGGAAGGGCGCAGTGATCAATGAAAAGACCAATGAGCCTTCCTTAAATGCCAATATGTCGGACTTCAGAAGAAAGGTGATGGAGTCTGGCAGAGTCGAGAATTTAGTAACGACCGAAGATATACTCTTTTCAAGTCCATCTGCTGCGGCAGATTTTGTTTTGGGATATGCCGTAAGTGGGCCGAAGACATGGAAAGATAAAAATGGCACACCGCTTCGAGAGTTAAATATTGATTGAGAGATCGGTAGAAACAAAGCAGCTTCCTGCGCGGAATGGGATGCTATTTTACTGCTTTGATGTAGTTGGGTAAACTGGGAGTTACACATGTTCATCTTCTGCGCCGTGCAGGATGACCTCGATTTTGAACTCGATCCCGTATCCGAGCCATCGGATGAAATCGAGCCGCAGGGCGAGATGGGAGGATTCCCTGGCATGGGCGGCGAGGAAGACGGCGCTGGAGGCCCGGATTTGCCCCATGCAGGCCGCGGCGGGGAGGTGGGAGATAAAACCACCCGAGGCTCCCGGAAAGCCGCCACAGGCACCAAGATCCGTAGGGGATAGCGATTGGGCAGAAGATAAGCACCCGCGGGACGAAGGCGGCCGGTTTACTTCTGGCGGGGGGGCGGCTCGACCACGTAAATACAAAAAGAAAGTTGTAAAACTCCCTGCGCAAGAGTATGCTTTGGTTATGCACGAGCTGAACACTCATTTACCTGCTGGGCAAAAAAAGAAGAAATTCGTACATAAGGCGATCGGAAATTATATGTATACGGTTAGGGTAAACGGGATTGATGATTATGAGATTGTAAGAAAAGTGCCGATAAAATAGGAAAAGGTAAAATGTGGGAGAAGCTGGAGCCAATTCTAAGAAAAGTATGCGACGATAAGGAATACCTGCTCGGAATCAGGTCACTCTTACCGACTGAGGATAACAAAAAAGAATTGTTCGAAGCGATAAAGGCTGGCCTCGTCGCTAAAGATGCGGATGAAATCATTATGTATGCATTAGCTATCAATCAGGATGACCCATTCGAGGAGTGACCATTATAGATAACATCGATATCAGCGTACTCCTGAAGGCGAAAGTGTGGGAAGATCATGAAACACATAATCAATGTGAGGAAAACTGCGTTGGAGATCGTGTAGGTGCTTCACCAGAACGAAGTCTCCATCGCGTCCATTCAGTTCGTATTCCAGAAAGCGGAAAGGCTGGCATCCATCAAGACGGTGCCCTATAGCCCGAGCAGCGACGAAATACAGGAGGCTGTTACTTGTGATACGACGGACGACGGGACAGTACCCAATGGTTGAAGATTTTTCTTCGTTTTCTCCCAAACCGTATCGTTTCGAACGTGGTCAAGGTAATCACGGCCGAGTGGGGTGATGTCAATAATGGCATCACGAGTATAAGTTCCTTCGATGAGCCGTGCATCTTTCGATTTTTTAATGAGGAGGTCTCTCAGCAATGGAGGGGAAAAGAAGTAAATGCCCAGTTTGCGGACACGAAGATAATTGGCTCCCTTATGATATTTGCCCTGTATGCAATTGGGAACGCGAACCAGCGCAGGAAGAGGTGCCAGATTTATCCGGAGGAGCCAATGTTATGTCCTTGAACCAAGCAAGGAAAGCTTGGAAAGAGGGATGTGAGATTGAGTGAGAAAAATAAAGAAAAATGATAAAAGGCCGCTATTGCGGTCTTTTATAGAAAAAACGATGGTGGATTACTTACTTTTTACGCTCCACATGAAGGGCATAAGAAATTCTTAAACATGAGAGTGGAGGCAAAGAAACATGGAGCCAAATTTAGGTAAATGTCCAGTGTGCGGAAATGATGATGAGTTTATAACGCGTCCATACTCCATCTGTGAAAAATGTGGCTGGGAAAGAGATCCACTACAAGAATTAGAACCAGATTTTTCCGGTGGAGCAAATCGCCTATCCTTAAATGAAGCAAAAAAGGAGTGGAAGGAAGGGCGCACTGTTTGGTAATTAAAGTAAAGAGAATTTCGCAAGACCGCAGCCGCGGTCTTTTTTAGCGCCAAAATATGACTGGATTTATAGCTACTACAGAGCTATGATGTGTCATGCAACGAAAAGTAGCGTGGTAAAAGAAGAGGGGAATGAGAAGAGGCTTTTAGGAAAACACGGATTCAACCGTTATCAGGTCTCATTCTTCCCTTTAGTCACAGTGTATTTATTGATAAATTTACCAATAAATAGTACAATAACGGCAGGAGGATACGCTGATGGAAAATTTAGTGCCGGCTTTAAGAAACACGATCCCGATCAGTTTATTTAATAAAGGGATGGCGGGGAAGATTTTCAAAAGTGTCAAAGAAAATGGCTCCAAGGTTGTGATGAAGAACAATGTACCGGAATGCGTTCTCATGTCGCCCGAGAGCTATCTTGCAATGACTGAAAAACTGGAAAACGCTGAACTGCTTGCACTCGCGCTGCATCGGATCGAGAATGGGGCTTTTTCGCAGACCAAAGACTGGGATGAAGTACGAAAAGAACTTGGGATCTCATCCGAAGATCTTGCGGATGTTGATGATGCTGAGGTGGAATTCGAATGATATGGCATGTTCGTTTTTCCACTTTCGCAGAAAAGGATTGGAAAAGCTTTGATCGCTACCATCAGAAAGTCATTGATAAGGCCATCCAGAAAGTGATGCAGAACCCGACGGCGGATGGTTATGGAAAACCACTGGCGAATCTGAGCGGGAGCCATCTGCATGGTTTGTATAAGATCAAACTAAAAAAATCCGGCATTCGGATCGTCTACGCGCTGATTGAGGTGGAGGGTGAGATGCTGATTATTATTATCGGTGCGAGAGCGAATGATGAAGTGTATGATCTTGCGGCTAAACGCTATGCACGAATGAAAAAAGAGGAAAAAATCTGAAGACAGCAACAGCAGAACAAAGGAGGCAAGCCTGGCGGGCAGCCTCTTTTTGTTATGCTACATTTCGGAGCAAGGCAATAAGTTTATGAACTTTCTCACGCAAAAACGTTTCACTTATGCTATACTTTAAACAAATATGGATAATGGGGACAGTAGGCGAAGCCTTATTTCTCTATAGCCCCGTTTATCCTGTGGCGCGGCGTTCGTGCTGCGTGGCATATGATTTCGACCTCACAGAAGGGAGACACTATGAAGTTTCTGGTTTGTATCAAACAGGTCGTCGACACATCGAAGATGGAAGTCGATCCGACTACAGGAAGACTGAAAAGAAATAATGCGAACAGCATCATGAATCCGCTGGATCTCCATGCGCTGGAAGCGGCATTTTCGCTGCGTGATGAAGTGGGCGGCACGGTGACGGTCATCACCATGGGTCCCCCGCAGGCAGCCGCTGTCCTGAAGGATGCGGTCGCTATGGGTGCTGATGAAGTATACCTCGTGACGGACCGCGCATTTGGCGGTGCGGATACTCTTGCGACGAGCTACACGCTGGCTAAGGCGATCGAGAAGCTGGGGACTTTCGATCTCATTCTCTGCGGGCAGGAGTCCATCGACAGCAATACAGCACAGATCGGGCCGGAGATCGCTGCGACGCTCGGCATCGCGGATGTGAGTGCAGCCGTAGGCATTTCCTATGAGAAGGAAGGCTTCCTCACCGTGAAGCGCCAGATCGGTGGGAATATCGAGGTGCTCGAGCTTGCTCTTCCGGCGGTCATCACTGCGACAGAAGTGCTGAACCATGCGAGATACCCGAGCATCAAGGGTCTCCTCAAGAAGGATGAAGTGGAGATCGGAAATCTCACGGTAGCCGATCTGCCGGTCGATCCGGCGCGCATAGGCATGAAGGGCTCTCCGACGCAGGTCCGTCAGGTCCGTCCGGTCGTGCCGCCGAAAAAAGAAAATCTCCGCATCGAAGGAAAGACGACGGAAGAAGCGGCAGATCTCTTCCTCTCGGCTATGCAGAAACTGAAGGTCATCTAAGGAGGGGCGAAATGGATTTTTCTGAACACAAAGGTATTTATGTCATCGGAGCGCTTGCGAATGGCAAGATCCAGAAGGTCACCGGTGAACTGACCGGCGAAGCCCGCGTACTGGCTGACCAACTGGGGGAAGAGGTCGCAGTCGTCCTCATTGGTGCCGATCTCAAGGATCCGGCATCCTCGCTGATCTCCCTCGGCGCAGATAAGGTCTATGTGATCGATCATCCGCTCCTTGCCCACTATGATGGGAAAGCGTACCAGAAAGCACTGGCGCCGTTCCTCTTGGAGAAGAAGCCGGATACCATCATCTTTGGTGCGACGCCGTTCGGCCGCGATCTCGCCCCGCGTCTGGCGGCAGAGCTCGTCTGCGGCGTCACGGCAGATGTGACGGAGCTTTCGGCAGATACCGAGAAGGGGCTGGTCATCTGGTCGCGTCCGGCGATGGATGGGAATATCATGGCAGACATCGTGTCTCCGGACTATCGTCCTCAGGTCGGCACGGTCCGCCCGGGCATCTTCAAGTACCCGCAAGCCGATGCTTCCCGCACGGGCGAGGTCATCTCCCTCTTCGTTTCCCTTGAAGAGAAGGATTTCGGCACGGTGCTGAAGGAGATCATCGCCGGTGAGAAGGACAGCCATCCGGTCGAAAATGCGAAGGTCGTCGTCGCAGGCGGCCGCGGCATTCGTACGGAGGAAGAATGGGCGAAGCTCCATGAACTCGCGGATCTTCTGGGGGCATCTGTCGGCTGCAGCCGTCCGATCGCAGAGCTCGGCTGGGAGCCGCATAGCCACCAGATCGGCCAGACAGGCAAGGGCGTCGCGCCGAAGATCTATTTTGCCCTCGGCATCTCGGGCGCGATGCAGCACATGTGCGCAGTCAATGCGGACATCGTCATCGCGGTCAATAAGGACCCGAAGGCGCCGATCATGGAAATGGCAGACTACGCTGTCGAAGCGGATCTGAAGGATTTCCTCCCGCTCCTCATCGAAAAGATCAAAGCACTGAAAAGCAAGTGAGGGATGAATGGTCAGGAATTGGGGACTGGGAGTCTCGAGTGACTAGTGACGGGTGACTGGATTAGAAAAATCTTTTCTCGTATCGTCATTTCGAGCGAAGCGAGAAATCTTTGTTGTTCGCGGTCAAACGAATCCTGTCAGAAAAGCTCAAACGGGAAACCTGCTTTTTAAGAAACCTTCGGGCATCGCCACATCCATACTCTGCGGCACTTCTATGTTTTTATGCGCCGCACCAACCCCCTTTGAACCTCTTGAACCTATAGAACCCGCTGAACCTCTTTCGCAGGCAATCAAGAGGCAGAACGCCCCAGTGGTAATATCCCTCATAAGCCATAATAATAACAATTTGTTACGGAGGTGAGACGTATGGCAGAAAGAAAAACTACCATATACTACAATCACAATTTCTATTATGATTTCTCCCAGATCATCGCGGCAGATGACAGAGGACTCCAGTTTGGTGACGGATGCTATGAATGGATTCGCGTCTACAAAGGCCATCCGTTTGCTCTTTCCTATCACACCGACCGTCTGTACCGCTCCATGCGCCTTCTAGGCATCCGTCCCGTGACAGCACCGGACGAATTCACCGAGATCGTGGAAACCGTCGTCGAAGAAAGCGGCATCGAAGAAGGCTATGTGAAGATCATCGTCACCCGCGGCCAGGGCGATCATGATTTCCTGATCCCTGCCAGAAATCAGCTGCGCCCGAATGTCCTGGTCTACGCCAAACCGATCAGCTTGGATGCCATTGCCAAAGTGCAGGATGGCGTGAAGTGCATCACGATGAAAGATGATCGCGGACACCACTGCGACATTCTTTCCCTCTCTCAGGTGGATAACCTTCTCGCACGTCAGGATGCGCTGAAGCAGGGCTGCTACGACGGCATCTTCATCCGAGACGGCCTTCTAACCGAAGCCACCCACTCGAATGTCCTCATCGTCAAGGCGGGCGTCATCTGGACCCCGGGCACGAATGAATTCATGACCCGCGGCATCACACGCTCCCTCGTCCTTTCCCGCGTCGCTCCGACTGCCGGTGTCACCTCCATCGATGATGCGACAGATCCGGTCCGCCTCGAAGATATGATGAATGCGGAAGAAGTCTTCCTCACGAATTCTCAGGACGGTATCATCCCGGTCCTCTCCATCGACGGAAAGCCGATCGGCAATGGAGAAGTCGGCCCTGTCACCCGTAAGATCCAGCAGCACTATGCGCATCTCATGAGCGACGGTTTGCCGTAACAGGTCAATACATACTATAAAAAACGGGGCTGTGAAGAAATGAAGATTCATTTCTTCA
>ERZ780019.109-NODE-109-length-15237-cov-8.09531_pt1 | contig 15237 bp, 14 predicted proteins | sample MGYA00511928_ERZ780019 | MGnify/ENA primary metagenome ERZ780019 (study PRJEB29588, sample SAMEA2155953) | human gut metagenome | biome: human gut; feature: human-associated habitat; material: faeces | place: Denmark | collected 2008/2010 ...
GGAAGGCTGCGATACGAGAATACCATCTTCTAAAAAAAGGCGGCGAAGCCGCCACGAGAGCCCTGAACCCTGAACCCTGAACCTTGAACCCTGAACCAAATGAAAACAAAGTAAAAAAAGGCTGTGAAGAAATGAGGATTCATTTCTTCACAGTCCCTTTTTTATCTCTTATATCAGATCCCCTGCCATGCCGAAGACCTTGAGATGACGGCTGAAGATGGAGTCGCCGCGATCCTGGAAGTAGCCCAGATACTCGGCGACGGTGCTCTCACCGGTCGGCTTCTCGGCACTGGCGCTGCCATAGGCAGTCTTGTCTGCCAGAAAGCGTCCGTCCATGGGCATGAATTTAGCCGCCAGCCCTTCGAGCATGGCTGCTGCAAATGGATGAATGTCCTCTGCGTCGATGGGCTTGCCCACCGTGGAGCCGGCATCGGTCAAAATGTGGAGAGTCGCTCTTGCGTGTTCCGATCTCCCTTCTTTCAAGGAAAAAGGTACGACGAAGAGGCTCTCTACCTCCAGATAGTCGAGGCAGGCCAGAAAGAGGTAGAGCGAGATCAGATTCTCTTCACTGACACCGATGCGGCGCAGGTCGATGATATTTCCTGCGATCTCATCGATGGCATCCGATGCACCGCTGGTCAAAGCAGAGAAGACCTTCCAGCCGGTGTCTTCCCATTCCGGAGCGCCTTTCTCGCAGATATCCCGCCACAGCTTGAAAATATCCCGCTCCTTCAGGAGCATCGGCTTTTCGCCTGTCTCCGGGATATGGAAATAGTGGGCGGAGATCTGTGCTTTCGGATTCGCCTTTTCAATGAATGGGGCAGAAAGGCCGGCATCCTCCAGCTTCGATTTCAGATAGACCGGCGGCACCCCCATATCGATGAGCCCGCCGATCATCATATCTGCGGTCAGCTTCCCATAACAGCGTACAAAAAGTGCTTTCATCACTTCACGTCCTCTCTTTGACGACCCTTGCCCGGACCATCCTCTGCGACGGCTACGTCAGCGCTGCCGAAGGTCTTCATCTGGTTCAGCATATCGATCGCTGCGTCCAGAAGCGAGAGCCCGAGGGCTGAGCCGTAGCCTTCCGCTTCTGTGAAATCATAGTGCAGGAATGACTTCATGCCCATCTTCTGCATCTGCATCTGATGAACCGGTTCTTCATAATAGACAGATGGGAAAATATAGTTTTTGATCTCAGGATACACGGCTTGTGCGGCAAGCACGGCAGCGCCTGTGACAGCATTGTCAAAGACGACCATGATGCCGCGGCGCGCCGCTTCTACGGTAAGGCCGAAGAGGGCTGCGATCTCTGCCGAGCCGACCATGGCGAGCGTACCGACGGGATCCTTGGCGAAGTCGCCGACATCAGAAAGTTGGATAGAGAAGCCGCTTCTCGCCGATGCCTTCTTGAGATCCTCCTTCATGACGGCTGTCGTCACCGCGAGCGCCGACAGCATGGAGCGTTCTCCGATATTGCCGAGGCCGACGGCCTGGATGCCCTGTCCCGCGAGAGCTTTCCCGACCGACATGCCCAGAGAGATCGCCGCTTTGGCGACATCATCATCCATGGCGGGATGCCCCTGATGCGTACCATGGATCACTTTCTTTGCCAATATGCCTTCGATATCGGAGGTATCCTTTTCAAGACCGACATCGACAAGGTAGACCGGCATCTCCATCTGCCGCGCGAGGACATTCACTGGTCCCGCACCCTGCGCGACCAGCTTCATCTCTGCGTGCGAGAGCTGCCCCTTCGTCTTGTTCTCGCCATCGACGGCCGTATCCCCGCCGAAAATGACGACCGCCTTATTGATGTATGTCGGCTTCACTTCGCCTAAAATGCCGACCATACGGACAGCCATATCCTCCAGCTTTCCCAGCGAATGGATCGGCTTGATGAGATTATCCACATAGAGCTGGCAAGCCTCCATGATCTCCTGATTCAGTTTCGGGATCTCGCTCATGCTTCCACCCCCGCTTCTTCTTTGGTGACACATTCCCGATAGACGGAGATCGCCATATCCAGCATTTTCTTCTGAATGCCCGCACCGATGGATTCACCCAGGCGGAAATCCAGATCAATATATTCGGAAAGTCCCAGCGCAGCCAGCGACTTTTTGTGCGCCTGCTCAAGCGAGAGGTGCGAGGCCATGAGGTAGTCTGACACCTGCGGCGAGAGTGCCTTCGCGATGAAGGCGCTCGCTGTCGTATTGAATCCATCGATGATGGTCATCGCATGATTGGCGGCCGCCCCCAGGATGACACCCGTGAGACATCCGAATTCAAATCCGCCGACTTTGGCAAGCACATCGAGGCCGTCCTTGGGGTCCGGATGGTTCACATCCATCGCCTTCTGCACGACCTCTACCTTATGGACAAGGCGTTCGTCAGAAATATTTGTCCCGCGCCCCGTGACTTCGATGGCGTTCCAGTGATTGAAGGTCCCCAGGATGCAGGCCGATGAGGTGGTATTGGAGATCCCCATTTCCCCGATCGAAAAGACCTTGTATCCCTTTCTTACATTTTCTTCTGCAATCTTGATGCCGATTTCGATGGAGCGGATCGCCTGCTCACGCGTCATCGCCGGTCCTTCCGCGATATTCTTCGTCCCCCAGGCGATCTTGCGATCCAAGAGTCCCGGGACTCCTGTCATATCATGATTGATGCCCACATCGACCACCACCATGTCCATGCCCGCATAGTACGCCATCGCATTGCAGGAGGCGCCCTTCGCGACCACATAGGCCTTCGTCATGCCGACCGTCGTCTCCTGCGGGTAGGCAGACACGCCCTCTTTGTATACCCCGTGGTCACTGCATGCGATCACCATACACCCCTTCGGGACATCCGGCATGGCATCGCCGGTGACACCGATGTAGCGCGTCACCATATCCTCCATCTTGCCAAGGTTTCCCATACCAAGGTACAGATCATGCCAGCGCTTCCCGGCCTCTTCCATGGCTTCCTGGCTGAGCGGCTGAATCTGATCCAGCGTATCATCTAATAAGCCCATGTTTCCTCCTAATTCTATATTAATTATTGTATCATAAACGCCGATCTTTTTGAATCATAGATTCCTTTTCATTATACCATGAGGGGCTAGGGGAAGGGCTGCCCGTGGGGCGTGCTGTCCCTTGATAGGGGATAAAAGTTTTGCTCAACAGTTAGGAGTGAGGAGTGAGGAGTGGTGGTGGCGGCTTCGCCGCGAGTATATATAAGGCGATGCCCGAAGGCTGACTTCTCCCTCCTTCCGCTGGAAGGAGGTGCCCCGAAGGGGCGGAGGTTGGCTTTGGGGTTCCTTCCGTCTAACATACGTGGGGGCCAACCCCGCCTCGCTCCGCTCGGCAGCCCCTTCCAGAGGAAGGGGCGAGAGGATGGTCTGGGCGATGCCCGAAGTTTGAAACTAGCGGGTTTCTCGTATCGCAAACCTAATCCCCAGCTACTAATTTCTAGTCGCCAGTCCCTTCCCCTCCCCTTGTCTTCCCCTTCCCTCATGCTATAATAAATCTAGGGAAATACTGGTTCAATCGTTGTTCGATTTGACTCTTGCAGTTTCATGCAAAGCGAGGAATAATCCGACGCGAATAGCGAGCTATTTAAGGAGGGTTATGACGAAGCGTTGCATGAAAATGCATGCCAAATCGGACTCTGCGATTGAATCAGCGTTTCCCTAGGGAAACACTGATTCAATATCATCATCTCAAGGGGGAGAGCGCTCGCAAGGGGGCTCTCTTTTGTCTAAAGGAAGGTGTTTGCTATGGATTATGAAAAGCTCTATATCAATGGCGAATGGATCCCGGGCGCATCCGGAGATTTCATCGAGGTAGAAAACCCGGCCACACGGGAGATCTTCGCCCGCGTTCCGGCGGGGAATGGCGATGACGTAGACAAAGCCGCCAAAGCCGCTTATGCCGCTTTCCCTGCCTGGGCGAAAAAGCCGCTCGCCGAACGCATCACTTTGATGGAGAGATTCCTCGCCATTTTCAAATCTCAGGAAAATGACCTCATCGACATCACCATCCGGGAGCTCGGCTCGCCATATACCTTCACCAAAGCCTCGCAGGTCGAGTACCAGTACGTCCGTACTATGTCCTACATCGACCTTGCGCCAGACGTCCCCATGGTCGAAAAAATGGCGGCTTCCACCACCTATCGTGAGCCGATCGGCGTCATCGGATGTATCACTCCATGGAACTACCCCTTGGGACAGGTCATACAGAAGATCATACCTGCGATGCTGATGGGCAATACCGTCATCCTAAAGCCGAGCCAGCACACGCCGCTCTCCTCCTACTTCCTCGCCGATGCCTTTGAACAAGCAGGCTTTCCGAAAGGCGTCTTCAACCTCGTGACCGGCCGCGGCGGCGAAGTGGGCGATGCGCTTTCTTCCCATCCGCTCGTCTCCATGATCTCCTTCACCGGATCCACCTCAGGCGGCGTCACCGTCGGCAAGCGAGCGCTGGAAAGCGTGAAGCATATCAGCCTTGAGCTTGGCGGGAAATCGCCCTACGTGATCCTTCCATCCAAGGACCATGACTACAGCGCACCGATCCGCATTTGCTTCGACAGCATCTTTCTGAACTCCGGCCAGACCTGCACCGCCTTCTCCCGCCTGCTCATCCCAGAAAGCGAGAAAGCCCTCATCGAAAAAGAGCTCTGCGCCATCGCCAAAGAATATACGGTCGGCGACCCGACAGACCCGTGCGTGAAGCTCGGGCCGGTGTCCTCCATGGCACAGTACAGGAAGATCAGCGAATACATCAGCAAGGGGCTTTCCGAAGGGGGAAGGCTCCTCACGGGCGGCCTGCCTGAAAGCCCTGATCACGGCTACTACATCCACCCCACGATCTTCACGAATGTCACGAATGATATGACCATCGCGCAGGATGAGATCTTCGGTCCGGTCCTCTGTGTCATCACCTACAAAGACACTGACGATGCGGTCAGGATCGCCAATGACACCCGATACGGTCTGAATGCCGGTGTCTATGGGCCGAAAGAAGAAGCCATCGCTCTCGCCCATCGCATCAAGGCCGGCAATGTCTACATCAATGCCAGCCCGCGTGATACAGCAGCTCCCTTCGGCGGCTACAAGGAAAGCGGCCTTGGCCGCGAAGGCGGCATCTACGGCATGCTCGAATTCACCCAGCAGAAAGCCCTCTTCGATACGGGTGAGTAGCCGGGATTAGTGGCTAGTGGCTAGTGATTAGGAAAAACTGTTTTTCGAAAAAGCGGGACGCCTGGGATTCCCTATACGCTGCGGCGCTTCCATACGATGCGCTGCACTTTCCCCATTGCATCCGTTGCCCTGTTTTTTATGAAAGGATTCTCTCATGTCTCTCCTGAAAAAGCTCCTCCTCGTCCTTCTGCTCCTTCTCGCTGCTGCCGGCGGCTGGTATTTCCTGTACTGGCAGAATACGCCCGCCTTTGCGGCGGGAGAGATCCAGCAGGCCGTGCAGAAAAAGGACTGGGATCTCTTTTGCAAACGCGTCGATGTCGCCAAAGTCTACAGCTATGCCTTGGACGACATGCTCGCCGAGCTCAAGGCCGACGGTCTTCCCGAACACGCCATCGCTGCCTCCCTTGTGAAAAGCATCAAGAAAGAAGTCGTGAAGGAACTCATCCGACAGACAGAGATCCGATTCAAGGATGGCGCCCCGGCCTCCAAGTCCCTCTTGGACAAGCCTGTCAAGACCCTCACTGCCTACGCCGGCTCTTCCGCCCTCTCTCTCTCCGACATCTTCAAAATCGAAGAAGCGGACGGCAAAGCCATCGCCTATGTGAAGCTCCACGACAAGGATCTTGCCCGCGACTTTACATGGCAGGTACAGCTGGAAAAAGACGTAAACGGCCTTTGGACCGCGACACGCATCCTGAATTTTACCGACTATCTGAAAGAAAGGATGGACGGGTGACTAGTGACTGGAGACTAGTGACTGGGGACTAGTCACTAGTAGCTAGGGACTAGGGTTTATGGTTTAGGGTTTGCATCAATCTCCTCAACTGAGAAGCCCCTTGAAGAAGGGGCACACCGAAGACGCAGGATAGAGTGCCTGGCAGAGGCGCAACTCACCGAAACGTTTTCATACTATTCGCACTAAGCGTCTTCCCCGTATCGTCATTCCGAGCGAAGCCGAGGAATCTTTTTCGTTCGCGGTGAAACGGTTCCTGTGCACGAAACCGGAAACTGGAAGCCTGTCATCCTCCATACTCCGCGGCGCTACCTATTATGATACACCGCATCAAAACCCTGAACCCGCCAACCTGAACCCTGAACCCATCCAATCAAAAACGCTCAGCCGATCCGGCTGAGCGCTTTTCTTAGGAAACACTGATTAAATCGTTGTTCGATTTTACTCTTGTATTTTCATGCAGTGCAAGGAATAATCCGACGCGAATAGCTAGCTATTTAAGGAGGGTTATGACGAAGCGTTGCATGAAAATACATGTGAAATCGAATTCTGCGATTTAATCAGCGTTTCCTTTATACGATCTGGAAGAGGAAGAATTTCAAATAATAGGTCTCCGGCACCGTCATAAGAATCGGATGATCGGGAGCCTGCTGGCGGAACTCGATCTGCCGGAGCGTGACGCCGGCATCGCGCGCTGCTTCCTTCACCATCTTCACGAAGAGCTCCTCACCCATAAAATGTGAGCAGGAGCAGGTCGCCAGATATCCGCCGCGCGGCAGGATCTTCATCGCACGGTAGTTGATCTCCTTGTAGCCGCGGAAGGCTTCATGGACCGTCTTTCCTGACTTGGTGAAAGCGGGCGGATCGAGGACGATGTAGTCATAGCTGTGATCCTTTTTCTTGTCGAGCTCGGTCAGAAAATCAAAGACATCTGCTTGTGCGGCCTCGACGGCAAGGCCATTCTGCTTCGCATTGTGCGCCGTCATTTCGACGGCTTCTTTGGAAATATCGAGCGCCGTCACGCTCGCCGCACCGCCCTTGGCGATGTTCAGCGCAAAAGCGCCCGTGTGCGTGAAGCAGTCGAGAACACGACGCCCCTTCCCGATCTGCGCCGCAGCGAGGCGATTGAATTTCTGGTCAAGGAAGAAACCCGTCTTCTGCCCGTTCTCCACGTCAACCGTATAGCGGATGCCGTTCTCCACGATATCCACCCGTGTCTTCTCTGCCGCCGGATCCAGCAGCGAAGAGCGATAGAAGCCCTTGTACTGCTGCATCCCCTCCAGCTCACGGATCTTGACATCATTTCTTTCATAGACGCAGGAAACAGGAAGATCACGCTCCCGAAGGACTTCGATCAGCCCGTCCAAGAATTCCTTCTTATGCCGCTCCATCCCCAGTGAGAGCACCTGCACGGAAAGCACATCGCCGAAGCGATCCACCGTAAGTCCCGGCAGCTGGTCCGCTTCCCCGAAAACCAGGCGGCAGCAGTCATAGTCTTCCTTCCGCATCACCTGGAGACGGTAATCTACCGCATACGCTGCGCGGCGCTTCCAGAAGGCTGCGTTGAAGGTATCATTCGCATTCGTCGAAAAAATGCGGACGGTGATCTTCGAGTGCGGATTGTAGAAACCGCTTCCCACGAATTTCCCCTTCTTCGACTCCACGCGCACGATATCACCGGCTTCGATGCCTTCGTCCGCGTGCTCGATCTCCGTCCCGTAGATCCACGGGTGACCGCCCTTCGCCGCCAGCTCGGCGCGCTTACTGATGATGACTTTCTTCAGATTCTCCATAGTCTTCTCCATTTCTGTAACTTTTCTTTTGATTGTAGCATAAGGACGGGAACAGGTTCAACGGTCTCCATGGACGATGCAGGTATCTCACGCTTCTGTCCTTTGGAAAAGCCACCACCCTTTCTTATGTTCGCCCCATCCCGCACGCAAAAAGATCCCCGCCATCGGTCAAATCGATGGTGGGGATCTTTCATTTCTTATCTTTCAAGCGCGATGCGAAATTACATCATTCCGCCCATACCGCCCTGCGGCATCGGAGGCATAGCCGGTTTTTCTTCCGGCAGTTCACCGACGATAGCTTCAGTGGTGAGGACCAGAGCTGCGATGGAAGCTGCATTCTGCAGTGCGCTTCTAGTGACCTTTGCCGGATCGACGATGCCGGCTTTCAGCATATCTTCGTACTTGTCTTCTGCTGCATTGTAGCCGATGCCGTCGCCAGCTTCTTTGACCTTTTCAGCTACGATAGCGCCTTCGAGGCCGGCATTGTCAGCGATCTGACGAACCGGAGCTTCGATGGCATGACGGACGAGGTTCACACCGGTCTTGACATCGCCTTCTGCTTCGATGGTATCCAGTTTATCCTGGATATCGAGCAGGGTGGTGCCGCCGCCAGCGACGATACCTTCTTCGACAGCTGCGCGGGTCGCATTCAGAGCATCTTCGATACGGAGTCTCTTATCCTTCATTTCTACTTCGGTAGCAGCGCCGACTTCGATGACAGCAATGCCGCCGGACATCTTTGCCAGACGTTCCTGCAGTTTGTCTTTGTCGAACTGGGAAGTCGCTTCTTTGTACTGTTCACGGATCTGAGCCACTCTGGCTGCGATCTGGTCTTTATCACCTGCGCCGCCGACGATGGTGGTGTTGTCTTTGGTGATGCGGATCTGGTGCGCGGTGCCGAGATCATCCAGAGTTGCGCTGTTCAGGGTGCGTCCCATTTCTTCAGAGATCACGGTGCCGCCGGTCAGGATAGCGATATCCTGCAGCATAGCTTTTCTGCGGTCGCCGAATCCTGGTGCTTTGACAGCTGCACATTTCAGGGTGCCACGGAGTCTGTTCACTACGAGAGTAGCCAGTGCTTCGCCTTCGACATCTTCAGCGATGATGACGAGTTCCTTGCCGCTTCTAGCCACCTGTTCGAGGAGCTGGAGCATATCCTGAAGCATATTGATCTTCTTGTCGGTGATAAGGATCAGCGGATTGTCGATGACACATTCCATTTTGTCCGGATCGGTGACCATGTATGGGGAAAGGTAGCCGCGGTCGAACTGCATGCCTTCTACGACCTTCAGGCTGGTGCCCATGGTCTTGGAGTCTTCGACAGTGATGACGCCGTCATTGCCGACCTTTTCCATCGCATCAGCGATGAGACCGCCGATGGTCTTATCGGCAGAGGAGATGGAAGCGACCTGTGCGATCGCTTCTTTGGTCTGTACCGGTACAGCTTTTTTCTTGATCTCTTCGACAAGGACTTTGACTGCTTCTTCGATGCCCTTCTTCAGGACCATCGGGTTTGCGCCGGCAGCTACGTTTCTCATGCCTTCATGGATCATGGACTGTGCAAGAAGGGTAGCTGTGGTGGTGCCGTCGCCTGCTACATCATTGGTCTTGGTAGCGACTTCTTTGACCAGCTGCGCACCCATGTTTTCAAATGGATCCTTCAGCTCGATCTCACGAGCGATGGAGACGCCATCATTGACGATGTTCGGAGCGCCGAATCTCTTGTCGAGTACGACGTTGCGGCCTTTCGGTCCCAGGGTAATTTTTACTGCATTTGCCAGCTGATCGACACCTCTTAAAAGAGCTGCGCGGGCTTCTTCATTATAAAGAACTTTCTTTGCCATGGTATGTCACTCCTAGTTTTTGCTATAAAACAATCGATGAAAGATCTTGGGCCGGGGATTCACCTGCGCTCCTCCCTACTTCCCAGATACTTTTTATTACAGGATCCCCAGTACGTCTCTTTCGGAGAGAAGCAGGAATTTCTGTCCATTTTCTTCGATATCCACGCCGGAATATTTGGCAAAGAGGACTCTGTCGCCCACTTTGACTTCGAACGGTACGCGAGTGCCGTCATCGAGCATTTTGCCGGAGCCGATAGCAATGACTTCGCCTTTCTGAGATTTTTTCTGTGCTGTATCTGGCAGCAGGATGCCGCCTTTGGTCTTCGTTTCTTCGGTATCTACTTTAACAAGAACACGATCTGCTAATGGTTTTAACATTTCTATTCCTCCTTTGGACTATTAGCACTCACTCATCTCGAGTGCTAACTTACTTTTATATAATACATAACTTTAGCCAGAAATGCAAGGGGGAAAATGAGAAATTTATTATGAAGAAAAGGCGACCCCGAGGCAGATGCCTGACAGGCTCTCCGCCGGTATTTCCTGTCCCCGTTTGGCAGTGCTGTTAAAAAAAGACACACGCCAAAAAGAGCCGCCCATCAAGGCAGCTCTTCTCCGATTCTTCTATTATCTTTCCTGCTGTACACCATCACCGATGATACGCACATCGAGCGGGACGTGGACATGATATTTCTCCATGATGCGCTTCTGGACTTCATGCAGCACATCCAGGATCTCCTGGCAGGAAGCATGTCCGTTGTTTACGACAAAGTCCGGATGCTTGGTGGAGACCTGTGCATCACCGATCGAGAAGCCGATGAGACCGCAGTCTTTGATCATCGGTCCGACATGGTATCCCGGCGGACGGAGGTACATGGTGCCGGCGCTTCTCTTTTCGAGCGGCTGCTTGGTGCGGCGGGAGATCTGGTGTTCTGTCATTTCTCTCTTGATCTCTTCCGGATTGCCGGGAGAAAGATGTAGCTTTACGCCGACGATGATATCCCCATTGTGCATGAATACGCTGTCGCTGTCGCCATAGTGCAGGTCATCCCAGCCGTAGGTCTTTTTTTCTTTGCCGTCTCTGGTGATGGCATAGACCTCTTCTACGACTCTCTTCATCTGACTGCCATAGCCATTGGCGTTCATGAAAACCGCACCGCAGACCGTACCGGGGATACCGACAGCCCACTCGAAGCCCTTCAAGCTGTTCTTTTCCGCAAAGCGAGCGACAGTACCCGTGCCTGTGCCGCCGCTGGCAGTGATCCATTCGCCTTCACAGGTCATTTCCTGCTTCATACGGTTCATGCAAATGGTGATGCCACGGATCCCCTTATCGCTGACGAGCGTATTCGAGCCGCCGCCGATCACCGTGACAGCGATGCCTTCTTCATCCGCCTTCCGGAGGATCTTAATAAGCTGTTCTTCTGTCTGCGGCATGACAAAAACGTCAGCAGGGCCGCCGATGCCATAGGTCGTATGGCGGCTCATCGGTTCATTGATCTTGAGGTCTCTCTCTGTGAGGATCCCGTCGAAAAATACTTTCCAGTCTGTCATTTCTTATCTAATTCCAATACATCCATACCCTGCGCCATTGCATCCGAGACGATCTTCTGCAAATCCGCAGCCACCTGATTCCAACGAATAAATGCCTGGAGATATTCCTGGGCATTGCTGTTGTTGCTGACAAGGACCGCCAGTTCCTGCAGATGCTGATAGGTCTTTTCATCGTCCTTCTGCCCTGCAAGCTTGGCATAGTCTGCCTGCATCTGTGCCATAATATATTCCTTCACCATCTTTTTGGCATCGGCATCGTTCTTCACTTTATCTGCGGCAGCGGTGAGACGCTTCATCTCATCGCTTTCCTTGATGGCTTTGGCCAGATCATAAGCTGCGTCATACGTATTCATGACTGCTTCCTCCTTTGAATAAACGTCCACTCTTCTTCAAGAGATGGTGGAAACCCGTCTGCCGGAGTGCTTCCATGGCGACGATCGCAACCGCATTCGACAGATTGAGAGACCGTGCTTCTTCAATCATGGGGATGCGGATGCAGTCCTCTTCATGTTCCAGAAGAAGCTCTTCAGGAAGACCCTTCGTCTCTTTCCCAAATACAAGGACATCATCCTCCGTATACGAAATATCCGAATACGTCTTGATCGCCTTGGTGGTATTGTAGTAGAAATGATGACCCGCAAGCATGCGCTTCACGGAGTCAAAGTCCGGATGGACATGGACCTCCAGAAGATCCCAGTAGTCGAGCCCCGCCCGCTTCAGGTGCTTGTCATCGATGGAAAAGCCCAGTGGCTCCACCAGGTGCAGCACCAGATGCTCTGCTGCGCAGAGTCGGGAAATGTTCCCCGTATTTCCCGGAATTTCCGGTTCTACCAGTACGATATGCATAGGTTTAGTATTCCTTTATATGTAATTCTTCGTTAAATATGCAAGCGGAGATCAGAATGGAAGATCGGAAATAACAGTGTGGCGCCTCCCATAGAAGCACCACTCCGGCTTCTCTCTGTCAGAAGTAACTTCCATACCGATCCCGATACCGGTCGGTCTGTTCTTTGGCCGGGTACACCTTGAAGGTCTTCGGCTTGTGGCCCCGGTAGGAGATCTGATAGATCGGACCCACATCCATCCCTGTCACCGTGATGCGGTAAATGTTGTCGTGAAATCCATCCGATCTCTGCAGTACCGGAAATCCGATGACCGCCACGCCTTCATTGAGTACAAAAGGCGGCTCATAGGTATCCGATGTGAAATTCTTGGGCGCTGTCTCGTCCTCTGTCAAAGGCTCCTTCATTTCCAGCTCGATCGTCATGTCATCGACCACAAAGACATGGCGGATATCATTCGCTCCTGCTATCTGGCACATTCCCAGCGTCACAAGGAGCGCGGCAGTGATCGTTCGTATTCTCATAGCTGTTTCCTTTCGTGAGAAAACCCTCTTCTGCACTATTCCTTATTTTAACACATTCATAAACGATTGCGAAATACTATAAATGAAAAGATCTATGAGTTTTTGTTTGAATCAACCGCCATGCATCCGCCCTTTGGACCCACTAAAAAAGCTGCAGCCCTGGCTGCAGCTTTTTTGCTGAACTTATTTTCTTTCTTTGATACGAGCAGCTTTGCCGGAGAGTCCGCGCAGATAGAAGAGCTTTGCACGACGAACGATGCCGCGGCGTCTTACTTCGATCTTTTCCAGACGTGGAGAATGAACGAGGAAGGTTCTTTCTACGCCGACGCCGTAGGAAATACGACGAACGGTGAAGGTTTCACGCAGACCTGCGTTCTTTCTTGCAATAACGACGCCTTCATACATCTGAATACGTTCGTTCTTGCCTTCTACGACCTTTACATGAACTCTGACGGTGTCCCCCGGACGGAATTCAGGAATGTCGTTTCTGAGCTGTTCTTTTTCCAGTGTTTCGATAATGTTCACGATCTTTTCCTCCTATCACACAGAACATTCATGCCGATCGCATTTGGCAGAGGACTGTCCAGACTAACAGTAGCATTGTATCACAGCTTTCTTTCGATTGCAATGATTTTCGCCACGCATTTGGATATTTTAGCATAAATGAGCTTGCGCTTCAAGAGATCAGGGATGAGTGGCTAGGGATTAGGGATTGGGGATTGGGTTTGCGATACGAGAAAGCCGCTAGTTTCAAATCTCCGCGGCGCTTAGGGAAACACTGATTAAATCGTTATCAGATTTCATTCTTGGATTTTTATACAGAGCGAGGAGACATAGGACGCGAATAGCGAGCTATTTAAGGAGAATGTCGACGACACTATATATAAAAATCCATATGAAATCTGATTCTGCGATTGAATCAGCGTTTCCTTAAATCCTTCGACTCAGTTCTCCTGTTTCAGATAAGCCATTTTTTAACATACGACGTTTTTCTCCGCTCAGGATGACGAAATGCTCCGCCCTACCCATAGAACCCGCTCCCCCTCTTTCGCTCGCACTCAAGGGACGGCACGCCCCGTGGACTAACCCTGAACAAAAAAGAGCTCCTCTCGGAGCTCTTTTCTAAGGAAACACTGATTAAATCTGACTCTGCGATTGAATCAGCGTTTCCCTAATCTACTAATCTACCTTCATCGGCAGTGCCTGTTTTTTGAGTTTCTTCAGTGCTTTGCCTTCGATCTGACGGATACGTTCGCGCGTGACGCCGAAGTGCTTGCCTACTTCTTCGAGCGTTCTCGGAGTGCCGTCATCCATGCCGAAGCGGAGGGCGAGGACGCCTTTTTCTCTCTCGGTCAGCGTTTCGAGCATTTTGTAGACCTGCTCTCTTCTCATGGTCGCTGCTGCTTCATCCTCCGGAGAGGCGGTCTTGGAGTCTTCGATGAAATCCCCTAGATGGGAGTCCTCTTTTTCGCCGATCGGCGTCTCGAGCGAGATCGGATCCTGCGCCGCCTTCTTGGCTTCGCGGATCTTATCCACGCTGATGCCCATTTCCTTGGCAAGCTCTTCATTTGTCGCTTCGCGGCCATGTTCCTGCAGGAAGCGGCGGCCGACACGGTTCATCTTATTGATGGTCTCTACCATGTGTACCGGCACACGGATGGTGCGGGCCTGATCCGCGATGGAGCGGGTGATGGCCTGACGGATCCACCATGTCGCATAGGTAGAAAATTTATAGCCTTTGGTGTAGTCGAATTTATCGACAGCCTTCAAGAGACCGATATTGCCTTCCTGAATGAGATCAAGGAAAGGCATGCCGCGCCCCGGATATTTCTTGGCGATGGAAACGACCAGACGCAGGTTGGCATTGGCCATTTCTTTCTTTGCGGCTTTTGCTTCCTCTTTTTCCTCTTCCGTCGCATCCTTATGCTTGCCGCGCTCGATAAGCTTGGCAAGGCGCATCTCTTCCTCTGCGGAAAGAAGAGGATTCGAGCCGCACTCGCGGAGATAGAGACGGACAGGGTCACTGATACCGCCGGCCGCTGCGTCATAGGCTTCGTCGGAATTATCCGTTTCCCACTCTTTTTCTTCCAGCCCATCCTTGTCGTCCAGAAGGACATCGTCGGACAGGTCATCATCTCCGGGATCTCCGTCAAAATCGGCGTCGGTCGGGCCTTCTTCTGCATCATCCTCTATGTCATCATCATAGACAAGCTCGATGTGATGCTCATGAAGAAGTGTAAAAATGTTGTCGAACTGTTTCTTTGTCAGGTTCTTCTCCTGCTGAAAGCGCATGATCTCCGCATAGGAAAGATTGCCGTCAGCATCCACTCTATCCTGCAGTTCTTTTAGCCACTCTGCCAGCTGTGCTGCCTTAGTTGCCAAATAGGGACACCTCCTCAGAATCTATAGGGAAATACTGATTAAATCGTTGTCAGATTTAATCAGCGTTTCCATAAGTCTGTCATTTCATTCAGATCACTTCAGGTGCCCTTTCTTTTTTCCATCGTTTCCATGCTTCGTCCAAGCCATTTTTTGAAAAGCCACCTTGAAATCGATATGTAGTCAGATAGTAATCATAGCACAGCAGAGGAGGAAAAGCAAATTATTTTTTGAGATTTGCTTGTTATATATAGTAGCTAGGGATTAGGGATTAGGCGTGACTAGTGACTGGTGACTGGTGACTGAAATGCCAGCTCATGGCATCGCCATGATTTATACTTCGCGGCGCATTTCGTCATCCTGAGCGGAGTGAAATGTCGGATGTT
>ERZ780019.120-NODE-120-length-14809-cov-4.67182_pt1 | contig 14809 bp, 10 predicted proteins | sample MGYA00511928_ERZ780019 | MGnify/ENA primary metagenome ERZ780019 (study PRJEB29588, sample SAMEA2155953) | human gut metagenome | biome: human gut; feature: human-associated habitat; material: faeces | place: Denmark | collected 2008/2010 ...
GAATCTAATCTCTCTCAATCGATGCCTGCCCATGAATCTACTCTTATCCACGTAGCCATTGATACCGTTCAGTTTTCCCTTACCGGTATATTGCCACATTTCAAAGTCTCTTCCATCCTTGAGCACTGGTTCTCGCTTGGTATATTGTGCTATCATCAGCTTGTAGCTGTCGAGCTTTCCCAAGAGATAATGGTCATAGAAGTTGGCACCCGTATAGATGAGCGGTTTCTGTCTGTATGCCTTTTCCACGAGATGCAGGAACTTGAAGAGTGAGTCGCAAAATTCTTCTGTTTCCAAACCACTCTTGGTCTCTACGTCGATCATCGGCAAGAGATCCTGGTCGCCTGGGCGGCACTGTGCCATAAAATTCTTCAACTGAGTTTCCTGAGGAATACGGGCACGATAAAAGTGGTATGAACCCACCTTGAGTCCATATCTATGCGCCAGATCTATATTCTGCTTATATTTGCTATCTACATTGGTTCCACCTTCGGTAGCCTTCAGATAAACATACGCCATCTTGGAGTTATCGCCCACCGTTTCCCAGAACACATTGCCCTGATAGTGGCTGAGGTCTATGCCATGCACATGACTGCAGGTATCCTCGCATTGCACCTGCGCACTTGCGCATAATGCTATAATTGATGATATTATTGTTATACAAAATCGTTTCATAGATGCAAAGGTACGAAAATCGCTTGAAATTCGTCACAGAGTATGCTTATTTTTTATATATTTTATATTATTCTTCGATTTCTGAGAGCGAGCGGTAGAAGTTATTGCAGAAATTGCTGATAGTTTCTATGGGCGCATATTCCAGATACCGCATACTGCGGCGCAGGTTTTTGCGCATCGTGCCACCGGTGGTGCGAACGAATCCAGCCTGAGTCTGCTCGAATAAAATTTCCTGCTGATCGAGACTGTTATAATAAAGCGAACGGAGGGTCAGCTTGTAGGCACCACGTTCTACACGGCGCACGAAAGGTATCTCATCCTGTTCAAATTCGAAGAAAAGGATAAGTACACTGCCCTGCAACTGCGCCATACGCTGGATGCGGAGCTTGCGCAGCCATTTTTCCAGTTTTACGAAATCTACCTTGTCGCCCTTGGTGCGCAGGTAGTTTCCCATCTCGATGATGCCGCCAAGATTAACGCCATTGGCTAATATTCCATTGATATTGGATACGATGATGCGAAGTAAATGAATGGTCTCAATAGAGGTGTCGATGGCATGACGCTCGTTTTCCTGTATGCTGGCTAAACGTCGGTTCAGGAAACCATTGTTCATGCGTACTTCACCCGCAGGCACATCGCTGAGGTTCTTCATCATCTGGGCTATCTTCTTCTGTTTGAAGGTAGTCATCGGTTCCATCTCCTCCTTCGTATGAAAGTGATCGGAACGCAGCTTGACAAAAAGGTTTCTCTGTAAAAAATCCATCGTGTATTCATTTAAAAGTTAAACAATTGGCAATAAGCTACTTCCATTCTAGCTGTATCGCTTCGGGTAACGAAATAGTATCGAAAACAGTGCAGCTAAACCGATAGCCAGAGGATAATAGAGGTATGGAAGGATATCCATCGGACTCAGATTGGCAAGACCTGCTGCCAGAAGCATCTGTACTCCGTATGGTATCAAGCCCTGAACCGTACAGGAGAAAGTATCGAGGATACTGGCTGCCTTGCGGTTATCTACTCCAAACTTATCACCAATTTTCTTGGCTATATTGCCTACGGTAAGGATGGCAACCGTATTGTTGGCTGTACATACATTGACCATGGAAACCAGTGCGGCTATGGACAGTTCGGCTCCTCGCTTGTTGCTAACGTGAGCCGTAATCTTGTCGATGATATAATTGATACCGCCATTCTCACGGATGATTTCGAGCATGCCACCCGCCATCATTGCGATGATGACCAGTTCGCCCATACCGATGATTCCGTTACCCATGGCTGAGAACCAGCCGAAGAGATCGTAACCTCCGGTAGCACCCAGAAGCTGACAGCTTATACCAATCACACCACAGAGCAATGTTCCCATCGTAAGAACCGCCATCACATTCATACCCGCCACAGCTGTGACAAGTACTACCAGATAAGGGACTACCTTGACATATTCTACCTCCGGAATATCAGTAGGTGCCTGCAGACCGATACCCATCACGGCATAGATAGCCAGTACAATAACGGCGGCAGGTACTACGATAAGAGAGTTGACACGGAACTTATCGCTCATCTTGCAATTCTGAGTCTGGGTAGCTACTACCGTGGTATCAGAGATAAAGGAGAGATTGTCTCCAAAGTAAGCTCCACCAACGATGATAGCTGTCATCATACCAGTATTTACGCCCATGGAGTGGGCGAGTCCCGCAGCTATCGGAACAAGTGCCACAACAGTACCTACACTTGTTCCGATGGATACGGAGATAAAGCAGGCTGCCAGAAACAGTCCCGGCAGAATCATGCTGGCGGGAAGAATGCTGAGTGCAAGATTGACTGTTGCATCGACAGCTCCCATCGCCTTAGCCGAAGCAGCGAAGGAACCTGCCAATACATATATCCACAACATGAGCATCAGATTGTTGGCGCCGGCACCCTTGCTATAGGTATCTACACGACTCTTGATGGGCATACCACCAGAAATCGCAATGGCATAGATACTGGAGATCATAAATGCCACGGTGAGCGACAAATTGGTATCCTTATGACTGGCATCTACCGAATAGACGGTGAATGCCACGATGAGGACAATCAACAAAAACAATGGCGACAACGCCAACAATCCTTTCTTATTACTCATGTTTCTTTTTAAGTTATTACAATGTTACTCCATTCTTGAAAATGGAAATCTCACGATAGCCGTTGTACTCGTTGCGAGCTTAGATCTGCGTTCTGCGGTAGAAATCGATATTCTCCTTCATCAGCAGCTCAATAGGCATGTAATTCACCGGATTCACCTTCTTCTTGAGAACGATGGCACGGAAGAGGGTATCAACGCAATAGTAACCCTGCATATAGGCATGCTGTGCGATGAGGAACGAGATGCTGCCTTCGCGAAGACATTTCGCATTCTTGCCCACCATATCATAACCCATGATCTGTACATCACGGCGATTGGACTTCAGCAGATAATCTCCCACGAGATGTGCCTTCGATGTCATTGTTATACAATGATGGGTAGCAGGATGCTCATCAAAGTACTGAGCCATCATCTTCTGGTACTCGTTGCGGGTTCCATTGAGCGGAAGATCAAGCACATTGATGACAATCTGTGGGAAATGATCGTGCATATAATGACGGAATCCCACCTCACGGTTATCCTGCTGCTTGCTGACCACATGGCCATCCTTGGTCTGTCTCATCAGCATCACCTCTTTCTCATTGCCCGCAAGCATCATCAGCATCTTGGCTGCAAAGTAGCCAGAGCAGAACGAATCCTGTCCATAGAAGGAGAGAGGGCGCAAGTCTGGCATATAAGAATCGAGCAGGATAAATGGAATACCCTTTTGATGCAACTGGTCTGTAAAACCACGTGTCACTTCCAAAGATGATGGTACTATGATAACACCTTCCGGATTGGCATCAAGAATCTCTTGTGAAACAGCCTTGAAAGAATCCTCATTGGAACGCTCGTAGAATCGAATCTCTAAATCGATATGGAAATCCCGGCGCTGGTCTTCGCACTTTCTTGCACCTTCTTCTATCTCTTCCCAATAGGCTTCCGACTCATGCTTCGGTATCAGAAGGCAAAAAGTATAAGCCTTGTTGTATGCCAATGCACTGGCATACATATTAGGTTGATAATTCATTTCCTTGAGCGCTTGTTCCACCTTCTCACGAGCCGGCTTCGACACGTTCGGGCGGTCGTGGAGCACACGGTCCACTGTTCCTACAGATACGCCTGCTCTTTCGGCGATATCCTTGATTCTGATTCTTTCGGCCATTGTTTTTAAGTTTATGGTTTTGAGCACATCGCACGTACATTATTATATAGTAGGAGACATCTTATCTTGAAAGACGACAGCGTTCCTTTCATAACTGTGCGCACAAACTGTGCTTTTTTACTATGTTTTGTTGAACTGCTGGTTTGTGTGCGGTCACACCATCAGCATTCGGGCGCAAATATACAACATTTTTTTGAATTGTGCGAATGCACAGCTCTTTTTTTGCACAAAAAACGAAAAAAAAGGAGAAAAAAAGGAAAAAAGTGAGAAAAATACGAAAAAATAGGGCGATAAATGAAAAAAACTGCGATTAAATTTTGGTATTCGAGAAATTATAGCTATTTTTGCCAACGGTTACGGACAACTACAATAAAATTGTCTATTAGTAAACAAACAATAAAAACAAGAAATTAAAACTATCAAACAATGGCAAAGATTGTAACATTAGGCGAGATTATGCTTCGTTTGTCACCAGAAGGCAACGATCGTTTTATCCAGAGTGAGTCACTTCGCATCATCCCTGGTGGTGGTGAGGCTAACGTTGCTGTTAGCCTTGCTAACTATGGTCACGATGCATATTTCGTATCAAAGTTGCCAAAGCACGAGATTGGCCAGATTGCAGTAAATGGTCTTCGTCGTTATGGCGTCAATACTGAGTTTATCGCCCGCGGTGGTGATAGAGTAGGTCTCTACTATGCAGAGACAGGTGCTTCTATGCGCCCATCTAAGGTTATCTACGACCGTGCTCACAGCGCTATCGCAGAGGCTGATCCTTCTGATTTCGACTTTGATAAGATCATGGAGGGTGCTCAGTGGTTCCACTGGAGCGGAATTACTCCTGCTATCAGCGACAAGGCTGCAGAATTGACTAAGTTGGCTTGTGAGGCTGCTAAGCGTCATGGCGTAACTGTATCTGTTGACCTCAACTTCCGCAAGAAGCTCTGGACATCAGAGAAGGCTATCTCTGTGATGCGCCCATTGATGAAGTATGTAGATGTCTGCATCGGTAACGAGGAAGATGCTCAGCTTTGCCTGGGCTTCAAGCCAGATGCAGACGTAGAAGGCGGCAAGACTGATGCTGAGGGTTACTATGGCATCTTCAAGGGTATGATGGAAGAGTTCGGCTTCAAGTATGTCGTTTCTACGCTCCGTGAGTCTCTTTCTGCTACTCATAATGGCTGGAAGGCTCTTATCTATGATGGTAAGGAGTTCTATCAGAGCAAGCACTACGACATCAACCCTATCATCGACCGCGTGGGTGGTGGTGACTCTTTCTCTGGTGGTTTGATCCATGGTCTCCTGACTAAGGAGACTCAGGGCGAGGCTCTTGAGTTCGCTGTTGCTGCTTCTGCCTTGAAGCACACGATCCCTGGCGACTTCAACCTGGTTTCGGTTGACGAGGTTGAGAGCCTTGCTAGCGGTAACGCTAATGGTCGTGTACAGCGATAACATTTAACATTAAAACAAAAAGATGGCAAAGTTTAGCAAAATGCAGGTCATGGCAGCTATGAAAGAGACCGGTATGGTTCCTGTATTCTTCAATAAAGATATTGAAATCTGCAAGAACGTGATCAAGGCATGCTACGAGGGTGGCGTTCGCGTATTTGAATTCACCAACCGTGGCGATTTCGCTCACGAGATTTTCGGAGAGTTGGTAAAGTGGGCTGATAAGGAGTGCCCTGAGATGATCTTGGGTGCGGGTACAGTGGTTGACGCTGGTACTGCTTCCTTGTATCTCCAGTTGGGTGCAAACTTCATCGTTGGTCCTAACTTCAACCCTGACATTGCTCCTGTATGTAACCGTCGTTTGGTGCCTTATTCACCAGGTTGTGGTTCTGTAACAGAGATCAACAATGCTCAGGCAGCAGGTTGCGATGTAACCAAGGTATTCCCTGCAGGTAATGTAGGTGGTCCTTCATTCGTTAAGAATGTAATGGCACCATTGCGTTGGAGCAACATCATGGTAACAGGTGCAGTAGAGCCAACAGAGGAGAACCTTACTCCTTGGATCAAGGCGGGTGTTTTCTGTGTAGGTATGGGTTCTAAGCTCTTCCCTAAGGAGACTGTTGCTGCTGCAGATTGGGCTGCCATCACAGCCAAGTGCCAGGAAGCTTTGGGCTACATTGCTAAGGCACGTGCATAATCAGAATGTATAAAAGATTTCATCATATTTATGGCATCGCCATCATCTGTATGATGGTGGCGATGTTTGTTTTTTCAGCTTGTTCGCCATCGCATAAGGGCGAAGTAGATGAGCTGAATTATCTTTCTTATGCGCTTCACTATCGTAACCTTGATTCTACTAAAGTATTGGCAGAGAAGGCTTTGGCTCTTTCTGAAGACTATCCTGCCGGATATGCGGAGGCTTGCAACAACCTGGCTTTTGTGGCTATTGCCAAGATGGATTACCATACTGCCAAGCGATGGCTGGACAAGGTAAACAAACGCAGTGACAATCAGATAGAACTCCTTATTGCCGACGTTCAGAATATGCGACTCTGTCAGCGTGAGGCCCGCAACAAGGATTTCTATAGCTTCAGGGAAAAAGCCATCCGTAAACTGCGAAGAATCGGTGAGGAAATAGATAACCTTCCTCTTCGGGAGCGTCATCGCGCCATTTATGCGAAGAGTGAGTTTGATATCGTAGCTGCCACCTATTTTTATTATGTACAGCTAGACAAGCCGATGCTCAATGCACTGGCAGATCTTGACCCGGATGAAGTGGAACAGGATACGGCACAGTATCTCAACTATCTTTATAATATGGGAGCTGGTGGCTCCATCACTCATGGCACCCCACAGGAAATCTGTCAGGCGGAATTTGATATGCTCATTCGCCTCTACTTTTTGGCAAGTGGCAGCAATCCTTATCCATACTGGCAGGCAAACGCACTGCAATCTATCAGCGAACATATTCAGGATCCGGAACAGCGCGATTTCCTGGTAAAAAACAATCTGCCGGCTTTCCAGTATCTCAATGTTGAACAGATGCCTTTGGAACTTCTGGCAGGAAACTTTGCGCAACGCGCACTCAATATCTTTTCTGAATACGGAGACGTTTACCAGACGGCAGGAGCATACCGCACACTGGCAGAATGCTACTGGCAGATCAAGGATTATAAATCGGCAGGCGATTGCCTGAATAGGGCACTCAACCAGAACAGAGCCATCCAGCAGGCGCCCGACCTGGTGGCATCTATCCGAGAAAGACTCAGCCTGGTTTATTCCGCCATCGATGACAAGCCGGAAAGCGATTACAACCGCAATATTTACCTCGACTTGCAGGAGCAGAGCCGACAGGATAGGCAGTTGGAAGCGCGTGCCACTCAGTTGGACAACAATGCCGTCCAGCTGAACACGATGATTGCTGCGGTAATCTTTATGATAGTCTTGGTCGTGGTCTTGCTCTATGTATTCGACAGAATGAAGCGCCGTAACACCAAGGAAAGTTCTGTAGAATCCCTGCTGATACCTTTACATGAATGGGAAGAACAGAACATGCAGCATATCAATTCGTTATCAGAAAAGCATGAAGAATTGGAAGAAGCCAAGAACATGGTCCAGCTTCATATATCTGACAATAGGCGCCGCAACCTGGAACAGCGTGCCAAGCTTTCTCTGGTCAATAGCATCACCCCATTTATCGACCGTATGATCCATGAGGTAGATAGGCTGATGAAGGGAGATGATCCAGAAGAAGTGAAACAGGAGCGATATACCTATATCTCAGAGTTGACTGATAAAATCAATCAATATAATTCCATTCTCACCGATTGGATACAGATGCGCCAGGGAGCCATCAATCTCCGCATAGAGAGTTTCCCGCTCCAGCCACTTTTCGATATTGTAGCCAAAGGAAAAATGAGTTTTCAAATGCGTGGGGTCAAACTGACCGTGGAGCCTACAGATGCCATGGTAAAGGCAGACCGTACGCTGACACTATTCATGATTAACACCATCGCCGACAACGCCAGGAAGTTTACACCTGCAGGAGGTGAGGTCGTGGTAAGCGCCAAGAGCCATCAGGCATTTGTGGAAATATCTGTAAAAGATACGGGAAAAGGTATGGATGAAGAAACACTGGAACATATCTTCGACCGTACCTATACCGGCGGACATGGATTCGGTTTGCTCAACTGTAAGGGCATCATTGATAAATACAAGAAAATCAGCTCGCTCTTCTCTCCTTGTAATATTCAGGCAGAGAGTGAGCCGGGAAAGGGTAGTAAGTTCACTTTCCGACTGCCTTGCGGTATTCGGAAAATGCAAATGATACTGATACTTGCCTTGATGCTGATAGGTTGTAATATACCATCTGCCGTACAGGGAAGCACTCGGAAAAATGTCTCTATGCACAGAACTGACAAGCACAGAACTGACAGGCACAGGGGCAATAAGCAGACATCGCGATTGCTGCAAACAGCAGCATCCTATGCCGACAGTGCCTATTTCAGTAATATCAATGGTACCTACGAGCGGACCCTGGCTATGGCAGATTCGTCTCGCAGCTATCTCAACCGATACTATCTGACATTGAATCCAGATGGGAAATATCTGATGGTGGCACATCCCATGAAAGGAACCGCTGCCGAAATCCAATGGCTGCACGACAGTTTGCCAACCAACTACGAGGTCATACTTGATATCCGCAATGAGAGTGCCGTGGCAGCGCTGGCGCTTCACAAATGGGAACTATACGATAGTAACAACAAGGTATATACACAGCTCTTCCGTGAACGGAGTGCGGATAATTCGCTCGATAACTACGTAAGAACCATGCAGACTTCAGAAAATTCGAAGGCTGTAGCCATCGTCTTGCTGATTATCCTGCTGTTACAATTGCCACTGGCATATTATCTGCTATACTATCGCCACATCCTCCGTTATCGCTATGCCGTAGAAAAGATCAATGGCATTAACAAGGTGTTGCTCAGTGGTGATTCCAACACGGATAAACTGAAACAGATTACCGGAATCTGGACTCCATCCGGCAGCAATAACATACGTAACGTTCAGCTTTTTCCTCAGCTCAACGAGGTGGTGGAACGAATCTCGCAGGCACTGAAGCAAAGCATTGATATGCAGCAGAATGAGGCTACGAATATAGAAATGGCAGAAGATGAGCTGCATCGTGCAGAGTATGAAAACGGAAAGTTGCACATTGCCAATTCCGTACTCGACAACTGTCTCTCTACGCTCAAGCACGAAACGATGTATTACCCTTCGCGAATCAGACAGCTCATCGACAGTACCCCGGAGGATGTTACTTCCCTGCAGGAGTTGGTGGATTACTACAAGGCATTATACACGATGCTCAGCGCACAGGCAATGGAGCAGGTGGAAGGAACCGTGAAATGCGACGCCGACTTGCTGGCATATCTCAGGAAGCTGATCACTGGCGGAGTGAAGAACTTCACTTATCAGGAAGCATCCACATCATCCGCCTATGTTACCTGCCAGTATATCCTTCACGATATTCCATTTGACGCAACCCGGCATCCACATCTCTTCACACCGCTCACCTGCGATATGAAATATCTGGTGGCCCGCCAGATTGTGAGAGAAATAGGGGAGGCAACCAACCTGCGTGGCTGCGGCATTCTTGCCAAGCCGTCATCTGATGGCAGACTCATGATAGAAATCGTTTTACCTGAAAAAATAATAAAGACAAAGATATGAATAAATTTAAGGTTATTATAGTAGAAGATGTGCCTCTGGAATTGAAAGGCACAGAAGGAATCTTCAAGAACGACATACCCGAAGCTGAAATCATCGGCACTGCGGATAGTGAAATCGCTTATTGGAAACTCATCAAACAGCAAAAGCCAGACCTTGTTCTGCTTGATCTTGGCTTGGGTGGCTCTACCACGGTTGGAGTAGAAATTTGCCGTAGCACGAAGGAACAGTATCCTGATGTGAAGGTCCTGATCTTTACCGGTGAGATTCTCAACGAGAAGTTATGGGTAGATGTGCTCGATGCAGGCTGTGAAGGTATCATCCTCAAGAGCGGAGAATTGCTTACCCGTGGTGACGTGGCTTCCTGCATGAGTGGAAAGAAGCTGGTTTTCAACCAGCCGATTCTCCAGAAGATAGTAGATAGATTCAAGCAGAGCGTAGGAAGCCAGCTGATGCATCAGGAGGCGATGATCAATTACGAGATTGATGAGTACGACGAACGATTCCTCCGCCATCTCGCCCTGGGTTATACCAAGGAGCAGATCACGAACCTGCGAGGAATGCCGTTCGGAGTCAAGAGCCTGGAAAAACGACAGAATGAACTCGTACAGAAGCTCTTCCCTGATGGTAATAACGGAATGAGCGTGAATGCGACCCGACTCGTGGTACGTGCCTGCGAGTTACGTATCATCGATATTGATAATTTGCAGGCTGATGAAGAATAGTCCTACATTCAGCAGGATATGTGGCTATGCCATGTTCCTGCTGATACTGGCACAGATCTTACTGGTGCTGGCTTCCTGGCTCATCACTGCCGCTATGCCCGATGTCTTTCCCCGGTCATTGCTCAGCCCGGAAGGTATCCGATGGTTCTTCGGCACTTTCACCGCCAACCTGCAATCACCTTGGCTGGTTTGGCTTTTGCTGATCAGCATTGCCTGGGGAACGCTACGGGCTAGCGGCTTGTTAAACTACGATCATAAGGTTTACCGACAGCGCAATGCCTTGCGGTTGGTTTGCCTGGAATTCGTCCTGTTTAGCGGTGTGATGCTGTTGCTCACGCTCATTCCTCATGCCATCCTGCTCAATGTAATGGGAGGATATGCCTCCAGCAGTTTTTCCAGAAGCATCTTGCCCTATATCTGTTTTATGGTCATTGTCATGGCACAGTCTTTCGGCGTAGTCAGCCAAAGGCTGAACAGTATTGAGGCAATGGGAGAGGCAATGGCGGATGGGGTACGCCTGTCAGCTCCTCTCTTTATCATCTATATACTTGTCATTCAATTATATAGTTCTGTAGATTATCTTTTTTGATGATCTTTGATAGTACATCAATTCATCATACTAAAAAATCAAAGGGGCATCCCAATCACTTGGAATGTCCCTTCTTTTGGTATATATTTGGTTTGATAAATTGGTCTAACTATCTTCTGCCACCGAATGAACCGCCGCCATTATTGCTCTTGCTACGGGAAGAACCACCTCCAAAGGAACTGCGGGCACCATTGCTGCCTCCGCCAAAGGAACGGCTTCCACTGTTGAATGAACGGCTGTTATTCAACGAATTGCCGCCACGGTTTCCACCGAAAGATCCCCTGCTTGGAGTGCTGGAACGTGGAGTAAAACCATTGTTAAACGAACGGCTGTTGTTGGTAGAGCCACTGCCGAATCCGCTTCGGTTATTGCCTCCGAAAGAGCCACCGCCACGGACACCGCTTCCAAAGGTAGCATTATTTTGGCGACTGTTGCCGAAAGAATGATCACGTGTAACCGTAGTTCTTGTACTGCTCTGACGATTGAGATTGCCGAAGGTCTTGCCACGACCATAATCGCCACGGTTGAATCCATCGCGCATACCGAATCTTGGTTCCTGACCTCGAACACCGATAGGGCGCGGACCGCCGAACTCACGTCCGTGATACCAGCTTCTGCCACCATTCATTCTCCAGCTGTGTCCACCACGATATACTGCATAGAAATGAGGTCTTCCGAAGAAGAAGTAATCTCTGCGTGGGTAGCGTGCATAGATGCCGAAGTGGAAGTAGCCTCCATCCCAGTAAAGAGGACGGTAGAAATAGCTTGCGGCACAGAATGAGCGATACTGCCAATCCAGAAGGATGTAGCTCAAGTCGAGATTACGCTGGCGCCAATAGATGCCGTAGAGATCGTCGTAAGTATCTACGCCCATCAGATAGTCGAGGTTGATTTCATAAGCTGCCTCATACTGATCATCTGTCAGATTCAGCTCGTAAGCCATTTTGTCTGTCAGAAACAGAGCCTGCTGGCGAGCCTGTTCATAACTCATTGCTGATGCAGAAGTGAATGTCATCATGAACATTGCTACTAGTGCTATGATAAACTTCTTCATAATCTTATCTTATTTTATATGTTAAACTTCCATTTTCCAGGAAACCATCAGATTCCAGAATCATCGTCAATTCTGTCATCTTTCTGATTTCTGCTGCAAAGATAAGGCGATTTCTGGAGGTATAGTAAGGATTTTCCCTAAACCGATAGAGGAAATTCCCTAAACAATGCTTTTTTTTCAAAAAAAAACAGTAATTTTGCAGTCGGAATGAACATTTAGAGTGATTCAAATAGATAACTTAGAGTGATTTAAATAAATAAAATGATAGATTCAATACAGAATATTTTAGTTCAGGTTAGCGATTTTCTTTGGTCGTATATCATCATCACCATCTTGATATGCTGTGCCGTGTTTTTCACTTGGCGTACCCGTTTCGTGCAGTTTCGTCTCATCCGCGAGATGGTCAGGCTCCTGCTGCATCCCGATAAGGTTCAACCAGAGGAAATTGGCCAGGAAGAACTGTCTATGGATGTAAAGGTGGATGGTGAGATGAAGCACATCTCTTCCTTCCAGGCTTTCGTGGTGGCATTGGCCAGTAGAATTGGTACAGGTAATCTTGCAGGAGTAGCTACAGCCATCAGCATCGGCGGTCCGGGAGCTGTTTTCTGGATGTGGATGCTCGCTTTGCTGGGTTCTGCTTCAGCCTTCATCGAATCAACGCTTGCCCAACTCTATAAGCGCAAAGGTAAGACTTCCTTCTATGGTGGACCTGCCTATTATATGAAATATGGATTGGGAAAGGGCTGGATGGGTATCCTTTTTGCCGTTCTCATGATCATCACCTTTGGTTTTGCCTACAATTCCGTTCAGAGCAACACCATCTGTCTGGCATGGCAGAAGGCTTTTGGTATCGAACCTGCCACCATGGGCATCATACTCACGGCGCTTACATTGCTCATCATCTTTGGTGGTATTCAGAGAGTAGCAAAGTTCTCTTCTACAGTGGTTCCTGTCATGGCGGTTGTCTATCTCCTGATAGCCGTTGGCGTGGTGATTTGGAATATCACCAGTTTGCCTAAGGTATTATTAATCATTATTGAAAATGCCTTCGGATTCAATCAGGCTGCAGGTGGAGTACTGGGCGTCACAGTGATTCAGGGCATCAAGCGAGGCTTGTTCAGCAATGAGGCCGGCGAGGGTAGCGCTCCTAATGCTGCTGCGGTGGCTACGGTGAGCCATCCGGTAAAACAGGGATTGATTCAGGCGCTGGGTGTCTTCACAGATACCTTGGTAGTATGTTCCTGCACAGCATTCATCATCCTTATGAGCGGGGTAGATGTCACTGCATCCAATGGTATCCAACTGACTCAGGATGCCTTGACCCACGAGATCGGAAGCATCGGAAATCCTTTTGTAGCAGTCATGATATGGCTCTTTGCCTTTAGCAGCATCATCGGCAATTATTATTATGGTGAGACCAACGTAAGATATATCAAGGATTCCAGACTGGGCGTATTTATCTATCGCCTTGCCGTGGCAGCGATGGTGATGATAGGAGCCATCGTGTCACTGGATTTTGCCTGGAGCTTTGCAGACATCACCATGGCACTTCTTACCCTTTGTAATCTTGCTGCCATCGTTTTACTTTCTCGCCAGGCAGTCTTCCTGTTACAGGATTATCGCCAGCAGAAGAAGGAAGGCAAGAATCCTGTATTCAACAAGGAAAAGATGCCTGAGATAGCAGATAAACTGGAGGCATGGTAATTCATCATGCCACCAGTTTATCCGTTCTACTTATTAATAAGTTTGATATTACCATAAACACTATTTATCATAACGTCCCTTAAAAGTAAAATAGTAGGGGCTCTCTTTATACTTAGAAAGAGAGCCCAACCTGTAGCTTATTTCAATACAAACACCTTGGTTTCGTGAGCTTTCACGGTGCCTTTCCATCTGTTTGCCTTCTTGGCAATGTCGCGATGCTGCCATACATCTCTTACCAGATACTTGCCGTTTAAACCCAACTGCTTGAAATCTGCCTGAATAGACTTATCTTTATCACCACAGTTAAGAATGGCAACGGCATGAGAACCATTTGCCAAAGGACGAACATAAATCTGATGATCAGCCTGATTTACCTTGCGCTCAGCAGCCTTGCCCAACGGATCCTGATCAATGGCGATGATTTCCTTGTTCAGGAGAATGCGCTTATCCTCAGCAGAAAGCTTTCTGAGATCGTTGCTCAATGCCAGTACTGATGACATCATGCACCACATACTCATCTGGGTCTGATACTCAGTATAGCTGCAGCCAACTCCACCCAGATCACTGGATGGTCCGCCCTTGCCATTCAGTCCCACAACCAGCATATCCATATCAGGCCACTGTCCGTGGCGAACATCCTTGGCAAGCGGTGCCGTAATATTCACGATATCGAGAATACCCATACCGCCTTGCTTCACGATATCTTTCCACATATCTCTTACATCATAGCTGGTTCTCCAGAGCGAACCGCCAACCTGCTCACACCATTCTTCGCCGTTGCGCTGTCCCCATTCACAGATACCGAGAACGATGTTTCTACCCGATTTGCTCAAAGCCTGAGCCATCGTATGATAGCGTTTACGGGCTGTGGCACTGTCCTCTGGAGCATTGCAGTAGTCATATTTCAGATAGTCGATACCCCACGAAGCAAAGGTGCGGGCATCCTGCTCCTCGAAACCATAACTGGCTGTCCATCCACCGCAGGTAAGCTGGGCGGCATCAGAATAGATACCCAACTTCAATCCCTTGGAGTGTACATAGTCGGCAAGCGCCTTGATGCCATTCGGGAACTTCTTAGGGTCTGGAATGATGTTATTATGGCGGGGGGGGGCGCCCCCCC
>ERZ780019.128-NODE-128-length-14615-cov-4.15288_pt1 | contig 14615 bp, 9 predicted proteins | sample MGYA00511928_ERZ780019 | MGnify/ENA primary metagenome ERZ780019 (study PRJEB29588, sample SAMEA2155953) | human gut metagenome | biome: human gut; feature: human-associated habitat; material: faeces | place: Denmark | collected 2008/2010 ...
TTTGGATTTTGAATATTGCCAATTAACTCGATAAATCGGGATTTTTTCAATAGCTCAAATTTTTCAAGGATCTGCTGAAGCAAAAATTTTGATTTATCGATTTGCTTTGTAATAGATGAAATTTTATTCTGTATATCAATCGGAGGAAAAATAATCCTTGCTTTCTTAATTTCTCTAAGATGTAAATTAGGCACACCGATTCCTTTTAAAGAAGAATTGAATTGTCGTTTTAAATCTTCAGAGTTTAATGCGGAGCATAAATAAGAAACATTTACTCCTGACTTTGGTCGCAACAAGGCTAGACTTACATAAATGTCAAAAATTTCATCTGAATCAACTACAGCAGCAACTCCTGTTGTGCCATTTTTTGCTAGTAATATATCTCCTCTCTTAGGAGATAACTTTGCATACAACTGTTCATGTAATTCTTTTGGTATATATTTTATGTTTGACCAATTAATCTTCTGCGAGGTTACATCCTTAGATGATAAAAATTTGAATCCATTTACTCTGTCTTCAGTATATATTGGAGTTTGATGAGTTCCATCTTTAATGAATTCACAAATTTCATTTAACTCTACAAGCTGATATTTTGGATTTTGAATATTGCCAATTAACTCGATAAATCGGGATTTCAATAGTGACATATTTCTCTCCCTATTTATCGGTGTTATAGCTGTTTTCAAGCATTTGTTTTAAAATCTCGAGCTCTTTATGATACTCAGCCTCGAGTTGGCAAAGATCTTTCATGATTTCTTCAGAGGAAGGAAGTTGCTCTTCTTCATAAACAACTTCTCTGTATTTGTTAAATGAAAGATCATAGTCATTTGCAGCAACTTCTTCTTTAGGAACAAGGAAACTCTGATCTGTTCTTGCTCTTTTTTCTTCATTTATCAGATCGCCATACCTTTTAATAACATCAGGAATATCGTTTTCTTCAATTGGCTGTCTTTTATCATCGAGACTGTAACCATCAGAGTGCAGATCGTAGAACCAGATCTTGTCGGTACCGCCATTGCCTGTTTTTACAAAGATTAAAATAGCTGTAGATACACCCGCATAAGGTTTAAATACACCTGAAGGTAGAGAAATAACTGCTTTTAGGCAGTTGTTTTCAATGAGTTCTTTTCTTATATCTGTGTGTGCTTTGCTGCTACCGAATAACACTCCATTAGGAACAATAACAGCTGCTCTACCACCGATTTTCAGTAATTTCAAAAATTGAGCAATAAAGAGCAATTCTGTCTTACTTGTTTTTGCTACTGCTACCAACTCTGGATGAATTGTGTTTTTATCAAGACTGCCTTTAAAGGGCGGATTTGCCAAAATAACAGAGTACTTATTCTTTTCATCAACCTGATTTGCCTCAGGAATTGTAAGTCCGTTCTTATAGTTGATATTTGGATCTTCAATATGATGCTGCATCAGATTCATAGCTGCAATTTCCAGCATTGTTCTGTCAGTATCATAGCCTGTGAACATAGTAGAGTTGAAATGCTGATTATTCTCTTTTTTGAGTAAATCGTTTTTAAAGTTTTCTCTAATGTACTTACCTGCTTCTATAAGAAAACCTGCAGTACCACATGCAGGATCACAGATATTATCTCCTAATGTAGGTTTTATCAGTTCAACCATCATTCTGATAATATGGCGAGGGGTTCTAAACTGACCAAGTTTATCTGATGAACCTAGCTTGCTTAGCATATACTCATAAATGTCACCCATGGTGTCCTGATCTTTAATCTCTTCTTTCATAGTCTTGTAAAGATCATCCATATAGGTGATAACGGCAACTAATTTCTGTGGAGAATCAATTTCAAACTTAGCATTCTGCATATACCTTGAAAAGGCAGTCTTACTGTTGCCACCTAATGTCTTTATGAGTGGAAAAATTTCATTTTCAACAGTGTTCTTAAGTTGTACTGGCTCCATATGAATAAGATGAGACCATCTGTAGTCTTCATGGCCATCAAATATGGATTTGTAAGGAATATTTAACAGGCTGGCACTTTTGGCCTTTGTCTCGTCCCAGTCTCCGAGATCATGAATGAACATAAGGTAGGTTATTTGTTCAATAACCTTTAACGGATTGCTGATACCACCTGAGTAGAAGATATCCCAAAGGCCATCAACCTTATTTTTCAAAGTACCTGTAATCATTATAAATTCCTAAATTTTTTATCGAAACATATAAATTATAAACGCAAAACTTTCACATTCAAATTCTACGAGGTTAAAAATGTCAAACAACAATCACATTATTTCAGAAATTGAACAGTACATGTTGCCGTATCTTGATAACGAACAGCTTGAACACCTCCGCAAAATTTTGTCATCACTACTTATTGATCAGAAAAAAACAACAGATGAAGCAGATAAAACATCTAAAAATGAATCAGTTAATAATGAATTGTTTATAGATAATTTTTTATCAGCAAAAAGAGTCGAAGGCTGTTCATGCAAAACATTAAAACTATATAACTCCACCTTAAAAAAGGCTTTTGCTTCAATCGATAAGACTGTAAAGAAAATCACAACTGAAGATCTTCGAAAATACCTTGATGAATATTCAAAAAATAATAAAGCCGGTAAAGTTACTATTGATAATATGAGGCGTATTCTTTCTTCATTTTTTAACTGGCTTGAAGAAGAAAACTACATCATAAAAAGTCCTGTAAAGCGAATACACAAAGTACGCACCGGAAAAACTGTCAAAGCTACATTTTCAGATGAGATGCTCGAACAGATGCGTGATTGTTGCAAAACTAACAGAGATCTGGCGATTATAGATCTTTTAAGTTCTTCCGGTATGCGTGTCGGGGAACTTGTACATCTGAACAGAGATGACATTGATTTTACAAAACGAGAATGTATTGTTTTCGGAAAAGGTAGCAAAGAGCGCAGAGTGTATTTTGATGCCAGAACCAAACTTCATCTTGAAAAGTACCTTGAAACTAGAGCTGATACTAACCCAGCTCTTTTTATATCGTTGAATAAGCCTTGTAAAAGATTGCAGATTGCAGGTATTGAAATAATGGTGAGAAATTTAGGAAAAAGTTGTGGCATCTCAAAAGTTCATCCTCATAAATTCAGAAGAACTCTGGCTACAATGGCAATTGGTAAAGGAATGCCTGTCGAACAGGTTCAACATTTATTGGGTCACGCCAGCATAGAAACTACCATGCAGTATGCGATGGTGGATGAAAACAATGTAAAACTATCTCACCAAAAGTTCCTTGCATGATTGAATTAAATATCCCGATTTATCGAGATGTTTGGAAATGTAGCAACAAACAACAAACGATGGGAAAAAACAAAATTAGGTAATAAATCAGTTATTGGATCAAGCAAGCGTATTTTTGCTAACGAGTATACAACTGAAGGTATCCCTTTTTATAGAAGCAAAGAAATTATTGAACTAGGAATGGGAGAAAAACCTTCTGTTGAACTATATATTTCTAAGAAACGTTATCAAGAAATAAAAGAAAAATTTGGAATTCCAATTCCTGGAGATATTCTTATGACTGCGGTTGGAACTATTGGAAAATTTTGGATAGTTCCTAATAGCAAACCATTTTACTATAAAGATGGAAACTTAGTATATATTAGGACAAAGGAGTTCAATCCTTTATTTTTAAAAAAGCTTTTAGAAATGCTAATCGAAAAATATAAGGTCGAAAATGCAAATGGCTCAGCATATACAGCACTGACAATTGAAAAGTTAAAAGATTTACAAATAGTACTTCCTCCGATGACTCTTCAAAAACAATATGAGGAGTTCCATATACAAATCGACAAATCAAAATTTAATGTTTTTCAAGATCAAACAGCGACGCAGGTAAAAGTAATTGTTGTTTTACATCATATTTGTTAACAGTAAAGGCTCTTTACTGATGTTTTTAACATTAAAACGGTCTATTGCCATAGAAAGGATCTTTTTAACAGACATCTTTTCATTAAGATCATCTGTTTCCTGATTTAGAAGTTTAAGACCTGTAATCAGCAGTTGCTGCGGACCTGCAAGATCAAGTACAGCAGGGGAATGGTTCTGTTTGGAGAGCTTTCTTTTGCTATCCTGCATAATCAAAGGTAAGTGCAGATAACGTGGTGCTTCTTTATCAAAGCTTTTATAAAGTGAGATTTGAGATGGCGTGATATCAATTAAATCAGCACCTCTTACAATCTCAGTTACGCCTTCTAGAATGTCATCAACAACGCAACCTAAATTGTAAGATATCACTTTGTCAGCCCTAATTAAAGTAAGTTCATTGTTTGTATAGTCAGTATGTACCTTGTTTAAAAGCACATCCACAAAGGTGTTATTACAAACGTCCTTTACCTCATAGTTTAAGGCGTAGTTTGTGTTCTCTGTTTGCTGTAAATGTAAGTTCTTACAATGACAAGGTTCTATCTTTTTCATTGCCCTTGTACAGTGACAGTAATAAGCTTCACCTTTGTATATGAGCTCTTTTGCTTTTTCAAGATACACATCGGTGTGTTCTGATTGAATATAAGGAACACCATCATATTCAAAGCCTAAAGTATGAAGCTCATTGATAATCAGATTGGTGTATTCTTTTTTACATCTGTAAAAATCAAGATCTTCGATTCGCAAAAGAATACGCCCGTTTTCATGACGCGCTCTAAGATAAGAACCTAAGGCTGCAACTAAAGAGCCAAAATGAAGTCTTCCTGAAGGGGATGGGGCAAAGCGTCCGATGTACATAGCTGATAAAAAAACAGGCGACATATAGTCACCTGCATTTCTTTTAAATCTGATTAGCCTTGAAGCTGTTTTTCTTTGATTTCTGCTAATGACTTGCAGTCTACGCATAAATCAGCTGTTGGTCTTGCTTCTAGACGTTTGATACCAATCTCGGTACCGCACTGTTCACAGTAACCGAACTCATCATTATCAATCTTTGCTAAAGTCTTTTCGATCTTCTTGATTAACTTACGTTCACGATCACGTGCACGTAACTCAAGAGCAAACTCTTCCTCCTGTGATGCTCTATCTAGAGGATCTGGGAAATTTGCAGCCTCGCTCTTCATATGACCTACGGTACGATCTACTTCATTGCGTAGCTGATCGCGCCATGCAGTCAGGATCTTTTTGAAATGAGCCTTCTGCTTCTCGTTCATATACTCTTCGCCAGGTTGTTCTTGGTAAGGTTCAACACCAGCGATTGCTAAAGGGCCCATAGAGTCGATTGCAGTAGCAGTCTTTTCATTGTCAGCCATATTCTTCTTCCTTAACTTAATTACTGTCCAAAAATACAGTGTAAGTATTAAGTATCATTTGTTTAAATAAAAGAACCAAATTTTTAGGTTCTCTTTGAGTGAGCAATTATGCTTTATTATTTACTATCTATCAAGGATAGATATTGATTATTTGACGCATGATCTAAAAACACAGATAAAATCCACAATTTCATTGATGTATGTTTCGTTTTTGCTAAATATATTTTGCTTTTATTTTCTCTTAACCTTGATAAGTTCTACTTTGTATAATTAAGTTTTCATATTTCCCCTATTTAAAGCGTTCTAAATCATGTTCATTTGCTATAATACAGCGTAAACTTTTTAAGAAAGAATGAAATGAATAACAATAATAGTGACGATTTTTTAAAGGGCTTTAGCGCTGTAGATTCTGAAGACCGTATTGACAGAATAGATCCTACAAAAGAAGATCCAAATCGACCAGAACCTACCTTTGGTGATCGCAGTATCTCTAATAATCTTGAGAATGATGATGGCTTTACAGAGCCTTCATTTTGTCAGAGTAATTATTCTGAGAATAACTATTCTCAAAACAATTTTTCAGATAACTCATACCAGGATAATTCTTTTAAGCAATCAAGAAATACCTCAAATGAGCGCGTAAATGCTCAAGATAATAACGAAAATCCAAATAAAAAGGATAAAAAGCCTAAAAAAGAAAAGAGCATTAAAAAGAAGTTAATTTATTTTGGCTTAAAGGTAGGCGTAGTTGGTGTTGTAATTTTAGCTCTGCTTTTTGTCTACTTTGACTCTGTTGTTTTATCAAAGTTTGGAGTTGATGATAAATGGGTACTACCTGCGGTAGTCTACTCACGACCTCTAGAGCTGTATCCAGATCAGAAACTGTCTTTAAAACAGATGGAGTATGAGCTAAAGCTCTTAAAATACAGAAAAGTAAATAATCCTCAAAAGCCAGGTGAGTATGCAACCAATCCTAAGACTGGTCGTGTAGTTATTCTGCGCCGACCTTTTGAATTTCCTGATGGCGCTGAAAACACGGTATCTTTATTGGTAACCTTTAACGGTCAGAGAGTAGCTCAGATCATCAATGCAGACTCTCATGAGGAATTAGGTTATGTGAGAATGGATCCAGTACTTTTAGACAGAATCAACCGTATTGATCCTAAAGAAGACAGAATCTTTATTCAGTTGTCAGAGGTACCAGAAGCTCTGGTTACAACTTTATTAGAAATTGAGGATCGTTCTTTCAGAACAAATATTGGTGTTAACTTCTTTGCTATTGCTAGAGCCTTTATAAAGAATGCTATCGCTCACTCTGTTGTTGAAGGCGGTTCTACAATTACTCAGCAGCTAGTTAAAAACTATTTTCTAAATTCTCAAAAGAGTTATACCCGTAAGTTCAAAGAGATCATCATGGCTCTTATCATGAACCATAGATATACTAAAGATCAGATCTTAGAAGCTTATATGAACGAAATTTACTTAGGTCAAAATGGACCTGCGGGTATCTATGGTTTTGGTCTTGCTTCATATTTTTATTTTGGAGTACCAATCTCTGAGTTAACTCAGGATCAGATGGCTTTACTTGTAGGTATTATTAAAGGCCCTTCTTATTATGACCCATGGAGACATCCTGATCAGGCCTTAGAAAGACGTAATACCGTACTAGCTGTTTTAAGAAATAGAGGTATCATCAACGATACCGAGTTTGAACAGTATTCAGCCCGACCTTTAGGTGTAATTAAGCGTGGTTCAATGAACTATTCTAAGACACCAGCTTTTATGGGCGTGTTAAAGAAAGAGATTTCTTCAAAGTTCGGTCCTGATTTCCTATCAGGTAACGGTATCAAGATCTTTACAAGTCTTGATCCTCAGGCTCAGCAGTCAGCTGAAGATGCTGTCCAAAATGAGTTAAACGCCATTGAAAAAGAAACAGGTCTTCGTGGTATGGAAGCAGCAATGGTGGTAAGTTCATGGCGTACAGCTGAAGTCTCAGCAGTGGTTGGCAGTAGAACTCCACAGTATGCTGGCTTTAACCGTGTGATGGAAGGTAAGCGTCAGGTAGGTTCTATTATTAAGCCTTTTGTGTACTTAACCGCTTTCCATAATGGTATTCATACCGGCACTATGGTTAATGATGCTCCTATTACCGTAAAATTAGCTGACGGTAAATTATGGCAACCTCACAATGATGACAAGAAGTACCACGGCAGAATTCCTACTTATGTAGCTATGGCCCGTTCTATGAATGTACCTACAGTTAAGATTGGTATGAGAGTAGGTTTAAACCATGTAAGAGATACATTGATGAACGTTGGCATTGAGAAGAGCAGAATTCCATTCTATCCATCAATGCTGTTAGGAACCATTGAGTTAACCCCATTTGAGGTAACTCAGATTTATACAAGTTTAGCAACAGACGGTAGTTATAAAGACTTAACTACACTGCGCACTGTTGTAAAAGATGGCAAGATTGTATATGAGCGTGCCAATTCCAAAGTAAAGCCAACACTTGATCCTAGAGACTCATATCTAACCATGTATGTGATGACTGAAGCTACTAAGATAGGTACAGGACGAAGAATTGGTAGATTATTCCCTAATGTCAACATTGCAACCAAGACCGGTACTACTAATGACAGCAGAGATACCTGGTCTGTAGGTATTGATTCAGATCTAGTGGTTGCAACTTGGGTAGGCTTTGATAACAACAAATCAACAGGTCTGTTCGGTTCATCTGGTGCTATGAGAGTTTATGGCAGATTTTTACAAGAGCGTGGCGTCAACTCACTTGAGTTAAAGAAACCTGAAGGTATTAAGTTTGTAAACTTCAATAAATCAGGCAACATCGTAGCTGATACCTGTATGTTGCCAGGCTTGAACTTACTACCTGTAAGAGTAGATAAAGTAATGTACGTTGATCAGAACTGTACTATTGTTGCAGATCCAGAGCCTGTACCAGTACCATATGTTTCAAATGATTAACTTATAAACAGTCTGTTTTTGGTTAACCCAAAAGAATGCTGATACATAAGTACCAGCCTTCTTTTTAAGTAGTTGAAATTGTCTTTTCTACTTTAGATAACTAAATTAGGCTTTAGTATTGATAGCTTTGGTTCCATCAGCTCTAACGTAGCTCTCTGGTGTTTTGCCCTGCAGAAGATAGCTGAAAGCTAAAATTTCGGCGATAATTTGGAACAGTTGCTCTGGAACCTGTTCACCTTCCTTTAAAGCTTTAAGCTCATTTAATAAAACAGGATCTTTGTGAATATAAACACCTAGTTCTTTTGCCATATCAATAATGGCTTGAGCTCTGGATTCATAGCCTAGAGCGCTTACAAAAGGAGACTTTTTCTCTTCGTTATAAGAAATGGCAACAGCAGCTGAAGCCTTCTCATAGCTGGCTTTAAAAGACAGATCTTCATCGGTCGCATTGATAGAGATGTTATCTTTATCGTCTCCATTTTGAGTTTCAGTCTTTAGTTCTTTGCCACTTTCACTGTCGACAACAGTAGCATCTAATGCTTCTTCATTAGTAGCTTTTTCGTTATTTATATTTTTATCATCGGTATTTTGCATAGTTCACCTAGATATCTACAGAGAAAGTTGAACCGTCTTTTTTAGTTCTTACCTCAACTACAGGACGATCATTCTTCTCTCTAATATGAACTTTACCCATACGAGCAGTTGCATTACGGGTGGTAATTCCAAGATCCTGTAACTTCTCTTTTAGAGTTGGCAGAGCTTCTTGGACTTTTTGCAGACCATTAAAGGTACTTGCTACAACTGAGAGTTTTAGCTCTGGTAATTTAGCTTCAGCCTTGATTTCAATTGGACCTAAATTTTCAAGATCGAAGACAAAGTTTAAATGCCAGGACTTTTTACCATCCTCTTCGATTACAGGGCGAGCGTTAAAGCCACCTTCTCGACCTCCATCATAAGTTGGAGGTAACGGTATATACTGGAATAATAATGGCAGATTTTCTTTGTTTTGATTTTGATACCTTACAATCTGATCTAAGGTTTCATCTAATAAAGATGGAATGTTGTTCTTACCTTTTGCATCAATGCTTGCTTTCATCTCATCTAAGGTCTCATCAAATCTGTCTTCCATGAGGTCAACAGTTTTCTTTAAGAACTTATCTACGGATTTACCTAATTGAGCAAATCTAATCGATAAAAGCATGAAAGCCCATTGATGAAGCGCTAAAGCCTGTGGTGAAGTAGGGGACATAGGTCCTGAGGTAAAGTTCAACCAGTTTGCTACAGAAGGTAAGTCATCGATAGGATTTTCCAACTTGTCTAAATAATTCTTAGCATCTTCTCTTAGAGCATCAGGCAGAGCGGTATTGTTTGCCTGTACCTTTAAGCTGTACATGAGACTGTCTAAAGGAGAGCCTTTAGACATAAGCGTCATTAAATTTGGAGCAGTAGCTACAGGCGTGGTTACGCTTTCTGCTACATTTTTAGGTGATTCAACTGTTTTTTTACCAAAAATTGAAGCAATTTTTGAGAAAAAGCCTGTTTTTTCTTTCACATCAGCGACATTGTCTACCACGCTCTTTTCAGGAATAGGTTCACTTTGTCCTTGAGTAATCGCAGCAGCCCCAGGGGTCTTCTCAGGGATCTTAGTGATAGTGAGTGTTGACTCATCAGAGTTTTCTTTTGCACTATCTGTAAGTTTCTTTTCTATATTTAAGTCCTGCTTTACATCTGAAGGCACAACCTGATCTTCTAATTCCATTGAAGGTACAGTAGAAGCTAAGATTTTGCTTTCAACTGACTTATTCTTAGAAGAACTATCAGCACCTTGTAAATTGTTCTTAGTGCCATTAGTTATACTTAGGTTATCATCAGGCAAGGACTCAACATCTGAACCTTCTTTTGCACTTAAACCTGCTAGAACAGAAGGCCTGTTTTTAACCGCACTTTGCAAGTCTGAGTTTTCTAATTTTTCATCATTTGATTTGAATATATCATCTTCATCATGAAGAACAGAATTATCAGGTTTTGGCTTATTTAAAACAGTTTCACTCTGTGCTTTAGCCTGTTCTAAAGCGCTATTAGCAAGTGCTTTTTCTTCTGGTGTAATTACTTTAGAACTGTCAGACGCAACATTATCCTTTGGAATTGTAAAAGTAGTTTCAATCTCTATTGGGCTGTCATCAGTAATAGTACTGTCATTAGCTACAACAGGAGAAACAAGAACATTACTTAGTTTATCTCCTGAATTGTTTTCTGTAACAGGTTGTTCTGAAGTTTCTTCTGTAACCTCAGTAGATGCAACACTGCCGTTCTGTGTGTTAGAAATCTGATTTAGCTTTAGAATATCATCATTGTCTTTATCTGTATTTACAGATGCCTTTGTGTCAGATGCTAATTTTTCATTGTCTTTAGCTACTACATTGTTATCATCAGTTACAAGCTCATCAATTTCAGTGTTTGCTACAGGCTCTTTTAGATTTGATGCCTTGTCCTTAAGGCTATTTTTGTCAGTGAGTACCTCATCAGATTTAACATCATCTTCGTTGCTTAAAACATTCTTTTCATCAACTGCAACATCATAAGTTTCATCTTCAGTGTCAGCGTTGATGACATCATCGTTTGTAGTACTGAACTCGAAAGCTTTTTGCTCTGTGGTTACTGACTTTGAAACAGTATCTGTACTGTCTGCTTTTCCAACTGTTTTAATGCCATCAGTTACCTTTGTGTTTTCAAAAGAAGTTGCATCATCTTTTGCTATTTCTTCACGAACATCTTGTGCCTGAGATTTTAAGAACTCTTCTTTTAAAGCTTCAGCTTTCTGTTCTGTATTTACAGAATTAAGATCGCTCTTTGCATTTACTTCATTTGAACCATTTGCATAGTCAGCAACACCGTCAGGGATCTTTACTGATAGAGTAGGTCCCATGTTGTATGAACCGAAATCAGCAACAGCTGAACCTCTAAATGACATATTAAAGGTCTGATGCTTTTCATAAGCATTCTGCCTTAAGTCATTCTTAGCAAGAGGACTGCCTTCAAGAGCTTCTTTTAATGCTTGTTTTACAGCTTCTTTAGCTGAACTTTGAGCATTCTCATTTTGAGTCTTAGCATTCTCTTCTAAGACAGTTTTAGCAGCTAATGTGGCTGCTTCTTTTGCACTAGTCTGAGTTTTTTCTAATTGAGCTTTTACACTTTCTTTTAGATCTTTTACTGCCTGAGTGGTAGCATCTTTAGCCTGACTTTGACTTTCTTCAAATTTTGCTAAAGCCTCTTTTACAACCTGTTCAGCTACACTCTTTGAGTTGTTCTCATTATCAGTAAGCTTTGATAAGACACTTTCTTTTAAGGCATTAACAGCTTCGGTTGCAGCATCACGAGCAGAATTCTGACTTACCTCAAGCTGAGCTTTAGAACTTTGTTCTAAAGCTTCTCTTACTGCCTGAGATGCAATTTCTTTAGTTGAGTTCTGTGTTGCTTCTAATTTTGAGAAGACACTTTCTTTTAAGGAGTTAACAGCTTCTGCTACAGCTTGTTTTGCAGAGTTTTGGCTTGCCTCAAGCTGAGCTTTAGTGCTTTGCTCTAAAGCTTCTTTTACAGCCTGAGCTGCAACTTCTTTAGTTGTATTCTGATTAGCTTCAAATTTAGATAAGACACTCTCTTTTAAAGCATTTACAGCTTCTGTTGCTGCTAATTTTGCAGCATTCTGATTAGCTTCAATTTGAGATTTTACAGTTTCCTGTAGTGCTTCTTTTACAGCATCTATAGCTAACTTTTTGATTTCTTCAGCTGAAAGAACAGGTTCTGCCTTTTCTTTTGATTTAGCATGTTGAGCCTGTAAATTACTGTTATTAGCAATTCTCTCATCAATAGCTCTATCTACCTGAGCTATTCTTTGATTTGTAAGCTCAAGGTTTGAAGCAGAGTCATATGAGGTGTAATTTGGTTTTACAGCAGGATCTGGTAACTTGCCTTCACTTGCTAGTCTCATTCTCTCTTCTCTAAACTGCTGCTGCAGTTTAGCTGCACGGGCAGAAAGCTCTGAAAGTGAGAGTTTTGATGCTTCAACAGACTTTTCATCAGCAGTATTAGCAGCTGCAGATGGAGAATCTGCTTTTGTACTTACAGTCTTTTCAAGAGAAATTTCTTCTTTTGAGCTTAAAAGGTTACTCTTTCTTGCTGTAAGGGCAGCTTTGGCAATCAGATCATGAATTCTCTTAGCGGTTTCTTTTGAAACATCATCTTTAAAGTTGTCCTCTGCCTCATCTACTTTCTTGTTTTGTTTGAAGATATCAAGATAAGTTGAATCATCAGGAAACTCATCTAGAGCCTGACGCAGATAACGGGTCATGATCTGAGGAGTTGTAGAACCAGGTTTGGGTTTTACAATTTCCTGCTGTTCTGGTTTTAGTGTAGTTAATACTTCGGGCTGATTGCTCTTTACATATGCAATAGAGGCAGCAAGCACTTCTGCAGTAGCCTGTTTTGAGCGTAATGACAGTTCTTCAGTGGGTGCAAATACCTGTCTTATTGCCAAATCTCTTTGTAAACCGGCCCCCATATTTTCGTAATCAGTAAGGTTTACAACACTCTGACAGATAAATTTTCCAAGATTTTGACCTGCTACAGTACCTTCTGATAGAACTTTAGGCAGATTCTTTAAATCAGATTCTAAAACCGAAGTTGCATCACGGGAGCGTACCATCTCTTTTTGAGAGGATAAATCTGACGCAACTTTCTCTTGCAGATTAGGATCTCTGTTGATCACTTGTACAGTAAGTTTTCTGTAATGCCCCATCATGGCAGAATCCTTGTTATAGGATTCTTTTGCAATAGATGAGCTATCCTTAACAAAGGAGTTTAGGCTTGAATTTAATTGATTAAATGTCCTTGCCTGAGACTCTGCTAAAAGACCTTTGTGTTTTGAAATCACACTTATATATTTAGCAGTGGCATTAGCATTTATCTGGGCTTTTGCTGTCCCAGATTGTGTTTCTGACTCTGTCTTATTTAGATCTGTATTGGACTTATCGACAGAAGTCTTTAAATCAACGTCTATAGTATCCATGGAAGCTTACTGATTATTTAGATATACGTATACACGTATATCATAACAAAATACCAATCTAGATATGCAGATCTTTGACGCATTTGTGAAATTATCTTGAAACATCTATGAGTTAACAACGGAAAAAAGGGCTTTCATGTTGTAAAATGTAGGTATGTATGTGAGGTCTATATGATTAAAAAAATTCTATGCACTGCACTAGTTTCTTTTGCTCTTTTTTCAGAAGCTAACGCATCTCATTCAAATTACAGCCCAATGGCTCCACATCAGATATCTGTGAAGGCAAGCCATGCTGATTACAGCTATGGCTTATCTATATTACCTGGAAATTCAATTGACTCTATTGAATACATCAACAAAAATGCGTTCTGGAAATTAAATTACGTAGTTTTAGATAGATATCTGTTAAGACCTGTCGCACACGGCTATTCAAAATTGCCTGATTTAGCAAAATCATCAGTGCATAATTTCTTTTCTAATCTTTCAGAGCTTAACAACACAGTTAACAATGTTTTAGTGGGAGAGCCCGTAAGCTCAGGTGTTTCACTAGGGCGTTTTACAATTAACTCAACTGTAGGTTTGTTAGGTTTTATAGATGTAGCAAAGCACATGGGATTAGAACAGAAATCTATGAGTATGAATACAGTTATGGGTAAAGCAGGTGTTGATCAGGGCGCCTATATCATGGTTCCTGCTTATGGACCTACAACAGAAAGAAGTATTCACGCTTCAGCTGTAGATAATTGGCCTTATTATTTTATAACTCCTTGGACCTCAATTGCATGTACCGTAATTAACGGTATTGATGCAAGAGCTTCTTTAATTCCTCAAGAGGAGGCAATCGACAAGGCTGTTGATCCTTATGCTCAGTTGCGTCAGGTCTATCTGATGTATCAAGAGGGTAGGGTCAATCCAAATGCCTCTATGGAAAACAAAGAGGATAAAGATGTTGAGAGCTATTTAGATGAGATTGATGACTAATGAGTGCTGTTGATTTAGAAAGCGTAAGATCGAAAATTGATGCTATAGATAAAGAGATAATTAGTCTTTTAAAACGTCGTCAGGATTTGGTTATAAAGGCGGGTTCCTGCAAAAAAGATCTTGGTGTAAGTGCATACTCACATGAAAGAGAAGCTTTTGTAATTGATAACTGTGAAAAGTTAGCAAGAGAATATGACCTTCCAAAAGGACTCTTATCTGACATTATGAAAAGAGTTTTAAGAGAGTCATATAAATTGTGCTCAAATACAGACTTTAATTATCCACGTTGCTTAAAGACAGATGGGGATGTTGTTATCGTCGGCGGTAACGGTGGTATGGGCCG
>ERZ780019.130-NODE-130-length-14534-cov-7.92444_pt1 | contig 14534 bp, 14 predicted proteins | sample MGYA00511928_ERZ780019 | MGnify/ENA primary metagenome ERZ780019 (study PRJEB29588, sample SAMEA2155953) | human gut metagenome | biome: human gut; feature: human-associated habitat; material: faeces | place: Denmark | collected 2008/2010 ...
AAAAGGCCGCCAAGCCCCATGGGGCTGGCCACGAAAAAAGACGTCATGACGCTTTCGCATCGTGACGTCTTTTTTAGGAAACACTGATTAAATCATTGTCAGATTTCATTCTTGGATTTTATACAGAGCAAGGAATCATCTGACGCGAATGGCGAGCTATGTAAGGAAGATGATGACGAAGCTATGTATAAAAATCCATATGAAATCCGACTCTGCGATTGAATCAGCGTTTCCTTTATTTCATGGATCTCAATATCTCATAGCTGGCCTGATCGAGTGCATCCTTCTGGCTCTAGAAGCCGAGGAAGAGAAGGCTCCGATAGCCTTCGCCCGTCTTGGCAAGAAAGCCTCGCATATAGAGAGGGACCGCCCATCCGTCCGCGACCATGTACGGCGAGAGAGCAAAGCCGTAGGTCTTTGGATGGCTGAGTACCTTGTGCAGCTGCTCCACATGCATCATACTGACGCCCATGAGGTCATAGGGGATGGGCTCGCCGGTCGCCTCGCGCGTCCCTTTGGCGGTCTGCAGAAAGATGTTGTTCAGCAGCGTTTCCGCCTCCATCAGACCGATATTGAAGTGGAGCATGCGCTGCCCCGCCGCCGGAGTAAAGCCCTCTGGCAGGAACATGTCATGGAAATAGGCCTCTGCCGCTTCCCCTTTCATTTCCATCCCAAAAGCAATAACGGACGCATCCTGCTTCTTCCCGGGAAGGAAGAGCAGCCCCGCAGAGGGATGTGGATCTGCAGAGAGGTGAAAGGGCGTAAAGGTCATCCCATGGGGCAGATCCCCCTCTCCCAGAAATCCCCGGCTCTCCGACATGAGTGCGAGAAGCTCTTCCATCGGCAGCGGCTCCATGACTTTGGCAGCCGCCGTGCTGACGCTCTCTCCATGTGCGAGAGGAGACGCCGCCGGGATGCCGTCCATACCGTCTGCGTGAGACAGTCCGCCCGTCAGAAGGAGGGCGACGCCCAGACAGAGTGAAAGCATGCGTTTCATTTTCCAGCTCCTGCCAGCGCCTTGTCGACGACAGGCTCAAAATACGCGCCAGACGCCTGATCCGCCGCGAGAAGGGTATAGGTCGTCATGCCCTTATCCTTGTGAATGATCGCTTTCAGATAGACCGGAAGCGTGAAGCCGTCACGGATGATGGAGATCTGTGCGCTGCCCGTGCTGTAGGCGAGCCCCTTCTTCGACGTCTTGTCCGCCCAGTCCGAGTGCGCCTTCACTGTGAGCTGTCCATGCGTCATCGCCAGAAGAGGCGCCAGCTCTTTGGCTTCCGCCTGATTGTCCTTTACCGCCTTCTTCGACTGGGTATCGAGCGCCGCGCTATAGAGGGCGAGCTTCATCTCGTCAGCATCTGAGAGCGCGATCGAGACGACCATCCCCTGATAGCAGATGTCTTTGTCCTCGCTTCTCACCTGATAGAGCTTGCCGCGGCGCAGTACATCGACCGCCATCTGTGCCACGTCATGAGAGTAGGCTTCGTTCTTTGGGAAAAGATTCTCCTTCTTGATCGCCTCTTCCACAGTCGTCACCGCTTTATCTTCCATGAGCCAGTCATGGAGCTGGCTGCCGAAGAAGGATCGCTCGCCGTCAAAGACGCTGACCTTCTCGCCAAGGTCGAGCTTTTCACCGCCGGAAAGAACCATCGAGTCTGCGTCCGCTGTCAAGACACCGCCTGCCAGCGCCAGCGCCGCCGTAGAAATCGTCATCCATTTCGAAAGTTTCATCTATGTCACCTTTCTTTCAGGAAATATGTGGGAGTTCGTGCCTCTATTATAGCATAGTTGGGGGTTCGGGGTTCAAGGTTCGGGGTTAGCCCGGGGGGCGTGCTGCCCTTTGATTGCGTTTGAAAGCTTCGCTTGAATGAGAAATTAGAAATGCGAAGCCTCGAGTGACTGGTGACTGGTGACTCGTGACCTCAATGCCATTTTCGGGCATCGCCATGATTTATACTCCGCGGCGCTTCTATAGTTTTATGCGCCGCACCACCACTCCTCACTCCTCACTAGAGAGCGAAGCTTTCACCCGCAATCAAGAAGCAGCCCACCCCACGGCCTACCCCTGAACAAAAAGAGCCAGCTTGCGCTGGCTCTTTCTTATTTCTTGAGATCCTTTTCAATGATCTCACTCTTCAGCTGCTGCAGGGCATCGGAGAGATTCACTTCCATGATATTCGGATTCAGAAGACGGGTATATTCCGGCCAAAGGGTCTCCATCTGCTCATTCGCATATGCGATGGTTTCCGGAAGCGTCGGGAGCTTGACGGCTTCCCCCTTCTGCATGACGGGCTTCAACATTTCCACACAGGTGTACGTGCCTGCTTTCAGCTCCTTACGGCGCCACTTGGCCGACTCGGTGACGAGCGTGTAATCGCCGCCGTCCGGCATCGGTTCGCTGGTGAGGCAGACGAGGTCGGTGATCATCTTGCCATTCGATTTCTTGTAGAAACGACGTACCTCCTTGATGCCCGGATTCGTCATCTTGGCGACATCGTTGGATATCTTCATCACCGGTTCGAAGATGCCGTCTTTTTCTCTGGCGCTCATCTTGAAGACGCCGCCCAGGGACGGAGAGCCGTCCGCCGTGATGATCTTCGTGCCGACGCCCCAGCTGGTGACGGTGCAGCCCTGCTCCTTCAGGGACTGGATGAGGTATTCGTCCAGATCATTCGAACCGGAAATGATGGCATCCGGGAATCCGGCCTCCGTGAACATGCGCTTGGCTTCCTTGGAAAGGTAGCCGAGGTCACCGCTGTCGATACGGATGCCGTAGACCTTCGGCAGCTCGCCCTTGGCTTTCAGCTCTTTGAAGATCCGGATCGCATCCGGCACGCCCATCTCCAGCACATTGTAGGTATCGGCCAGCAGGATGAGATTGCTATGATACTGCTTCACATATTCTTCGAACGCTTCGAGCTCGGTGTCAAAGCTCATGATCCAGCTGTGCGCCATCGTGCCGAGGACCGGGATGCCGAAGAGCTTGCCTGCTTCGACATTCGAGGTGCCGTTAAATCCGCCGATCATAGCCGCTCTCGCGCCCCACAGTCCGGCAGAATGGCCCTGCGCGCGGCGCAGGCCAAATTCCATCAGCGCATCCTTGCCCGCAACGGTGCGCACACGGCGCGCCTTCGTCGCGATGAGGCTTTCATGGTTCATGATCATGGAGAGGCCTGTCTCCATCAGCATCGCCTCTGTCGTGGTGCCATGGAAACGGAGCAGGAGCTCGCCGGGGAATGCGACCGTACCTTCCGGCATGGCATAGATGTCTCCCGTGAAGCGGAAATCGGCCAGGTAGTCCAAAAATTCCGGATAGAAGATCCCAAGGCTCTTGAGGTAGTCGATGTCATCGGCATCGAAACGGAAATTTTCAGCAAATTCCTGCAGGTGCGTGAGCCCTGCGACCACGGTATAGCCGCCATTGAAAGGATTCTTGCGATAGAAACGGTCAAAGACCACGCGGCGTTCATGCATGCCCTTCTTGAAGAGCGCATTCGCCATGGTCAGCTGGTATAAGTCTGTAATCAGTCCATTGGCAGCCATTATTTGTATCTCCTTTATGTGAAAGTGGATCATCGAGATCATCATGAAACAGAGAAGAAACGATGATCCTCTCTTTATTGTCAAGACAATACGTCTTTAGCAGTCAAGTATAGCACCTATTGGGAAAGTGTCAAGGGAAACAGTGTGAGCCCGTGGGATGGCTCGCCCTTTGATTCCGTTTGTAAGCATCGCTTGAATGAGAAATTAGAAATGAGAAATGCGAAATGGTGGTGCGGCGCATTTCGTCATCCTGAGCGGAGAAAAACGTCGTATGTGAAAAAATGGCTTATCTGAAACAGGAGAACTGAGTCGAAGGATCTAAGCGCCGCAAAATTTTGATAGCGCTTCGCGCCGTCGTCATCTCGAGCGTAGCCCTTGTTCTTCCTTGCAGAACGGTCAGCTCACTAATTGCGCTATTTCAATCGCCGTTTGCTTTTAATCCCCAGCCACTAGTCACTCGAGGCTCCCAATCCCTAATCCCTAGTCACCAGTCACTCATTTTACTTTTTCACGGCTTCTTCCCTGCTCCCTAAGATCTTCACATCCACATCCGTAAGATGCGTCAGGACATCGATGACGATGTCTCTCGTGTCAGCAGTCGAATTGATCTGGCAGGTGGCGCGCTTCGGATCAAGCGTCGTCAAAATGCCCAGGTACTCGTAGCCCTCGATGATGCGGTTGATATAATTCACCGCTTCCGGCGGGATCTCTATATACACTCTGGTATCATCCATGTTTCGCACGTCTCCTTAAAATGGTATAGGCAGGGAGCTCCATCTCCGTCTGCATGGTGAGGACTTCAAGCGGATGCGGCGCACGGTCGACTGCCTCGCCCTCTCCATTGGTGAGCGGTCCGACCGTGAGGAGGCCGACATCCCCTTTCGGCGTCAGGTACTCCAAAGTCTCGCCCACCTTGAAATGATTTCTCTGCTGCACCCGGGTCGTCCCCTCTTCGGCCGGAAGGATGAGTCCGACAAAATCATACGGCTGCTCCGGCTGTGACTTGACATACTCCTGCGCGGTATGATCCGCCTCCTGAAAAGCGAACGCCGTGGTGTAGGGACGGTGCGATACTTTTTCCAGCTCCTCGCGCCACTCCTCCCGCACGCGGTAAGCCCCGCGCTCTGCGTAGTAGGTATCGATCGCCTTGCGGTAGGCAGCGACGACCGCTGCCACATAGTACACGCTCTTCATGCGGCCCTCGATCTTGAGGGAAGAAGCGCCGCCCTCGATGAGCTCGGGGATGTGATCGATCATGCAGAGGTCTTTGCTGTTGAAAATGTATGTCCCGTGATCATCCTCCTCGATGGGCCAGTACTGACCGGGACGGGACTCTTCCATGACCGAATACTTGAAGCGGCAGGCCTGGATACATTCGCCGCGGTTCGACTGGCGCTTGCCATGCGTGAAGAAATTCGAAAGCAGGCAGCGACCGGACCAGGAAATGCACATCGCACCATGGCCGAAGACCTCCAGCTCGATATCCACCTTTTTGCGAATGTCCGCCATTTCCTTCACGGATACTTCACGGGCAAGCACCACGCGCTCTGCCCCCATCTCCTTCCAGACCTTGACCGTCCGCCAGTTTGCTGCGCTCGCCTGCGTGGATACATGGATCGGAAGAGTCGGCGCCACCTCGCGGGCCAGTGAAAAGACCCCGAGATCGGAGATCAGCGCAGCATCCACGTGGATCTCCTCCAGATACCGCAGGTAGTCGTCCAGCCCCTCCAGGTCTTCATTGCGCGGGATGATATTCACGGTCACGTAGACCTTCTTCCCCATCCCGTGTGCATATTGGACGGCTTCTTTCATTTCTTCCTTCGTGAAATTGCCGCCGTACGCGCGAAGGCCGAAGACCTTCCCTGCAAGATAGACGGCATCCGCTCCGTAGAGAAGAGCCATTTTCATTTTTTCCATCGTCCCCGCCGGTGCTAATAATTCGATTTTGTTCATTATCTAAAACCTTTCCGTTAAACGCTATTTTAAATAGTTAGAAGTGAGGAGTTAGGAGTGAGGAGTGATGGTGCGGCGCAAAAATTATAAAGCGCCGCTTCTTTTTATTTTTTCTGCCATCGTTTTGGTAATCGCAGACAGCATTTTTTCTATTTCATTACACTCCGTATATAGTCTTTGATAACCTTCTGGAGCAACATAACCACTCTCAAACAACAGTTCCAGCCAGTACAACGTTTCATTGGACTCTTTATAGGCGATGTACATTTTCTGCAAAAACTCCTTCTGTGTGATAGCATGCTCTGCTTCCATTACATTGGCACCAATGCTGGTTCCCGAACGCCCCACTTGGTCTATGATAAAGTACGGACGCTTATTTTTCCGCAAATGCTCCACCAATTTCATGACATGAATCGCAAACTGCTTGCTTTTCTTTGCTACTGTTTGATTGGTATCCATCATGCAACCTCATTATATAAACTTCGCGGCGCTTTATAAATTTGATGCGCCGCACCGCCACTCCTCACTCCTCACTCCTCACTTCTAACTCCTCACTGACTGCCAGTCCATCTCCATCCTTATAAATGACCGTAGCGTAGTGCGTCCTCACATACGCTATATATTCTCTCAGGCGCACGACCAGCGTCCGATACCGATGCGGCACAGGTGCATCACTTTCTACCATGCCGCGGAAAAGCACATTATCCGCCGCTATCACCGCATGCGGCGATAGCTTTTGCTCGATGGCCTTCAGTTGCCGGAGGTACTGGCCCTTCGGGCCATCCAGGTACAGGAAATCATAGGGCCCTTCAAGCGTTTCCAAAAGCTCTGCCGCATCGCCCAGATGGCAGTGAACGCGCTGCGAGAAGCCGGCCGCTCGCATGACCTCCTCCGCGCGGGCATGCCTCTTCGGATCGATCTCGAGCGTATCGATCTCTGCGAGCGGGAAACGCTCTGCCAAAAGCAGCGAAGAGTAGCCGATGGCTGTCCCGATCTCAAGGATACGTTTCGGCGAAGCCTTCTCGGCGGCCGAAAGGAGGAGCGAGCGCTCCGGACCTCGGATGATGGGGACATGGTCACGGCCGGCTTCGATTTCTAACTCTTTCTTCAGTGCTTCAAGAACTGGATCCATAAATATTCTCCGTCTCCTGCTGGTGTTCTTCGTAGGATCTCGTAAATACATGATGCCCGTCAGCCTGCGCGACGTAGTAGAGGTAGTCACCCGGCTCGGCAGCCAGCACCGCCTCTATGGCAGGAAGTCCCGGGCTGCCGATCGGTCCCGGCGGAAGGCCGGAGTGCGTATACGTATTGTACGGCGAGTCGATGCGCGTATCCGCGATGGTCAGCTCCGCCTTCTGCTCGCCCAAGGCATACTGGATCGTCGCATCGATCTGGAGCGGCATGCCGATGGAAAGGCGCTTCAGCATGACGGAGGCAATCGGCACCTGATCCTCCGGGAAACGCGCCTCGCGCTCTACCATCGAAGCGATCGTGAAAAGATCATGCAGTGTCATACGCTTCGCCTCCGCCCTCTTTCGGATGTCCGGCGTCAGCATTTCATCGGTATGACGATACATGAGATCCAAGATCTGGCGCGCCGTGTACTCCTTGGGGATGCTGTACGTATCTGCGAAGAGAAATCCTTCTGCCTTGATCGGTACCGCGACGGGGCCGTACTGGTATTTCAAGGGGCCATAGGTCGCCGCTTCTGCCTCAAAGTCTGCTGCCCCTTCAATGCCCGCTTCCGTAAGGAGGCTTCCGATCTGATGCACCGTAGAGCCTTCCGGTACCGTGACCAAGTATGCCTCCGTCTTCCCATGCTTTAAGGCATCGATGGCATCCCGGATCGTCAGCCCCTTTTCGAGCACATAGTCCCCGCTTTGCAGCTGATTTCCTTCCCCCAGAAGGCGGGCATAGAGGCGGAAGCGCACCGCGCTCTCAATGACGCCCTGCTTTTCCAGAAGGGATGCGATATCGCCTCCCGTCGCATTCTTTTCGATCCTGACCTGCGTCTTTCCGCTGCGCGTCCCGTGGTCTGCCGCATAGAAATACCAGCCGCCCAGGAGGGCGGCCAGCCCCGCCGCCATACCGAGCGCAATGCACACACATCTCTTCTTTGCTTTCTTTCGAGAAAGCTCTGTGTCGTTGTCTTCCACACAGCACCCCTATCCGAGACAGATGTCTCTATTTTTTACTCTACCCATTATATCATATGTAAATATACAATAGTCCGTGGTACAATGAAGTAGCTAATAATCCCAACAGGTCAATCGATATCTATGATAAAAAGGAGAATCCCCATGTCCATCACCATCGGAATGAACGGCACTGCCACCAAGATCGTCGCAGAAAATGATACCGCGAAAGTGGTAAAAAGCGGCTCGCTCCCCGTCCTCGCCACCCCCGTCCTCTCGGCTCTCATGGAAGAAGCCGCCTGCGATGCGGTGAAGGAAGGTCTCGCCGAAGGCGAAACCACCGTCGGCGGCTTCATCGGCCTTGCCCACAAACAGCCCACCCTCGTCGGCAGCACCGTCCGCGCCGAAGCCACCGTCACCGTCGTCAAAGGAAAGAAGATCACCCTCCACCTGATCGCCTATGACGAAGCCGGAGAAATCGGTGAGGCCGAACATATCCGCTTCGTCGTAGAAGCAAAGCCTTTTATGGAAAAAGCGGAAAACCGCATTTGAGACGGCGGGCTGCTGCTGCGCCCATGGAGACCCCCAAAAAGTCATTGTATCTTCAGAAAGGCTTCCTATGACATCCTCTTCCATCACCATCCGCACCGCGACCCCCGATGATGCAGCACCGCTGCTTGCGATCTATGCCCCCTACGTCGCAAAGACCGCCATCACCTTTGAATACGAAGTCCCCAGCGAAGAAGAATTCCGACGCCGGATCCAGACCACCCTTGAAGCCTATCCCTACCTCGTCGCAGAGCGGGGAGGAAAGATCATAGGCTACGTCTACGCCAGCGCCTTCCATACCCGCCCCGCCTATGACTGGAATGTCGAGACCTCCATCTACATCGCAAAGGAGGCCCGTCACACCGGCGCGGGACGCAAGCTCTACGAAGCCCTTGAGACCTATCTTCGCGCACAGGGCATCGTCACACTCTATGCCTGCATCACCTATCCCGCCACGCCCGATCCCTATGTGGATACGAACAGTGTCGATTTCCACAGCCATATGGGCTACGACCTTGTCGCCAACTTCAAAAAGAGCGGATATAAATTCGACCGCTGGTACGACGTCGTATGGATGGAAAAAGAGATCGGCGCACACCGAACGCCCATGGCCCCCGTGAAGCGCTTCGCGGAAATTTTGGATCAGTGACTGGAGTCTTGTGGCTAGTATTGCGTTTTCTAAATAACTGGCATGTAAGTCAAATTCCGAGTCAAGTTAGGAGTTAGGAGTTAGGAGTGAAGGTACGGCGCATAAAATGAGGAAGCACCGCAAAGTTTTATATAATGAGGTGTTATTGGGCACTATATGAATTGTGTGCCCCTTTCAGCACTTCTTACTTCTCACTCCTCACTAAGTCCAGAATTTAACAAATCGCTATACTATTGACTGGTGGCTAGGGACTAGTGGCTAGGGATTAGCAGTCTCAAGTGACTGGTGACTAGGGACTAGGGACTAGAGACTTCAATGCTACCTTCGGGCATCGCCCTATTTATACTCCGCGGCGCTTTCTAATTTTTGCGCTGCACCACCACTCCTCACTCCTCACTCCTCACTCCTCACTAGAAAGCGCGAAACTTTCAAGAGTAATCAAAAGGCGCCCCGCCCCACGGGCTACCTCCGAACCTAAAAACCAGACCCCACGTATGTGAGATCTGGTTTTTTTACTGATTTATGATTTCAAAACGCCCGTCCCGTCAAAAGCAGGGATGAAGGCCGCTTCCGCGCTCTCCTTCTGCTGCACGTAGCCATCAATGATGCCAAGCTCCTCCATATAGGACTCGCACGCCTCGTATTCTTCATCCGTGATCCTGCGATCGATCTCCGGAAATTCCGCCGCGCGGCCGCAGGGCGTATACTGACGCATGAGGCTGAAGAGGACGTCTCCCGGCTCGAAGGTCTCCGCCACATACTCGAGGATCCGTTTCGTGTCCTCCACCTGACCGGGAAGAATCAGATGGCGGATGAGGACGCCCCTCTGTAAAATGCCATCCGCCCCGATCACATAGGGCCCTGTCTCTTTGAACATCTGCTCGATGGCTGCGCTCGCCCTTTCAAAGTAGTCCGGCGCATCACTGTATTTCCCGGAAATCTCCGCATCATAATACTTGAGATCCGGCAGCCAGCACTGTACCTTCTTGCGCAGGAAGGCCACGGTATGCACGCTCTCATAGCCGCCGCAGTTATAAACGACCGGCACCGGCAGCGGCTCGCGAAGGCTCTGGAAGATCGCATGGGTGTAATGCGTCGGCGTCACAAGATCGATATTGTGCGCTCCTTTAGCAATGAGCTCGAAGTAGATCTCCCTAAGCCGCTCGACGGAGACCTCGATGCCCTTTCTTCTTTCGGAGATCTCATAGTTCTGACAGTACACGCAGGACAGATTGCACCCGGCGAAAAAGACCGTCCCCGCCCCGCGCGTCCCTGCGATGCACGGCTCCTCCCAGTGATGAAGAGCCGCGCGGGAGATCACCGGCAGCATCCCGCTCTGGCAATAGCCAAGCTGACCCTCACCCGTGATGCTCTCCCTGCGCACCACCTTGCACGCGCGCGGACACAGATTGCATACGCTCATTTCGATTGACCTTCTTTCATTTGATTGATTATGTCTATTGTAGCATATGGGGTAAGGGTTCGCCCACGGGGCGTGCGGTTCCTTGATCGGAGAGGAAAGCTTTGCTCAACTGAGGAATGAGAAATGAATGTGGCGGCTTCGCCGCGAGCATGAATAGCCTTCCCCTCTAGGGGAAGGTGCCCCGAAAGGGCGGATAGGGCACAGGCGGTATGAAAGAGAGTGGGAAAATGCGTCTCAAGTCGACGATTTACGAAAGCACCCTATCCACCGCTGACGCGGTCCCCCTTCCCCGATGGGGAAGGCAAATTAGTAGCGGCTACGCCGCAAATATTTATAGGGCGATGCCCGAAAGTCTCTCGATATCAGGTTTCCCGTTTTGGACTTTCCAAACATTGCCCACCTGACCGCGAATAACAAAGATTTCTCGACTTCGCTCGAAATGACGGTACGAGAGAGCCACTAGTCATCAGTCACTTGAGGCTCCTAATCCCTAGCTAGTAGTCACCTGTCACTAGTCAACCCAATTCTCTATTGCCACTGATTCCCAAACAGCATATAATAAGTACGAATTTCCATAATGGATTTCGAAAGGAGCATACCCATGCAGAAAGAAACGGGGCTTTTGGAGCGAGTTTTCCACCTGAGTGAAAACGGTACATCCGTCAAGACGGAGATCATGGCGGGTATCACCACCTTTATGACCATGGCTTACATCCTGGCTGTCAATCCGGCCATCATGAGCGCAGCCGGCATGGACAAGGGCGCTGTCCTGACAGCGACCGCCATCGCCGGTTTTCTGGGGACTGTCCTCATGGCCGTTTTTTCGAATTACCCCTTCGCCCTGGCACCGGGCATGGGGCTGAATGCCTTCTTCGCCTTCACCGTCGTAAAGCAGATGGGCTACACCTGGGAAATGGCACTGGCTGCCGTCTTCGTCGAGGGTGTCATCTTCATCGTGCTTTCTCTCACGAATGTCCGTGAAGCGATCTTCAATGCGATCCCGCTCAATCTGAAGAAAGCTGTCTCTGCCGGTATCGGTCTCTTCATCTGCTTCATCGGCCTCACCGGTGCGCAGATCATCGTCGGCAACCCGGCCACCAAGATCTCCCTCTTTTCCTTCAAGCAGGCCATGCTGGCCGGTACCTTCCATACCACCGGCATCACCGTCGTACTCGCCATCCTTGGCGTCCTCTTTACCGCCTTCCTCATGGTCGCAAAGGTGAGAGGCAATATTCTCTGGGGCATCCTCTTCACATGGATCCTTGGCATTCTTTGCGAAGTCACCGGTCTCTATGTGCCGGATCCGGCGCACGGCGCTTTCAGCACCCTGCCCAATCTCTCCGCCGGCCTTGCCTCCTTTGCTCCGGCCAGCATCTCTCCACTCATCGGTGAGCTCGACTTCTCGCAAGTCGCGACCTTCAACTTCGTCGTCGTCCTTCTCGCCTTCCTCTTCGTCGATATCTTCGATACCTTAGGCACACTGATCGGCGTTTCCTCCAAAGCCAATATGCTCGATGATGAGGGCCGTCTGCCGCGCATCAAGGGCGCACTCATGGCAGACGCCGTAGCCACCACCGCAGGCGCTGTCCTCGGCGTCTCCACCACCACGACCTATGTCGAAAGTGCAGCAGGTGTCTCGGAGGGTGGACGCACCGGTCTCACTGCGATGACCGTCGCCGTCCTCTTTATCCTCTCCCTCTTCCTCTCCCCCTTCTTCATGGCCATCCCCGCCTTTGCGACCGCACCGGCACTCATCACCGTCGGCTTCCTGATGTTCACCGCCGTAGCCGGCATCGACTTTACGGACATGACAGAAGCCATCCCATGCTACCTCGCCATCATCGCGATGCCATTCGCTTACTCCATCGCAGAAGGCATCTCCTTCGGCGTCATCTCTTACGTCATCATCAATACCCTCGCCGGCAAGACAGAAAAGATCAGCCCGCTCATGTACATCCTGGCCGTGCTTTTCATCCTGAAATATATCCTGCTGTAAGGGAAAAGGAACACGTGTCGATGCCCACCTGTCAAACCATGTAAAAAACAACGCAGTGACCCTGTCACTGCGTTGTTTTTTCTAGGAACCGCGGATCCGATCGTTGCCCGCGCAGATCCTCCCCCAGTTCTTACCGAAAGGAGCCAAAATGAAACTGCTCTTCCGCCTTCTCACTCTCCTCTTTTTCACCCTCACCGCGCTTTCCGCGAATGCGCAAGCTCCCATCCTCACGGCCGACGCCGCGATCCTGATCGATGCCAGGACGGGACAAGTCCTCTATGAAAAAAATGCGGACAAGCGGGAATACCCTGCCAGCATGACGAAGATGATGACCTGCATCCTCGCTCTGGAAAAGGGGAATCCTCTCAAAACCATCGCTGTCAGCGCCAATGCCGCCAACGTCGAGTCCACCGAGCTTTGCGGCGGCGAATGGATCCGTCTCGGAGACCTCACCTATCAGATGATGCTGATCTCCGATAACGGGGCGGCCACCGCCATCGCAGAAGCCATCGGCGGAAATGTGAACCATTTCGCTTCCATGATGAATGAAAAAGCCCGCGCCATCGGAGCAGTCGGTACCCACTTCGTCAATGCAAACGGCATGCCGGATGAAGACCACTACTCGACAGCCCGCGACATGGCGAAGATCGCGCAGTATGGCCTTCGAAACAAAGAATTCCGGCAGATCGTTTCTACCCGAAGCAAGCAGGTCCACTACGAACGCCCGAGCAAAAATCTCCCCTGCACGAATACCAATCATCTCCTCTTCACCTATGACGGTGCCATCGGCATCAAGACAGGCTACACCCGCGCCGCGCAAGGCTGCCTTGCCGCAGCCGCCACAAGGAACGGCAGGACCCTCATCGCCGTCATCATGCACGCCGGCTGGGACAGCCGCTTCACGGAAGCCGCTGCGCTTTTGGATCACGGATTTGAAATGAAGAAGTGACTAGTGACTGGGGACTGGGGACTAGGGACTGGGGACTCGGGACTAGGGACTGGGGACTCGGGACTCGGGACTTGAATACGACTTTTGAGCATCGCTCTATTTATACTTCACGGCGCTTCCATAGTATTATGCGCCGCACCAACCCCGTTGAACCCATAGAACCCGTTGAACCTTCTGAACCCATCCCCGCCCCCTTGCAGAAATTCTCCATATTCATTAGAATAAATGAAAGAAACATAAAACTTCCATTTACCATTCAAAGGAGAACTCTGATGAAAAAATTGATCCTCACAAGCCTGCTCACCCTCGCTCTCGCGGCTTCCGCATCGGCTGCCGTTCCCGCAGGCGGCGTGTACCTGGATAAGGACGGCACCCCGCTCACGGAAGCGCAGCAGGTCCCGCCGTCGCTTAGATCTCACAAAATGGCGCCGCAGAACACCGCTATTCAGGAAGCGATGGCAGCGCTTCCGCACAGCACGAGTACGCTCATCGCCCTCACCGTCACCGAAGACGGGACAGCGGCCAATGCTTCCGTGGCGCAAAGCTCCGGCTCCATCATTCTCGATCAGTACGCCATAGATTCCGTGAACCTCTGGCAGTTCCGGCCGGCAAAACGCGGTGACAGATCTGTCTCAACGAGCGTGACCATTCCGCTCCGCTTCATCTCCACCATGATCTCCGTCCCCGCCGCCCCCACCAGCCAGGTCCTGAAAGACATGCCGGAAGAAGTCCGCGAGGCCGCTGAAAGAAACGCTCACCCCGTCCTCACCGTGAAGGTGTACGTGAATAGCGATGGGAAGATGGACGGCGCTCCTGAAGTCATGAAGGATGAGAAGCTGTCCGGTGCTGATTTCAAAGCTCTTTCGAAATACGTGACCGCTTCCGTAAAGACCTGGACCTTCACCGCTGCGAAGAACCCTGACGGCGAAGCCATCGGCTCTGAAATCCTGATCCCCGTGCAGGTGTAAAAGGGGGCAGGGTTAACCCCGTGGGCGTGCCGCCCCCTTGTGTGCGGATGAAAGCTCTGTACGAATGAGGAATTAGGAATTAGGAATTAGGAATGAAGGTGGCGGCTTTGCCGCGAATATATATGAAGCGATGCCCGAAGATGGCATGCAAGTCACCAGTCACGAGTCACTCGAGGCTATTCATCCCTACTTTCAAACTTCAAGGTTCGGGGGTGCTTTGCTCCATTCCGACGCTTAAACGTAAATCCATAGCAACAAAAAAGACTCTGTTAAAAGAGTCTTTTTTGTTGCTTGTTATTGGTTGTTCGGGTGGGAGCCTGAGCGTTTTGTGGGAAATTTCAAACCTCCGCGGCGCTTCTGATTTTTATG
>ERZ780019.131-NODE-131-length-14530-cov-4.95413_pt1 | contig 14530 bp, 15 predicted proteins | sample MGYA00511928_ERZ780019 | MGnify/ENA primary metagenome ERZ780019 (study PRJEB29588, sample SAMEA2155953) | human gut metagenome | biome: human gut; feature: human-associated habitat; material: faeces | place: Denmark | collected 2008/2010 ...
ATTGGTCTTGATATTTTCCCAATGGATGAAATTTATATTGATAATTCAGATGAAAAATCTTTGAATTCTTTAAACAAATTAGTACATAAAGCATTTAATGCTTTTGATAAAATTGGTAAAAAATATACCAGTGCAACTTCTAGAGAAGAAGCAAACAAAGATGCCTTAAAAATCACAAATGACATTGTTAAAACACATTCATCAAATAACGAAAATGCTACAAAAATATTGTTTTACGGTGTAGATTTTCATCACCCTATGGACAAATGTTGTCAGCTATATGATGATATTTTCCCATTAACAACAATAAAGTTTGAAGATGAAGAATTTAAGTGTCCAAAAAATTATCTAAAAGTGTTAGAAGATGAATTTGGCGATTACATGTCTTATCCTAAAAAATTCAAATATATTTTGTAAATAATGGTAACGTTTTGAATATTTGTGTTTGAATTTTACACTTATAATTGTTGTACTATAAAAAGTTCAATTATAGGTGAATTGAAGAACGGAAATTTTATGAAAGTTAATTCTGTTATGACTCAACCAAATTTTACAGCAAAGGTTAAAAACAAATCATTATTAATAATATTGGTAGTCCCAAATAACTTACAGTGGTATAATGTGGTTTAGCACGAAAAAGACTTCTCTACCAAGAAGTCTTTTTAATTTACGCGTGGAGGGATTCGAACCCCCGACCTTTTGGTTCGTAGCCAAACGCTCTATCCAGCTGGGCTACACGCGCATTCTTAATTTTATTTTTGTATCCCTGCCACTGGATAAAGCTTCATTTAACTTACGTTGTCCTTTTAACTTCGTAAAAGCTCCAACAGCCGGCTAGGTTACAGCGCTTATATTCAAGTTGTAACTTCATTCTATCAAAGAAAATCTTTTTTTTCAAGATATAATTTTTTATTTTATTATATAATTAAATTATGAAGGTATCTTTAAAAGATTTATACCTTGAATTTTTAGTTCTCGGAATCCAGCTTTTAGGTGGTGGATACGTTATTGTTCCACTTATTCAACAAAGCATTATTAACAAACATCATTGGATTACAAACGAAGAGCTTGTTGATTTTTACGCAATAAGTCAAAGTATTCCTGGAATCATTGCCGCAAATATTTCAGCATTTGTTGGCTATAAATTACGTGGAAAAAGAGGTGCCGCAACAGCTCTTTTGGGAATTATCACATCACCTATTATTTCGATTTTAATTGTTGCATTAATTGTAGATTACCTATTAAGAATTTCTTTTATTCAAAGTGTTTTCTGGGGTGTAGGTGTTGCAGTAATAATCCTTGTATATCTTACAATCAAAGAAATGTGGAAAAACAGTTTGACTGATGTAATGTCATGGATAATGTTTTTAGGTTGTTTTTCCTCATCATTCTTTTTAAAGTTTTCACCTGTATTAGCAATTATAGGTTCTGTTATAATAGGTGTTACATACAAATTAATCTTAAAGAGGTGTGAAAAATGATGACATTATTGCACCTTATAATAGAATTTTTTAAGATTGGCGTTTTCTCCGTAGGTGGGGGATATGCAACTATGCCGTTTTTATACCAACTTGTACACACATATGGTTGGTATTCAACAGAACAATTAACAAACATGATTGCAATTTCTATGATTACTCCAGGTCCTGTTGGTGCCAATATGGCTACTTTTGCGGGTTTTCAAACATATGGAATAATTGGCGGTGTTATTGCAACATTATCTTTAATCTTCCCTTCATTTTTGTTTGTTGTTGCAATTTCAAAAGTATTAAAAACATTCAATGATAATTTTTGGGTAAAAGCGGTTTTATATTCGCTAAAACCTGCCGGTTGTGGACTTTTAGCCGCAGTGGGAATGGGATTCTTTAAAGATAATGTGACAAGCTTGCCTGCATTAATTTTATTTATTTGTTTGTTTGCATTGTCATTCAAATTTAAGAAAAATCCTTTATATTATTTCTTTTTTGCAGCCATTGTAGGTGTAGTTCTACAACTTTGCGGAGTTAAGTTGGTTTAAAATTTTATATATAAATAAAGGGCTCGGAACGATTACCGTTCCGAGCCCTTTAAGCATTATTATTTTTTGTATAAAGCTGGGTTAGCTTGACCTTTTTGTCTATATTTTTCAGGAATACGTTTTTCTAAAAATATTGAGCTAATTGTGTCAGGTGCTTCTTTGCCATTGAATTCAATTCTTTTAGGTTCGTTTATATTGGTTTGCCAAGAATTAACTTCAAAAACTCCTTTAACAATTCCATCAACAACACATAGTGCATATTTATATTTTTCAGCTTTATTTTTATCTAAAACCCAAGCTGACCTTGTTGCATTATAAATACCTTCATTATCAATTCTTTCTTGAGAAACTTTAAATATAATGTAATCAATATCCATTGGTTCTTCATAGCATTTTCTTGATAGTTCTTTTTCAAGTGTAATTGTATTTTTAGAACCTCTTTCACTATAATGTCCTGATTGAATATTTGTCAGCCCTAAATAACAATCCATTACTGCACTTTCAACCTCAAAAGCTATTTTGTCATCATTTAGTCCATAACGGTGAATTATATGAATAACGTCAAGCCCTGCATTTTTAATATCTTGAATTGTTGACAATTTTGTAGATATGAATCCTTTTTGTTCGGCTTCTGTTTCATAATTTTCGCCTTCATAATTTTTAAGTGCTTGATTTACATGGGCAAAAACCCTGTTATTTTTACCTTTTCCAACATAAAATGTTTGTCCGTTTCTCGGATCAATAAGTCTATATACATAATATTTAAGTTCTTTAGCAACCTCAGGACTAAATTTACTAATTTGTTCCATTTTATTCCCCTATTTGCTTTTACTTACCTAAAAAGTACAAACCAACACCTAAGCCAGTATTTATAAGATTTTGCATTGCTTTGTTTTTTTCTTCTTGTTGTTGCTGCTGAATTTTTTGCTCAGCTAGTTGTTGTTCTTGAGCTTTGTGTGCGCTACAAACATAATTATAGGCAATAGAGGCATTTGAATCAGGAACAATTATTGATAGCTCTTGATTTACATTTTTTGAATTAATTAATTTGTTAGCTTTATTGTAGGTTAAAGATTTTTGAACTCCTGTTAAATTATTTGAACAATCAGAAACCATCAATAGTTTTGTATAACCTTTTGAATTAGAACTTTTTATCCAATATGTATATTGACTTCCTTTTTGTAACATTGAAGCAGTATCTATATAAAACGCTTTCCCGTTGTTAGTTAATTCATGCCATTGGGCATTTGCAATAGCCGCTGTTGATAAAATAATTCCACATAATATTGTTAATAAAATTTTTCTCATTTTTGCCCTTTCTTTTTAATTCATAAAATCGTCAATTTCACTATTTCCTTGCTCTTGAGTTTGTTGTTTTGTTACTTTAGGCGTTTGTTTTAATGTAGTTTGTTTATTTAAATTTTTTGTTTCAATTTTTTTAACGACATTTTCTTGTTTAATAGCTGGTTTATTTTCATCTTTAGTGTCATTTATTTTTTCATCTTTACTTTTTTTAATTTCTTTTCCTGTTTTATCAATATAAATTTCAGGAGAATTAAATGAAGTTTTTACCACTGCTTGTCCATCTATAAAGTTAGTTGCATATACATATTTAGGTGGAATAACTTCTATTCCTTTTCCATTAATAAATCCAACTTTTATATCGTTGTGGTTATTAACTACAATTCTTGCTAAACCTTCAACAAAAGTAGAAGAAGTCATTACGTCATAATATTCAGAACCAGTGTCATTACTACACATATATTTAAATTTAGTTAAATATTTTTTTGTTTTTTTATTGAAATATGCGCAGGCATTTTTATCTTCTTTGCAAATTAAACAATAATCGCCATTTAAGTTTTCAATGAATTTATTTTCAGGTTCTACAATAAAATTATTTTCTTTATCTACTAAACCGTATTTATCATCGACTTTAGCAATAGCAAAATCATCTACAACTAAACTATAATCTTTTTTTGCTAAATTATAGTAATTTGTAGGTAGCGATTTCTCATTTATTTTATTTTCGACAAAACAAAAACAACTTACAATTAAAAAATAAATTAATAACACTGTTGGTAATGTTGATGTAGTAAGAATAATTTTTTTGTTTTGTTTAAGTACTAATAATACAATTAAAGAAATGATACTTACAGTAAATAAGGTAAATAGTATTACATTAAGCCAATTTATAATTTTATATTCTAATTGAATTTCATTATCTTTTGTTGGCTCTAATTTCCACTCGTAACTATTTGTCATATCATTACGACTATCAGCATTTGAAAAAGTTGCCTTAACAGGAATATTGATTTTTAAAGTCGATTCAAATAATGATTGATCCTCTTTTGTTAAAACTCTATTATTAATTTCCGTAAAATGTGCTGTCCAATCAATATTAGTTTTTACAAAAAATAAATTATGTTTAACTGTTAAAAATCGTTTATTTACATTTGTAGGTTCAAAAATTTCAGGTAACCTTATATCATTTTTATTAAAATCTTCTGTTTTATAAATTTGTTTTACACCAACATATCCATTTTCAGAAACTTTTGCAACTTCTAAATGATTTTCTTTTGAATTTTCTTTGAATTCAGAATATTCTTCATCAACACGATTACTTAATACCTCATTAACTAAAAATTTTCCTTCAATTTGTGCATTTCCTTTTTTATCTAAAGTTACTTCCGTATCAACTTTTATGCAACCAGTTAAAAAGATACTACAAATCATAAATAACATTAATGGTAGAATTTTCTTTTTCATTTTTTATCTCCTAAATTTTAAACGTCTTTCTGATGTATAAATACATTAAGTGCGTTTATACTAACACATATAATGTATAAATGCAACAAAAAAACGAAAAAACTGTTTATTTGTCAAAAATAATTGGTTCTGTTTTAAAGGAATTAAGAGAAAAAGTTCCTAACAGATCAATAAATAATGTTGCGCATGAATATGGGCTTGATGTTGGTAACACAAGCCGTATAGAAAACGGATTAATAGAGGTTAAGGTTGTTACTCTATGGAAATTAGCAGAGGCATACAATATCCCATTATCAGAATTGATTAAATTAGTTGAGAAAAAATTACCAAAAGAATTTCATTTTTTTGAAGATTAAATAACCAAACGGCGGAGTTGCAAAGCAGCCCCGCCGTTTGGTCTAAGTTGTTTTTAGACTACATTAACCACGTTCTACAACTGTTGCGATTAGTTCGCCATAATTGTTTACGTGTCCGTCTGTTTCTTTAATTTCATACATTATATCCGGATTTTCTGCTTGAGCTTGTTTTGCTGCTGCTCTTGCATCGTCCAATTCTTTAAATTCGCCTGCCAAATCCGGCGCAAATGATGTTTCTGTTTCTACAAATAATTGATACATTTTTGCCTCCTTAGTATATTTTTACTCTATTATAATACGAAATAAAAATTTTATAATATAATTTTCATATGTACGAGGAACTTGAACAAATTAGAGAAAAATGTAAAAACTGTCAGAAATGTCCGCTTGCAAAGAGCAGGACTAACACAGTATTTTCTGACGGAGTACCAAATTCAAACCTTGTTTTAATCGGCGAAGCCCCAGGATATTGGGAAGATCAAAAAGGTTTGCCATTTGTCGGAAAAGCTGGACAACTTTTAGATAAAATTTTTGCATCAGTTGGTTTATCTCGTCAAAAAGATGTTTATATTTGTAATACTATAAAATGTCGTCCGCCTGAAAATCGAAATCCGTTACCGGAGGAAAAAGAGGCTTGTAAAGAGTATTTACAAGCACAACTAGATATTTTAAAGCCTAAGATTATACTTGTCTGTGGTAATATTGCTCTAAACACAATGCTGCCGAACGAACGAGGAATAACACGTGCCCGTGGTAAATGGTTTGATGGACCTTATGGTTCAAAAATGATGCCAATTTTTCACCCATCATATTTGTTGAGAAACGACAGCCGTGAAAAAGGTTCTCCTAAATGGCTTATGTGGCAAGATATTCAAGAAATTAAGCGAGAATACGATAAACTATTTATTTAGTTCTTGTGCTATAAGTGCAATTGTTTTTGGAAAATATTGCTGTAACACTCGAGCTCGTGCAGATATACCGTTACCATTTGCATGGTAGTTGATTAGCATATTTGATTCTGCCACTATTTCATTTAAACCGTCTGATAAAAAGTACCAAATTTGTTTTCTTTGAGTTTGTGGAAAATTTTTTATAAATAACTTTTTCTCTTCTTCAAATGACTTTACAACATTTTTATTTCCATAACTGATTTTTCCATTTCTAATGTTATTTTTTTCATTTTTTAATGTATGGTCTTTAGCATGTCCTAATTCGTGTAACAATGTATCAAAGTTATTATTAGATAAAACATTTTTTGTTTCACACTCATAGCAACCACCTGTAATTACGTATTTTTCTACTTTCAATTTATTAACATTTTCTTTTAATGCAAGTAATTCCTCGCCCGATAATTTTTTAATTAATTCTATTGCATCATTTTTATTTCCGTCATTCGTCAGCAAATTTTTCTAAATCTTTAGGTTTAAATCGTTGAGTTTTAAAATAATCATTATTTTTTATATTTGTAATATCTGCAAGTTCTTTTAAACTGTCTAAATCTTTTTTTAGAAGTTTACAAGCGATATCACCTTCCATAAATTTTGAATTTGCAATTGTTTTTAATGGTTCATATTTTTCCGGAGATTTAGAAAGTTCGTCTTTTATTTGTTTTAATTGTTTATCATCAAAAACGGGTTCATTTTTAAAAGAACAATGTTTAATCTCTTTTAATTCTTTAATTGCATTATCAATATTAAAAGATTTTGTTGTTTTTTCAAAAGTATCTGGTTTTTGCGCAGGCAAAAATGGCCTTGTCATTAAGTTTGAATTTTTTTTTGCTGCCTAATTTATTCAATAAATTTACATCAGTTATTTGAATACTATTCATTTTTCCAGCTTTTCTTTTACCTATTTAATTCGTGTGATAACTGTGCAATTGTTCTTGGGAAGTATTGTTGCAAGTATTGTGAACGAATTGAGAATAAGTCATCGTTGTTGTAAGTACCTAATAATGCATTAGATTCCGCAATTGCTTCTTGAATTCCGTCACCAACTTCTGATGTTTTAATGAAGTAATTAATGTGGTCACGTTGTGCGCTTGGAAATGCTTTATTAAATTGAGCTTTTTCTTTTTCAAAAATTTCGTTTACGTTTTTATTATTGAAAATAGATTTTGTAAGAGTTTCTTTTTCTTTTACATCAACTTCACCGTAATCTTTAGCGTGTCCAAGTTCGTGAAGCATTACAAACAAGTTGTCGCCTGTTTTGATGCGTTTGTTTACTGCGCCATAAGTTGAATGAAGAATATCATCAATTCCTTCAAGTTGTTTTGTTTTTTTGCTTAGGGCAATAAGTTCTTCCCCAGGCATTTTTTTCATTACAGTAAGAATTTTGTCTTGGTTACCGCTGATATAGTTTTTAAAATTAATAGTAGAAGTTTTGCCATCCTTCATGTCTTTAACATTTATGGCTTTGTCTTCAACTGTAATTTCGTATTTTTGGTCATTTTTAGAAGAAATAAATTTTTTGTCATTGATAACTTCAAAGCTTAAAGAGTTGTTTAATAACACTTTGCCGTTTTTATCCGTAATTTTGTAATCAGAAATTCTGTTACCTTTAGGATCATCTTCGTATAAATATTCAGTTTTTGTACCATCAAGAGATTCCATATTTTTCTTGATAGTTGTAATTCCGGTTTTTTTATCGACTTTTGCAGATGAAATAATTTTTTCAGAACCATCAGGCATAACGTGTTTGATGTTTAAAACTCCGGCTACCTCTGATTGAGTAGTATATTCAGTACGAACCTTTTTGCCGTTTTTGTCTTTTACAACACGAATTTCATTAATCAATACAGGTTGAGGCAACTTTTTGTTCATCTCAAGAGTTACTTTAGAGGTTGTGTTGTTTCTGTAATCTACGCTCTTTTTGATTTGGTATTGTTTGCCGTTTCGTGTAATATTTTGGGTTTCGTCAATAGCAGTTCTGGTCAAATCTCTGTCTAAAAGTTCAACTTTTTTGCCATCCAATAAAGTTGCAGTAACAGCAAATGCATCATTGTCATATTCATCTGTATCCAGTTTTAAATCCAGAATATTAGATGGACAGTTTGCTTTCATTTCGTTAACTTTAGCAACAGCTTTTTCTGTATTTTTAAGTTTATCATTTTGAGCCAATTTGATTAAATTATCAATGCCCAAACTTGCATTAGAAAGAGCTTTAAACTTTTCAAGTTGTTTACCTTCTAATGAATTTGAAATGTTTTTTAATTCTAACGGGCTAAATTTTGGGGCATCATTCTCTTTTATTTGAGAAATTTCTGCAATATTTTTTAAGTCTTCAGTATTTTTTGCCAAGAAATCGCAAGCAATTGAACTAATAACTTTAGGATTTTGAACTAAAGTTCTGAATGGTTGCCACTTTTCAGGTGTTTTAGATAATTCACCTTTTATAAATTCTAATTTTTCTTCATTAAATTTAGGTTTCCCTGTAATGCCTTTTAATTCGCTTAATTCAGCCATTGCATTGTCAAGGTTAAATTTATTAGTTGCTTTTTCAAAAGTATCAGGTTTTTGTGCAGGCAAAAAATGTCGAGATTGAGTGTTTTTAACACCAATATTGTTAACAGCCTTTATATTATTTATTTGCATTGTACCCATGCGAAAATGAAACCCTTTACTTTATAAATATATAAAGTATTTTAGGTTCAATAAATTTACTGTCTAAAACACCCATTTAACATGAGTTTACAATATGTTATTTTACTTTTTTCAATGAAGACAAGAAGTTGTTAGTTTGAACATCTCCGTCAACAGTTGTTAAGAATACTTGAGCGTTTTGTTCTCCGGTTTCAAGTTTTGGTAATTGAGAAAGTTCTGTTGCATAATAGCTGACTTCTTCAGGAGGAGATGTAAATGAAGATGCTTTTTTAGCCAATGCGTTTAACGAGAATGCTCTTAAGAAACCTGCAAAACCCTTGTGTCTGTTGCTGAATTTTGTATAAATTCTCAAAGATGAATCAAAAGTTTCTAAATCTATACGACCAATAATAAATGCACTTAATTGAGGAGAAGATGATTTAATCCACATTCGTTCAATTACATTGTTTCTAATCTTCATTTCACCATTAATAAGCTTAAATGAACCTTCAGGAATATTTACAAGATCAACAATCGTAGAAGGACTAATCATAACAATAGGGTTTCTAAATAATGCTGCCATATTCAAGACATATTGAACGAGTCCTAATTTCATAATTGAACCATCATTTATAGCAAATCTGATAGAACCGTTCAATTTTGCATCATGGTCTGTGTAGAATTCTAATAAAGCTTTTGATTTACCTGAAATTTCATTAGGTAAATTCAATATTGTTGTTGCTATCAAGTTTGATTCAACGTCTTTTGCGCCAAGTCTTATGCTGTATTTTTCTTTTACTAAGTCGCAATATACTTTTAATGTAGAAATACCTTCCGCAAAATCAAATTTATTTGACTTAATCTCTAAAATGCCGGCTTTTGTTAGGGTTAAATTAGCATGAAGATTGCCAAATTTAATATCTTTGTATTCACCTTTTTTAACGTTAAATTGACATTTTTCAATTGCAACTAAATTTGGTTGGAATACAATAGGTTCTTCATTTCCTGACTCAGCTTGAGTTTTTTCTTCTACTTCAAAATATTTTGTTGAAACATTGCTCTTTACAACGTTTTTCCTAATTTCTGCCAAACGTTTCGGATCAATTTGCCTGTTTGGATCTCTTGGGGCAAAACTTTGGATAACTCTATTTACGTCTAAATCATCAATGTTTAAGTTAATGTTTTTGACGATAATTGGGAATAATATTTCGTTTTTAATATCTCCGTCAAAGGTATAATTAGTACGTCTGAAACGACCGTCAGCAGTCAAGTGGACAGTTTCTCTATTTGTTGTAAGTGTTCCGTTTTTTATAGATAATTTTTGTCCGGAAATTCTTACTCCTCTCATAGTCATATTGCCATCAAGGTAATGTTTATTTCCTCCAAAATATTTCAACTTACCGCTAATAGTCCCGTTTTTGAAGAGTCTTTGACTTGCTATAACATTGAAAAATTCGCTTGGTAACGGCTCAGGAATGTCAAATTCTAATTCCTTGATAGCGCCGGTCATTGCGTTTAGCTTACCTTTCAACGTAATCATAGGTTTTGTTGGAGCAACATCATTTGCAATTTTGTCAGCAATGTAGTAATTTAAGTGTTTAATTTCAACATTGTTACCCTTTAAAATAAGCTTTATACCTAAAGCTCTATCAAACTTATTAGGGCTTATTGACATATTTTCAATTAAAATATCTGAACCTGCCGGAACCTTTGCACCACCGGCAACTTCAACTTTTCCTGAAATATCATATAAAACTTTTAAAGCAAACGGTGTATTACCTTTTAGAGTCAATTTACAGTTAGCAAGTTTTGAAACGTAATTTGCAAAATTGTTTGTTGCATCTCCGGTAATTGCAAGTGTTGTATCAGCTTTTTTAGTATAGTCTTTTACAACTCCAGACATTTCAACTTTATTTGCTATGCGATTGTCATAAAAACCTTTAAATCCTTTGATATCAATGTTGTTAGAGTCCAATGTTAAACTTCCGTCTGTTACGGAAATAGGCATGTTCGCAAGTGGAATAAGCTTGAAATCTATTTTGTTAACTCCGACAGTTCCGTTCATGCCCTTTTTTGTAAAATCAAAATTAAATTTGATGTTACCTTTTAAATCTTTGAAACAAGCTAAAACATCGCTACCATTTGGAATTACAAGGTTAGAGTTTAAAAATTGTTCTATACTTTTTATATCATAATTGTTTGAATGAATTCTAAAATTAAAATTCTTTTCATCTGCAACTGAATCAACATAAACTTTTGAGCGATTTACTATGAATTCAAAATTATCTACAATTAATTTTTTATCTTTTATATATACCTTGTCAAAATCTCTAAAACCTAGACGTAGTTTGTCATTTTGATTATTAATTTCAACCAATATGCCAAAATGTATGTGCTTTGGTTCTCGTTCTGATGTAATTTCTAAATCTCTTGCTAAAAGTTTTATAGAAACTTTGTCATTGGCTTTATACAAAATCATACATTTTTTTACATAAAGCAATGAACTTAACCAATCTACCTTAAATTCAGAAGTTTTTTGTTCTTCCGGCTCTTTCATAGAGAGTGTTTGAAGAGCATTAATATCTGCATAAATTTCATCTGAACCCAGTTTTTTTAGAATGATTTTCTTTTGTAATATTTTTGCTAATGAAAATTCTGTATCGAAATTCTCGACATCTAAAAGAGTTTTGCCATTTTTTATTAACGAAATTTTATTAGTTTTGAAATTTATAATAGGTGAAAAATTTGTTTTTAAAACAGGCTTTTCAACAACTAAATCTGCTTCAACTTGTTCTTTTACCGCTTGTGTAAGGTAATTTAAAAACTGTTCGTTAGATACAAGCTTTGGCAGTGCAACAATGTATGTGAAAATTAATATTGCAATTATAAGAATTGCAACTAATCCTGAAATTATACCGACTTTGGCATTTAAAGAGAGCTTGTTCATAGTGTTCAAATTATAACATATTTTATGATATTATACTAATATGAAAAGAATTTTAGTCATATTTTTAATAATAATTTGTACTCAATCAATTGCTCTATCGACTGAAAACGCTTATAAAGTAAGTGATTTGACAATTTATAGTCTAAATAATAAATATGGACTTAAAGATAAATCGGATAAGGTTGTTGTCTATGCAAAGTATAAAAAACTTATTCGATTAGGGGAAAATGCTTGGATTATTCAAGAAAAAAACAAGTTTGGAATGATTGATTGTAACGGTAATTATCTAATCAAACCAAAATATTCACATGTAGAAAGAATTTTTGGGCGATTTGCAAAATTAGGTAATGAAAAAGATTATGGACTTTATGACGATAAAGGTGAAGCCGTTATTCCACCTGAATTTACATCAATTGATCCGCTTTTTGGAGGAAGATTCTTAACTTGTAAGAATTATAAATATGGAATTTATAACAACAAAGGCGACGTGATTTTAGATAATGATTTTGATTTTATATATATGCCGAACCCAAAAACTTTGAGAATTCAGTATAAAGGCAATTGGTATGAAATAGAAAGCATTTCTAAAAATGAATCTATAAAACTTCCGGATGATTCTGTTCAATTCAATATGGATAATCAAGATTTCAAAATGACTCAAGTTTTTATAAATACCGGTATCGGAACTGGATATACGGTAGTAACGGCAACAGATTATTTGTTGAAGATTTTTGCTTCAATTTCACCTGCCTATGAGCAAACAATTGATGATTTAATGCTATCTCAAGGTGCAGAAACAGTTTCTATTTTTGTGAAATTGGGTTGGATTCCAAAATTCCCATTTGTCTATGCAAAAAAATATTGGTCAAATCTTGTCCAGCCAAATAAGAGTCCTCTTGCTGAAGTTAGAAACGAACTAAAAGGACAAATTAAATAAATTTTTGTAAATATTACACTTATAAATTTAGTATTTTTAGGCAATAAAAAATTACTAAATGCGTTTATAAGTAATGTAATAGTGAAGGAATTTTTATGGGCATCGGAAAAATTAATTTTAGTATTCCAACTTTCAATCCGCAAAAAGAAAACAAAAACAAACCTTTAGCGAATTTAAACGAACCAATTAAAGATACTTTTTCATTTTCTAAGAAAAAATCAAGTCCTATTGACATTGCAGCAAATGAAGTTGCTCAAATGAAAGACGCTGACGGAAATAAAAGATTTTCCGAAGCCGAAGTTACAGATTTTAAATTAGCAATGTCCGTAAAGTGTATTGATGTTGATACAATCAATACTTTTAAGGACAATACAAATTTCAACATGAACGATATGAAAGTCGTTTATGCAATGCGTCGTGACTTAAAAGACGATAATTTTTATGACAAGGTTAATGATGCGATTGCAAAGATGCCAAATCAAAAACCTGACCATTTTGAACAAAACAAGTTTGAACCAAATAAAGAATTCTCTTTGCAAGTATCAAAAAAGGATATGAATAAATTAGATGAAGCCGTAAATAAAAACTTCCCTCTAGGTTATTCATATAAATTTGATGCTAAAACAGGCGATATTATTGCTAAAACAAGCCGTGATACAGATTTTGACAAAGTAAACGATAAAGATGAGTTTACAATGAAATCAACAACAAAAGACCTTAAAAATAATACAGTAACAACAAACAAAAGTTATTACGACAGAGATGAAAGTGACTTTGTTTTAGTTGAACAAAAAGTTATTAAAAATGACAAAAACGGCAAAATGCTTAGAGAAGAAGTTACAACTCCGTCTGAAATCAAGGGCGCATTTGATGTTAAGTATACTTATGCAAATGGAAAAACAAAACAAATTGCAAAAGCGACTGTTGATAAAAAAACAGGTATTCAAACAATAAAAAAAGATATGAAATCTGAAAATGGCACAAGAACTCAATTCTTGTACGAAGATGACGCTCAAGGCAACCGTATTGTAGATTATAAAATTACAGATAAAAACGGCAAAATTTTAATGTCTAATTCTCAAAGTTTTGAAGTCGTAGACAAAAATCACTTTATCTCATCAAAAAATGGTTACAAATACGATATTACAACTGATGATGAAAATTTAACAGTAAAAGATTTGCACCACAATACAGAAACTTCTATTAATTTCAAGAAAAAATGTAAAGGAAACAAAGAAGAATTAATTAACCTTTTGAAAAAAGTTCCAGGCGAAGAATTGTTTGAAACTGTTGATAGTATTAAGAAAATGACAGGTAAAAAGAATGTTTTAGAATCATACTTCAACCCTGTGACAAAAAATATCAATATCGGTGATGATTTATTTGTATTCTTGCACGAATTAGGACACGCAAAAGATGCACAAAATCAAAAGGGCTTCTTCAATAAACTTGTTGGCGACGGCAGAATATTCACTAACGATAAAGATATTCAAAAAACTTTCTTCAAAGAACGTGAAACATTTAATAAGTATCATTCTGACGACGAACGTGAACATGTTTCATACTTCACTCAAGCAAAAGGTCACTACCAAGGCGAATTGGGCGGATTAGCAGAAGTTGTAGCAGAAACAAACGCCGTTACAAATACTTTTACTGACGGAAAAGTTAGTTGCTTAGGACCAAGAGCACAATACTTGCAACAACACTTTCCAGAAACAATTGCAAAAATCAGAGACGCTATGAATTGGAAAGATGATATTGCAGCAATTGAATACTATGGAACATAGTTATAAGAGTTTTTTAAGCCCCGCAAAAGTTTTTTGCGGGGCTTTTTACCCTAAAACCCACGCCAATACTAAATAGGCAAATTTTAGGAATAAATAAACTTAAATTATATATAGGAATAAAAAATATTATTATATCACTTAA
>ERZ780019.161-NODE-161-length-13385-cov-5.86669_pt1 | contig 13385 bp, 7 predicted proteins | sample MGYA00511928_ERZ780019 | MGnify/ENA primary metagenome ERZ780019 (study PRJEB29588, sample SAMEA2155953) | human gut metagenome | biome: human gut; feature: human-associated habitat; material: faeces | place: Denmark | collected 2008/2010 ...
CGACTATGATATTAGCTGGATCTGAACACTATAAACAATCAACAGATATAAAAGTTAATGTAGGTGGTGATAATATCGGAGTTTCAACCGACCAAAAACCGGATGTAACTGATATCGATTATTCCAAGCAGCATTCCGCTTGGGAGTCTTGGGACTCCTGGGATTAATACTCTCCTGACAACATAAGTATGTAGAAGATATGACTATAAAGTTTATAAAGAAGATAAGATAATAAAAATGAAATAAAAATCACCGGCTTTATCTTTTTAAAAAGATAGAAGTCTGTGGTTTTATGTTTTTACTCTTAATATTTAAGCTCTTAATTTTTAATTTCTAATTTATGAGAAAATTCCTTTTGATAGCGCTTTGCTTGCTAAGTATGAATGTGCTTGCCGTCACAGAAAAGGTGACGGTTTGGAAGGCGTCCGCTTCTGGCTCCTCGGGTGATAAACTGGTCAAGGGACTGAAAAATGTGGATGGCAGCGATGGCTCCAATGCGTTCCAAGGCTCTGATGGTAATTTCTATTTTAATACGGGTGTAGATCCTTCGTGGAGCTGGGACCGCTACATGACTATCGCACCTGCTGCTTTTGAAAACATCAACATGCAGGAAGGTGACTTGCTGAATGTTATGCTCAACTACACGGATGGAAAAAGTCAGATAGCCCTCAAGCAGGCGGATGCCTCCAAGTTTGATGGCTGTACTGCGATTGCTCCGATCAGTAGCGTGAGCAGCGACAGTTATTCGCTGGAACTTACCTCTTCCATCATCAGTCAGATTAAGGACAAGGGTCTTGCTATCGGAGGAATCAATCTCAACTGGAATGAGGTTTCCATCTCTCCCGAAGGTTATACGCCTCCCGTTACCTTGCTCGATAAGCCTGGTTTCCATACCGATGGCGTCAGACTGCTTGATGCCAACGGCAAGGAGTTTCTGATGCGTGGCTATAACTATTCGTATGCTTGGCAGAAAAACTGGTGGGGAGCAGCATTCTCTACGGCAAAAAAATATAACTGTAATGCCCAGCGTATCCAGTTGAGCGATGGACAGAAAAACTTGGGAGGATATTGTGATGCTAATCAAGTTAGTAGTCTGATCAAGTCTTGCAAGGACAATCATTTCATCGGTGTTTTCAACGTACAGGATACGGGTGGCGGTAATGATGCGAATGTGCTCCTCCATGCTGCCGACTACTGGGTAGGAATCAAAAATGCAGTCATCGGACAGGAGAAATATTGTATCGTGAATATCGGAAACGAGTGGATGGGAAGTCCTGGACGCGACTGTAATGGCGAATGGGGCGATTATCAGGAAAATCTCTGGTCTGATACTTATATAGAGGCTGTTCGCCGTATTCGAAGTGCAGGCATCAAGAATACGCTGATGATAGACTGCAATGGTTATGGCCAGTATGCAGACATTATCTGGAAGGAAGGTCAGCGCATCCTCGACGAGGACAAGAAATACTTCGAGGATGGCAAACCTAACATCATCTTCTCCATTCACTTCTATGAGAAAGCCTGCTATTGGGACTATGAAAAAGGAGTGGGTTCTCGTGTGGCACATTCCATCGACAAGGCGCTTTCCATTGGTGCACCAGTCTGCATTGGCGAGTATGCTTATTCTCGCAAGAGTGAAGAATGGAAGATGGACTGGGAAACCATTCAGGACTATTCCAAGACTATGAACATCGGTTATCTCGGCTGGTCGTTTACTGGAAATGGTGATGCTGAATCACAGGGACTGGATATGTTTAATAGTGATGGTTCGCAGATGTATAAGAACGGTGAATGTATCATCCTGCATCCTAACGATGGTATTCAGGCTACTTCTGTCATCTGTTCTGTATATGATGATGGCGCAGAATCTCAGATTACTGAAAGATATGTTTCGGGCGGAGAGGCTTCTGCCGACGTGCAGTCTTATCTCAAGGATGCAAACGGCCAGGCGCTGGACTATGTAAAGCTCAATATCCCAGAAACCTCATTGGAATCAGGTCTTACCTTGAAGGGTGCTGACCTGAAGAGAGCTGGAGCCTTGGAGGGCAGATTCTTCCGCATCTTCCTGAAGCCGGGAACAACTATTACCAATGGTGAGGAAGATAAACTCTATGGTGCTGCTTTTGCGGCTACTGCCAATATCACCTACGGAAATCTGAAGACTGGCGACCGTTCCTTGTCTGAATGGAAATACATCGACCTGCCTTGTGACAGAAATTCTGCTGATCTCACCATCAAGGGCAAGCATTGTACGATAGAAGGCATCTATCTCATGAAACCGGAATATCTCTACAAGGAGGGGCAGGCTGAAACGGAACTGAAGGCAACCTACAGCCTTGGCAGCGACTATGTATATAATAAAGGTAATAAATGGGGTACAGAACTACATGTGCCTGCCCCTTTCTTTCAGAATGTGCAGAAAGGCTGGTCGATGGTGCTCTCTTACAAGGATGCAAAAAATGGTCAGATTAGTGTGAAGGACGGAGCACATTACGATGCAAGTTCTGCGGTAGATGGTAACTACTATGTTTGGTTGACAGGCTATGATAGCTATAATGGTAGGGTGGTAGATTACAGCTCTATATCGGGTAGCGGTTCTATGTCCATTGCCTTAGGTGATGAGGCTTCCAAGTTTAGTGATTATAAGACTTACAAAGGAACTGTGACAGGTATGTTGGCTTCGTTGAAGGCGAATGGTTTGCGCATCAATGGTCATGACTGGACGCTGATAGGAATTGCACTCTATGGTCCGAAGACAACGGCTGCTTCTAATGGCCTGACAGGCTGCATAGATTTCAAGCGTTATCTCTCTGCCAGTCAATGGAGAGCCATGTCGCTGCCTTACAATTTGGATGAGGAGCAGACAGCAAAGTTGTTCGGAAATGATGCAAAGATTACGACCCTGACATCGGTAGTCAGCGATGATCAGAAGAAAACATTGTCGATTTCCTTTGGTCCTGTCAATAGCATTGAGGCCAACAAACCTTATCTCGTGAAGGTAGCTGCTGATCGTCAGGAATTTGTGCTTGAAGGAGTCAGTCTGGATGTGGATAAGTTTACATCTACTTCGGTCAACATCAATGGAGTCAGTTTTGTTTCTACAGCCCCAGCTGAGGATGGAACAGATAGAACCGAGTTGCCGATGAATGCTTATTATCTCAGCAATAATGTATTCTATCCGCACACGAATAATAAGGTTACCATCAAGGCAGGACTTTGCTATATGGTTCTCGGAGCAGAAGCTGCAGCCAAGGGCTACAGTCTGAACTTCCAGAATGAAGACGGATCTGTGACGGGGATTCAGGAAATTCCTGCAGCCAGGGAAAACAAGGCAATGGAAATCTATACCTAGCAAGGGGTAAGAGTGCTGCGCCCAGGTAAAGGTATCTATATCGTCAACGGAAAGAAAATGGTTTTCTGAGGTTGATGATTTCCTTGAGTTAATACAAGTAGTTAGGTTTATAATTGATAGTTTTTTGATAGTTGATGTGAGGATAACATCAAGGAAAGGGTCTTCGACAAAGCGTTGTGGAAGACCTTCTTTGTTTAATAATGCTAAAAAAATACGTGATGATATGGTGTTTCCTTTTTTTTTTATTATATTTGTATAATATATATATAATTATTAACTATTAGAATGCAGCAAATTAGAAACTTTATATTGTTCTTAGGATTGTGGTTGACATCGCTGGTTGCTCAGGCGCAGCAGATATTGCCTTTTTCCCAACATTTCGAAACCGGTAGTAGGACTATATTCTGTACATTCCGGGATGCTGACGGCATCTGGTGGAATGGAACTTCTCAGGGGCTCTTTACTTCTGCCCAGTTGATGGGAAGCGCCAATCGTGTGTATAAGCGCCATCCGGAATTGGAGAATAATATCGTTCAGATACAGCAAGACAATATGGGGGGCCTCTGGTTGAAGACTCAGGCTAATAAATACATGATTTATACCCCGCGTACTAATGAACTGATCTGCGACGTGGAGAAATATCTTCGGGAAGCGAACCTCAGGAATGTGAAATACGATTTCCGTACGCATATTGATGCTGAAGGAAAGGTCTGGATTTACAAGGACAGAATGCTCTATGTGCACGACTTCCGAAATCATGTTACCAAGTTTCTGACATTGCCTGCTTCTACGGGTCGCATCATTGGTATTGCCAACTGCGGGAAGCGTAGTGTGGTGCTGACAGAGAAAGCGGCTTATCTCACCTCTTCGGTGATGGGGAAGATACGCCCAGTTTTGTTCACCCGTACTCCGGAATCTTTTCAGTATGGTCAGACTTTATGCGAGATGAACAGTAAGGGCGACCTCTGGGTGTATGCCAATTCCCATCTCTATACTTATTTTGCGCATTCCAAGACTTGGAAACTGCGTCAGGAAATTGTGCCTGATGTGACTTCCATATTGCGCCTGCCGGATGACCAGTTTTACATAGCCACTTCCAATACAGGAATCTTTGTCTATGATAGCAAGGGTAATTTGAAAAGCCATGTATTCCAGTCGCTTCCGCTGGTCAACGGTCTGGTCAACAATCATATTCAGAGCCTGTTCTACGACCCACAGTCTCATGTGATAGCAGTGGCTTATCACAAGCATGATATGAGTCTTTTTCTTGCTGATTCCCATGAACTCCGTGAACATTACGTGCAGTGGAGCGGCAATCATTTTAATGTAGAAGATATCATCTGTTTTGCACCTGCCGACGAGCAGTCGGTATGGGTGGGAACAGAAGATAATGGTGCATATCGCATCATGACAGATGGTTCTGATAAAATCGTAGAAAACCGTTTCCCGAAGACTGCTGTTACTGTGCTGATGAAGGATAAGCAGGGTAAACTCTGGGCAGGAATCTATCATGGTGGATTGTGCTGTAGTGATGGGAAAAAGTTCTTTCCAGGAGAGTCGCCTTATCACATCATTGAGGTTTCACCCCGCAGACTTATCGTGCTGCTCAATGGTAAAGGTATTTTTGCCTTAGATCCGCAGACAGGACAGACTACCCCTATTCCTACGGAGAATCCTTGGATAATGGATCTGGCACAGATGGGCAACTATATCTATGCAGCCACACCGTTGTTCCTGTATCAGATCAACATTTATACACTCAAGAGTACCACGATTCCTGCTTCTGCCTTCAAGCATTCCAACTTCAGTAATGGCAACAAAACCCTATTGGCAGATAGACGAGGGTGGATTTGGTTGGTCAACTACAAAGGGCATTCGCCAGTAGATATTTATGATACGAAGACCGGGCGCACCTTCCAGTGCCGCCAATTGCAGGACTATGATATCAGTTCGCTGCGGGAGGATGGGCACGGACATATCTGGTTTGCCACAGACCAGGGAATGGTCATCGTAAGAGTGAATAAAAATAAGGATGAAAAGATCTCGGCAGAGGAGCCTTATAGCTTCGACCTTTACTGTTTTGACAAGAAAGCGACTTCATTGTTCAACTTGCGTGCCATGATGAATGTTGACAGGAGCAGGCTGATGGTAGGAACAACCCTGGGTTTCCGTTTGTTGGATGTGAATCAGTTGGAGAAATCTATAGTTCCCAACCAGGTTACCCACCAGATGATAATCTCTTCGCTTCGTGTGAATGACAACTATGTTTCTCCTGGTATGGAGATAGATGGTAGGGTGCTCGTTTCTTCAGACTTACCTTATCTGAAAGACCTGCACCTGAGGTATTATGAAAACAACCTCATGATAGAGTGCCATCCTAAGGGACTGGAAGTGAATGAGCTCAGTTCCTATAAATATAAGTTGGAAGGACTGAACAAGGAGTGGCTGCCGATGGAAAATCATATCATCACGCTGTCCAACCTTCCATCTGGTAAATACAAACTGCTGCTGAAGAAGCAGGACATCAATCATTATGAAAATCAGGAAATCGTTCTCCTGAATATAGAGATAGATTCGCCTATATGGTCCACAGGCTGGGCATATTGTCTGTATCTCATCATCGTGGCACTTCTCTGCTACTTCGGTTATCGCTATTATCACCGTCGCCAAGAATTCAGAGAGAAGATGAGAGAGATTCGGACTGCTGCTAAGCATGAGAAAGAAGTAAATGATATGATGTTGCGGTTCTTTACCGACATCAGCCATGACCTCCGTACTCCGCTTACGTTGATTATCACGCCAGTGGAAACGCTGATGAATACCGTCAAGGATGCGGATATGCAGCTAACGCTCAGCATTATCTATCGCAATGCCCGTAATCTCTTCGGGCTGGTCAACCAGATTCTTGATTTCCGTAAACTGGAACGTTCTTCTGGCCAGTTGAACCTTTCCTATGGAGACGTGGTGGCTTTTGTGCGGGAGAAAATGGTGGGGTTTCAGCTGATGGCAAAGGGACAGAATCTTAGCATGACTTTTGAGTCGGATATGGATAAATTCCTATTGGCTTTTGATAAGGATAAGTTGAGTAAGGTCATCAACAATCTTCTGTCGAATGCCATCAATTATACTCCTTCGGGAGGTGAAATCGGCATCAGAATGATGCGTAAGGAGAATCAGCTCTGTATGGAGGTGTGGGATACGGGCAATGGTATTCCTAAGGAGGAAAGACCGCATATCTTTGAGCGCTTCTATGCTTCTGCACGGGCAGGCGGTAAGTTCGCAAGTACCGGTCTCGGCTTGAATATTGTAAAAGAGTTCGCTGATTTGTGGGGAGGTAAAGTGGAATTGGAAGACAACCTGCCTAAGGGCACTCGATTTAAGGTTTATCTTCCAATCTCGCAGCAGGAAATTGAGAAACAACAGGAAATTGAGAAACAACATGGAAAACTGGAACAGCAGGGAAAACAAAATCTGCAGGATTCAAAGGAAGCTGATCTCAAGTCTTGCGCTCTGCCTTTGGAGAAGCGCGACGCAACCATCTTATTGGTGGAAGATAATGTTGACTTGCTCACTTATATGTCTCATGTCTTGTCTCGTGAATACAATGTGTGCCAGGCTACTGACGGCAATCAGGCGTTGCAGGTGCTGAAAGGTTCTGAGGTGGATCTGATTATCAGCGATGTGATGATGGAAGGTATGGATGGCTATGAACTCTGTAGAACCCTGAAGTCAGATATCAATACTTCGCATATTCCTATCATCCTCTTGACTGCCAAGACGATGAGCATGGATGAAATCAAGGGATTGAAACTCGGAGCGAGCGATTATATCACCAAGCCGTTCAATTTTGATGTTCTCCGACTCCGCATTCGGGCTTTGCTCGATAGCATTCAACAAGCACGTAACAGAATCGTAAGCGATGAGGAAATCAAACCTTCTGAAGTGACGGTAACTACGCTCGACGAACAGCTGCTGGCTGATACAATCCATATCATAGAGGAGAACATGGGCGATGCGAAGTTCAATGTAGATGACCTGAGTGTGAAACTCTGTATGCACCGCACCAATCTCTATAAGAAGTTGCAGAGCCTGACTGGCAAGACACCATCGCAGTTCATCCGACTGATGAGGCTGAAACGAGGTAAACAACTCCTGAGCCGTGGTAATGTACTGGTATCACAAGTAGCATACGAGGTGGGTTTCAACGACCCGAAGAAGTTTGCTCGTTATTTCAAGGAGGAGTTTGGAATGCTGCCTAGCGAATACGTAAAGCAGCAAGAGAGTGATGGAATGTAGCAATGAGGGTGTTCCCATTATAAGCTAATTTGACCGCTGGAAAATCATTTACATATCATTTAGTAGAGTTTATATATATATCAAAAAGGCCGAGGGTTTCGTGAGAAAACCTCGGCTTTGTAGTTACATTCTATAGAGACTAATCTATCTTTTCTTTCTTGTCAGTTCCGCTATCGCTAGTGGAGTACTTGATTATGAGTAACGGATGATTTGACCAGGGGTCAACTTCTTGTCTTTCTTGTAACCATTGAGGCGGCAAATCTGGTCAACGCTTACACCACGCTTCTCGGCGATGCTGTTGAGGGTCTCACCATACTTAACCTTGTGGTAGAGTTTCTCGGCACCAGCATTGGCATTGTATCTGCCTACCTCGCCACCGTTTACTTCCTCACGAGTATATCTACCATTTCCAATCTTGCCACGAGCAGCATTGGCATCGGCTGATTCACGCTCGTAAGTGTCGCGGTTGAAATCATAGTAGTCGCCAGTAACATCCTGGTTGCGGAAGTCGAAGAGGAGGGCTGGGTTCAAGGCTACGCCGCAGAGACGAGTCTCGAAGTGGAGGTGAGAACCGGTGCTTCGTCCTGTGTTACCACCCAAGCCGATAACATCTCCTGCTCTTACTTCCTCGTTTTCTTCCACGAGTTGCTTAGACAAGTGACCATAGATGGTCTCCAATCCATTGTTGTGACGGATAACGATGTACTTGCCGTAGCCACCACCATCATATCTTACGATGCGAACTCTGCCTGAAAAGGCTGAGCGGATTGAGTCGCCAACATAAACCTTGATGTCCATGCCTTTATGTTTGCGGCCAAAGCTAGCACGGTAACCGAAGTTACTGGTGACAACGCGACTAGGAGTTGGCATACAGAAGTGACGGAGATTGATGCGGAAGTGATCGGGGAGGGTAGTCGCCTTGTGGGCGTACTTGTTGGAGAAGTCCTGGTAAAGCTCCGCTGCTGGATTCTCTTTGTCCTCCATCATACGATAGTGAGATACCGCAAGTGTATCGAGTGACTTCATTCGATGGTCAACTGGTGCCTGGCGAGCCAAGAGGTCTTGTCCAAACACAGGCACGGCTGTGAACGCCAACAATGCCACTGCGGTAATCTTCTTTATTTTCTTTGTAAAACTCATACTTTTTAATTAATAATCCTGTTAGGTTCGTCATTTGCTGACACGGAACAAATAAATGGCATTCCGTTTCCAAAAAACGCTAAAGCAAGTGCCTTAATATGCGGTTTTGTTATATAGACGTTGCAAATATAACAAAAATAATTCAGACTACCAAGGCGATTAACACCAATCGGCTGATTTTTAACGTGAAAAGTTGAGGTTTAACTTTCATTAAGTAACTTTCTGCTTGATATACATCAATTTCTCGCATCAGAAGGGCATTGCGGGCTGGTGTGGCGATAATGGGTTACTTGTGTAGCGGTTATGGGTTGGCGGAAGCCTTTTCCTTCAGTAGCTTTAGGAGGACCACGGCAGGCGAGTGTCCCATAAAGATACGTCGCTTCACCTCAGGACTGGTGAAGCGCAAGCAATGCAAGTAAGCATCATAAAGCTCGTCGAGATTGATGGTGAACTCCTTGCCCGATGATTCCCTCACGCCGATGACCATTCTCTTGGTCAATCGGAGGTTGACGTACTTGATGCCTGTTGGGGTCTCTATCTCGTGAATCTCTGCCAATAGCTCTCTCATCCTCTCGGCAGAGAGGGGAGGGCGAGCTTCCGTCAGGGTGGAGCGCTTTCTGCCTTTTCGGTGTGGGGCGTTGTTGGCTCGGATGGCTTCCTCTGCCAACTTCTGCATCTCGGAGTCACCGAAGAGATTGCCTTCGGCGAAAGTACTTTCCGAAAGGTTGCTTGCTTTAGATGGGTTCTTCTCTGTATTTCCCTTTTCCATAATGCTTGTTCTTTTGTTAATGATAGATGGATAAGATGGCTGATGTGATAAGGAGCAATCGGCATTAGCTAATCGCCGCCCAGTTGATGTTTGTCTTCTTCAACTCCTTCAAGCGATTCCATAGCATCGCATTCTGAGGCAACTCGCACTTCGGGTCGGCTTCGATGATGACTTCAGCCTCCTTGCGTGCCAGTTGAACGATTTGTCCATCTCGTGCGATGTTGGCTATCTTGAGGTCGAACGCCATGCCGCTCTGTTGGGTTCCCTCTAGGTCGCCCGGTCCTCGGAACTTCAAGTCGGCTTCGGCGATGCGGAAACCATCGTTGGTGTCGCACATGATGTCGATGCGCTTGCGAGTGTCCTCCGACAACTTGTAGTTGGTGACGAGGATGCAATAGCTCTGGTCGCTTCCTCTACCTACTCGTCCTCTGAGCTGGTGGAGCTGTGCCAAACCGAACCGTTGGGCATCGAGGATGACCATCACGGAGGCATTCGGTACGTTCACACCTACTTCTATTACGGTGGTGGCAACGAGAATTTGGGTCTCTCCCTTGGCGAAATGTTGCATCTCCTCTTCCTTCTCGGCAGGTTTCATCTGTCCATGTACCTTGCTGAGCTTGAACTCAGGGAAGGCTTCCTTCAGCGTCTCGAATCCTTCTTCGAGGTTTTTGAGGTCGCTCTTCTCGCTCTCCTTGATGAGGGGGAAGACGATATATACTTGTCTGCCAAGGTTGATTTGGCGACGGATGCTTTGGTAGAGGCTCGTCAGTTGGTTATCAAACTTATGGAGCGTCTGAATCGGCTTTCTGCCCGGTGGCAATTCGTCGATGACGCTCACGTCGAGGTCGCCATAGATGGTCATTGCCAGGGTGCGAGGAATAGGAGTGGCGGTCATCACAAGCACATGAGGTGGATTCTCGCTCTTAGCCCATAGCTTGGCTCGTTGGGCGACACCAAAGCGATGCTGCTCATCAATGACGGCGATGCCCAAGCGTGAGAAGACTACTGGGTCTTCGAGGATGGCATGGGTGCCCACGAGTATCTGGATGTCACCTGTGGCGAGGTCTTTCAGGATGTTTTCACGCTTCTTGCCCTTCACGATACCTGTGAGGAGTTCCACACGGATGTCTATATCTTTCAGGAAGTCACGGAGGGTTTGGAGGTGTTGCTCGGCGAGAATTTCCGTAGGAGCCATCAAGCAGGCTTGGAAGCCATTGTCGAGGGCGATGAGCATGGTCATCAGTGCCACGAGGGTCTTGCCCGAACCGACATCACCTTGCAGGAGGCGGTTCATTTGGCGACCGCTGCACATGTCGGCACGTATCTCGTGCATCACTCGCTTCTGTGCCCCCGTCAACTCGAAGGGGAGGTTGTGGGCATAGAAGCCGTTGAAGATGTCGCCGATGCGGTTGAAGATATAGCCTCTGTACTTGCGTCGTTGGTCGCTCGCATACCTTAATATATTGAGTTGCACATAGAAGAGTTCCTCGAACTTGAGGCGCACTTGTGCCTTCTGCATCTCCTGGTGGGAGTGCGGATAATGGATGAATCGGAAGGCGGTGTCTCGGGAGATGAGGTGCAGGCGACCCACGATGAAGTCGGGGAGGGTTTCGGGAAGGGGAGGCAACAAGCCCACCAAGGTCTTGGTCAACTTCTCGATGGTGCGAGAGCTGAAACCATACTTCTTCATCTTCTCGGTGGTGTTGTAATAAGGTTGCATCCCCATCTCGGAAATCTGGAGGTTGCTGGCATCGTCCATCTCGGGATGGGAGAACTGGTAGCGACCGCCATAGACGGTAGGTTTGCCAAAGACGATGTACTCCGTGCCTACCTTGTAAGTCTTGAGGATATATTGCGAGGAGCGAAACCACACCAGATCGACCACGCCAAAGCCATCCGAGAAGTGAGCCACCAGTCGCTTGTTGCGCTTGCCGGTGTCAAACTCCTCGTAGCTCAGTATCTTACCCTTGATTTGCACAAAAGGCATATCGGGGGTCAACTCGCTGATATGGAATATCTTGCTCCTATCTACATATTTATAAGGATAGTATTCCAACAAGTCACCATAAGAGTTGATACCAAGTTCCTTGCTCAGTATCTCCTTCTTCTTGGGACCTACACCGGGTAGGTACATGATGTCTTGATTTAGAATACTATTCATTATTCAGATAATAATGCTTCGGCAACCTTGATGTCGAATGGGGTGGTAATCTTGATGTTCTCACGATTGCCCTCCACCATTGCCACTTGGCAACCGAGGCTTTCCACTACACTGGCATCGTCGGTGAACTGTTCCTTATAACCTTGGTTGAAGGCTTGCTTAGCTAAACCGATGTCGAAGGTCTGTGGGGTTTGCACGATGCGATAGTCGTCACGAAGAACGTTCTTGCCACCGCCACGCTTGTCGATATAGCGCAAGGTGTCGGTCACGGCATAGACAGGGATGGCGGCATATTCCTCACGTGCTGCCTCGTAACATTCCGAGATGACTTCGGCGGAGACGAAAGGGCGTACGCCATCGTGGATGCCTACCACTCCGTCCTCGTCGTCAGGAATGAGGGCGAGTCCGTTCTTGGATGATTGGAAGCGAGTGTCGCCTCCATTGGCTATCTGGTGCTGGATGTCGAAGTGGTGTTCCTCGCAGAGTTGTTGCCAATAAGCCTGTTGGCTCTCTGGCAAAACCAAGATGATGTTGAGGTTGGCATCATACTCGTGGAAACGCTCGATGGTGCGCATCAAGATAGGTTTGCCAGCCACTGGCAGAAACTGCTTGGGAATCTCACTTCCCATGCGGAGGCCCTTGCCTCCGGCTACTATGATAACGTAATCCATATTATCTTTTCTCCATCAAGTGAGCATACTGCATTCCTTTCTGTAGCTTTGCTACTTCCTCTGTACCTACGAAGTAACTCAAAATCTGGTAGGCGTAAGGGAGGGTGGCGGCAGGACCTTCACCCGTGATGACGTTGCCGTCTTCCTGGAAGAGTTCGCCAGTGTAAGTAGTGCTTTCTCCGAAATAACGCTCAAAGCCAGGAGAGCAAGTGGCTTTCTTGCCATCGAGGATGCCAGTGCTAGCCAATACCATAGGAGCGGCGCAGATGGCACCTACTCTTTTGCCTGCCTTGTTTTGGGCGATGAGAGCTTGGCGCACTCCCTCGTGCTCATTGAGGTTGGTGCTGCCTGGAAGACCACCAGGGAGAAGCAGCATGTCTGCATCCGAGAAGTCTTGGATGTCCTCAAACTTGAGGTCAGCCTTGATGGTAATGCCGTGGGAAGTTTCCACAAACTCACTGCCCGTGATGCTGACAGTCTTGATATCTACACCACCTCTGCGGAGGATGTCAACAGGAGCCAAACCTTCGATTTCCTCGAAGCCGTTGGCGAGAAATTCATATACCTTAGCCATAATTTTATACCTTTTTTGTCGTATTATTCGATTAATATTGTTAATTTTGCAAGCGTAAAGGGACTTCCGCTGTTATATGCAGTACAAAAGTGCACCTCTGGCTTCCCTTTTGCAAAAGTAATAATAATAATTGAAACTACAAAATAAATGGCAGAGCAACATTTGAAATTCGCCATATTTGGCAATGAATACCAAGCCAAGAAGTCGGCTTCCATCGAAATCATCCTCAATTATCTCGACAAGCGTGGGGCTGAGGTGTATGTGGAAAGTACCTATTATGACTTCCTGACACGTGACCAACATCTGAAGTTGAATGTCGCCGGAGTCTTCGAGGACTACAACTTCGATGTCGATTACGTCATCTCCATGGGTGGTGATGGTACCTTCCTCAAGGCGGCGAGCCGTGTGGGAGCCAAGGGTAG
>ERZ780019.187-NODE-187-length-12563-cov-7.92133_pt1 | contig 12563 bp, 8 predicted proteins | sample MGYA00511928_ERZ780019 | MGnify/ENA primary metagenome ERZ780019 (study PRJEB29588, sample SAMEA2155953) | human gut metagenome | biome: human gut; feature: human-associated habitat; material: faeces | place: Denmark | collected 2008/2010 ...
AGGCAGCATCAGCTCCTTGTGGATGATGATGGCGCCCACGGCGATGATACCGCCGATGGTGAGCGAACCGGTATCGCCCATGAACACCTGCGCAGGGTAGGCGTTGTACCAGAGGAAGCCGATGAGGGCTCCGATAAAGGCACAGAAGAATACCACCAGCTCCTCGGAGCCAGGAATATACATGATGTTGAGGTAGGCGGCAAACTCGATGTGCGACGACACATACGCAAGAATGCCTAATGCCACACCTATGATGGCGGAGTTTCCGGCACACATTCCATCCATTCCATCGTTGAGGTTGGCACCGTTGGAAACGGCGGTAACCACGAAGATGGTCATGATTACAAAGAGAATCCAGCCTGAAGCTACCTTGTGCTCACCACAGAAGCTGGTGATGCTGGAGTAGTCGAGATTATGCCCCTTGATGAATGGTATGGTGGTTTTCAATGACTTTCGTGCCTCTGCACGATGCTTTACCACCGTCTCCTGTCCCTGGCGTTCGATGGCGAGGTTCTCGTTCATCTTCACGTCTGGAGAAGCCCAGAGCACCAGACCTACGATGAGGCCGATACCAACCTGTCCTACGATTTTGTATTTGCCCTTCAGTCCCTCTTTGTCGCGCTTGAAAATCTTGATGAAGTCATCCATACCACCGAGGAAACCAAGCCATACGGTAGTGATGATCATCAGGATCAGATAGATGTTGCGCAATCTGCCGAGCAGCAATACCGGTACAAGGATGGCCAGGATGATGATGACGCCACCCATGGATGGGACACCAATCTTCTTTACGCCGAATGGGTCGATGCTGGCATCGCGCTGGGTCTCGGTAATCTGCTTGCTCTTGAGGTACTTGATGAACTTCTCGCCAAACCATGCAGAGATGACGAGTGATAAAATCAGTGCGAGCAGGGCACGGAATGAAATGTAACCCCACATGTGGGAACCTGTAATGCCCCACTGCTCCAGAAATCTAAAAAGATAGTATAACATTTTTCTTCTTCTCTTTTTCTATTAGATGATAATACTACTTGTTGATACCGAAGATTTCGCGAAGCACTTCCTTGTCGTCGAAGTGATGCTTCACGCCCTTGATCTCCTGGTAGTCTTCATGTCCCTTTCCGGCAACGAGGATCACATCGCCCTTCTTGGCCAGCATGCAGGCTGTGCGGATTGCTTCCTTGCGGTCAACGATGCTGATCACCTTCTTCATCTGCTGGGCGTTGAGACCGGCCAGCATGTCGTTGATGATGTCCTGTGGCTCTTCGAAGCGAGGATTGTCGCTGGTGATGATAACCTTATCGCTCTGCTTGACTGCCTCTTGTGCCATCAACGGGCGCTTGCCCTTGTCACGGTTTCCACCGGCACCGCAGACGGTAATCACTTCACCGCCCTTGCCGTCGAGAACCTCGTGGATGGCATTCAGTACGTTCTCCAATGCATCTGGTGTATGAGCATAGTCAACGATGGCTGTATAGCCTTCAGGCGACTGGATAGGCTCCAATCGTCCGCTTACGCTGTGAAGGGTACTCATCACTACGAGTACATCCTCAGGCTTCTTGCCGAGCATGACGGCTGCACCATATACGGCAAGCAGATTGCTTACATTGAATTTTCCGATAAACTGTACGCCTACCTCTCTGCCATCTATCTCCAGATACATGCCGCCGAAGTGACACTCCAGGATTCTTGCCTTGAAGTCTGCCATAGAGCGGGTAGAATAGGTCTTCACGGTAGCCTTGGTGTTCTGTACCATGATCATGCCGTTCTTGTCATCGGCATTGGTGATGGCGAAGGCAGTCTTTGGCAGACCGTCGAAGAAAGCCTTCTTGGCGTTGCGGTAGTTCTCGAATGTCTTGTGATAGTCGAGATGGTCGCGGGTGAGATTGGTGAACAGTCCGCCGGCGAACTCCAAACCGCCGATACGCTTCTGTGCGATGGCGTGAGAAGAGCACTCCATGAAGGCGTATTCGCATCCTGCCTCTACCATCTTGCCCAGCAGCATGTTCAGCTCGATAGGGTCTGGGGTAGTGTGGTCGGCAGGAATTGCCTCGCCCTCAATGTAATTGCAGACGGTGGAGAGCAGACCGCACTTATGTCCGAACTTGCGGAACATATTATATAATAAGGTGGCGATGGTGGTCTTGCCATTAGTGCCAGTCACGCCAACCAACTTCAGCTTCTTGGATGGATCTCCATAGAAGAGTGTTGCCACTTTACCTACAGCATCTTCGGTAGATGCTACCTGAATGTAAGTTACGCCTTCGATTTTCTCCTCAGGCATATCCTCGCACAAAACCGACTTTGCGCCCAGGGCCAATGCCTTTGAAATAAACTGGTGGCCGTCAACCTGAGTGCCCTTGATAGCAACGAACAAGTGACCTTCCTTAATCTTTCGGGAGTCGATGTTTACGCCCGAAACCTCTACATCAGCATCACCGACAATCTGAATCGGCTCGATGTTTTTGAGTAATTCTTGTAACTTCATATTTAATATCTTTATGTATTTACACCTTATTATATATATTAGTTCAATTCGATGATACAGATGGAACCCTTCTTGACCGGTGTTCCCGGCATGAGACTCTGCTTGATTACCTTGCCTCTGCCATGAATCCTGGTTCTGATTCCTCTGCTCTCCATGCAGAAGATAGCGTCTCTGGCTCCCATGCCTGTAATATCGGGCACGGTGCTTTTGCCGTATTGCTTCTCTTTGAAAAGCTTGATGCTTCTGCTTCCTATGCGTTCTGCCTTGCCCCAGATAGGATTGCCGTTGGCGTAGCTTCCACTCCAGTTGGTGTTGGTCTTGATGCCCAGGTGGGTGAGTACGTAGTCGGCAGCCAGCACGTTTCCGTTCTTCACGTCCGGAACGAAGATGGAGGCTGAATCCTTGGCATCCTTCACGTCGAGTTTCAGGCTCTGTGCCATGATGCCTTCGGCAATGTCGTGGAATACCTTACCACTCATGCTTCCACCGGAAGCTGGCAAACCTGATTTCTGAATGCAGACGATACAGCTGTAGCGCGGATTGTCGGCTGGGAAGTAGCCGGCGAAGCTCACCAGATAGTTGGTAATGCCGTTCTTGTAACCGCCGGCTCCCTTGGAAACCTGAGCCGTACCGGTCTTTCCGGCAACCTTGAAGTTAGGCGAACCGGCTTTTTTGCCCAGTCCCAGGCTAACCACCTGTTCCAGGATGGTCTGCATCTTCTTGATGGATTGCGGCTTGGCTATCTGTTCGCGCATCACCTCTGGAGGAAACTCCATGATGGTTTCTCCGTTCTTCACTACCTTGCTCACGAATCTAGGACGCATCATCTTGCCGTTGTTGGCGATGGTGTTGTAGAAGGTGAGGGTAGAGATCGGTGGCACCTGCGTCTCGTATCCGATGCTCATCCATGGCAAGCTGGTCTTTGCCCAGTTGTCATACTGTCCGTGGCTGTTTCTGTGCGGCATTCGGATTCGGGCAGGAGTAGCTCCCACCAGCGGAATCTTCAGGTCGTCGTGCAGACCGGTGCGATAGATGCCCTGTACGAATTTCTCCGGACAGTTGTGGTAGTGGTCGTCGATGATTCGGCTCACACCGATGTTAGAACTGTACCACAGTGTCTTTGCGAAGGTCAGCATTCCATATCCGCCCTTTCGCCAGTTATGGTCCTTCATATCTCGTCCGTACATCTGCCAGACACCACATCCCGTTTCCACGCGATAGGTAGTATCTACCACGCCATCATCGAGCGCTACGAGCAGCGAGGCTGGCTTGAATACCGAACCAGGCTCCAGAAGGTCGCTCACGGCATGGTTGTGAATCTCTCTGTATTCGCCATCGAAGCATTTTTCCATGTTTACGATGGCCTTGATGTCGCCGGTAGGCACATCCATCACGATGGCTACACCCACGTTGGCATTGATTTCCTTCAACTCTTCGATGAGTGAGCGCTCGGCAAGATCCTGCATGCTCACATCGATGGTGGTAACGATGTCGGCACCGTCGATAGGAGGGGTGTCGGTGATGTCGAGGAACTTGTTGCGCACCTTGCGACGATGCACGATACCATTGGTTCCGCGCAGGATGGAGTCATAGCTCAGCTCCAGTCCGAATCTGGCGGTATCCTTGGCACCAAACATGGCTCCGATGGTTCTTCCTGCCAGCGAACCGTAGGTGCGGGTGCGGGCATTGTATTCCTCCCAGTGGAATCCGCTCTTGTAGGGAGTGAGGCGGAAAATTGGCAGCGCCTTCACCTCGGTGAAGGTGTTATAGTCGATACGACTTCCATATACCGCCCAGTGACGGCTCTTCTTGCCGCGTCCCTCTATGAGATGGCGCTTGAATTCCTCTGCTGTCTTCTCCGGGAATATCTTGTGGAGTCCCTGGCAGATGGAATCCTGCTTGGCATCCCAAAGCGAGTCGTTGCCGGCTTCGGTCAGTGCCTTGAAGTCCATGAATACCTTGAATTCAGGCAGCGAACTCGCCATCAGCTGTCCTGCGCAGCTCAGGATGTTGCCTCGGTTAGGCTTCACGGTCACGGAGTCTTTCTTCTGTCGCTCGGCAACCTGCATCCAGTAGTCGTGCTTAGCCGTCATGATGTAGAGTGCTTTTCCTACGATGGCGGTGGCAATCAGGGTCATGATGATGGCGATGGCACTATAGCGCGGCATTACTTTCTTATGCTCAAACTTGCTCATTCTTCTGGTACGTTTATGATGTAAGGAGGTTGTGTGGCGATGTGCAGGGTGCTGTCCTTGCTGTGCTTCAGCATGTCGAGCACATTGCTTTCACGACTCTTCTCTGTTATCTGACTGCTGGTTGACAGTGCTTTGTATTTCGTGTCTTGCAGCTCTTTTTGCAGTTGATCCAATTCGATGAGATCCTTCTGGATGCTGTATCGGTTGGATATGTAGATAATGATGAAAACCACGATGAGCATGAACAGCCATATCTGCTTTCTGATGATTTGTGCGGTGAGGATGTCACCACCCAGAATCTTGCGCAGTGTGAAGCTGGCAGAACCCGACACTTCCTCCTCGATGGCCTGCTTGGCAATCACTTCCTTGAGCGAAGCCTGCGGAGCCGGTTTGGGAGCTTCCGGCTCCGATTTCTGCTCTTCAGAAGCCTGCGCCTTCTGCTTTTCAGTAGTCGGTGCTTTCTCCTTGGTCTTTGCCGACTCAGAAACCTGCGTCTTCTGCTCTTCTGCCGGGATGCTTGTTTCTGGTTTTTCTTTATCTTGTTTCATTTTCTATTGCATTACATGATTGCAGTTACATGATAATCTCATTTACTCTATTTCTTTTCTGCGATTCTCAACTTGGCGCTGCGGCTTCTCGGGTTTCTCTCCTGCTCATCGGCGTCTGGTATGATTACCTTGTTGTTGACGAGCTTGAAAGGTGTCTCGATTCTTCCGAAGAAGTCCTGTTCTACCTTGCCCTCTGGATTGCCCGCCTTCATCATATTCTTCACGATGCGGTCTTCCAGTGAGTGATAGGTAATCACCGAGAGTCTTCCTCCCGGCTTGAGCAGTTCGGTGGCAGAGCGGAGCATTTCTTTCAGGGCATCCATCTCGTGATTCACCTCTATGCGCAGTGCCTGGAAGAGCTTGGCCATCTCCTTCTTCTCCCGCTCTCGCTTGAAGAGGGGTTCCACGGCAGCCATGAAGTCCTTGGTGGTCTTGATAGGGCTTGCGGCTCTTGCTTTGACCAGCGCAGAAGCGATGCGGCGGGAATTCTTCAGCTCGCCGTAGAGATAGAAGATGTCGGCAAGTGCCTCTTCCTCGTATTCGTTCACGATGTCGGCAGCAGTCTTCCCGGCTCTCTTGTTCATGCGCATGTCGAGAGGAGAATCAAAGCGGAAGGAGAATCCGCGGGTCTCGTCGTCGAAATGATGACTCGATACACCGAGGTCGGCGAGTAGTCCGTCCAGTCCCTCCACGCCATAGTATCTCATCCAGTTCTTCAGGTATCTGAAGTTGGAGCATACGAAGGTGAAGTTGGGATTTGCCACCACGTTGCGCTCGGCATCAGCGTCCTGGTCGAAGCTGTAGAGATGTGCTCCTTCGCTCAGGCGGGAGATGATCTCTCTGGAATGTCCTCCACCGCCGAAGGTAACATCTACATAGATGCCGCCTGGCTGGATGTTGAGTCCGTCAACGCTCTCTTTGAGGAGCACGGGTACGTGATATGTTTCTGCTGTCTTGATCATTCTTCTTGATTCTTTTTCTTTTGTAAGTTACTTATTTTTAACTTGTTTCTTTCACGTGCATGTACTTATATACAGCGCGTATGTACCTATTTAATAGGAATTCGGCTCCAAAGGTACATAAAAATCCTCACATAGCTCCATGTTTCCCCACAAATTTTATGAAACGGGCGCAAAAAAATGATTTTTTTCATTTTACGCTCTTTATTCGCTGGTATCTGGTAATTCGCGAAAAACGATGTTTTTTGTCTTGATTTCTCCCGAAAAGGTGGAAAAATGCACTATTTTTTAGCTTTATTGATAATTTTTCGGGAAAAATGACTCATATTTAAAAAAGAAAAACTAACTTTGCACGTACTTATTAGGTTTACTAAAAATGAGTGGTTCAATAGAGAAAACGATAGACATAGAAAAGATACTGAAGAACAAGATGGGGAGCAAAGCTAAATTTGTTCCCGGATTCCTCGTGTCGTGGCTAAAAAAGATTATACACGAAGACGAAGTGAACAAGTTCTTGTGGGAAAGCCGAAACCTCTCCGGTACGGAGTGGCTTACAGAATGCGTGCGCTATCTGAAGATGGATGTAGAAATCGTAGGCTTGGAGAATTTGCCGGATAAGAATGATGGCAAGCTCTATACTTTCGTGTCTAATCATCCGCTGGGTGGACAGGACGGCGTGTGCCTCGGCTCCATCATCGGAACGCATTATGATGGTAAGTTCCGCTATCTGGTAAACGATCTGCTGCTCAATCTCCCGGGCTTGAAGCCGGTGAGCATCGGTATCAATAAGACCGGCAGACAGAGTCGTGACTTCCCTCGCATGGTAGAGGCTGGATTCCAGAGCGACAACCACATGCTGATGTTCCCTGCGGGATTGAACAGCCGCAAGCAGCCTGATGGCAGCATCCGCGATTTGCCTTGGAAGAAGACTTTCATCTCCAAGAGTGTGGAATATCAGCGTGATGTGGTGCCTATCCATTTCGGTGGTCAGAACTCCGAAAGGTTCTATCGCATCGCCAGGTTCAGCGACAAGCATCTGCCTTTCAACCTTGCCATGATGTTCCTTGTGGATGAAATGTACAAGAATGTGGGCAAGCATTTCCGCATCGCCATCGGCAAGCCGATTCCCTGGCAGACTTTCGATCACAGCAAGTCGGCTACAGAGTGGGCGCAGTATGTGAAGGACAGGGTTTACGAACTCTAGTGAGAACCCTTTTACAGTGAGCAATCATAGAAAAAGTAAGAGAAATAGAACAAGATAATTATCGATATTATATAGAGAATTATGGAAGAAGAAATCATCCAACCGATTGACCGCGAACTGCTGAAGAGCGAGTTGACTCCCGAGAAGCAGCTTCGTATGACCAACAAGAGTCATAACGAAATCTATATCGTTACGGCTAATGATTCGCCAAATGTATTGAAGGAAATTGGTCGCCTTCGTGAAATCGCTTTCCGCGAAGCAGGTGGTGGAACGGGTAAATCGATGGACCTTGACGAATTCGACTTTGGTGACAACTGCTACAAGCAGCTTATTGTCTGGAATCCAGATGCTAACGAGATTATCGGTGGCTACCGTTATCTCCTGGGCAAGGATTGGGAACTTGATGAAAAGGGGCAGCCTAAGCTTGCTACCAGTCACATGTTCCACTTTTCAGATAAGTTCCTGAAGGAATACATGCCATATACTGTGGAGCTGGGCCGTTCGTTCGTCTCTCTCGAGTATCAGAATGTGCGCAAGAATACCAAGAGTATCTTTGCTCTTGACAATCTCTGGGACGGATTGGGTGCCCTTACCGTGCTCTATCCGGATGTAAAGTATTTCTTCGGCAAGATGACGATGTATCCTTCTTACATCCGTCGTGGCCGCGATATGATTCTCTACTTCCTCAAGAAGCATTTTGATGACAAGGAGAACCTGGTGATTCCGATGAAGCCATTGAAGTTGGAAACTCCTGAGAGCGAGATGGCAGCTATCTTCACGGAAGATGATTTCCGTGCCGACTATCGCATTCTGAATCATGAGATTCGCCAGCTCGGTTTCAATATTCCTCCTCTGGTGAATGCCTACATGAACCTCAGTCCTACCATGAAGCTCTTTGGTACAGCCATCAATTATGGCTTCGGCGATGTAGAGGAGACGGGCATTCTCATTGCCGTGGATGAAATCCTGGAGGAGAAGCGTATCCGCCACATCAACAGCTTTATTGAGGAGCATCCTGAGGCTCTGAAGATTACAAGCGGTGCCAACAAGATTTTCTACAAGGAAAAAGAATAGTATTTTCTAATTTACTCTTCACTCTTCACCGGGATGGTATAAGGTGTTGTAAATTAGATGATTAGACGGGTGAAGAGTTGAACTGACTCTTCACCACTCTTCACCACTCTTCACCCATATTATTTTAGAGGAAAGAATTTCAGAGAGGCAATGGTTCCGTCATCAATGAAGACTAGGCTTTGTCATCAATGAAGACCAGACCCTGTCATCAATGAAGACCAGATCTTGGAATAAATGATAGCTGAACCTCGCGATAAGTGAAGAGTGGTGAAGAGTGGTGAAGAGTGAACCACCACTCTTCACCGCCCACACCCCCAGTGTTTATAGGGGTTTCAGCCGATTTGGTGAAGAGTGAAGAGTAAAAGCGAGAGTAGTCTTTTTACAGATAGTTCAGCTGAATTTTATCTCCCGACGTATCGTTTTGTGCCTGGCAATGGCACAAAGTTGCCCTGGTAAAGGGCAATATCTTGCCATAACCAGGCAGTAAATGGAATAAGGCAAAGAATGCCAATATTCCACATTATACTTTCTTAGGCAAGTACGAGATTGCTTTATTTCTATACTATCGGCAGACTTATTCCGTTGATTTTCTGATAGATGTCGAGTGCATAGATATCCGTCATGCCACTGATGTAATCCAATATCGCCATGATTCGCTCCTCCAGATTCTCGTTCTCTATGTCGTACTGGCTGCTTACCCTTCTCAGGAGTTGCTTGGAGTAGAAGCGGGATGGATTCACGGCGGCATCGATGAAGACCTCCATCAGCGTAGCCATGATCTTATAACCCGAAAGTTCGATGTCGAGAACCGGTTTGCTGGCATAGATTTTCTTGCGGGAAACCTGCGTACATTTCTGATAGGCTTGGCGCTGATGTTCGGCGATATGTTCGATGAGACATCCCTCGAAAGTGCCGGCAAGAATCTCCTCTTCGTGATTCAGAAAAACATTGACGCATTCGTTCTCCAGCTTTCCGATTACGCAGGCACGCATGTACACTACCTGTTCGTTTTCATCGGTCAATCCCTCATCCAGGATTCGCTGGCGAATCTTCTGCTGGGTTTCCTCGTCAAAGAATCCCAGCAGTAAGTCTGCAGTCTCCTCGAAGGATAAGATCTTGAGCTTGTGGGAGTCTTCGATGTCCATAATCTCATAACAGATGTCATCAGCTGCTTCTACCATATACACCAGCGGGTGGCGGGCATATTCCAGTGGCTCTCCCAGTTTCGATTTTCTCAGGATTCCCAACTCCTCAGCAACCTTCTGGTAAGATTCGGCTTCGGAAGTAAAAAATCCGAATTTGCCGTGCTTCCCTGCCAGACTGCTGGCAAAAGGATATTTCACGATGGCAGCAAGCATGGGATAGGTCATCACGAAACCACCCTGGCGGCGACCTTTAAACTGATGCGTCAGGATTCTGAAGCCGTTGGCGTTACCCTCGAAATGGGTGATGTCGTCCCAGAACTCGGCAGAAACTTCATCTTTCAATCCCTGTCCGGCACCCTCGCTGAAGAAAGTCTGGATGGCTTTTTCTCCGGAATGACCGAAAGGAGGATTGCCCAGATCATGCGCCAGGCAGGCAGCACTCACGATGGTTCCGATTTCCTCGAAGAGCGTATCCTTCAGCTCCGGGCGCTTCTGGATGATGTGACGGGAGATATCGTTGCCCAGCGACATACCCACACTTGCCACTTCCAGGCTGTGAGTGAGACGGTTGTGTACGAAGATGCTGCCCGGTAAGGGGAAGACCTGCGTCTTGTTCTGCAATCGGCGGAAAGCCGAAGAGAAGATCAGACGGTCGTAATCGCGCTTGAACTCCGAACGGTCATCGTGGCGCTCGGCGTGCTTATGCTCCTGTCCGAATCGCTTGTTAGATATGAGTTGGGTCCATTCCATATTCTTTCTGTATTATGAGTCTTTTATGTTGTCTATTGTGCAAAAATACACGAAAGTTAGGATAAATCAAAATAAAAAAGGATAAATTATATCATTTTCACGTCTAAAATGCGATTATTCGGTTAAAAAGCAGTATTTTTGCAGAAAAATAGAAAATTATGCTGAAAGTACAGATTATCAATAAGGGGCATCAGCCTCTCCCTGCGTTTGCCACACCTCAGAGTGCGGGCATGGATTTGCGTGCTAATATCGATGAGGCTATCGTGCTTCATCCTATGGAGCGCCGACTCGTTCCTACGGGGCTTTTCATGGCATTGCCGGCTGGTTATGAGGCACAGATCCGTCCTCGCAGCGGTCTCGCTCTGAAGCATGGCATCACCGTGCTCAATACTCCGGGTACCATCGATGCCGATTACCGTGGCGAGATCATGGTGCTGCTCATCAACTTCTCACAGCAAGACTTCGTTGTCAATGATGGCGAGCGCATCGCACAAATGGTGCTTGCCAAGCACGAACAGTGCGACTTCATCGAGGTGGAGGAGCTGGATGAAACTGAGCGTGGTGCAGGCGGTTATGGCCATACCGGCGTAAAATAGGATAAGGATTTTTAGATAAGATTTGATAGTGAAGATAGATTTAAGAAACATGGGAGTCTGGGTGACTGTGGTGCTCATCGGCGCCATAGCCTTGCCTTCGCTCGCCCGAAAAAAGAAGGTGCAGCCTGTCGGACAGCAACAGCAGACTGTAAGGGTGGATTCGCTTTCTCCAAACAACCGTAAGCGATATGATTACTTCTTGACCGAGGCGGCTCGTCAGCATGCAGCTGGCAATTATTCTGCCGCCTTCGATCTCTACGAACACGCCCGGAACATCGATCCTAACTCGGCAACGGCAAATTATTATCTGTCTCTCTATTTGACCGAGATGAAGCAGGATTCGCTGGGTCTTCTGCGATTGCAGAAGGCGATAGAGCAGGATCCTGAGAACCTGATTTTTGCAGAGCGACTCGCCCAATACTATATCAGCAAGGGAAAATACGAGGATGCCATCAATGCCTACGAGGCTGTCTATGCCAAGAATCACAGCAATACGGATGTGCTCCGCGTGTTGGCGCAGCTCTATCAGCAGCAGAAGAACTTCAAGATGATGCTCAATACCGTCAGCCGTCTGGAGACCGAAGAAGGTGAGAGCGAGCAGTTTACACTCACCAAGATGCGTATCCATGAGATGATGGATGACAAGAAGGCTGCCTATAACGAACTGAAGTCGCTTGTAGAACAGCATCCTCTGGATATGCAGTATAAAACCATGCTGGGCAACTGGCTGATGCAGCACGACCGTCAGAAGGAAGCCTTCAAGTACTTCACTGATGTGCTGAAGGAAGAGCCGGATAATTCCTATGCCCAGATGTCGCTCTATGATTATTACAATGCCACCAAGCAGACGGATCTGGCGAATGGCATGCTCGATAAGATTCTGATGAGTCAGAAGACGGATACCCAGACCAAGATCATGATGTTCCGTTCCTTCATCCAGAACAATGAAACCGAAGGTGGCGACTCTACCAAGGTCATCGCCCTCTTCGATAAGGTGCTCAATGTGCCACAGCCGTCTTCTGAAATAGCCGAGGTGCGTGCCGCCTATATGAGTTTGAAGAAGATGCCGACCGACTCTGTGATTTCAGCCTTTAAAAAGGTGCTTGATATCGCTCCTGACAATGCCAATGCGCGCATCCAGACCATTCAGCTGCTCTGGAATCAGAAGAAATATCATGAGGTGATCGAGCAGGCGAAGGCTGCCCACGAATACAATCCGGAAGAGATGATCTTCTATTATTTCGGAGGTATGGCTTACTATCAGAATAAGAACGAAGATGCGGCGCTCAATGAGTTCCGGCTGGGTGTAGCTCAGGTGAATAAACTCTCTGCCAACGACCTGGTTTCTGATCTCTATGCCGTGATGGGCGACATCCTGCATCAGAAAAATCAGAAGGATGCAGCCTTTGCAGCCTATGATTCCTGCCTGCAGTGGAAAGCCGACAACGTAATGGCGCTCAACAACTACGCCTACTATCTGAGCGAGGAAGGCAAGGATCTGCACAAGGCTGAGGCGATGAGCTACAAGACCATCAAGCTGGAACCGAACAATGGTACCTATCTTGATACCTACGCCTGGATTCTGTTTATGGAAGAGCGTTATG
>ERZ780019.189-NODE-189-length-12484-cov-4.64382_pt1 | contig 12484 bp, 9 predicted proteins | sample MGYA00511928_ERZ780019 | MGnify/ENA primary metagenome ERZ780019 (study PRJEB29588, sample SAMEA2155953) | human gut metagenome | biome: human gut; feature: human-associated habitat; material: faeces | place: Denmark | collected 2008/2010 ...
CCTCATGCATTAGGGCAGGAAGCTAAGAGATTCATTAGAACTAATACCTTAAAAGGTACTCGTGATGAATTAGCTCATGCTCTCTCTGAAGAAGGCGTGGTAACTAAATCTGTAGCAGGAGTTCCAACTGCACTTGAGGTTACCTCAAATTCTGCTTTATTTAGAACTAAAGCTTTTAAAGAAGGTAGATTTGAACAGCAAGACGCAGGTTCACAGCAAATCGGATCTTTTGTTGAGGCAAAACCTGGTGAGAGAGTTATCGACGCTTGCGCAGGCTCTGGCGGTAAGACATTACAGTTAGCAGCATCCATGGAAGGTAAAGGTGTCATCATTGCTATGGATACCGAGCAGTGGAAACTTGATGATTTAAAGAAGAGAGCTAAAAGAGCAGGTGCTTTTAACATCGAACCTAGAGTTATCGATTCAACTAAAGTTATCAAGAGAATGTATGAAACTGCAGACAGAGTGTTAATTGATGCTCCTTGTTCAGGTACTGGTGTAATCAGACGTATGCCAGATTCAAAATGGCGTGACGGTCGTGAGCATTTAAATGACATCAGAAATACTCAAAAAGACATTCTAAACCGTTACAGCAAAATGGCTAAAGTCGGCGGTATTGTGGTTTACTCAACCTGTTCAATCATGCCATCTGAAAATGAAGATCAGATCGCAACTTTCTTAAAAGAGAATGAAGGAAAATTCGAACTTATTGAGGATAAGCACATCATGCCATCATCTGGATTTGATGGATTCTATATGGCAAAACTTAAACGTTTAGCTTAGCTTTGTAAAGAAAAATTCCGACTGTAAAAAAATCCAGACTAAAGTCTGGATTTTTTGTAACTATGGGTTGAGCCTTGCAAGGCAAGGCTCTGTTGTGGAGATTAAATCTTAAAAGCCTTCACGACGACCTGAGTAAGAACTGCGGAAACAGCCCTTGTCATTACCCTTTCTTGAAGATGATCTCTTATCGAAGCCTCCAAAATCAGGACGTTTTCTGCCACCTGAACGAGATGAACGTCTTTCACCCTCAAACTTTCTAAAATCACGACCTGAGTTTTGCCCCTGTCTGTCAAACTCACGATCACGGTTAAATGGTCTGTCCCTTCTGCCACCATCTCTACCACCTCTAGAACGAGGAGGTTCTGCAGTATAGATTCGTAAATCTAAAGGTCTGCCACATACTCTTGCCTGAGACAGGATATGCATGGTGTCCTTTGGCATACCGTCTGGTAAGTCAACGGTAGTAAAGGTATCAAAAATTGAGATTTCACCGATGTACTTCGACTCGATGTTACCCTCGTTAGCAATAGCGCCTACGATCTGACCTGGCTTTACGCCATCCTTACGGCCAACAGCAACACGGAATCTTACCATAGCCATGTCAGGGAACTCACGTAATGGAGCAGCCTCTGCTGTTGGGAATGGTTTTCTTTCTCTTCTGTCACCGCGCTCGCCTCTCTCTGAACGATTGTCATCGTCAAAGGTCCTCATGCGAGGTTCTGGCTTGCTGTCATCTAATAATAAGGTACCATCTTTCTGTACCATCTTAGCTAATGCAGCACATAGAGTTTCAACTTCGATTGCATCATCTGACAGTAACTCAGAGATAACTTCCTCATAAGTCTCAAGACCACCTTCCTCGATGGTCTGTAAAACCTGATTCTTAAAGTTCTCTAATCTTGCCTTGTTAACATCTGCAATTGAAGGCATCTGCATAGGCTCGATCTTCTGACCGGTTACGCGCTCAATTAGACGTAATGCTCTTCTCTCACGTGGAGATACGAATAAGATTGCCTCACCAGTTCTGCCTGCACGACCGGTTCTACCTATTCTGTGTACATATGACTCGGCATCATATGGAATGTCGTAGTTGAATACGTGAGTAATTCTGTCTACATCTAAACCACGAGCTGCCACATCAGTTGCGATAATGATATCTAACTGACCTTTCTTTAATCTTTCGATGATCTTTTCACGCTGACGCTGTGGAATATCACCGTGTAGTGCAGCACAAGCAAAACCTCTTGCCATTAAACGGTTTGATACATCTTCAGCATCTGTCTTGGTACGAACAAATACAATTACAGCATCATAGTTTTCAACTTCTAAGATTCTGGTCATTGCATCAATCTTATGAGCACCAGATGCAATCCAGTAACGCTGATGAACTGTTGTAGCAGTGGTAGTCTTTGACTCAATGCGAACATCAGCAGGATCTTTTAAGTGATTCTTAGCAATACGAGCAATCACAGGAGGCATGGTAGCTGAGAACAGAGCAGTCTGACGAGTTTCTGGAGTGTTGCTTAAAATCCAGTCAACATCATCAATAAAGCCCATACGTAACATTTCATCAGCTTCATCGATAACCATATGGGTTAATTTTGATAAATCAACCTTACCACGCTCGATTAAATCGATTAAACGACCTGGAGTTGCAACCACAATCTGCGCACCGTGACGTAATGAGCGGATCTGATTCTCATATGAAGCGCCACCATAGATAGGTGCTACTCTAAAGTTCTTTAAATACTTTGAAAATTGCTGACAAGCTTCAGCAACCTGAATAGCAAGCTCTCTGGTTGGCTCTAAAACTAAAGCCTGTATGCACTGTTCTTTACAATCTAACTTTGAAAGGATTGGTAAAGAGAAAGCAGCTGTTTTACCAGTACCGGTCTGAGCCTGACCAATCATATCTCTGCCTTCTAAAACTACAGGGATTGATCTTTCTTGAATAGGAGTAGGAGATTCAAAGCCTAAATCATGAACTGCTTTTAAAACTTCCTTTGACAGACCTAAATCGTCAAAGGTAACAATGTTTTCATCAGTCTCATAAGTTAACTCAGTATCAGTTAACTTTTCTGCTTCTTTAACTAATAAACTTTCCTCACCGCCAACAGTAGTGGTGATATCTTTTTCTTTAATATCTGACATTTATGCTCCTGAATAAGAGGAGCGTCTTATCTTAACGACATGCTCTATAGATAGATATTAGATTTTTAATACTTTACAGACACACGCACATGAGTCTAAAACCCGCGACTCAACCTTAAATTAGACACGCCTCAAAAAAAATGCTGCGCAATTATACATAAATGTGATTTACTTCGCAATCTTAAAATGATTTTTTGCCATCCGTTCTGAGTAAAAAAATTTTTCTGCTGACATCTATATCTTTGCAGGAGCACAATATCCAATTATACTGAAGAATATAAGTCCTCCAAAGAAGAACAAATCACTTTATTAGTCACAGTGAAGATTTTCTATGAAGTTATCAGAGTTAAAAACAGGTGAGAAAGGAATTATCACCAGAGTTACAGGTCACGGAAGTTTTAGAAAGAGAGTTATCGAGCTTGGTTTTGTAAACGGGAAAACCGTACGGGTTGTCAGAAACGCTCCACTAAAAGATCCTGTTGAATACGAGGTTATGGGCTCACAGGTTGCTCTGCAGAGAGCGCAGGCTGCAATGATTGAGGTTGTCGGTGAACATGAGAACATCTGTGAGTCAAAAGATGAAAATGCCCCTCTTGACGAATACCGAACTCTTACAGAAAAAGAGATGCAGGAAATTGCAACCAGACAGGAAAAGACTATCACCGTCGCCTTTGTAGGAAATCCAAACTGCGGAAAAACATCAATCTACAACTACCTGTCTGGAGCAAACGAGCATGTTGGAAACTATTCTGGAGTTACTGTAGATGCAAGAGAAACCACTTTTGCATACGGAGGATACACATTCAGATTTGTTGACCTGCCTGGAACCTACTCCTTATCTGCATATTCACCAGAAGAGAAATACGTTCGTGAATACCTTATCAATAACTCCCCTGATATAGTACTTAATGTTGTTGATGCTTCTAATATTGAACGAAATCTGTACCTTACCACACAGCTTATGGATATGGATGTAAGAATGATGATCGCTCTGAACATGTACGACGATTTAAGTCGCAGAGGCGATTCTCTTGACTATGTTCAGTTAAGCCGACTTTTAGGCATGCCAATCGTTCCTACTGTAGGCAAGACAGGAGCCGGACTCAACCACCTGATGCACCTTGCCATACTCATTTATGAAAAAGGCGATTATGTAGAAAACGGCAATAATTTCAACCAGGCAGTACTCAATGAAATGCAGGACTGGTACAAGAGCTCAGATGATGAGGATAAATGCAGAGAAGGTAAATGCCATAACTGCAGTTCCTGCCCTAGCAGTATTTCTGTAAACCTCAAGCAGATCTACCACCACGTTCATGTAAATCACGGTTACATCATTGAAAAGCGTATCGGAGCTCTACAGAAACTCCTAAAGGAGAATCAGAACATCTCCAGCAGATTCTCCACAAGATATATCGCCATCAAACTCTTAGAAAATGATCCTGATGCTGAAAAGCTGGTTAGAGGTCAGCCTCACTGGAAGAGTGTGCTTGAAAAAAGAGATAAACTGACATCTCAGATTGAACAGCTCAAGCATGAGGACAGTGAAACGGCCATCACTGATGCAAAATACGCTTTCATTAGCGGTGCCCTCAAGGAAAGTTATACAGAGAACATAAAAAAGAAAAAGAGCAGAACTGAAATCATCGACAGTATAGTAACCCACAGGATCCTGGGATATCCGATATTTTTAGGTTTCATGTTTTTAATGTTTGAGGCAACTTTCTCTGTAGGAGCCTATCCGCAAGGATGGATTGAGTCTGTTATTGATATTGTGGCAGCTCACATTGACACCTATATGGCTGACTCTGCTCTAAAAGATCTGATAACAGACGGTGTTTTAGGCGGAGTTGGAAGTATTCTGTCCTTTGTGCCTAATATTCTTATTCTATATCTTTTCATCTCAATGATGGAGGACTCCGGCTATATGGCACGAGCCGCCTTTATCATGGATAAACTAATGCATAAGATAGGTCTGCACGGTCGCTCCTTTATTCCTCTTATCATGGGATTTGGCTGTACCGTTCCTGCTGTTATGGCATGCAGAACCATTGAGGACAGACGCAACAGATTTATAACCGTGCTTATAACTCCTTTTATGTCATGTACAGCAAGACTGCCTATCTATATTCTGCTCATAGGAGTGTTCTTTCATTCTCATCCTGGAATAGTGCTTTTTGGCATTTATCTGTTCGGAATTCTTGTGGCAGCACTCTCGGCAAGACTTTTAAGCAAAACACTGTTCAAGAACGACGGTATTCCTTTTGTTATCGAGCTACCGCCATACAGAATTCCCCGTCTGGCAATGGTTCTTGAGCACACCTGGAATAAAGGATATGCTTATATGAAAAAGCTTGGAGGAGTGGTTCTTATTGCCTCTGTAATCATCTGGGCTTTAGGCTATTTTCCAAGAACTGAAGGAACAGTAACGGCAGCTGTACAGCAGGAAAACTCCTACATAGGTAAAATAGGCAAAACTATTGAACCTGTGATGGAGCCTCTGGGTTTTAACTGGAAACTGAGTGTGGGACTTGTCTCAGGCATAGGAGCCAAGGAGCTTGTAGTAAGTACTCTGAGCGTACTTTACAATACCGGAGATCAGGATGTTGACGAGAATGCTCTTGCAAAAAGAATCCCTATTGCGCCTAATGTAGCTCTGGCCTACCTAATTTTTATCCTTCTGTATGTGCCATGCATTTCATCGTTTTCAGCAATAGCTCAGGAAACCTCGCTAAAATGGGCACTGCTGCAGGCAGGCTACGGAACCACACTGGCGTGGCTGTGTGCTCTTATAGTAAAAGTGATAGGAGGATTTTTCCTCTGACAGAAAGTAAAGGCAGGTGCTTTATACAGAGATATCACCTGCCTTTGAGAGCTCTTTTATCATTACAGAGAATGAGTCTTTTTAAAATTCTCTGAAATCAGAAGCTTTTCTATTTCTACTACATACATGGTGTGAAAATCACCGTCCTTATACCATTTGTCGATATTGTCAGTATCGGTAAAACACTCTTTTTTCAGCTCCTGAACGTACATCTTTCGACAGAACATGATGACATCGCTCTGCTCAAAATACACATGTCCTTCCTGTTCTAGAACAGTCACCCCTGACTCTTTTATCTTATCCTCATTAAAACCGGATGCTTTACCAAAGTAGGAATTAACTTTTCTTAAAGCCTCTGGGAGTACCTGAAGAGTAAGGAGCTCTGTCTTATCTACAAGAGTCTTGGTAAAACGCTGCGGTCTTATAAAAATGTAAGCGGCATTTTTACCCCACATCTGACCTACTCCTCCCCATGAGGCTGTCATGGTGTTGACTCTGCCATCAGCTTTTGCAGTTATCTGAAGCCAGTCTCTGGCAATAAGTTTAAAGGCACTGTAGTTAAATTCGTCTGGGGTTATCTCAAAAAATTTTCTATCCATGTGGATCTCCTTTTATTAGGTCAGATCTTAAGTATTCGGACGTAATCTTAAGCATGCTCATGAACTGCACTGTCATTGCAGTAGCGATCATAGTTAACAACCATATCATTTGCAAACAGAATCAGTTTCATTTGTTAGATTTTTACAGAAGTACACTAAATTGCAAAAATCATATTTTACAATATATACATATATTGCAAAGTAATAATACATTTTTTATATTACATTTTATAATAATTTTGAAAATAAATTATTATATAATTCAATATATTAATTTTTATTATTCATAAATATTGTAAAAACTACTTCAATTACATTTTCATAGTGATAAGATACCTAACACCAAAGACAATTACATACTTTTTGTAATTAAAGATGTAAGTTGTAAAAGTTTCAAATTTATTGTTTTTCAGTATAAAAAAGGTAAGGCAAAAATATGGCAGTCGATAACAATAGAGTCATTATTTTTGATACAACTCTTCGTGATGGCGAACAGGCACTACAGCAGTCACTTTCAACAAAACAAAAATTACAAATTGCTCTTTGTCTTGAGCAGTTAGGTGTTGATGTTATTGAGGCAGGTTTTCCTATTTCATCACCAGGTGATTTACAGTCTGTAAGAGAAATCGCTCTAGCTTTAAAGACCTCAACCGCTTGTGGTCTATCAAGAGCTCTAGATAAAGATATCGATGCTTGCTATGAAGCCTTTAAAGGTATTGATCACTACAGAATTCATACTTTTATAGCCACCTCAGATATTCACGTTCACGATAAGTTAAAGAAAAACTTTGACGACATTGTGGAGATGGCTGTTAATGCTGTAAAGAGAGCAAGAAACTACACTGATGATGTTGAGTTCTCATGTGAAGATGCTGGTCGTACTCCTATCGATCATCTATGTAAAATGGTTGAAAATGCAATTAAAGCAGGTGCAACCACAGTTAACATTCCTGATACAGTAGGTTATACCCTGCCTTATGAGTTCGGTGGCATCATCAAGACTCTTTACAACAAAGTTCCAAATATCGATAAGGCTGTAATCTCAGTTCACTGCCACAATGATCTTGGTATGGCAACAGCAAACTCTCTTACAGCTGTAATGGAAGGCGCCCGCCAGATCGAATGCACAGTAAACGGACTAGGTGAAAGAGCTGGCAACACTTCCCTTGAGGAAGTTGTAATGGCAATGAAACTGCGTAAGGAATACATGAAAGGTGTTTACACCAACATCGTCACCGAGAACATTGCAAGAGCAAGTCAGGTGGTATCAGGTATTACCAATGAACCAGTTCCTAGCCACAAGGCTATTGTTGGTTCAAATGCTTTTGCTCACAGTTCAGGCATTCACCAGGATGGTGTATTAAAGAACAAGAGCACTTACGAAATCTTAACTCCTCAGAGCGTTGGTTTCAAAGAAAACAACATGCATATGACCGCTCGTTCCGGTCGTCATATGATCAAGGCTGTTCTAGAAAAATTAGGTTATCGTGAAGGTTCTTATGATCTCGATGATATCTATGCAAGATTCTTAAAGTTAGCTGACAGAAAAGGTCAAGTCTTTGATTATGATCTAGAGGCTCTGCTGTTCTTATCTCATGAACAAGAAGAGGATTCACAGTTTGAGTTAGACAGCTTAAATGTAATGTCAGGTGGCAAAAACATTATTCCTACAGCTTCAGTTCGCCTGAAGATTGGTAAGAGAACTAGAACAGAATCAGGTACAGGTAACGGTCCTGTTGATGCAGTGTTTAACTGTATTTCACGACTAACCGGTATCAAGCTAAAGCTTGACAACTTTGTAATTTCAGCAAAAGGTTCAGGTATGAACGCCCAAGGTCAGGTTGATGTTGACGTTATTTACAACAATAGACATTATCACGGTAAAGGCTTATCAACTGATGTTATCGAAGCTTCTGCCCTGTCACTGATTTCAGCATGTAACAGTATTTATAGAGCACAACTTATTGAAGAAGAAAAGCACGAAAAGGAGAATGCTTAAAAATGGCTAAGAATTATAAAATTGCAGTACTAGCAGGTGATGGTATCGGTCCTGAGGTAATGAATGAGGCTTTAAAGGTTTTAGAAGCTGTTCAGAAAAAGTTTAACTTTACCTTAGAGTACAAAAAAGAGTTAGTTGGCGGTTGCGCTATCGATGCTTGCGGTACGCCACTACCTGAGCAGACCATGGATGCTTGTAAGTGGGCTGATGCAATTTTATTCGGATCTGTAGGTGGTCCTAAATGGAATCACTTACCTACAGCAAAGCGTCCTGAAGCTGGTGCTCTTCTACCATTACGTAAGCAGTTTGGCCTGTTCTGTAACTTCCGTCCTGCAAAGATTTACCAGGGTTTAGGATCACTGTCTCCATTACGTGCTGATATTGCAATGCGCGGTTTTGATATGCTGTGCATTCGTGAGCTTACTGGTGGTATCTACTTTGGTCAGCCTAAAGGCAGAGAAGGTACAGGTCCACAGGAAAAAGCTTTCGATACTGAGATCTACCACCGTTTTGAAATTGAAAGAATCGCTAAGATTGCTTTTGAAGCAGCTATGTTACGTAATAAGAAAGTAACCTCTGTTGATAAGTCAAACGTTTTACAGAGTTCGGTTCTATGGCGTGAAGTTGTAACAGAGATGGCTAAGAACTACCCTGAGGTTGAACTTGAGCACATCTATGTTGATAACGCTACTATGCAGTTAGTTAAGAACCCTGCTCAGTTTGACGTAATGCTATGTTCAAACATGTTCGGTGATATCTTATCAGACGAGTGCGCAATGATCACTGGTTCTATGGGCATGTTACCATCAGCTTCATTAGGTGAGGGCGGTTTCGGTCTATATGAGCCGGCAGGTGGTTCTGCTCCTGATATTGCAGGTAAGAACATTGCTAACCCTATTGCTCAAATCCTGTCAGCAGCTCTAATGCTTCGCTACTCTCTAAAAGAGTACGATGTAGCTAAATGCATTGAAGATGCTGTAGCTAAAGTACTAAAAGAAGGCTATCTGACTGGAGATCTAATGGAATCAGGTGCTTCACCTCGCCCTGCTCTATCTACATCAGAGATGGGTGACAAGATTGCCTCAGAGATCAATGGCTAAAAATAAATAAATTAGAACACATAGGTTTTAAAAATGGGTAAAACACTTTATCAGAAAGTTTATGACAGTCATATTGTTTTCCAGCAGGAAGGAGAGCTGCCAACTCTGTATATTGATAGACAATTAGTCCATGAGGTAACCTCACCTCAGGCTTTTGCTGGTATTGAACAGGCAGGTCGTAAGCTACACCGTCCTGATTTGCACCTGGCAACTATGGATCATGACATTTCAACAAGATCACAGACCATTGAAGCCTGCTCACCAATGGCTCAAGAGCAGATCAAAGCTTTAATGTCTAATACCAAGAAATTTGGTGTTAAGTTCTTTGGTTTTGGTGAAGAAAACCAAGGTGTTGTTCATATCATTGGACCACAGACCGGTTTTACACTGCCAGGCACTACCTTAGTATGCGGTGACTCACACACAGCAACTCATGGCGCTTTTGGTGCTCTAGCTTTTGGTATCGGTACTTCTGAAGTTGAACACGTAATGGCAACTCAAACTCTAAAACAGGGTCGTCTAAAGACCATGAAGATTGAGTGTACTGGTCGTCTGAAAAAAGGTTGCTACGCTAAAGACTTAATTCTGGCTATCATTGCTAAATTAACTACAGCAGGTGGTACTGGTTATGCTGTTGAATTCTGTGGTGAAGCAGTACGCGCTCTGTCTATGGAAGGCAGAATGACCTTGTCTAACATGGCTATCGAGTTTGGCGCAAAAGCAGGCATGATTGCCCCTGATGAGACTACCTTTGAATATCTAAAAGGTAGACTATATACACCTAAAGGTAAAGTTTTTGATGAAGCTGTAGAGTACTGGAAGACCTTAAAGTCTGACGATGATGCTGTATTTGATAAGACTGTTACTATCGATGCTTCAGCTTTGGAGCCTTATGTTACCTGGGGTACTAACCCAGGTCAGGGAGCTCCTGTGACAGCAGCAGTACCATCACCTGATAATTACAGCGATCCTATCGTGTCTAAATCATGCAAGGATGCTCTTGAGTACATCGACTTAAAACCAGGTCAGAAGCTAATTGGTACTCCTGTTGATTATGTATTCATCGGTTCTTGCACTAACGGCAGAATTGAGGACTTTAGAGAAGCAGCTAAAGTTCTCAAGGGTCACAAGATTGCATCTAACATTCAGTTAGCTATTGCAGTTCCTGGTTCTGGCTGGGTTAAAAAGCAGGCTGAAAAGGAAGGATTGGATAAGATCTTTATCGATGCAGGTTTTGAGTGGAGACAGCCTGGTTGCTCAATGTGTCTTGCTATGAACGACGACAAGGCTCCAGCTGGCATTAGAGTTGCTTCAACCTCAAACCGTAACTTCGTAGGTCGTCAAGGTAAAGGCTCAAGAACTCATCTAATGAGCCCAGCTACTGCTGCAGCATGTGCAATCAAAGGCACTATCGCTGATGTAAGAGAATTTATCTAAGGGGATTATAAATGCAGAAATTTACCGTACACAAGGGTGTTGCAGTACCTCTTGATTCAGCAAATATTGATACAGATCAGATCATTCCAAAGCAGTTCTTATTAGCTGTAGATAGAAATGGTTTTGGTGCTCACCTGTTTCATGACTGGAGATATTTAGATGATGCTGAAACAAAACCAAATCCTGAGTTTAACTTAAATAAACCAGAGTACAAAGGTGCTACTATTCTAGTTGCTCGTGACAACTTCGGTAACGGCTCATCTAGAGAGCACGCTCCTTGGGCTTTAATGGGTTATGGTTTTAGAGCAGTTATCGCTCCTTCATTTGCAGATATCTTTTACAACAACTCTTTAGGTAATGGACTGTTACCTTTAAAGCTGTCAGCACAAGATGTTGATAAGATCTTTAAAGTACTAGAGGCAAAGCCTGGTACTAAAATTACTATCGATCTTGAAAAGATGACTGTAGATTGCGATAACCTACACTTTACTTTCACTTTAGATCCTTTCAGACGCCACTGCCTGTTAGAAGGCTTAGATGCAATTTCTTTGACCTTACAGCATGAAGATGAGATTAAAGAGTATGAGAGCAAAGTTCCGGCTTGGAGAGCTCACGGTACCGTTTAAATCTTTCGAGTAGTAGAGATTTAAGTAAAAGGTCCTGCTTTTTTGTAGGACCTTTTTATTTTGAAGTGATTATACTGACTATTTGACCTGCTCTGCTTTATAAGCTTCTTCTAGAGCATAAGTTAACTGATCTGCACAGGAAGTATTCTTGTTCTTGCAGAGATTTCCTCTTAAAATAGGAATGATTTCATCAATATCATGATCTTTCACAAGCTTACCGATAGCTTTTAAATTACCATTACAGCCTCCTTCAAAAGCAACTGATTTAATCTTTTTGCCATCTAGCTCTACAAAGATCTTTTTACTGCATGTGCCTTGAGTTGTAAATTCAAACATTTTGCTCCTTTTCTTACTTAGTCCAGTGATGAAATAATAGTTTCTTTTGCTAATCTTGACTTAGGTCTTAGAGCATTAGAGTCATCTTTTCTGTAGCCTAAAGTTACAATGCCAACAGACTGTAAATTCGTATCTTTTAATCGAAGAATTTCATCAGCTTTAGCAAAGTCCATACCTTCTATTGGTGTTGAGTCAATCCCCATTGAAGCAGCTCCATATAACAAAGCTGCCATTACAAGGTAAACCTGTTTTGCAGTCCACTGTGAAAAATCCCCTAACTTCTCGTGCATCTGACCAAATTCCATACGGTGTGAGCCGATAGCCTCTTTTAGTTTAGGATCTCCAAAACGACCGTCTTTGTCCTCTTGTTCAGTAAGTGCATCATATTCATCTTTAGTCATCTTGGTTTTTGAACACAAAACGATAAAGTGAGAACAATCTCTTATTCTTGGGATATTAAAATCAGGAATTGCGGGTAAAATAAGATCTTTTGCTTTCCGTGTAGAACCTACATAAAAATGCCATGGTTGAATATTTACAGCTGATGGAGTAAGTCTTGCAATCTCAAGTAAGGTGCAAAATCCACGACTAAATTAATTTCATTCTTTTAAATTCATAGATTACTTACA
>ERZ780019.193-NODE-193-length-12380-cov-3.83781_pt1 | contig 12380 bp, 9 predicted proteins | sample MGYA00511928_ERZ780019 | MGnify/ENA primary metagenome ERZ780019 (study PRJEB29588, sample SAMEA2155953) | human gut metagenome | biome: human gut; feature: human-associated habitat; material: faeces | place: Denmark | collected 2008/2010 ...
ACACCATTGACAATAAAAGCTCTTTTATTGCTCATACCCAAATCTAGCATAATGGCATAGTCGCCTAACTCATGAGCTATCTCATGAGAGAGTACAGCAACTGTCACAGCAAAGCCTAAAGCCGGATTAGTCAGATAAGCACTTGCGATTACCATACCATCACAAAAGTTATGCAGTGATGAGCCAAATAGAATTCCAAAAGAGCCATTAGCTAGCGAATGACTGTGACCGCAACAGTCAACTTTTCCTTTATTACCTGAGAAGAAGAACATCTCAACGAAAGTTAAAAAGAGCATGGAAAATAAAATTACCATGCCGATTTTATGAGGATCGCTCTCTTCCATAGCCTTGGGAATAATATGGGTTACAGCAAGAGTTATCAAAAAGCCCACAGCAATAAGTGACAGAGGCTTTGAATAACGTCTAATCAGCTTTGGACCGATGAGTATGCATAAAAGTGCTGATACTACAGCACTTACAGAACATGATAGTAAAATCAATAACATAGATTTTATTCTCTTGAATTTAAAAGAGCTTTGTAAACGTCAAAGGCTTCTTTGGTTTCTTTGACGTCATGAACTCTGACCATCTGAGCTCCACGTTCGATACTTAAAAGAGCACCTGCTACGGAACCTACGATTCTTTCATCTGCTTTTTCAATATTACAAGCTGCTTTAATCATAGATTTGCGAGATAAAGCAGACAGTACAGGATAGCCTAAATCCACAAAGTGTTGCATATGATCTAAAAGCTGATAGTTGTGTTTAGCTGATTTTCCAAAGCCAAAGCCTAAATCAAGAATGATGTTCTCTTTTTTAATACCGGCTTTGATTGCATCATCAACTCTGTCTAAAAGGAACTTCTCGACCTCTTTTACAACGTCCTCATAATGAGGATCTGCTTGCATGGTCTTAGGATCGCCCTGCATGTGCATTAAGATCACAGGACACTGTAATTTAGCAGCCATCTCTAAGGCACCATCCAGTCTTAAGGCTCTGATATCATTCCAGATATGAGCACCTGCTTTTACAGCTTCTTCCATAACTTTTGGCTGTGAAGTGTCAATTGAAATCATGACATCAAGTTCTTTTGAGATCTTTTCAACAACAGGAATTACTCTTAATAATTCTTCATCTAAAGGTACAGGAGTAGCCCCAGGTCTTGTGGACTCACCACCAATGTCAATAATGGTAGCCCCTTCTTTTACCATTTGCTCAGCATGTGCTAAAGCTCTATCAAGAGTGTTCCATCTGCCTCCATCTGAAAATGAATCTGGGGTGACATTTAAAATACCCATGATTTTTGGAGTATCTAGGTTCAAAGTTTTATTGTTAAATGAGATTTGCATATTTTTGTCTCCAAAATCAGAATATTAGTTCAAATAGTAGATTTTTGATTATAGCATTGAATGTGATTGCTATCACATTGAAATCAAAACATAAATGCCTTTATTGTGACTTTTTACTTATTTGAATAGAGATGCCAGATCATTCTGAACCTGTTCACGCTCAGCTTTACTATTTTGGATATGGCTTTGTGAATTGTTCTGCATAACTGCATTAGCTGTGTTTCTTGCAGAAACTTTATTATTAGAAACAGCACTTGAATTATCAATTGTGGAGTTCTTTACAAGAGTAACTTTTTTTACAGAGGCAACTTTTTGTTTTAAGAGGCGTTGAGCAAAAGCTCTTTCCCAAGCAACTTGATTTCTACTCTCGTGTTTTGATGACCAGTAAGAGGTGAAGGCTTTTAATTCAGCTTCTGTAAAAGAACTTTCAGCCAGACCGCACAGAACACAAGCTTCATGAAACGAAGCTGTAGGTCTCCAAGAATTGGTCATATAAAAAGGTTTTGAAGGAAGTTCTTCAACTTCCTTAATAAACAGGGGCAGGATAAAAGTATTACCTTGCCATGGAGCATCTTCTTTTTCTTTTTTGATAAGACCAGCGTGTTCTAGTTCATTTAAAACTAAACAGGCTACCTCAAAATTTGGTGTAGTAGGAAAGTAAGTGCTGTCTGAAGAGAGGTATGAAGCAATTGATGATAAGTCTGTAAGACACTGGTTCTGCTCAGACCTAGGTCTTAAATAGAGCATATACAGCGATCTTGCAATATGACTTAAATTACTTTTGTTCAGATATTGTATTTCTAATGCGTTCATAAGAAAAATTCTATCATAAGTTTTGATTTTTAAGCTTAATTTAAAATAACACTAGTAAGCTTTTTTATAAAAAAACTCTACGATTTGTACGATTAATGTTTATTAAATTTTTAAATTAATATTTTTATTAATAAAAATTTCTTTATGTAACTTTTTGAAAAATATCAATTATTTAAAAAATTGAATTTAACTTTTTTAAATCATAAATATCTATGATAAGATTGTTTAACAAAGGCAATGAACACATAAACAAGGTATGCCATGAGACAGCCTATAAAACAGTTAAATACTAAAAAAGCAGAAGTAATTACATTAGCTACAGCATGCAAAATGTTAGGAATATCTGAAGCTACAGGTAAAAACTGGCTCAGATTAGGCAAGTTATCAGCTAAAGATACTGAAACAGGTAAGCTTATCTATAAGCATGAAGTTGAGAATCTCCTATTATCTTTGAAAAAAGATAATAGCAATGTTTTAAAATCAAGACGTAATAAAACAGCTTTAAAGGGTAGAGAACTTTATGTAAATTACGTCTCAAGAGAATCCCCAAATCATGCAGCTGTCGCTTTATTGGTAAATGGCTTTACAGGTTCTACCACAGCTATTACAGCTTTATTATGTGAATCCTTCCTGCAACTTCTAGTTGATGCCAAAAGAATCAAATCAAACTGTACTAAGCAATACTTTAGAGCATACTTAGAAGGCACTTTAGATGCTGATATTTATGATTGGCTGTTACTTGAGCTTATGGATAAAACCTCAAGAAACACTCTGCTGTCAGCTTCAAAGAAGCTCCCTTCCTTTACCTTACATTTTGTGCCTTTTGAAGATACTTTAGGTCTTATCTATCTGTCTTTGATGGAACTGTCTAAAAGAAGACAGTCAGGACGTTATTACACTCCTCAGTCTTTAACCGATACTGCTGTAGAAACACTTCAGGTATCTAGAGGTCGTGTGTTCTTGGATCCTTGCTGTGGTTCTGGTAACTTCCTGTTACGCTTATTAAGACGTGGCGCTAGAGTTGAGGATCTGTACGGTTGTGATTTAGATGGTTTTTCAGTTACTTTAGCAAGAATTAACTTTGTTTTATCAGGTAACTGCTCAGATAAAGATACCTTACAAGATCACTTACTAAAGTGCGATACCATTACCTGTAGAAGTCTGCCTCAGGTAGATGTGGTACTAGGAAATCCACCTTGGGGGTCTTGTGATGATGAGAAAGTGGTTTCCCGTTATGCAAGAACTTTAATTTGCGCAGAAAAAAAACGACCATGCTATGCTGATCTTTTCGTTGAGAGATCATTAAATTTATTAAAAGATGGCGGTATTGTTCAGTTCGTGCTGCCAGAAGCATTATTAAATGTAGCTTCCCACGAAACCATTAGAGCCTTTATCACCGAGCATGCCCGTGTGCGTTCTGTACGCTATTTAGGTGAAGTTTTCCATGCTGTTCAATGTCCAAGTGTTATCTTAACCTTAGAAAAAACATCATTCAGTAATGCCTCTGGCGATGTGATTGTGAATGTTGGTGACTCTAATTATATTGTTCGACGTCAAAGAAAAGGTGCTGATTTTAATTTTAAAGTTACAGATCAGGAATCCTTAGTTTTAGATAAGATGGATGATCTTGAGCATTGTGTAAAGTTAAAGGGCCATGCTAAATTTGCTTTAGGTATTGTTACTGGTTCCAACAACAATTCTATCTTTAATGAGAAAATTGAAGGTGCTGAACCTGTATTAAGAGGGCTTGATATTGAGCCTTTTAAAATCAATCCACCTGACAGTTTTATTAAGTATGAAGAAGGAGCTTTCCAGCAGGTAGCTCCAATGGAACTGTACAGAGCTAAAGAAAAATTAGTTTACAGATTTATTGCAAAGTACCCAATCGTAGCTGTAGATACTCACGGTATGTTAACTTTAAACAGCTGTAATTTATTGGTGCCAGAGTTTAAAGACTTATCTGCAACTTATTTAGCAGCGGTCTTAAACTCAAGTGCTGTACGTTTCTACTTTGAAAAGAAGTTCCATACCATTAAAATCTTACGTTCTTTATTAGAAGAAGTTCCTGTACCTGTAGCTTCAAAAGAAGATCAGATGTACATAGAGTTTTTAGTAGAAGAGCTAAAAGAAGCTGATGAAGTAGCATCAAAAGAGATTATTAAGAAGATTGATAGAAAAATTGCCGAGATCTATGGATTGGGTAAACGTGCTTTAAAACTTATAAGTCAAGTTTAATTGCAAAAGCTATCAATTTAATTTAGAATTTCGAAAAATTTTTAGGAGATCTGAACATGTTTAACATGGGTAATATGATGAAGCAGGCGCAAATGATGCAGGAGCGTCTGCAGAAGGCACAGGAAGAGATTGCTAACCTTGAGGTTGTTGGTGAGTCAGGTGCCGGTATGGTAAAGGTAACCATGACAGGTTCACATGAAGTTCGCCGTGTTGAAATTGATGACTCAATTTTCAAAGATGACAAAGAGATCTGTGAAGATCTATTAGCTGCAGCCTACAACGATGCACATCGTCGTATCGAAGAGCAGTCAAAAGAGAAGATGGCTGCTGTAACCGGTGGTATGCAGTTACCTCCAGGTTTAAAGTTACCATTCTAATCATGTCATCTAGTACTCTGCTTGATAACCTAATCGAGTCATTACAGGTCATGCCAGGTGTAGGGCCTGTAAGTGCTACTCGAATTGCTTATTACCTTTTAGACAGAAAACGACAGGAAGGTTTGAATATGGCTCAAATCATCGAGCAGAGCCTTAAAAACATTTCTTTATGTCCTCATTGCAGAAACTATACAGACGAAGAAAATGAGCCTTGTGAGCTTTGCAAATCTGACAAACGCAGAAGTTCAGGCAGTATCTGTGTAGTAGAAACTCCTACAGATGTTTCTGCAATTGAATCAAGTTCATCCTATTCAGGAAATTATTTCGTACTTCATGGTCATTTAAGCCCATTAGATGGTATTGGTCCAAAAGAATTAGGTCTTGATGTGCTTCGTTCAAGATTAGAAAACGAAGATGTCAAAGAGTTAATTCTTGCACTAAGTCAGACTGTAGAAGGTGATGTTACAGCATCATATATTGCAAGTATGGCTAAAAAGTATGGAATTACCGTTTCAAGAATTGCAACAGGTGTGCCTTTAGGCGGAGACTTAGGCTCTGTTGATGGTAATACTCTTGCAATGTCATTTAACTACAGAAGAAATATGTAGGAGTACGATGTAAAGGCGGCATGAAGTATGATGCTCTGCATGCTACCTTTGCCTTCATTTTAAGCTTTGTGCATAACTTTTGGTATTATGAATTGCACTCCACATATGTAGATGATCTAGATTGAAAGATACAATTCTAAAATTGGTATGCACAAACTTTTCAGATAATATTTATATTCACAATTATTTACTACATATGGAATTTCTCCAAAATTTTGGAAGCTTTATTGATGATAAACTCAACCCCATCTTTATTCACAGGATTGAATACGTCGTTGTTTTTCTTTTTCTGAAACGACAAAGTATCATACACTTCAGCGAAAATTTCTTCAAAACGCCCTGTTTCATTTTTTTTCACAGGATTGAATCCGTCGTTGTTTTTCCTTTTAAGAACCAAGCTTATATTACACATTTCATAGAGAAGTTCTGCAAGAACCATTGTATTTTCTGTCAGTTGCTTTTCACTATCGACAAAATCGGACCAGTGAACTTTTCCTAAAACATTCACTACATAATCTAATCTCCTAAGTTGCTCTTCATATAGTTTTTTTAAGGCGCAGAATGAAGCGTTAAATTGTGAACCAACTGCAATCAACTCGTCACAATAGTGGGCAAATTTATCAAATTCTTTTTCCTGTTCTTTTGCCGAAGCAAGTTTTTCATCAGCCTCGTCAGACTTATTCGATCCCATTAAAGCGAGAACGGCTCCGCCAATTAGAAAACCTATACCACCGGATGCAACACCTAACACTGATGTTCCTAGAGCCATACCGCCACCGCCAATAACTAAGCTACCTCCACCCAAACATGCCAAAACCGCGTTTGTTAATGCAGCACCACTTAATGTCGAAATTGCTGTCCCTGTAGATGCCGTTCCAAAGGCTGTAACTAGAGTTGTTATTGATCCTGCGGCTGCAAATCCTCCAGCAACACCCGCCGCTGCACCGGATAGACTAGCTAAAGCAGTGTCTGCCCAAATTGATAAATCTTTCAGATTTAGATCATTTAATTTGGGAATTTCAATGTTAGATATTCCATTTGCCTTAATATGTTCATTAAAATCAGGTATACCTGAAATTTTTTCTTTAATATTTAAAACTTCAGTGAAACTTTTAATAACCTTAAGTTCTTTCTTTCCAAGAGGATCCAAAAGGGCGGTTAATTCAGATTCTTTATCTTTATACAGTTTAATTGCCTTTTCACTTATTTCTTTTGCAACCTCTTCGGTGTCCTTTGCTTCCTTTATTTTTGAAGCTCCATAAATTCCTGCACCTACTCCGAGAGTAGTTGCTGCTCCAGCTATTGCTCCGATAATTAATGGTAATGGCATAAAGTTTAACTCCTTTTATTCTTTAACATATTGCATACTTTATAATTCAATTTATAGTAATCTTCTAAAGAATACTTATCCCTGAAATAAATCTCATAGCAATCATCTACTCTGCACAGAGTTGGCCGTTTTTCATATATGGAACACATATTTTCTTTAAGATATCTGCATGTGCCATCACCTCTATCCAAATCCTTGTAAAGCTCGGATTTATCAAGATTTCGACAGCATTCACCACAGCAAGTGCATTTAAACATCTTTAAAAACCTGCCAATTTATTTTTATGCAACAGTATTAGTTGTATTAGCAACCGTTGTTTATCTTTCATAAATTGTGATTTTGTGTATTTTTCTTTATTCGGCTCGCTTTTATTCCTCCCTATAACAGTTTTAAGATTTAATAAATTTTCATTTATGACCTTAATTTAATTTTAGTTATTATTTTTTTTGTATGTGATAAATATCACATAAAAATTATTTGTATAAAATCACTGTTGCTGTGTATCGGGAAAATTAATTGTCAGAATTGGAGTCTGTAGAGAATTATTACTCAGTATCTTGAATTTCTTTTGGTCTATCCCCATGTAATTCTCAAGTTGAAAAGGTGTCATACCTTACCTGTGAAAAATGGAGAATAATTAAAAATGACAGCTACTGTACATGGCTTTCAGACTCAAGTTACCAAGCTATTAGATTTACTTGCAAATTCACTTTATTCAAACAAGGAAGTATTCTTACGTGAGCTTATTTCAAATGCTTCAGATGCTATTGATAAGTTGCATTTCCTGTCTTTAACCAATCAGGATTTAATCAAAGACGATCCGACCTTTAAGATCCAGATCCGTCCAGACAAGGATGCCAAGACTTTAACCATTACCGATAACGGTATTGGTATGACCTTAGATGAGGCCAACAGCCACTTAGGAACAATTGCTGAGTCCGGTACCGAAGCTTTTATGAAGAATCTAACCGGTGATGCAAAGAAAGACTCACAGTTAATCGGTCAGTTCGGTGTTGGTTTTTATTCTGCATTCATTGTTGCGGACAAAGTAACTGTAGTATCACGTTCTGTAAATGCAAAGCCAGAAGAGGGAGTTCGCTGGGAATCAGATGGTAATGGTACCTTTACCTCAGAGAACGTAAATGTTCCATTCCGTGGTACTCAGATCATCTTGCACTTAAAGGATTCAGAAAGTGAGTTCCTAGATACTTGGAAACTTCGCGAGTGCATTACTAAGTACTCAGATCATATTTCAACTCCTGTAGAACTATACGAAGAGAAGTATGAAGCTCCTAAAGAGGGGGATGACAAGGGCGAGAAGAAAGAGCCTGAAAAGAAGTTTGAATACACTCAGGTTAACAATGCTCAGGCTCTGTGGACAAGAGCTCCTAAGGACATTAAAGCTGAAGAGTACAATGAGTTCTATAAGCATTTAAGCCACGATTATCAGGATCCTCTGACTTATGCTCACAATAAGGTTGAAGGTGATCTTGAGTATACTTCATTACTTTATGTTCCAAAGCAGGCTCCATGGGATCTGTACAACCGTCAGAATGAGCATGGTCTGAAACTTTATGTTCAGCGTGTATTCATTATGGACAAGGCTGAAGCCTTCTTACCTAACTATTTACGTTTTATCCGTGGTTTGGTTGATACTAATGCACTTCCATTGAACGTATCACGTGAATTATTACAGGAAACAGCTGTAACTCGTAAGTTAAAGAAAGCTTTAACCAAGCGTGTTCTAACCATGTTAGACAAGTTATCAAAGGATAAAGAGAAATACGCTGAGTTCTACAAGCAGTTTGGTAACGTTTTAAAGGAAGGTCCTGTTGAGGATTATGACAATAAGGATGCTATCTTAAAGTTATTGCGCTTTGCTTCAACTCACAATGAGTCATCAGTACAGGATGTAAGCTTTGAAGACTACATCTCTCGTATGAAGGAAGGTCAGGACAAGATCTACTACATTACAGCTGAAAGCTATGAAGCAGCTGTAAATTCACCTTATCTTGAGAACTTAAAGAATAAAGGAATTGAAGTACTTCTAATGTGGGATCGTGTTGATGAGTGGTTAATGGGCAACATCACCGAGTTCTCAGGTAAAGAGTTCGTTTCTGCAAATTCTCAGGATTTAAAGTTAGGCAAGCTAGCTGACGAAGAAGAAAAGAAGAAGCAGGAGACTGTAGCTCAAGAGAATAAAGATCTAGTAGAGCGTTTCAAAAAAGCTTTAGGTGACAAGGTAAAGGATGTTGTGGTTTCAACACGTCTTATTGACTCACCTTCATGTGTTATTTCTGATACCAACCGCATGATGACAATGCAGATGCGTCGTCTTCTTGAGGCAAGCGGTCAGAAGTTACCAGATGAGAAGTATACTCTTGAGATTAACCCTGAGCACAAGCTTGTACAGAAGGCTTATGCAGAAGCTGATGAGTCAAGATTCTCTCAGTGGGCAGATCTGATCTATGAGCAGGCTTTACTTGCTGATCAGGGAGCTCTAAAAGATCCAAGCACCTTTGTAAAGGCAATGAATACCTTGCTTTTAGGTTAATTTCAACTGTTATGAGCTGGAGCTGTTTATGCTCCAGACATAAAATCATAAGAGAGGAGATCGTATGCTGATCTCCTTTTTTTATTTATACATCATTCTTTTTCTCTGTATTTACATTTCTTTACCAGTCTTTAACAAATCTCTTTAATTGACACATCTTGATTTAACAGACTCTCATTAACATGAACATCGTGCAATGGGCACAGATAGTAAAAATAATTAAGTGAGTAAAAATGAAAAAGTCATTATTAGCATTAGCTGTGTTAGCTACAACTGTTACTTCAAATGCAGCCACTGTTTATGATAAAGATGGTGTTTCCTTGAAGGCTGACGGTCGTGTACAGGCTGTAATTTTTAATAGAGCCAACAAACTGGCAGGTGAGAGTGATTCAACTCTGCAGAATTCAGGCCGTTTTGGTATCGGCGGTTCTACTAAAGTAGGTATCGTTAAGTTAATCGGTTACTCACAGTGGGATATGGCTGACGGAAACTCAAAGGTAGGTAACGGTATCAAGGGCCGTGATCAGTTTGTTCAGGCTGATATTGATAAATTTGGTGGTTTTAAGGTAGGTCGTTTTAAGGGCGCAATTAACTTTGTTCAGTCTGTAACCGACGTATTTGATGACTACGGCTGTAACGCTATTACCGCTAACGATGAGCGCAACTCAGGACGAATTGAGTATGCTTTTGCAGCAAACGGTTTTGACTTAAAGTTAGGTTACTTAACTGCAAACGATTCTTATAAGTTAGAGCAGGGCTTTAAGGCTCACAAGACCGTAGCAGTTAACGATGGTGCTTCAATTGCAGCAGGTTATACCTTCGATAACGTAGGCTTTGGTCCATTATCAGTTCGTGCAGGTTACGAGTTAATCAATGGTCAGAATGATAACCGCTTAAATGAAAATGGTTATGCTGTTTATATGACAGATCTTGATAAAGTTAATACCTATTCAGTTGGTGCTTTATGGGGTGATCTCGCTCAGGGATTCTACACTGGTTTAGTTTACAACAACCGTACCTTCAAGTTCCGTGAGGCTAATGTTGAAGACTTTAAGACCAAAGGCTTTGAGTGGGTAGTAGCATATACCTTTGAGTGTGGCGTAAGCTTTAGAACAGGTTATAACGTAATAAACTTCAGCCAAGAAGGCAAGTATGCTAAGGACATTGACTACACACAGAAGTCAATTCCAGCTTACATCAACTACCAGGTAACTCCAAACTTCAACGTATGGACAGAAGCTCGCTTTGATTTAACCAACGAAGACGATTTAGCTGGTATTAACAAGGCTGGTATCAATGCTTCTTATTCATCAGATAAGAACTTTGCAAGCTTGGGTGCTCGTTATACCTTCTAATTTAAAAATTGATATTGATTAGATAGATAATCCCTCATTTCCTGCCAAATGTGGCAGGATTTTTTTTATTGAAAACTTACTTTACAAGTCTTGATGCTCTGCTAAATGCTTTAGAAAAGCCAGACAGACTGAAATAAAGATCTAAATTTCCTATCTTAAAATTGACTTTATTCCCACTTTTGAACAATTTTACTAACTCATCATTCTTGCTTTGAGGTACAAAGCATTCACTTACAGTTTCGTCTTCAGCACATTTAGCTTCGAATTTATAGCTTTTATTATCATCTACTGCAATTGCAATATCCATCAGGTAGTACTTAGGTTCCATTCCTCTATCAGTTCGATCTTTTGTTCTGACAATTTCAATGAGATAAAGCTCAGGAGTTAAAAAATCAAGAAAGATACCAACGTTATCCTGTACATATTTAGTACCCATTCTTGCTGTTTTTTGACCATCCATAACAAATGATCCGGTTATCCAGTCACCATGCTCTTTTTCGTTTGAAAAGGTACCGTTACCTGCTATACATGATTGATGGAGGGTAAAGACAGCTAAACAGCTAAGCGTGAAATTTTTTAGTAATTTTGAGATAATCATAGAGCGAACCTTAATATCAACATCTACGATTTTTGTGGCTGAAGAAACAAAAGACAAGAGAAAACGTAAGAGTATGAGGTTTGTATCTCAATATTGTCAGTGCCTTTCTAATTTTGTAGAGATGCTTAATGCTTCTTTGTAATTGAGAAGTGAATAAATGCGTATATTAGCTCTATAGAGCTAAGTAAGCAGCATAATACAGGTATGTTAAGAGGATAATCACACATTAACTCAACATAATCTAATGTATGATTGTCAGAAAAGTTATTACATGAAGAATTTAGAAAAAGTAAAAAATCTTGCTCAAAGGTCGTGATTACCTTCGCACAGCTTAACTCTTTAGGAATACAAAGAAGTGTGTTACAAGAGCTTGTAAAAAGTGGTGAAGTATACAGATATGCTCGAAACCTTTCTTTTAAAGCCAGTAAACAAAGGTCTTTATTATCTTGTGGAAACTTATCTTTATGAAAAAAATAAACCTGCCTATCTAAAAGAAGGGCAGGTTTAGGATTTTATCTAGTTACGACCTATTATTCCTGAATCTCAGGTAACTTATCTTTAACTTCCTTGTTTACGATGTTTGCAACACAAGAATCTGACCAAACATTTAATGCTGTTTCAATCATATCAATTACAGCATATACAGGAAGAATGATACCCATTAGAGCTACTGGAACGTTCATTGATGATACTAATGAAAGTGTTAAGAAGTAGCAGCCCATAGGAACACCAGCATTACCTACAGCAGCAAAGGTTGCAATAAAGATCCAGGCTACGATAGTACCAAAGCCAATATCAATACCTGCATTCTGTAACAGATAGATGGAGGTGATAAGAATGAATGCTGCGCAACCGTTCATGTTGATGGTGGTGCAGATTGGTAGTACGAAACGTGAAACTCTCTTGTCTACCTTTAAGTTATCTTCAGCTGAAGCGATAGTAACTGGTAGAGTACCTGCTGATGACTTTGAGAATAAAGCTACAGCTAATGCAGGTAACATTCCACGAGCAATCTTTAATGGGTTTAAACCTCTTAAGAGTAAGATTGCAGGTAAGATGATGAACATCTGGATTAAGTTAGAGCTAATTACAGCACCAAAGTAAGATGCGATACCACCGATGATTACACCTGCCTCTAACTGAGCTACTAACTGAGCAGTGA
>ERZ780019.199-NODE-199-length-12204-cov-4.14207_pt1 | contig 12204 bp, 8 predicted proteins | sample MGYA00511928_ERZ780019 | MGnify/ENA primary metagenome ERZ780019 (study PRJEB29588, sample SAMEA2155953) | human gut metagenome | biome: human gut; feature: human-associated habitat; material: faeces | place: Denmark | collected 2008/2010 ...
GGCAAGCAGATTGTTATGAAAGATACCCTAAAAAATATTTTGAAAAAAATTAAAACGTCGCCAGAAATGATTATTGACGATTAAGAAAGAAAATACCATCCAAGTCTTATCTATCAATGACTTGAAGAATTGTACATTAGTACAACTGTCGAAGATCGGATTATCTCCTAGAGTTGGCATTGCAGTAATCACACCTGTAAACTTTAGCAGCATCTGTTTGCGCACTCTACTAATGTTGCTGACAGTAAATGCAGTCAGGACCGGCAAAGATCATAGCATAGGCTTTGACATTCTTGCCTTTAAAGTCTAGTGCTGATTTGTATTCTAAAACCTCTTCAGAGGCTTTTATAATGAGTTTATTTAGAGTGCTTTCACTGCTCTTATCTGAAGCCTCTGTTTTAGTCTGATATTTAAGCTCAATAAGGTAGATACACTCATTGCTTGTGCCTTTGTTTACGGTTATAACCAAATCTGCAAATTTCTCTCCCTTGCCTGTTACTCTTAGAGATCTCTGCAGACTTACCTCAAAATCATCATTAGAAAGCTCTTCAAGTTTAGCGTATAAAACCAGATTTAAAGCCATCTCATTCATATGGTATAAAACCTGATTTGACATAATCAGACTTAAGAATTCAGTACAGGATGAGGTAAAAGAGGATAAGTCATCCTTAAGGGACATCATTTCAGAGATATCAAGTTTCTGTGATGAAAATACTACATTGCTTCTGAATCTGAACTTGATGGTACAGTTTGCAAAAAGTTTTGACATGAACTGATTTGGTATTACAAGAGATATACCACTATCTAAGGATGAATTTCTGTTGACGGTCAGATAACCAAGGTAGTAGAGCATGGATAAAAGCTGCTCTCGAGTGTACTTCCTTACCTGATTCAGATTGATATTTTCAGAGAGTTTCTGCAGATTAAATGGCTCTCCCTGAAGATATCTGTCAATGATGGTATCTACAATGTCTTTGTCAGCAAGCCCAAACAACTCCTCAAGCTTATATCCGTCCTGATCGCAGGCAGGATCGAGATAATCCTCTGGATTTAGGAATACTCCTTTCTCACGAACATTATCCAGATAATAAAGACACATGGAAGAATTGTAGACTGTATTATCAGCCTCAGCTGAAAAACAGTAACCGTCATAGACTGGTTTCATTCTCTCAATGATGTCTTTGGTGGTGACTCCCAACTGTTCTACATCCACAAGCTTTGGAATGAGAATATTCAGTTCATCTTCAGTAAAGCCTGCGTACTCATTAAAACAAGCCCTAGAAGTTACATTACGAGCAATATTAAAGCCAGAAGTTAGTGAATCAAGAGAAACAGAAGAGACTCCTGTAATAAAGGTTTTGGCGATGGTGTTTTTTGCAAAATTTTTTATTGCAGAATAAAAGGTTTTAAGGAAACCATTTCTACTGGTAATATCTAAAAATAAGGCTAAGTTCTGGGAAAGTATCTCATTGGCAAACTTGTCATATTCGTCAATCATGACATATAGATTCTGACTGTCAGAGTAATCTTTGTAGGCAATTGCAAACTCTGTAAAAAGTGTTGCTGCATCTGTTTTGTTTACACTTGAGTAATCAAAAACAAAATCCTTATATCTGCGCTTAAAGTCCTTTATACCATCAGTTACTGCCCAAAAAAAACTAGTTAAAAGAACATCTTTATCGCCGGTAGATACAGAAGAAAAATCAAAGTCAATTACATGGTAGCTGTTGTGAGTTGGGAGAGCCACATCATAAATCTTTGTTCCAGAAAACAGCTCCTCATATCTATCCTTGTAGGAAATGTCATAGTAGCACTTGAGCATCTGTACAAAGGTAGACTTGCCAAAACGACGGGGACGTAGGAGTACAGGATAATCACTCATACTGTCGTCATCAAGAAATTTTATGGACAGACTCTTATCCACAAAAGCCCTGTTCTTAATACGAAATGTATCAAATGAAACCTTTCCATAAGGATTATTAAGTAAATTGACAGTACTCTCTGACATAAAGATATTTCCTAAAATCTTAGCTGTCTTCATTATAGCAGATAAGGAATAATGCTGTACGGTTAGGAGTAAAGAGCTGCAGGATTGGATGGAGGAGAAAGAAAGGTTTGGAGGATGGAGATCTTCGTGGTGGAAAACATTGCAATAAAGGATCACTCTTCTTGATCCAACAGATCACTAGATCTTGTTTGCCTCGATCACCTGATCTTGTTTCTGCAGATCACTATAAGCCTTAAAAGGCACGAAATTAACTTCCATGCATTGTCTGTCTGATAAACCAATGACTAGCTTAGCAGTCTTGCTCTCTCAAGTGCACTTTTAAGACTATCGACATCACATTCGACCATGTTGATCCTAAGCAGGTGACCGCCTTTTTCTTTTTCCATGCTGACTACAGATTCCTTTCCTTTTAAAAGAGAGAGCATAGCTTCGTTATAATTTGCTGTAAGCTGTTTGTTTTCCTCTTCAAGCTTTTTGTCAACCTAAGGTATATAAGACATGAAACTGTGACATTAACCTAGAGTTAGTTCTGTTTTCAACCTCTGATGCATGAAGATTATTGAGCACGTCATAAATGCCAATAGAACAGCCCAAAGGAGAATGAAGGCAATCATGCCATAGTAGCTCACTTTGCATGAGGCAATCACCATCATGGAGATAAAGATAAGAACTGTAATAATCAAGACTAAAGTTTTTAAATTGACAAGTCTTGAGAGCATACCTGCTACAGGATGCCTAAAAGAGCCCCTCCGCCCAAAAGATAGCAACAGGATGGCAAAGTGACTTTCATCTATACCTGTGTTTTGCTTTACTACAGGCATTAAAGCTGACCATAGAGCTGTAGTAATGCCTGCTACAAGAAAAGCTATTCTTGAGGATCTTTTAGCTTTTGAAACAACAGGATCTATTACATTTGAAGGATTTTTAATTGAAGAAATGAATGCTCTGCATCTTTGCAATGCTCGCACAAGCACACTGACGGTTTGGAACATAAAACTCCCCTTTATAGTTAAACTAAAGAGAAGCTCATCCAAAGTGAGGTCTGACCACGTTTTGCGTAATTTTATCAGCGGCAACCGCAGTTACCGCATATCTCTACTTCACCCCCCTGTTGAAGCAAAAAGGATTATAGGCTATTGCCGTTGTTTGTCAATTTAATTCAAATGAAAGTCTTGGACTTTCACTAAATCAAATTAATGCCTGCTGCACTTAACTGTCTTAAGAAAACTTTTTTGCCTGAGTGATTAGTAACAATGTAATCTATTAGTTTTGCTTTCTTGCTATCTTGTTGGTAGATCTTATAAAGATCAAAAAGCATAACTATCCAACAGGCGACATCAGCATAAAGGCTAGATCTCTTTGAGGTTAGAGCACTTTCAATAAGGTTATTAAAGTTCACATCAATAGCAGAGAACAGCTTGTCTTCATAATTATTTTGAATAGATGTGTTTTCTAACCACAGTTTCATCAGCTCTTTTGATGAAGGTACATCTGCTAGCAACTTTGCTTTATTTAATGAAAAGCGACTCATTCCAAAATCGAGATGCGAATACATAGTAAACAGCTCTGATAACTCTGACTGAACAAAATCATAAGCTTGTTTTGGAGATTCTTTTTTAGACAACAGAATATACCCTAACAAGAGACCTTTGTAGAATAATGAATCTTTATAAGACTGATCGTTAAGTAATCTTTTAACACTACAGCATAAATCAATGACTCTGCCATCAAGAATTCTCATCAAACGGTAACCATTCTCCGAAACATCATCATTAAATCCGCTATAAAATAAACCACATATATTGGATCCTTCGATTGAATTAACGTCACCATAATATGTTTCGTAAATATCCTGAATTTTTACGTGGTACTTATGATAATCATCTGAATAATAGCGAAGCTTTAGATAATTTACAGGATTGGTCCTCAATGAGAATAATTCTAAACACAAGTTCTCAAGATCTTTTTGTCTTTTGAGTTTCTTGGCGAAGAGTATTCCCTGTTCAATAAGATCTTCTTTTTCTCCGAATTTTGATTGAATTTTAGGAAGGGACTTTATAATCAATGACAAAATTGATGATAACTCTTCATTGCAATCATCTTCATTGTCTGATTTTTCTATTGATGTAGCTACAGCATCTAAAAGAGAATCAACGTACCTTTTCATAAGGCGAGGATAGTTCTTAAGGTACTTTTTAGCTTCTGATACTTGTAGTTTTTTAGAAGAAAGATTATCAAAAAGGCTATATATCAATGTATCAGCGCTATAAAGCTCTTGATTTATAAAATCTTGGATGAGACGTTTGTAAAACTCATCTATGTCTTTTAAATCTATATTTTGGAAATCTTTTAAAGATGAAAAATCAAGCTTAAGCTTGAAATCATTCTTCAACAGCAATGAAACTATGACTAAAATTCTATCCACTTCATCAAAATTAAAGTAGATAAATGGTACAACAGCGTAAGTTACTTCAGATATTGCACGTTGAGGTACTAGCTGATATTGAGAAAAGTCCTTAAAGAAAAGAGACTGAACCCCATGATATGATGCAAGAGAACCTTTGACCTTCACCTCGAGATTAAGAAGTTTTTCTACTAAAGGCCAACCTTTTTCAAACTTACCGTACTCATAACACTGATGGACAGCATCACAAGCTTTTTTAATATTCTTTATAAGGTCAAAATGATCTTTGAAAAAGAACTCACACTCATCATCTAATTCACCGTGGTTATGATGGCGGTAATCGTAAAACTCGTTGTAGACACTATCTAAATAAGCTTTTTTAGGATCTAATGTTGAAAAGTACTCTACTAGCTCATCTACTTCTTTAGAGATTTTATCTTCAATTTTCTTATCTTGAAAATTGTCTTCAACACCTATCTTTAAAAGAGACAATATGTCAAAACCAACATTTTTGCTTGTTTTTGAGGCTTTAATCTTTGCTGTTACTAGCTTTTTATAGAAATCATCTCTTTCTTCTTCAGGTAAATCTCTAGCTAGTTCTCTAATAAATAAATGTAAGGTCTCTTTATCACCTTCAATACATACATTATCGATAGCGGTAAGAAATGTTTTTAAATTCATGATTGCCTATTTTTAACAGTGATTACTAATTCTTACAGAGTTTAATACTCGTTTGAAGATCTTTACTCTAATAACGTCTAGACCAAGCTTCAAAATCATCTTCATATCCATCGCCATTTGCAGATATAAGTTTGAAACCATTCTTTTGACACCACTTGCCAACATAATATTCGATTTCAAAATCTTCAGTGTTAGGTGGGTAATAATCATCTCCTTCACAATAATCTGAAAATACGTTATCAAGATAATCATTGAGATCATTTTCATAAACGTCAGCAATCTCTTCATCTGTTATAAATGGATTTTCTTTAAGCAAATCATCGATCAATGATGTATTAAGGCTATCTTTTAAAGGAGCTACTTTTATCTCTGCACTATAGTGACAGTCCTCAGATCCTTGAGAGCACTCCCATGTACTGTCGCCTTCCCATGAAATATCAAGTTCCATTTCAAGAAAATAAACTAATCCTGAGTTCTTATTATCTTCCCAACTCTTCTTATTCTCATCAGAAAACACTTCTTGATAAACACTAGCTAATTCACCACTGATTGTATCTGATAAACAGCAATTCTCTTTGAGAACAGATGAGATCTTTTGAATACTCTTACTTCTACCTTTTAAAAGAAGAGAAGGCACCTCTACAAGTAGTGAACTTAGAACACTTATTGCTACTTTCTTAGAGCAACTCTTGTTAGCTACTAAAGATAGGTATACGTCATAAGGCTTGTTCTTTAAGTAATCAAAGCCATTAGTATCTATGATGCTTTTAATGGCTTTTACTAGCTTTACTTTATTTTTGATTAAGGTATCTGAATTATTCTCAGAATTTGAGGTAGATTTAGTCATATTGGATCAATTAACAAAAACATAAATTTTTTTAACACCTGTAATTTACAACTTGTTCAGATTTATTTAGGAGTATTTTGATTCATTGCATTCAAACTGTCTACATACTGATTCAAAAAGCAGGCAGTCTGCTTTGAGAGAGACTTAAAAAGTTTGAATGGTTATTTCAGACCATTTACAAAAAGTCTGATTATTTGATCTTTTTAACTTCAATATAACAGTCTTTTTTATAGAAGCTAATGCCGTAGCAGTAAATTGTTTTGACATTAACCTTTTTAAGATATGGCTCATAATATCTGTTACTTTCTATCTGCTCTAAAGCTGCTCTCGTGTCTTCTAAAAAATCATCATCACTTTTTGATGACTTAATTTCTACAACAACGACTGTATCTTCATCAGCATTTTTAAAGATGATATCAGCATATCCATCGCCAGATACGTTGTTTGAGAGATAATCGCTTATGCCATCAGAGCAGTTTGTGAATACACCAGATAGGAATCCATGGTAGAAGTTCTCTGGTTTTGCCTTGGTTGCAAAGTCTCTGACTGATACATAACCTCTTAAAAGCTCTCTGATATTGACCCTTGCAGTATCACAGTCACCTTCAAACAGGGCTTTTGCTATAAGCATGGCCTTGTTCTCACCTAAGGTTGCTTTTTCTTTGAAGTGCTCTAGGATGTTTGATTCAAAGCATTCTCTAATTTCAAGGTTAGGTATTCTAAGTGAATAAAGTGCTTTAGGTTTGCCACTTTCTTCATCTACTGTTCTGTAACCATCAGATGTCAGATAGCCAGTGTGGAGTAAGAGAGAAAAGAAGTCTACCTCATCATGTTTTGATAAGGTGTCATAATTCATTGAATCATTGATGTAGGTTTCTATACTCTCATTGCTCATAAGTGATTGCATCTTTTCTGTTGCCTTATCACTTAAATACCCTAGATATGATAATAAGACGTTACTTGAGGTTGAGTTTATCCAGTAGTTTTCAGCAAAGACTTCATCTTCACTGCCATTGTCTTTAAGTTCTCTTGCCTGGTTTACAAACTTGACCACATCCCATGGACAGAACATCTCTTTTTTATTGAATCTGTAGCCGTCATAGTTCTCTTTTACCATGGAGGTGTATTCTTCAAGCTCGTAGTCTTTTAAAAGCTTTAAGGTTTCATCTTTAGTAAAGCCTATGATGGAATCAAATGAAGGTTCTCTTGAGATGACAGTGTTGACACTAATATTATTTACTCCTGTAAAGATGCTGTTTTTAGCTACTTTTAAACATCCTGTAAGAACTATCTTTTCTATTGGGTATTCTTCATAGTCATTATTGTTTGGAGTGATTTTCATAACATCAAAAAACTGGCTTATCAGTGTCACCATATCTGAATGGTAGCCTTTCTCTGATGCTTTTGCCAAAGGTACATCATACTCATCAATTAACAGTATGACTTTCTTACCGTAATGCTTGTATAGGCAGTTTGAGTATGTCTTTAATGATCCCGTAAGAATGAAACTATAATCAGGATTTATCAGCTTTAGTTTATTACTAAGTATAGATAATTCTTCTTTCTGTTCTTTTGAAATCTTTTCACTGTCTTTTAGAAAACTGAACTGTTCTCCAAGTCTAGCTACAAGTTCAGCAAGCTTTCCATAAGCATCCTTAAAATCTCTTCCATCTACACTTTTAAGTGACAAGTAGATAACAGGAAACTGCCCCATGTATTTGTCTGAAAACTCTTTATCTTTTAAAATCTCAAGACCTTCAAAGATTTTCTCTTTGTATTTTCTGTTATCACTACCATCTGGTGCAAGCCTTAAATATGAGGCAAACATATCCATAAGCAGTGTTTTTCCAAAACGTCTTGGTCTTGTAAAAAGTAGTACTGATGATGGATCGGTAAAGACATTTTTAAGATATGGAGTCTTGTCGACATAGTAATGTCCTTTATTTCTTAATGAAACAAAGTCCTCATTGCCAACAGGTAATGGTTTGAATGTCTTTACGCTCATTTATGAAGTCCAAAAATGTTTACTGTCTACAATTTTAGCTGTTTTTTCAGTTAATTCAATGTTCCTTAGGAGACATTGCATATTGCGACGTAAAAACCATGCAAAGACGCATTAGAAAACCAGTTTTAAATGATTTTGGAATATGTTGGGAAAGGTTAAAAGATGTGGATTTGGTGCCCAGGACGAGACTTGAACTCGTACTCCTTGCAGAACTACCCCCTCAAAGTAGCGTGTCTACCAATTTCACCACCTGGGCAACGGTGAATATAATAGCAAATTTTGATACTTTGTAAAGAGTAGTGTCTACAAGAACCTACGGTTTTTCAAAAAATTAGTATCTATATCCCAATTCATTTGAGTTCAATAATCTGTCTTCCTGACCTGTTAATAGCTTTTTGTAAATTGTGTCATACAGAAGAACATTTTGAACATACTGCCTTGTTTCCTTAAAAGGGATATTCTCAACATACATCGCAGCATCTCTACCCTTACCATCTTTTGATTTCCAGATGTTGATCCTGCCAGGACCTGCGTTATAGGCAGCGGATGCTAAAATTCTGTTGTTATCAAATCTGTCTAGCATGTCTCTAAGATATGCTGAGCCTAATCTGATGTTGTTCTCAGGGACTACTAAATCACCAGTTCCTGAATATGACCAGTTATTCTTTCTGGATACCATCTTAGCAGTACCAGGCATCAACTGCATTAAACCTACAGCACCTACTGGTGATTTAATATCAGGATTTAACATACTCTCCTGACGAGAAATACCATATAAGAATGAAATTGGTACATTAGAGTAGGATGAGTATTTCTGATACAGGGTCAAAAATGGCTTAGGGAATCTGTAGTCTAGAGCACTCCATCTTTGACCAGCTACTACACTTGAAATTGCATAACTGATGTTTCCTGTAGATAAAGCCCATTCTGCCATTAACATCGCTTCATCATTAGTACCAGTCTTAGCAATTTCACGCCATTCAATAGCTGCATTACTATCCTTTAAAGCTCTAAATTCAAAGAAACGCACTGCAGCTTTATTTTTAGCTACAGTCTGTGGCCATTGAGCTGATTTTGATAAATGCTCATGGTTAAATGGCATTTTTAAAGATAATTCTTGAGCGGCTAAAAAGCCAAAGAAACTTCTGTCTTTAGCAACCTTTGCCATGAGTGACTTACTCTCTTGAGTGCGTCCTATCTCACGGGCAGCTCTTGCTTTCCAATAACGCCAGTTAACTGCATTTTTATCAAGCTCTGTTAAATGATCATATAAGTCATAAACAATCTGCCATTGAGCAAACCAGATGGCTTTACGCATACGCATAATCTTAATTTCTTCTGACCAAACCACTGCAGGAAGATTTCTATCTACCCATTGAACTTCTTCCTCTGTAGACTGTCTTGATAAAAAGCCTTTTGCAATGATCTGGAAGATCTCTAATCTTTCAGTATCGCTGATCTTAAATTTCTCAGCAAAAGCTTCAAAAGCTGGAGTTGCACTCTTTGGATCAAGATTTGCAAATCTCTTAAAAGCAAGCACAGCAGTTCTTTGAGTGTTCTCATCACCTTCAACATAATCTAGTGAAAGCACTGCTGCTGGATTGTCATAAAGTGACATTTCTTGAGCTACACGAGATGCAAATTGAGTTTGTTCAAGACCATGAGCTAATGATCTTGTAGTTTCAGTGTAGTTTTTAGTGATATATGCCCTTTCAAACTTTTCTAGTTGCACCTTATCATCAAGATATCCATTCTGTCCCCAAAGGTAGATTAAACCTGCACAGCTTGAAGGATATGGAGACAGCTGTAAATACATTTTTGAAGCAAAGGTTGCTGCTGTAACATCAGCAATCCCCTGTTGCCAGCGAGCTTCATAGAAGCGGCATTGAAGGGCCTGTTGAGACTTTGCCATCTCACTGTCATCCTGAAATGGCTTTTTACCGATTAAATCTGAAACTAACTTGTATTGACCAACAGATGATAAATACTCAATGTATTTTCTCTTTAGCAACAGACCTAATTCCTGATGAACTTTTGAGTTAATAAACTGTTTAACCTGGGGGTATTTAGATACATCCATATTGTTAGCTAAATACCAGTAATCAATCCACAAGGATAATGGATAGTTTCTTAAGTAGTTGTTCTGAATTGATAAAGCTGTATCGGTATCCCCATTTTTAATAGCTCTCTCAGCATCAGCAAAATACTTTCTTTGAGCAATCAAAGTAGGTGTGGTTGCAATTAGTGGATTCTCATCCGAGAAATCAAATGGAGCAGTTACATATTCTGACTGTATAGCTCTTTCCTGAGGAGTAGTAGTTCTTACACGAGTTTTAGCTTGTGTTTTAGTATTCTTTTTTCTGCTCTTTTTAGTACTGCTATGTGCTGTCTTTTTGTTAGACGCAGTAGCTTTACGTGACTTTGAAGATTTCTTTTGAGCTGTACTCTTTTTTGCAGTGCTTCTTTTAGCAGAAGATTTATGGTGCTTTAAAGCTTCAGCCTGCTCGATGGTTAAAGTTCTAATCTGACCTTTAGAGTTATTTGCTTGTGCTTGAGTATAAAAAGAGAGTGGAAGTAACAAAGAGAAAGTAAAGATAATTCCTTTGATTAGCTTATTGGTTTTCATTTCTACAAGGTGCCATTGGTTCAGTGTTTTATTTATACACTGAGATTATACGTCCAATGGCACCTAGTTGTAAGTATTATGCTCGATTAAATACTGTGTAATAACCAATAATGAGCAATACCGCAATTACAGTGGTCAAAATGTATCTGTAATAGAAGAATAACTTAGGTGTCAGTTTAAAACCTTCACCTACGTTAGTTTCTTGGATATAGCGCCCCCATTTCATACCGCTCTTTGAGGTTACAAAAAGCACGAATACTAATGAACCTATTGGAAGAATGTTATTTGAAATTAAGAAATCACAGAAATCAGTAATACCAGTATTTGAACCGATGAGGTGAACATCTGAGAGAACATTGAAACCTAAAACAGGTAATACTGATAAACCTAAGATCACGATAAAGTTAATCAGCACAGCCTTCTTTCTGTCAATCTTAAATAGCTCAAGATTTGCTGCGATGATGTTTTCAAACACAGCAATTAAAGTAGAAACAGCTGCAATTAACATGAACAGGAAGAATAAAGCTCCCCAGAAAGCGCCAAAGCTCATGTTTGAAAAAACCATGGTCATGGTAACAAACAGTAAGTTTGGACCTGCATCTGGGTTAATGCCGTAGGTAAAACATGCTGGGAAGATTACAAAGCCTGAAAGGAGTGCTACAGCTGTATCTAAACCAGCAATAAACAGAGCCTCGTTTAATAAACGGTGCTTTGTTGACATGTAGCTACCAAAGATAGCAATACCGCCCATACCGGTTGATAAGGTAAAGAAAGCCTGTCCCATAGCAGCCCAGACAGCTTCACCAAAGTTATCCTGTAACTTTGAAAAGTCAGGTTTTAAATAGAATGACACGCCGTCCATGAAACCGTCTAAGGTTACAGAACGTAAAGCCATAAAGATTAAAAGACCTAACAGCAGTAACATTAAAGGTTTGGTAAAACGCTCAATGCCTTTGACGACACCTAAAGCTACAATCAAGAAGGAAAATGCTACAACTGCAGCCATGCATGAGAATAGAGTTGCAGGATCCTGCAGAATGCTGCCAAAGTTAGCTACAGCAACATCTTTTTCAAGATGTGGAGCTACAGAGCCTGAAGCAAACTCAAAGAAATAGTAAAGCATCCAGCCTGTAATCACGCCGTAAAATGACATCAGGATGTAGTTACCTGCTAACTGCCACCATTTGTTGTGATGCCACTGTGCACCTTTCTCCTCTAAGTTCTCATAGCAATAAGCAATAGAACTTCTAGAAGCACGACCAATGGCTAATTCAACTGTTAAAAGAGGAATACCCATCGCAATCAAAAAGAATAGGTAGATTAGTACAAAGAAAGCACCACCGTACTGTCCTACAATATATGGGAAACGCCAGACGTTACCAATGCCTACAGCACAACCTGCTGCAATCAGAATAAAGCCCAATCTGGTTTTAAACTGCTCTCTGCTTGAATCCATAAAAAATCCTTATTAACTTACCTTATTATTTGAGTTTTATATTTTAGGTGAGTATTTATATAAAGCTATATACACTCACCCATATTTAATTAACCGATAAAGATTTTGTAGTAGCCTATTGCCAAAACTACAACCACAATCGATGTCAGAATATAACGGTAGTAGAAGAATAACTTC
>ERZ780019.201-NODE-201-length-12129-cov-7.62995_pt1 | contig 12129 bp, 9 predicted proteins | sample MGYA00511928_ERZ780019 | MGnify/ENA primary metagenome ERZ780019 (study PRJEB29588, sample SAMEA2155953) | human gut metagenome | biome: human gut; feature: human-associated habitat; material: faeces | place: Denmark | collected 2008/2010 ...
GCACCAACCCCTTTGAACCTCTTGAACCTATAGAACCCGCTGAACCTCTTTCACACGTAATCATGGGACGGCACGCCCGAGGGGCTAACCCTGAACCCTGAACCCTTGAACTCATAAGTAAGAATATCATTAAAGGAGCATAGATCATGATCACACCGATGGATATTCATAATAAAACATTTTCCGGTCAGCTCCGCGGCTATTCGAAGGATGAAGTGAATGCCTTTCTGGAAGAGCTTGCGAGCGACTATGAAAAGATTTACCGCGAGCACCGTGCGATGGAAGAAGAAATGGACATCATCCGCACGAAGCTCCGCAACTACGAAAAGATGGAGTCGACCATGTCCCACACGCTGGTCATGGCACAGGAAACCGCAGATAATGTGAAGAAGAATGCACACAAGGAAGCCGAGCTTTCCATTCAGGAAGCCCAGAGCGAAGCGCAGAAGATCGTTTCCGATGCCGAAGCGGCTCGTCGCAAGATGAATGCGGATCTGCTGAAGGCAGAAGGCGATATGAATCTGTATATCGAAAAGCTCTTGTCAAATTTCAAATCTGCGCTGGCGCTGATCGAAGCAGCCAAAGCTGCTCGTGCGCCGCAGGCGGTGCAGGCTCAGCAGCCGGCAGCTTCTGAACCGTCTGAACCGACCGCTGAGGCGGAGCCTTCTTCCCCGGAAGAAGCAGCAGCACCGGCGGTAGAAACACCAGCTGTAGAAGCAGAGGAAGCCGCTCCTGCGCTTGCCGGCGGAAATCTTTTCGATGAGGCGGCTAAGACAGTGGCTCCGAAAGAAGAGAACTAAGCCTATGGAAACGAAACAGACCGTGACCGAGTGGGCCAATGACCATCTGGGGCTCACCTTGGCGATCACAAAAAGACTGCATGAAGAGCAGACCCCTTTTCAGCACATTGAGATCGTCGAGACGGAGCAGTATGGACGTCTTCTCATCTTAGACGGTGTTTTCCAGACTTCCGTCAAGGATGAGTGGACGTACCATGAAATGATCGCGCATGTCCCGCTCATGATGCATCCTCATCCGGAGCGTGTACTCATCATTGGCGGTGGAGACGGCGGCGTTGCACGCGAAGTCTGCCGCCACGAGTGTGTAAAACAGGTGGATCTTTGCGACATCGATGGCCGCGTCATCGAGCTTTCTAAGGAATATTTCCCGACGATTTCCAAAGTCCTCCTGCATCCGCCGAAGAAGCTCCATGTCCATGTGGGAGATGGCATCGCTTTTGCGGCCGCGGTGAAGGATTTTTATGACGTCATCATCATCGACTGCTCTGACCCCATCGGGCCGGGCGAAGGCCTTTTCACGAGAGAATTCTACAAAAGCGCCAAGGCGGCTCTTAGAGAAGATGGGCTCATCGTCCAGCAGACCGAGTCTCCGATCGTCCAGCAGAAGACCGTCCACGATGTCTTTGAGGCGATGCGTGATGTATTCCCCATCGTACGCATGTATTTTTCACACGTGCCGATCTATCCGGAGTGTATGCACTCCTTCATGATCGGATCGAAGAAATATGACCCGCTGACAGCCAAGGTCCGTGAAGACGGCCCGCAGCCGATGAAGTACTACAATAAAAATATCCAGAAAAGCTGCTTTGCCCTTCCGAATTTCATCAAAGACCTGATCTATAAGGGAACATACAGCTTTTAACGAAAGAGACGTGCGCGAGCACGTCTTTTGTGTTGTTGTCGGGTTCAGGTTGATGGGTTCAGGATTGTGGTGGCAGCTTCGCTGCAAAATATATATTTGCGGCGGAGCCGCCACCTTCATTCCTAATTCCTCATTCGAGCAAAGCTTTCATTCGAAATCAAGGGACAGCATGTCTCATGATCTAAGTCTGAAAGCAGTTGTCGGGTAGCCATCTCTCCGTTTCGTCATCCCGAGCAAAGCCGAGGGATCTTTGTTGCAGCGGAAATCCGTACATTGTGCGTTGTTTCTCTTGCATGAAACACCGTACTCCCTGCCTTTGAAAGCAGGCTTCCCATTTGCGTTCTTGAGCTTACCCGGCGGTATGTCGCAAACGAAAAAGATTCCTCCACTTCGGTCGGAATGACGATACGAGAGTACGGTTTATCTAAAATTTACGGCGCTTCTATATTTTTATGCGCCGCACCAACACTCCTAACTCCTAACTCCTAACTAGAGAGCCGAGCTTTTACTCAAAATCAGTGGACGGAGCCGCCCCGAGGGCTAACCCCTGAACCCCCTTTCCTTCCCATGATATAATGAGAAAAATGGTTTCATGAAAGGAGCGATTTCCATGGAAATCCGTGTGTTGAAATACTTTCTCATGGTTGCGCGTGAGGAGAGCATCACGAAGGCGGCCAGCCGCCTCCACATCACGCAGCCGACGCTGTCGCGCCAGATGGCGGGACCAGAAGGGGATATGGGCGTCCCGCTCCTGGATCGGAGCGGACGCAAGATCGCATTGACGCCGGAAGGCATTCTTCTTCGCCGACGCGCCGAAGAGATCGTCTCTCTGGTCGACAAGACGGAGATGGAAGTCTCGCAGGCGGCAGAAAATCTGGAAGGCACCATCAGCGTGGCAGGAGGGGATCTCTCGCAGGCACGTGATTTCGTGCGTCTCATTAAGGAATTCCAGACACTCCATCCTTTTGTATATTTCCGCTATTACACGGACATCACGCCATACATTTGTGAATGTATGGATCATGGCTGCGTCGATGTGGGCCTCCTTGTGCAGCCTTTCGATAGGGAGAAGTATGAGTCACTCCTCATCGGAAAACCGAGCCGGATGGGGGTGTATATGCGTGCGGATGATCCGCTCGCCAAGAAGCCGGAAGTATGGATGCAAGACCTTGAAGGCCGCCCCCTGCTGCAGGGGCTTCGTCCAGATCTTGATGCGATGCTCTTTGCCAGACATACGGATCAGGATAGACATCCTGCCATGATCGAGTCTGACCTCCCCACGAACTTGGCCATCATGGTCGACGAGGGCATGGGCTATTTTATCGCCGGGGAGGGTGTACTCCCCTTTCTTGATGAACATCGGATCTGTTTCAGACCGATCGGAGAAAAGCCGCAGTATATCTACACATTTCTTGCGTGGCGCAGAAATCAGCCCTTCAGTCGTGTCACGAAAACGTTCATTGAGTTTTTGAAAGAGAAGTTGAAGTGAGGGAAAACATCTGCGAAAGCAGGTGTTTTTTATTGGAAAATCGGGGCCCATGGGAGTGCCGTTCCTTGATTGTGTTTGAAAGCCTTGCTTGCATGAGAAATGCGAAATGGTAGTGAGATGTATAAAAATATAGAAGCGTCGCAGCGTATGAATCACAGCGATGCCCGAGGAGGGATTGAAGTGACTCGCCACCAGTCGCCAGTCACACCCCATTCCTCATCCTCGGCTTCTAGCCCACTTCATGCCTTTTCACTATCCAAATTCATAATCCATAAGTATTTGCTGTGCAGCAGCATTCTGCCTATACTAATGACAGAAGAAACGAAGGGAGGAGCATGAACGATGGCGATCCAATGGAAAAGGCGGTTTGCTGCAGGACTTGTGCTTGCGGTGCTGCCACTTATCATGACCGCAGGATCCTTGTATTTTCACTGTGAGGAAGTCCGCGCCGCGCAGGTGATCAAAGAGGAGAAAGGGTCGTACGGCTGCCTGACCTGGCCGCAGAATCTGAATGCCGTCAGAAGCGAGGTGGAGATTTTCAAAAAGATCCCCAAAGACCTGCGAGCGGATGCTCCGGCAGCCACTGCGATTTACAGGAATACCCATGTATACACGAATAGCCTCATGCTTGACATGAGACAGTTACAGGCAGAGAAGCCTCTTTTTTATCGCGTGCGGGCGTACGATCTGGATGGGCATCCGATCGGCTCCTATTCGCAGCCGGCAGATGTGGAGAGCGCACTTTTTAAGACGGGGCGCAATGCACCCATCCCGCACGACCCCTATGGCAAGGGATATGGCAGCGTCCTTCTGTATCCGGTCTATGCTTACACAGGAAATCCGAATGCCGCGCGCTATGAGATCGAAGTCACGTCAAAGTATCCGGAAAATCTCCATGGCTTTTCGCCATCCGTCCACCGTATCTATGCGGCCAAGACAGAACTCACCGATCTCTATGATGATGCGCCGCGAACGGGAACCTACTACTGGCGTGTCAGGGGAATGGACAGCACGGGGAAGCCCGTGGGTGAGTGGAGCCTGCCGCAGGAGATCAAAAATCCGGTGAAGCATTGGAAGGTGGCTGTCTATGGCGACAGCATTTCTCACGGCGGCGGCCATCTCTCCTTCGGGCCGGCTGACCTTGCCTACAGCTATGAGTCGTATCTGGACTTTCCTTCGATCAATCTTTCCCAAAGCGGAGATACGAGTGAAGCGATGGTCATGCGCTTCGAGAAGGACGTGCTTCCTTTTTCGCCGGAGTACCTTCTCATCTTGGGTGGGACGAACAGTCTTCGCGCCGGTGTCCCGGCAGCGGATGTGATCTCTGACCTGAAGGAGATCCAGAGAAAGTGCCGCGAGCATGGTATCACGCCCATCCTGATGACGCTGCCGCCGATCAATCCTGAAAACATCCAGAAGGCTTTTAATGAGCCGACCTATGAGGGCTGGAAAGCTTCTTTCGATGAGGTGAATGCTTTCATCCGCGGTGAGGTCCATATTGATACCGCCGCGCCCTTTGAAGAGATGGAAAAGCTTCCCACCTGGCTCGCGCTGGACGGCATTCACGGCGACTGGAATATGAAGCGCATGATGGCGGAGGTCATCAACCTCGAATTTCCAAAGATCATGGCTGAGTAGTATTGCGGTTTGTCCATCTTCGGACTTGGGGCAGAAGTGAGAAATGTGCCGTAAGAAGGGGAAAATGCCTTGGCTCCCCATCGGGGGAGCTCCCCGAAAGAAAGCGGGCTCTGAGAGGCGTGGCATGTATTTTTGTCTTGCAGTCGAAAGGGAATGTAGCGGGCGAGGCGAAGCATTTCTGACCGTTTTTCATAAGGATTCATCATAGAATGCACCATCTGCATCTGAGATTTGCTTTAAAAGTAGGGAAAGCCACTTGACAAGCATGAAACATGATTTATAATAAAAGCATGTTTTAAGAGCATAAGCAAATTGTCTGTGTCTTAAAGCAAACCATTGCCTGCGTTTCGCGTGTCTGGCGAGTCATCCCGCCATGATATACCCCTATATCATGGTTTCCCGCTTTCCCCATAGCCCCGATGACATCCCATCGCCTTCACAAGAGCGCAGGCAGAAAAGAGCGGGTCTCCCCTAATTTCCCGCTCTTTTTCTATTGCATTTTTCTGATGGATGACTGACCTTGGCTTCATGTACTTGCACGTCCCATGCCCCGTGCAGGAAAAGATTTTCTGATCAATCAAAAGAAAAGCGGCTCGGTGCATGCATGCCGGAGGGCGGGGTTTCTGATCCTTCCGATGAAAATCAGTCCTGTCTGGCAGATTTTCTTATTTGTTAAATTGACAATTCGTTTTATTATATTTTATAATTAACCAGAAACATTTGAAATAGTGTATCCTTATTTGGGGAAGAGTTGATTTTTGAGTTTTCGGGGCCATTCGGAGTTTGGCCTCATTGTTCATGAAAAGGGGACATAATCATGGCACAGGCAGCAACAAGAGCAGAACGTATGGTGGGCGTTCGTGCGAATATTCTTAACACCGCTAAAAGACTTTTTTTGGAACAGGGGTATAAAAAGACAACCATTCGCCAGATCGTACAGGAGTCCGGGATCACCTCGGGCAGTATCTACAATCTGTTTGACAATAAAGACGCTGTTTTCTCGGCCATTACGAATGATCTTTGCCAGGTGATCGTGGATGAGGTGGAGAAGCGCTTCTCTGATAAACCGCTGGAATATCACTATGCAGCGATCCTGGCGGTCGAGCTGTATGCGATCGAGAAGGAATCTGTTTTCCGTGAACTCTACTATGAAGCCTATACGGAGCCAAAGATTTTCGAAGCCCTGCTCCATACGCATTTGGATCTCGCAGATCACTACCTCGCAGAGGCAGACTGTATGGGCTATCTGAAGCCGGATGAATATTATGCACGCATGCTCCTTTCCAAAGGCGCCATGCTCGGCTATATGCAAGCCTTCGATTTTGACCGCACCGGTCCTGTCCGTGTGCTTCGAAGAGAGCTTGCCTCCCTCATCCTGCTGTCTCTCGGGCTGAAGAAACGGGATATCAAAGACCTGTACTCCTTTATGCTGGAGATCGAGGATGAATGCAGCGAGATCATCGAAGTGATCCTTGACAGTGTGCATCAGCCGTAGGGCGGGGATAGTGAGTGAGGATCCCGGTGGATCTGTGACTGGTGATCGAAGGCTGCCTGGGGCGCCGCCTCAGCCAATAGACAAATGGATAGCGATCCCCAAACGTGAGAGATAGAGTCTCTCACGTTTTTTTATTTGAAAAAAGTTTCACAAAAGCTATTGCAATTTTATGCACAACGCTGTATAATTATCACATCGTCAAACAAGCCCATGTGAAAGGGCTGATGAAATTGTCTATATTATTTTGAAAGGCGGCATTATCATGACAGATATTAAAAGCGTAAAGAAAGTAGTTCTTGCATATTCCGGTGGTCTGGATACCTCCGTTATCATTCCGTGGCTGAAAGAAACCTATGGCTGTGAAGTCATTGCCTGCACCGTAAATCTGGGACAGCCGGAAGACTTCGAAGCCATCCACAAGAAGGCGCTCGCATCCGGTGCTGAATATGCAGAGACTCTTGATGTTCGCAAAGAATTCATTGAAGAATATGCATACAAAGTCCTTCAGGCAGATGGCCGTTATGAAGGCAAGTACCTGCTCGGTACCTCCTTCGCTCGTCCACTGATCGGCAAATGCCTCGTCGACATGGCAAAGAAATATGGCGCTGATGCCATCTGCCACGGCGCGACTGGCAAAGGCAATGACCAGGTTCGTTTCGAACTCACCATCAAAGCACTGGCTCCGCACATGAAGATCATCGCTCCATGGCGTATCTGGGATATGAAGTCCCGTGAAGATGAAATGGCTTATGCAGAAGCACATGGTGTGCCGATCGACAAGTATGATGAAAAGCAGACTGATGAAGAAAAGGCTGCACAGAAATATCCATACTCCATGGACTGGAACATGTGGCATCTGTCCCATGAAGGCGATGATCTGGAAAATCCGGCAAATGCGCCGCACAAGGATATGTACCTCGTCACCTGCGATCCGGAAGAAGCTCCGGATAAGCCGGAGATCGTCACCATCGATTTTGAAAAAGGCATCCCGACCGCTGTCAATGGCAAGAAGATGGACGGCGTAGAGCTCGTCAATACCCTGAACGCCATCGGCGCACGCAACGGCATCGGCATCGATGACCTCGTAGAAAACCGCCTTGTCGGCATGAAGTCCCGCGGCGTCTATGAAAACCCATGCGGCTCCATCCTTTTCTACGCGCACACCGAACTGGAACGCCTCTGCCTTGACCGCGCGACCTTCCATTTCAAAGAAATCGCTGCTGTAAAATACTCGGAACTCGTATATGACGGGATGTGGTTCGCACCGCTGCGCGAAGCACTGCAGGCCTTCGCTGACAAGACCTCTGAAACCGTTACCGGCAAAGTCACCCTTCGCCTCTACAAGGGCAACATCATGTCCAATGGCGCAGAAAGCCCGTACTCCCTGTATAATGAAGAATTCGTCACCTTCGGTGAAGATGATGTATACAATCAGGCAGATGCAGAAGGCTTCATCAACCTCTTCGGCCTGCCGCTCACCATCCGCGCTCTCATGAAGGAGAAGAATGCAAAATGAGTGATATGATGTGGGGCGGACGCTTCACGAAGGCAGAGGAAAAGAATGCACTGGATTTCAATGCATCCATTTCCTATGACTGCCGCATGTATCGTGAAGACATCGCCGGCTCTATCGCCCATGCAAAAATGCTGGCGGCTCATGGGATCATTTCCAAAGAGGATCAGGAAAAGATCACCAAGGGTCTTCTCTCTATCAAAAAAGAGATCGATGAAGGGACATTTCCTTTCTCCGTCGAACTCGAAGATATTCATATGAATATCGAAAAACGTCTCACTGAGGAGATCGGTGATGCCGGCGCCCGCCTCCACACGGCGAGAAGCCGCAATGACCAGTGTGCGCTGGATCTCCATATGTACATGAAGAGAAATATCGCGCGCCTGTCTGAAAAGCTCATCGCCGTCTTAGAAGCCCTCCTCGCTGCTTCTAAGAAATATCAGGACGTCATCCTGCCGGGCTATACCCACATGCAGCGCGCGCAGCCGGTCCTCTTCGCTCATCACATGCTTGCGTACTTTGCGATGCTCGAGCGTGACTTCAAGCGTCTCGAAGACTGCTACGATATGTGTGACATGTCGCCGATCGGCGCCTGTGCGCTGGCAGGGACCACGTACCCGACACATCCCGAGGAAGAAGCGAATGACCTACACTTTGCCTCCGTCTATGGAAACAGCCTCGATGCGGTCTCGGATCGCGACTACCTTCTCCAGTTTCTCTCCTTCGCATCGATCTGTGCGATGCATCTCTCTCGTCTGTCGGAAGAATTCATCTACTGGTCCACCAGCGAATTCCAGTTCATCGAGCTTGATGACGGATACTCCACGGGCAGCTCTATCATGCCGCAGAAGAAGAATCCGGACATGTGTGAGCTCATTCGCGGCAAAACCGGCCGTGTCTATGGACACCTCATCGGTCTTCTGACCGTCATGAAGGGGTTGCCGCTGGCCTATGACAAGGACATGCAGGAAGATAAGGAAGGCGTCTTTGATGCCTTGGATACCCTGTACTTCGCCCTCGACATCTATGCCGGCATGATCTCCACCATGACTGTCAATGGCGATCACACCCGTCAAGTCCTTGAAAGTGACTTCTCGAATGCGACCGACATGGCAGACTACCTTGCAAAGAAAGGTCTGCCTTTCCGTCAGGCGCATGCCGTCGTCGGAAATGCTGTCCACTACTGCATCGAGCACCATAAGGTCCTTCTGGATCTCTCCATGGAGGAATTCAGATCCATGAGCCCACTCTTTGAAGAAGACATCAAAGAAGCCCTCTCTATCGAAAACTGTGTGAAGAACCGTGAAAGCTACGGCGGCACAGGGCCGAAGTCCGTAGAACGTCAGCAGACACACGCAGAAAAAGCCATCGCTTCCATGAAGGAAGCCATGGACGCCTGGAAACAGGAGATGGCATTTCTCGGGTGATTGGGATAGTGATGCTTCTATTGGACAGCTCCCACTTGATGTAACCACGGCGTTCCCGCCTGGTATAGACAATTTCACAAGCAAAAAGCCCATCGTCTGATGGGCTTTTTGCTTGTGAGAAGGGGCGGGGCATGGTGGCGGCTTTCTCATATGGCAGGATATGCTTTTATCGGATCTGGTGAGTCGCGCGATCACTAAAAAACGAAGGCACCAAAAGGAAGATGCCTTCGTTTTTTCTTATCTTTCCGGCGGAAGTCCCGCATATTCTCTGGCGAAGTCAGAGAAATTCTCGATGATATAGCGCTTCAGCATATCTGCCGGGGGAGAGAGCTTCTCGCCTTTTTTCCACGAAAGGCTGATGTAGCGTGAGCAGCTCGGAGAGGAGATCGGCACCAGCGCGACATGGTCGCCGCCGACACCGTGCCATGTGATGCGCGGCGCGAAGGATACACCGAGGCCGGCGCGGATGAATTCACGTACCGTCATCGGGCTGTCGCTCTCGAGTACCACGTGTGGGACAAAGCCTGCCATGCGGCAGTAGAAGTCTGTGATGGTACGAAGGGAAGAGCCTGCTTCCAGAGAAATGAATCCCGCTTTCTCAAATTCATCCAGATTGACAGATGATTTTCTGGCATGCGGATCCGTATCCGGCATAGCCAGCATGATGTCTTCCTTGAGGAGCGTCACAGAGTGGTCATTCTCGATCGGATTGATGGAGGAGGACAGGAAGAGATCCACATGATTCTGGTTCTGCTGACCCGGCTTATTGTGCTGCTGCAGGATCTCGAAACGGATATCCGGATGCTCCTGACGGAAACGGGTGAGGAAAGCCGGGATGATCATAGAAGCCGCGAAAAGAGAGATGGTGACGGTGAGCTTCTGTGCTTCCTTGGTATCAGCCAGCTCCTTCTGCGCGCCGTGCAGCTCCTGCATGATGCGGTTCGTATGGCGGAGCAGGATCTCGCCATATCTTGTGAGGACGATGTTTCGGCCGCTTCTGGAAAAGAGCGGTACGCCGAGCTCTGTCTCAAGTACCTTGATGGTATGGGACAGGGACGGCTGGGAAATGTGAAGGGCTTCTGCTGCGCGCGTCAGGTGCTGCAGCTCGGCTGTCTTTTGGAAATAGCTCAGGGCGAGCAATGTCAATTTCATGGAGATCCCCCAAATGATTGATAGAAAAAACAAAAAAACGAATAGTACTTATAAGTATTATACTCTTGCATATGGAAATTATCAATCAATCTTTCTTCTTATGCACTGAAATTTAAGAATTCCCAAAGAGATATCGGCTGTCTTGCGGTTCAAAAAAGGCCTGCTCATTCATTGAAGCCGGAATCATCAAGAACTGTCGGGCATAAGAAAGATAACGGGAAGGAATACATGGTAAATGAAAGTGAGTCATTCATAGATAACAGGCAATGGATCGATAGATGAAGTCGTACTTCACTCGGAAGTCCGCGTTCTTAAACCGCCCCTTCATTTATAGTATAATAGGAAAAATAATAGCATTTTGGAAAGGAGCTTTTCTATGAAGAGGAAAAAAACTGCCCCTATGACGAAGGCAGAACGCATCGCTGCCGCCATTCGTGGAGATGCAGTAGACCGTGTACCATACTCGCTGTGGTCTTATCTGCCAATGATCGATCTCGATCCCGCAGCGAATGCGGAACATACCTATGATTTCTATAAGACCTATGACGTCGATATCTTGAAGACGATGAATAACGGTATGTACAGCGTCGAAGACTTCGGCGTGACAGTCGATTATTCAGACATTGAAAGAGGCGGCGTGGCGAAAATCATTTCCACTCCGGTCCATACGCCGGAAGACTGGCTGAAAGTCAAGCCGGTCTCACTCCATGAGGGGGCGCTGGCTCGTGAGCAGGACTACCTGAAGCGACTGCTGAAGAAGACCAATGGCGAAGTGCCTGTCATTTTCACTGTCTTCAGTCCGCTGACTACGGCGAATAAACTGTGTCCGCACATGATGGAGCACATCGCTTCCGGTCATGGAGAGCAAGTGAAGGCAGCCCTGACTGCCATCACAGAGACCACCTGCGCCCTCGTCCAGCGCGTCATCGAGCTGGGTGCGGATGGCATTTTCTTTGCGACGCAGCTCTCCTCCTATGATCTGGTGAAGGAGGATCTCTACAAAGAGTACGGCATGCCCTATGATATCGCGGTCCTTTCCGCTTCGCAGGGCTGGTGCAATGTGCTGCATGCCCATGGAAAGCACATCATGTTCCCCCTGCTTCGGAAATATCCCGTTCAGATCTTCAACTGGCATGCCTTTGAATCTCTGCCGGGCATCCACGAGGCGCAGGTCATGACCGGTAAGTGCATCATGGCCGGCCTTGAACGCATGGATATCACCGACGGACATAAAAATGAGATCGAGCATCAGATCTATGAGACGCTTAGAGAGACGGGCGGCCGCCATGTCATTCTCTCGCCCGGCTGCGTCATCCGCTATCCGCTGGATCCAGATATGCTTTCCTTTGTCAGGAAGGCCAAGGAAGAAATAGAAACGAAACTATTGGTGACTAGTGACTAGTGACTGGGAGACATCTGACTCTCTCGTATTGTCATTTCGAGTGAAGCGAGAAATCTTTGTTATTCGCGGCTCATCGGACGATGTTAGAAAGAAAAACAGGAAGCCTGTTATCAAGAAGCCTTCGGGCATCGACCCATATATATTCGCGGCGAAGCCGCCACCTTCATTCCTCATTTGAGCAGAGCTTTCAAACGGAATCAAAGGAACGATCCGCCCCTTGGGCTCACTCTGCATCTGGCAATAAAAAACTCCCGATTTTTGATCAGCCCCTGTCAAGATAGACATGGCAAATATCTAAAAAAATTACTGCCGTAAATTCCATGTTGGTGTTTTAGCATCAGCATGGGATTT
>ERZ780019.206-NODE-206-length-12071-cov-3.27838_pt1 | contig 12071 bp, 4 predicted proteins | sample MGYA00511928_ERZ780019 | MGnify/ENA primary metagenome ERZ780019 (study PRJEB29588, sample SAMEA2155953) | human gut metagenome | biome: human gut; feature: human-associated habitat; material: faeces | place: Denmark | collected 2008/2010 ...
TCTGACCGTTGGAGTCAAAAACTGGCAAAGATATTACCGTAGATGTAGCCTTTATTGTTTCGCTATCCGATGGCGAACTCTCGCCAAAATTACCTATGGCGGTTACGCTATAAATATTGTCACCATCCTCAGGATTGTTATCAAGATACTCTGGTGCTTGAGTGCTAGCAATCAGCTTGCCATTACGATATACATTATAACCAGTCACCGCATAAGCCGACTGAGCACCCAATATTTCCAAGTTGTCAACCTGCCAATAATAGCTCAAACCCATATTGTCGGTATCATAACAATGGAAGCGTATCTTCATCTCTGCCGACTGATAATCGGTAAGATCTAACGTCACCTTCACATATTTACCCGACTGCTCCTTAGTTTGATTCGTACAAGCATTAAAGATAGGAGTCCAATTCTTACCATTGTCACTGCTCACCTCCACATTATAATACTGCGGATTCATAGGTGTAGCTCCAGCCGCAGGGGTACGAGAATAAAAAGTGAGAGTCTTGCCATTGGCAAAAGTCTTAGAGGTGAAATATTCGTCTTGGTGAATATCTTCCCACGCATAATATACGGTCGCAGCATAGTTGCCTTCATAAGGACGATAATAGCCCTTGTCGGTCTGTCCCTTCTCCCAACGCCATCCTCTGTCACCAGAAGTTGTTACCTCCCATTCATTAGGATTGGCTGTATTCTCAAAGTCATCGGCTAGAATTGGTTTTCCTGCTGTAGCGGCTGCCCATGAAAGATGCACGCCATCGTCTTGTAGCGTTCCCTTTAGGGCGGATGGGGCTGTAACCACGTTGGATGCCTGTACTACAGTCACAGCCAACTCTTCACCTCCGCAACTTATCAGAATCTCTACCTTGCGACTTTGAGGCTCATTGTTGTCAGACTTGGCAGTAAACACCAATTCTGTAGTTCCCTTTTCACCAGCCAGTTGGTTTGCAACCAACCAATCGGGCAATCCACTTATCTCCCATGCCTCATCCGTCGATAGGCTGAGCGAAGCAGAACTATTGGCAGTACCATTTATTGACAGATTTGACTGACTTACAGAGATATGGTTACTCAAAAGCTGCAAGTTGAAAGAGATGGTACTACCACATGCAGATACATTGGTGATAGCAAATGGTGCTTCCTGCCCATTGCTATAAAATGGCTTTTGACTAGCATCGCCTCCAAAAACGGTTCGCCCACTCTCCTCACTAAATGTTGCACGTGAGAGGTCGCCATCAGCGGAAGTAGTACCACCTGGACGGAATATGTACTGCTCGTCAAGACGTGTGGTACCATTGTAGTTCACATTTCCCCCCATATAAGCAGGGTTGATGCGATAAACTAACAATCCTGCCCCAGGAAGATTGGCATCAAAGCCTTCCTGCTTGCGATATTCTACCATGAAGTATTCATCGCTTCCCAACGGCTTGATTTTGTAGGCAATGTTCTCTTGCGTATCACCACCTATAGGATTTAGAGAATAAGTACCAGACTCCGAAATCTCTGGTATTTCATCCAGCCACTTACAATAACGCCACTTGGTATAGGCAGTCATATTTTGAGCTGCTTTCTGATTGTCAGACATCAGATCCCACACTCCTACCGGATTTAATTCACCAGAGGCATGATAAAGATCGTATGTGCCAAGCGAGTGTGACATCTCATGGCAGAGAACACCTGTATTGAGTGTAATACCCTCGTAGTTTTCATAACCATTGGCTTCATCAAACACTTGCAAGTAACCTACCAGTTTCTTACCCTTCACATAGATGGTGCTCTCATCGGGCAATGCCAAGTCCTTGCGTTGCGGCCAAAGCACGCCTCGCTTACTCGTCAACTCGGATTGTCCGCTAAATACGATACAGAGGTTGTCCACCATACCATCGTCATTTTTGTCGATGACCTCCGCATCAGGCAAGTTGTTAGACAGATAAGCGGCAATCTCTCTCACCAATGCCAGCATACGACTTTCACCCTCTGCGGAAGTCTGGTATCCTGTAGGGCGAAGACTTTCCTCGTAAGTTCGATAATAATCACGCTCATAATGAGCACAATAAGACACAATCTTCCCATCGCTTGGCTCGGGAAAGAAAGTGCTGCGCCAAGAAAGTTGCCCATAGGATGCCTGATAGAAGTAGCGATACACGGAATTGGCATCATTTGCATCACTATTGAAGAGGGTTTCATATACCGAGATGTTCTTCTCGAAGACTTCTGGGTCTTCATCGGCGAAGCGCACAAAGCACACGAGATTGCCCACCTCACCCATATTCGTATTAAAAGCCTTCACATGGCACACCAAAAGAAGGCTAAGGAGAAGTAAAGCTAGAGACTTTTTCATCATAGATAACATTATAAAGAAAAAGTACCATCTTGCACAAACATGACGTCGATGCAAGGTGGTACTTCCTATGTTTTACTTAGAGTACAACCTTAACGGTCTTACCATTTACATTTATGATATACAAGCCAGGAGTAACCTGCACACTAGCAGTTGCACCATTCGCCTTCAGATTAGCAACCACAGCACCACTTGCTGTTACCACAGTGATAGCATCGCCCTGCGCAAGTCCACTGATACCTATTTTACCATTGGCTGCTTCAATCTTCACACCCGTTGGCTTAGCAACCGATATGCTTGAAGGTGTACCTACCTGAGTAAGGGTTGTCTTGTAAATATTAGAACCCGTGAACTTAGGATAAGCAGCAGAAGTCATCGTTACATACACCGCATCTTGATTGGTAAGGAAGGTAATCTTGCCATTCTCTACAGTGTAGTCTGTACCCTCTACCAAGGCTGTTCCTGCCTTGGTAAGAACAGCAAAGGATGTGTTCAACACATCACTGGTTTGGTCTGAGAGATCGAGCACGCCGTTCACTGCATAATGCTCATCAATAACCAAGTCATTCTGTGGAGCATAGGTTAATGTCTTTGCCACTGTTGTAGCAGGAAGACTACCAAGAGTAAAGTTGTTCTTTGAAATATTCAGCATCTTCACTTGACTTGCAGGCAACTTCACTTCAGAGAGCTGGTTTCCCATCAAGTAGAGAGTAGCATTGGCTACATCTTGTATCTCTGTAGCATCTATGCTCACAAGTTTGTTGTTGTTGAAGTTAAAGAATGGTCTGCTTGCCGTCTTCTTGCCCAACACGACAGATGTCAACTGATTGTTGAGGGCATAAAGCGACTTGAGATTAGGATTGCCAGAGATATCCCATGCACCAGCAATAAGATTATTGCTCACATAGAGCGTGGCTAGGCTCTGATTTGCAGAAATATCAATGCTCGTCAAGAGATTATTGCTCAGTGTGAGACTCGTCAGATTGACATTCTTGCTGATATCTAATGAAGATAGTTGATTGTTCTGTATATCTGCCGCTGTCAAATCGACATTATGTGTCAAATCAAGGCTTGTCAACTTGTTGGCATTGGCGTACAACTTCTGTAGAGCCGTAGCCTTGGTTACATCGAGTGAAAGTACCTGGGCACCATCTACACGAGAAGTACATCCGAAATATACGATGCCATTTCCATATACTTTTATTTTGCCTTCACCTACCACTGTACCTGTCATTTCTATTTCATTCCATCCATCGTATTGAGGCACATCGTAACTCACCAAGTTGCCATCACCCCAATCTACCTGCACCTTTCCAGCATCACCAAGTGACACATTCAGGGCACGTTGATTACCATCCACCTCAGCTTGCAATTCGATGGCAGGCTCTGTCTGTGCAAAGGTAGCCACTGTTGCAAAGACTGCCCACAATAAAGTAAAAACTTTCTTCATAATTATCTTCTTTAAATGAAACAATATAAAAACATTACATAGTTACTTTTCTCACCTTATCTCCGTCTTTTACGATATAAAGACCACCTTTCAGACCCTTAAGGCTATTTCCTACCTTGATGCCATCTATCGTATATACCTCCTTGGCAGAAACACTAGAGTTAGCCTGCAATGAGATTCCCGTAGTCTCCTGCTTAGGCGTTGTTACCTTGATGCCATGCACAAAGATTTCATTCTTGGTATTGCTGCGGAAATATACATACACAGGCTTATCAGACTTAATGGTGATATTATCTGTACCATTGGTCTTAGTTTCTAGTCCAGTAACAGTAGTGTTGCCTGCGCCTGCAAATTTCTTGAAGGGATTGAGATACACTTGACGTACACCATAATCAGAAAACACCGTCTCTATTTTGTCGCTGCTCATCAGCTGACAAGATATACCTCCCTCACACGATACGTTCATGCTAAATGTGGAACAAGAAGGCATACATACTACAAAACCGCCACCATTTGTCGTACCCAAAGCCGTAGCTGCTGGTAAGATGATGGCACCAGTCTTAGCACCTTCTGCACCCAGATTACCCCCCTTGCCATAACCAACGGCTGTAGGATCTACTGTTGTTTCTGGATAAGTAGGCACCTGGTCGGCATATACCAACTGGATTATCTTGCTCTCTGGATCCACTTTGTAGTCTTCCTCATTACACGTACCTACATAGCGATCCACCTTCTCCTGGCTGTCGAACCACAGCCAGCCGTTTGCATCCCCCTCAGAAGCACGGAAGAGATTGTATTCCTGTGCTTGTACGCCAATGGCACAGAGAGTCAATGCCAATGCTAAATAAACCTTTTTCATCTCTTTGTTGTTTTAATTGTTGATATTAATTTCTATTTTTACTGTTCCGTCCAATCTGGATTCTGCGGTATGCCGTGATACTTGATTTCACTCCAAGGAATAGGCAAGTAATATTGCTTTTTGTCAAATACACGTACACGCTTCGGGAATCTATTCATATTGCTGATAGTATATTTAGTACTTGCATCCTGTCCATTTACCTGGGTTACATCCACGCGCATAGCCTTGAGCGGGTTGGTGGCACCATTCATTTTCTCCTCGGCCACACCCCAACGGAAAAGATCCCAATAGGTGGTTTCCTCGAACGCTAGTTCTACCCGACGCTCATTCTTGATTTCATCCATCGTCACGACATCGAAGTCTGACATATGCACACGCTCTCGTGTCTTGTTGACATATTCCTTTGCCAAGTCGGTGTACCCCAGTCGATAGCAAACCTCAGCATAATCGAGCAAAGCCTCTGCATATCGCCAAATGATATAGTTCTGTTTGCTAGCATAAGTTTCATTATTATCAATGGTCTGCGTCTCATCCACAAATTTACCCATATAATAGCCTGTAAGGGTAACGGCAGCATTGGTAGAAGAGCCGTAAGGAGTAAGATCTACACCTGCCACACGGTTGGTGTAGTGAATATCCATCACGTGATTGCAGTAAATACAACCATCATAGAGCACGTTGGCATAGAACCGATAATCACGATTGTCATAAGGATGCTCAGGATCGTAAGTCTTGCCATCACGCATTCCATACTCATCTACATGATTTTGGGTAGGCGTATAGGCTGCGGTCGTACCAGTAAAAAATGGCGAAGCTGCATCACGGTCTAGCTTATGTCCGAATTTATTGGCATAGTCGCCATCGTCAGAGTGTTGCACCTCAAAGATAGACTCCTGTGAGTTCTTGGTGAGGAAAATCTTACGATACTCGTCACGTATGCCGTCTTGCGTAGTGGCATTGATCGGGATAAGCGAATATTGTTGCAAATCCATCAACTCTTCGTAAGCACTCTTAGCCTTCTCCAACATAGTTTTCGACTGGTCATCAGCAAAACCTAAATAGCCTTGCTCTTCAGACTTATTTTGGAAGACATCGCTTGCTGCCCAAAAGTAAGTCTTGGCTTTCAGCATAATAGCTGCACCATGGGTAGCACGCCCTATGTCTGAGTTAGAATAAGAGAGAGGCAGTCGCTTGGCAGCCTCATCAGCCTCACCAACAATGAAATCTACCATCTGCTGGTAACTTGCTCTTGAGAACTTCTCGGCATTCTTCAAAGGATCATAAGTATGGTCAAGAATCGTAATACCGCCAAACATTCTCCAAAGCATATAATGATAGTAGCCACGAAGAAAGTGAGCCTCACCAATAATGCGGTCTTTCTGTTCCCCATCAGCTATATTGTCAAGATTTTCGAGTAATGTATTAATAGACTGGATTTGTGTGGTATAATTACCCCACACATTAGCAGCCCATTTCGTTATCTCCTGACTATTTCCTTTAAGTAAATCACCATAGCCTGCATTATAATAAGTACTCTTGCTCACTGTGATTTGATCGCCAAACCATGGCAAGTAATATCTCGACATACTCTTCACCAAAGCTATGCTCGGTACATAGGTACTGAATCCATTGCTCATGCCTCGATACCATGAGTTTTCATACTCATCAAGCAACTGCGGATTGCCCCATACAGACTTTTCCGATATCTCGTTGATAGGCGCATCCTTGAACAAGCTATCACAGCTCGTAACAGCCAAAGTTCCTGCCATCAGAAACGAGGACACCAATAACTTGGTAGCTTGTATTTTCATATATGATATCTTCATACTATTCATTTTATCATTATTTCTTTTTTTAGAAACCTAAGTTGAGAGTCACACCATATGAACGCTGCACAGGATAACCACGAAGCGATTCTGGGTCCATACTCTTCAAAGTACTGATGGTGAAGAGATTGCTAGCTTGCAACGCCACACTAAGAGAGGAGAGATGCATACTCTTCACTATCGAGCCAGGGAAAGAATAGCCCAGATTGAGCAACTTAAGTCGCATGAAATCACAGTCTTCTATCCAGAATGTGGAGCGCTTACGATTGTTGTCGTTGGCGGTAGCAATCTTCACACGAGGATATTTGGCTGAAAGATTATCCTTTGTCCAACTATCAGTGAGATGATAGCGTTGGAACTTTGGTAAAGTACCATTCTCCAAAGTATAATAATCACTGATATTCTGCTTATATCCTAGTTCTCCCTGGAAAAGAGCATTCAAGAAAAATCCCTTATATTGTACTCCTAGACGGAAACTTAAGTCCATATCAGGATAAGAAGAGTTCTTGACATAAATATAGTCATTGGAATCAAGTATGCCGTCCTGGTTCTGATCCACATACTTGATGTCACCAGGAGCCAATGTAGCATTTCCCTGCCCATCTTGGTCAAGTTGCCAATTATCAATCTCCTCCTGCGACTGGAACAATCCTGCAGCTTGATACATTTGCCATACCATGCTGCTGGTACCCTTGCGTCGAAGATTAGGAGTCTGTGAGCTTTCATCTCCATAGTCAAGGTACTTGTCATTGCTCTTGGAAAGATTGAGCGAGACATTGTACTTGAACTTTCCTATCGTATTCTTATGGCTGATAGTAAGGTCCCATCCCCAAGCCTTCAACTTGCTGAAGTTCATAGATGGATAAGCTCCATTTACTCCCGTTGAAGGAGGGAATAGATAGTCGGGAGCCGAGGTTATCTTATCCGTCTCATAACGTATGAAGTAGTCGAACGACACGCCTATCCTGCCATCCCAAAATCCTAGGTCTGCACCGAAGTTATAGTCATGGGTCTTACCCCATGTAAGTTCGGTATTAGGATAACTAAGGAGGGTAAAGCCTGGACGATAATTACCCGTGGTAGAGGAACTGCTGCCAAAGTTATAACCATAGTTACCCGACTCTGTGTAATTCTTCAAATAAGAATAGGCACTCACCAAGCCATCATTGCCAAGCCAACCGGTAGAGGCACGCAACTTGAAATTGGAGAGTACATTCTGTTTCCACTTCATAAAGAACTCCTCATTGGAGATAACCCACGATGCAGAGATGGATGGGAAGAAACCCCAACGGTGAGATGGGGCAAAGTTGGTAGAACCATCTACACGGAAACTAAACTCTGCAAAATACTTGTTGGCATAACCATAGTTGAGACGTCCAATCATGGAAGCACGCTCGTTGATACTCTCGTCACCAGAGAGATTTGCATCTTTCGCTACCCCCATCGTTTCGGGTACAGAACTCTTGTCTAGGTTCTTGCCTGTCATATACTGGTTGTTGAGTCTCTGATAGTTCACAACAAATGTTGCACCCACGTTATGCTTAACAGCAAAAGTATTATTGTAGTTAAGACCCGCCTCATAAAGTTGGCTGCTATAAGCACGATCGGTTTGCTCCAAAGTTGTCTTTGCTGTTGGATACACTGTATTTTTATCAATGGTGAAACCTTGAGTGGCATCATAAGTATAGAGGGTCACAGGAGTATCAAAGTCTTTCTCTATACGATGATTGCTATCAAAAGTACCTCGCAAGTAGGCATTCAGTCCCTTCACCCATGGTATGTCCCATCGTAGATTGGCTGTAATTGTATTCATCTTCGCCTCATCCTTGATATAACCGCCCAAACCACGAATGTTGATAAGTGGATTGCTACCATCGATACTAGCCAATTTGCCATCGGTAAACTCAAGTACTTGCAAAGGAGAATAGCTATACGCCGCATCTATGGTGGCATAACTACTGTTCTTGGCATGGGAGTTGGAGCCTGTATAATCCACAGAAAGTACTAGTCCTTTGGCAAGTGTCGCATCGAGCTTCATAGAATAATTGAGACGATTGCGCCCCACTCCACTATAGAGTCCTTTAGAATCAGCGTAACCTAAAGAGAGATAGTATTTTACGAATTGATTGCCACCGCTAGCCGAAACGGCATGGGTAGTAGAGTAACCAGTCTTGTCTAGATAATCTAGCAAGTCGGTATTACCATACACATTGGGATTAGAGTGAGTTCGTATCTGCTCCAACTCGTCATCAGTATAGGGTACAAGAGTACTAGAAGGAGAATTAGCAATGGCATCATTACGCAAAAGTGCAAATTCATAAGCATTGAGAAAATCTGGCAACTTGGTAGCCTCTTGTAAGTTGAACTGACCTCGATAATTAACTTTTAATTTCTGATTGCCCCCAGCTCGCTTTGTCTGCACCAAAATAACACCATTGGCTGCACGAGAACCATACACAGCTGCCGCAGCAGCATCTTTCAATACTGTGATACTCTCTATATCATCAGGATTTAAGTCTGACAATCGAGTTTCGCCATCAGAGGTATTGGTGCCAAATCTTGGCACACCATCAATAACCAAAAGCGGCGAAGAGTTGATACCACGAATATGGATAGATGACTCCTTGGCCGTACTAGGGTCGCCTGTGGATTCCATGACTTGCAAACCAGCTACTTGCCCCGTAAGTGCCTGGTCGAGATTGGCAGTAGGCATCATCATCAAATCTTCAGCCTTCACGGTCTCTATAGCTCCTGTTATAGATGACTTCTTTTGCAAACCATAACCAATAACTACCAGTTCGTCTAGATTCTGGGCATCCTCATCGAGTTTAACTTCTACCTGTTTTTTTCCTTCTTGCACCACTGTCTCCTTGGTTTTGTAGCCAAGAAAAGACACGACAAGCTTGCCCTTATTATTATAAGGTATAGAAAAGTAGCCATCTATGTCAGAAGTAGCCGCTACCTTGGTATCCTTCCATTGGATATGAGCACCCATGATAGGCTCTCCGCCATCATCTATTACCCTTCCTTTTACAATAGCCTGAGCCATAGCAGGATGCCCATAGGTCAAAAAAGCGAAGGGCAACAGAAACTTTATGGCTGTGCCTAACATCTTCTTATTATTTCTCTCTTTCATATTCGTTTCTTTGGATAATATATATGTTAAATCACTCTCCCTTCAGAAGTCGCTCTATAAGTAATATCTGATAGTTATAAAAGTCACGAGTACTACCTACTGCGCTAGCCTTATACGAACGGTACTTTGCTAGTATGCGCTGCAAGCGTCCCAACATCAAGGCACCCACCTCTGTCGTACTGAGTGTGCTTCCCCCCATGTTAATACGGGTAAAGTCAGTTTGTTCATGCTGCATATAATTGCAAGGTAGTGTACCTTGAGCCAACTCATCATTCCATATTTGCTCTTCACTGAAACTCTTTGAAGAAGTTTTATTTGCCGCTGCTTTTTGTAAGCAGGAACGTGTCATCATCACCGAAATAGCCTCTGCTTGAAGGGCTTGTTCGCTATCGCTAAGTTTGCCTCCCATTGGAGCCTTGAAGAGTAGAGCTGTCAGATCGTCCAAATAGGCATCTACAGTGTAATTCTTGCTTGCATCTATCATACCGCCTTCTTTGATGCGATACAACATGGCAGAATTGAAAAATGATGACACTATATTGCGGCGAATGCTATTATTCACGTCCATATTGAGTTCCAACTTTGCAATGAGAGAGGCTGGGGTAAGCCAACCATCATAGCTGCGCAACTGTGCCAAGAGCCAAGTCATTGCATTTTTCTGCAGACGACGGTCAATATATTTCTTGCTCGTAGCTTGTCCGTCACCTTGTCGTACCTCGACATATTCTATACCACCCACATAGGTTGCCACGTGATTCAAATAGCGAACATATTGACGAGTGGTTTCACGATATAATTTTTCCAAGTCATCATAACGCTCCCCTTTCTCCATTGTCCACTCCTCCAGGTGCTTCATCAGTATCTTCATGTTGCTGATACCATAATTGCTAGCCTTGATATGATCGTCGCCCAAGTCTTCTGTGAGGTCGGTTGGATCTACATTGCCAAACACCTGTTGTGCACCAAATTGGTATTTCTTATCACTCGCTTTCTCTTTAATCCACGCATCGAGTATAGGTTTCTCCTCATCCGGTGTACGAGCATCCTTTATGATACGATATCCCCATCCAATAGCATACTTATCATACACGCCTATCAATGGAGGTGTGAGTTTCACGCCCTTCTCCACATCACCCGGTTGAGCGACATAGTTATTACGTGCATAGTCCATAATACTTGGGGTAGTACCATACTGCTGGGTGAACTTGGCATCACGCAAAGAGTCAACAGGGAAAGCATAGCTAGCTCCCATATTGTGCATTAGACCCAATGTGTGACCTACCTCATGGGCAGCGGCATAGCGAATGGACTCACACATAACATCATCATCAAATACACTTTTACGCACACGCTTATCAACAGTACCCGTTTGGATAAAGCGCCAATTATGAAGAAGCGAAACGATATTGTGGTACCATATTACATCTGCTGTAAGAATTTCACCTGTACGAGGGTCCACATAGCTTGGTCCCATCGCATTGGCAGTAGGAGTAACAGCATATTTAAAACAGTTGTAGCGCATATCATCAGGATCGAAACTAGGGTCATCTTTAGGATAGTCTTTAGCCACAATAGCATGTTTAAATCCTGCTTGCTCAAAAGCCAGGTTCCAGTCTTCTATACCCAATTTAATCGTATTTCTCCATTTTTCTGGAAATGCAGAATCTACATAAAATACAATAGGCTTCATTGGCTCTACCAGTTCACCAGCAAAGTATCGTTCCTTATCTTCCTCTTTTGGCTGCAAACGCCATCTATGAATAAAGGTTTTACTTTCTATCTTATCTTTGGAGGAGCTATAAATGCTTTTGTCATTATAAAAGTATCCTACTCTATTGTCTTGGTAGCGCATAGGCATAGGATCGGTAGGCAAAACAAATAGTGATCTATGAACTCTTACGGAATAAGGTTTCTTGATAACTCCCGTCGTATTAAAGGATAACGTGCTCTCGATCTCTATGTTGCCAGGAAAAGCCTTCACTGCATCAATGCTTGATGCATCTGCAGCAAAGGTACCCTTAATAGAATTGCTACTTCCAAAGAGCTTTGACAAAGGAGAGTCTTGCTTGAGTGGAGAAATACTAGCTTCATTAGTGCCAAAAAAGGCTGTAACATCAATCACAACATTACTGCCGTTACGAGTTTCTATCTTGAATCCTTTGAGACGTGGATTTACAAAATTCTTGTCGAAGGCGGAAGCTATAGGGTCTTCCTTCGACACAGTACTATTGCTTTGAATAAGATTGATATATACGTTACGCTCATCCTTGGTAAATTCGATGAGCATAGGAGTGGTTATCATCTGACCAGCAACAAAATCTTGCGTATCACTGGTAGATGCCATTCTGTTTGCCAAAATATACTGGCGTGAAAAAGCTGAGTCGGGAAGCTCAAAATACAGTTTCCCATCCTTTGGCTTATAAATTACCTTGAAAAGGCCATCAGCTATTTTTGCCCCC
>ERZ780019.210-NODE-210-length-11956-cov-4.19662_pt1 | contig 11956 bp, 10 predicted proteins | sample MGYA00511928_ERZ780019 | MGnify/ENA primary metagenome ERZ780019 (study PRJEB29588, sample SAMEA2155953) | human gut metagenome | biome: human gut; feature: human-associated habitat; material: faeces | place: Denmark | collected 2008/2010 ...
TTTCCATTCCCTGTCAATAATGGATGAATTTGGAATATCAACTTGTACTCGAATCAGTTTTGACAATTCGGCTTTTCTATTTAGGTAAAACCAAGAGCCTTTAATGACTAATCTCTTGTTTCTGTAGATATAAAATCCTTGATTTTGCTGTAAATCTCCGATCTCCTTTAGTACTTTTTGCGGAATTTTATTAGGAAAAGGCAATACCCAAGGAGTTATTGATATCTCATTTGTATTTGGAAGTTGCTCTGGAGAAAATGCAAGAGAAGATTGTTCTGAAATGAAAGGATCTATACCGGTTAGACGTACTCCGTTACACTCTATGTTTAATGAAAATCTTCTTTTATCAATACAATTATCTTCAATCTTTTCAAAGTAATTTAAATATCTATGAAAAACCAACGAAAGATGGTTTTCAACATCTACAAAATTCTTTTTTAGAACATCAGAATCTACATCGTTTATTCCTTGTAGCATGAGGTCTAGCTTTTCCCACAAAACAAGTGTCCCTGATTCCAATTTTTGAAGATTTTCTATTTCGCAGAACTGACCAATTTCTTCTAAAGAAGGAAGTTGAATAGTCCAATTTTTATTGTATTTAATGAAGTCTAAATCCCATGTTGCACAAGAATAGTTTCCATTTTTTTTACTAATAACAGTCAATGATCTGCATTGTGAAAGAGAGGCCATTTTAAGTCCCAGACCAAATCTTCCTAGATCTGAATCTTCTCTCGCTAGTGATATAGGTTTGCTTCCGTACATCATAGCCACTAAAAGTTCATCAAATGTCATTCCCATACCATCATCAAGAATGCTTAAATATTCGTGATTGCATCTTGGAAATTGGATATAAACATTTTTTGCTTTAGCAGCAATACTGTTATCAACAATATCTGCAATTGCTGATTGCAGAGAGTAGCCAATTGATCTTGTCGATTCCATTAAATTATCTGCTTGAGGTGTTAGTACTTTATATTTCATTTGAATTGGCTCTTCAGAATAAGACTTGTGGTTATTGTGACAAAAGTTCTTGAATTAATTATCCATATCTGTTCATTATAATCAGCGATCAATATTGCAATTTTAAGCGAGAAATCATGAATAACCGGAGCAAGTCCATTAAACTTGCCTGTAAAGACAAACTGCTAGAGTTGTACTATTTATAAAAGCTTACAATGAAGATACCATTATTCAAAAGGTTGCATTTGAAACAGATCATGTATGGCTAATTGGATAAAAAGAGGAAAAAAAGATGTCTTTCAAGATTGTAAAGATAAGGCTTATTAATTTTAAGCGATTCATTGACTATACTGTAATTCCGAATGATCGAGTTAATATTCTTGTAGGTGATAACGAGGTTGGTAAAAGTAGTATTTTAGAAGCTATAGATCTTGTTGCAAATGGAAATGTTCATCGTGTCGAATCCATAGGTTTAGATCGCTTAATTAATATAGATGCTGTAAAAAGCTTTGAAAAAGGAAAAAAATGTTTTGAAAATCTTCCTTCTCTAAAAGTTGAGTTATTTCTTTCTGATGAAAAACATGATTTTACCTTGAATGGAAAAAATAACTCTGATTCTGTCTGTTGCAATGGTATTCGATTGGTATGTGAACCAAACCAAGATTATATAAATGAGATTTCTTCTGTATTATCTGAAGACCCAGGGTACTTTCCTTACGATTATTACTCTATTCGATTCTCTACATTTGCAGATGAGGGGTATACTGGTCTAAAAAAGAAAATTCGAGCTACCTTAATAGATAGTTCTGTTATGAATACGATGTACGCTACGTCAGATTTTGTTCGTAGAATGTATATACAATATACAGAAAATAATATAAGAGAACGCACAAGTCATAAAAGCAAATATCGTCAGATAAGAGACGCTTTCCAAGCTAGTTGTCTCTCAGATCTTAATAAAAGAATACCTGGAGAAAATCACTATTCCTTTGGATTAAGAAAAGGCTCTTCATCTATTTTTGAATCGGACCTTATGATATATAAAGATGATATTGAAATTGACCGCAAAGGAACTGGAGAACAAATTTTTATAAAAACAGATTTTGCACTAGCACGTTCAAAAGAAAATGCCGACGTCATTCTTGTCGAGGAGCCTGAAAATCATCTCAGCCCTGTTAACCTTCGAAAACTGATCCAGCTATTAGCTTTGTCTCAAAATGGGCAACTTTTTATTACAACTCATAATAGTTTAATTAGTACAAGGCTGGAGTTACAAAACCTATTAATAATGCGTAATAAAGGATTACAGTCTCCTGTTACTCTTAACAACCTTGATATGGAAACAGCAAAGTACTTTATGAAGGCTCCTCCTGCCAACATCATAGAGTTTGCCCTTGCTAAAAAGGTTGTTTTAGTTGAGGGACCTTCTGAATATATGTTAATGGAAAAATTTTATTTTAGTTCCTTTGGACAATCTCTTGAAAAAGATGATATTCATATTATTGATATTAGAGGTTTGAGTTTTAAACGTTTTTTAGAAGTTGCCAAGCTGACAGGTAGCAAGGTGGCAGTGTTTACAGATAATGACAATGATTTTCAAAAACACTGTATTGACAAATATAAAGACTATAAAAATGAAAATAATATACAGATTTTTTATGAGAATAATAATGATAAGAGAACTTTTGAGATTGTTCTCTACGAGGATAATAAACAATTATGTGATAATTTGTTTGGCAACCAAGCTATAGAGTATATGTTAAACAACAAGACTGAAGTTGCTTATAAGCTGTTGTCATCAAACGCAAATATTAAAGTACCAGACTACATTTTTAGAGGGCTTGAATGGATAAGAGAGTAATTTTTTCTGTTGCAGGGGCTGGTAAAACTACCTACATTGTCAATTCTCTTACGAAAACTAAAAAAACACTCATAGTTACGTACACAGTCGGAAATTATGACAATCTATGTAAGAAAATTTGCGATAAATTTAACGGCATGTGGCCTGAAAATATTTGTGTAATGAAATATTTTTCTTTTTTATATCACTTCTGTTATAAGCCGTTTTTTTTCGATAAATTAAAATTAAAAGGAATATGCTTCGAAAATAATTCTAGTAACAGTCTTAGTCAAGACAATATAAAATATTACATTACAAAGTCTCGTTATGTTTACAGTAACAGATTATCGTTGTTGATTGAAAAACAAGGTGCAATGAATGAACTTAAGTTACGCCTAGAAAAATACTTTGATGAGTTTATTGTTGACGAAATTCAGGATATTTCAGGACGAGATTTTAATTTTCTTGAACAACTTATGTCAACTAATATAAATATGCTTTTTGTTGGTGATTTTTTTCAACACACTTATGATACAAGCCGAGACGGTAGAACAAATACAAATTTATTTAAAAGTTTTAGAGATTATGAAAAACGCTTTATAAATCATAATTTCATTTCTGATAATAGTACATTAGTTAAAAGTTGGCGTTGTAGCCCTTCTGTTTGTCAATTTATTACAAATAATTTAGGAATAGAAATACATTCAAACAAAGATCTAGAAGGTGATAGTGATGTAGTTTTTATTTCAGACGATTTTCAAAAAGAAAGAATACTATCCGATCCGAATATTGTTAAGTTACATTACCAAAAAGCTCAAATTTATGGTATTGGACATAAAAACTGGGGAGAAACTAAAGGAGAAGACCATTACAAAGATGTGTGCGTGTTGCTTAATAAAAATACAGCAACTAAATATGCCGTTGGAAGGTTAAACGAACTATCTCCGATAACAAGAAATAAATTATACGTAGCTATAACACGAGCTCACGGAAAAGTTTATCTTGTTAACGAGTGATTAAATGATGATAAATTTATTGTAATGTTTAATTTATTTCACTCTCGAGTTCTCTTTAGAAAGTGTCGTTAAAAATGACTTATCAGGAGATTCTCCTTTATCTGATGGTAATCCTTATATTGTCTATAAAAACACAGGCACCGGCATCATTGAAGACATTTCTGTAAGCGGTAAAACTTACACAATGGTAGGTTTAGGTAGCCCTACTGTACCTATCTTAAGACCTGCTATAGTTGATGATCTTTTAGCAAAAGATATTAAGGATATTGAATTCTTTAAGCAAAGAGGAGAACTCTCATACAAGACAGTTAAAAGAAAGTTCAAGCAGTATTCAAAAAACAAAGCTCTAAAACAAGTTATGGACTCTGTTGCCGATCAGAGTGCTACAGCTGAACTTACAAGTAGCGAGTATCGCAAAAAATTAGAATATGGCTGTTTTGGTGGTTTTATCTCTTATGAGTGTTTATGTGATTATGAGAATTACCTAAGATACATTGCAAAAAATTTAGGACCTAAGCAGACAAGACTAATTTGGTATGTAGCCACAATTTTAGTTTCAATATACAGCGCTGTGTATTTTGAGGATAAATGGGAACGCTCATTTGCAGATCATCCATTCTTAGTGCCTTTTGAAACTATCATGTGGTGCATAATTGGCATATTTTTAGTAGGCTTGTGCATTAAGGTAACAAGTGGCATTGTTACCTGGATAAGAAGGCGCTTTATTTCTAAACTGTATCGAAAGAATTCAAAGGTTGATGAACAAACTCCATTAGGCTTTTTTACACTTATTGTGTTCTTCGTAACTGTTCTAGGTAGTTTATACGGTTTTCTTACTAAATATGACTTCTTACCAAAAGGTGATGGCAAAGTCATAGCAAGCTGTAACTATGTAATCGATGAAGGTAAAAGTTACGCAAACAGCGCTGCTGTTTTTGCAACCACAAAAGTCTATGGTTGGTTAGGAAAAGAACTACCAGATTTTGCAAAGCCAAAAGTAGAAACAAAGCAAGCTTCTACGACTGCAACAAAGTCAAACACAACAGCTAAGAAACGACAAAAGCAGTCATCTAAGAGCTCTAAAAATGTAGAGCAACAGAAAAAGTAAAGGTCAGCAAAACAGTCTTTTGTTTTTTTTTAAGTCAAACAGAAAAGCAAAAGTAAATAAAAGATTGAGTATAAGCAGGTATGAAATGAGTCTTTTAGATAGTTACTTGAATATTAAGAATAAGGTGAAGTTAAATGATGCCATTATGGATGGTGTTGCAAAATCTATCAGCCAAAAGGCAGCATCTGATTTTCAAGAGATCATTAACTCTAGCTCTTTAAATTCAGCTACACCAATAGAGCATGAAGAAAAAGACAACATCGATTACGTTCATAATACGAAAGAGGCTCTAAGACTAGGAACTAAAAGAGATTTTGATACCGTCATGAATACTATCAAGTCTCTTAAAAAGTTGGAGAACGATGATAGTTTTATACAGACTAAATCACTTGTAGAATCTTTTTTTACCAAGAACCTTGAGGAAGATTCTGTTAAGGATCTGATGAATAAACTCAAAGTAACATCAGATCAGGAGGCTTTTAAATCAATTTTATTTTGGGGACTGTACTTTACCGTATACAGTGTTTTTGAAGAGTCAGCTTCAAAAGATGATGTAGTGGTATATGGCTCTGAAGCAGTGGATTTGTTATTAAAGGTAAACTATCCATCCTTTGGCGATTGGATACAGCAGGCCAAAGCAAAGTATAGAGATTCGGATATCTTTACTGCCCCATATTCTGAGAATTGGCTAAAGTTTTTCTATAACAATGTAGAATTTGATAGAGAAATTTCTGAAGAAACTATCATTTCCAACTTATTGGAATTACAGCAAAGGTTAGTTAACGAATTTTCAGACAGTGAGCGAAGCAAACTTACAGCTGGATGCTACAAACATCCTAAAGCCATAGCAAAAAATGAAGCTGAGCAGAGAAAAAAAGAAGCTGAGCAAAAAGAAGCTGAGCAAAAAGAAGCTGAGCAAAAAGAAGCAGAAAGATCAAAAAAAGAAGATAAGATCATCCTTATTTGTGTCATATTGTTCTTGTTAGTATGTTTAGTAGGTGTATTCGTTAATTATAGCCAATAAGCTAATTTGATATTGCAAAATTAACTTTATAACACCGTAATATTTAAATTCGTTATTGCTGATTTATAAAGGATGAACTTCAACTATTGCAAGAAATTGAACTGATTAAATCACGTCATTTATACATATATCCGTTATTACCTAGCAAGAAAAGATTTATACTGTTTTTGTTGTTTTTGAGCTTTTATAGGAGTTTATAACAATGATTAAAATTATGTTAGGTATGTTTCTTTCTGTTTTTTTATTCTCAGTAGCAAATGCGACTGTAATTTATAATTCAGACGGAACCTCATCCAATATTGTAGGAAACACAATTTATAATTCAGACGGAACCTCATCTAATATTGTAGGAAACACAATTTATAATTCAGACGGAACCTCATCCAATATTGTAGGAAACTCAATTTATAATTCAGACGGAACTTCATCTAATATTGTAGGGAACACAATTTATAATTCAGACGGAACTTCATCTAATATTGTAGGGAACACAATTTATAATTCAGATGGTACCTCATCCACAATCGTCCCTTAGTTTTGCAGTTAGTTATTCTTTTAATATAAAGTAATATTTAGCAAGATAACTCATTCAAAAGAATCATGCCATTGCTAGTTAAGAGAAGAGTTATCTTGTTTTCCTTCAAATTTCGTAACTAGTTGTTGTTCATTTAGCACACGTTTATCAGTAAAATACCAATGAGCTAGCATCTGTAATTGATGCTCCTTTGCCATATTGGAATTTCATTATGATCTTTAATCCTAATCAGGTAACTTGGACACTACGTAAAGGCGTTAAATTGCCTTTTGCTCCTCAGGAGAATATTGACTCAGTTAATAACAATCCTGTAGAGAGTGTTCCTAATTTTCAATTAACTAAGACTGTAGTCAATTCTGTTGATGCTCCCTTAAATCAAGTTGCAGCAAGCTCAGTTGATACCACTTTAACTCATAATAATGAACCTTCCATTGCTAAAGTAGGTGCTCCCGTATCCATAAATGTTGGTGCTGATAATAATGCTGTATCACCTGTAGCTCCAGTTACAGAAACTGTTGCTCATATTACTGATAGTAGTGCTAATGCTTCACAAGAAGTAGCAAGCTTAGCTACAACTTCAACAGCTACAGCTCAAACAGCAACATCAGCAACAGTTCCATCCTCACTAGCTGCACCAACACCATTACCTTCTCAAGAATCTTCACCAGCAACTGCTGCTCTTCCTGAAAATGACACAGCTCCAGTAGTTGATGGCAGAGTTGTTGATAAGAGTGTTCTTGAGAATGTAAAAGAATCATTCCCTCGTTGGAAGACTTTGCCTTATAAACTAAGAGCAAAGAGAGCTGATCTTTTCATCAATCTAAACTCAGATGTACCATTCTTACAGAGCTTAGTAGATTTTCTAAAGAGTAAAGGTCTAGATATCAAGCCATATGACGATTCAGTAAACTATCTCCCAAGTGACATTCTGTTATTAGATAAAACAGATCTTGTGCGTCAGGGTACTGTCTATGTATTGCAAGCTGGAAAAAGAGCGATATGGAATGAATTGCTCATAGAATTTGGAGATAGACTCAAATGACCTTGCCTCAAAGATATTCGGTTAGAGTCCTTACACGAGATGATCTGTCTTTAGTACCTCAATTAGAACAGATTGAGCTTAGAACTCAAAAAAACGCTTGGAATGCTCAGTCTTTAATTGAGTGTTTTGATGACAGTTACATCATCTTAGGCCTGTTTGATGTAGAAAAGCTCATAGGCTTTTCAGTTATCTATAACACCAAGTTTTCTACCGATCTCTTAACAATAGGTGTTGATCCTGATTATCAGGGTAAAAAGTTAGGCTCTTTACTCTTACATAGAACCTTAGAAAAAGCTCTAGAAATTGAGGCCATGGAATGCTTTTTGGAAGTAAGAGTAAGCAATATCGTGGCTCAAAATTTATACAAAAAGTATGGCTTTGTAGAAGTTGGATTGCGCAAGGAATACTATAATCCAATTGGTGCTGAAAAGGGCGAGGATGCTTATACCATGCATCTATCCGACATCAAAGCTCACCTTGAGAAAATCTCTTTGTAAGGAGACAAAATGCCTGCTAAGTTAGATCAAGACGCAAGACCTGATGAGAAACTTTTAAAGCTTTACTCTTTGTTACTGTTTACAGGAAAAGAATACTCTTTAACTGAGCTTAAAGACAAGCTTATGTGCTCTAAACAGACTATTGGACGCTTAGTTGATAAGTTAGAGAAGAGCTACTATGGAAGCATCGTTGTCAAAAAGAAAGGCAAAGAGAACTTCTACAGCCTAAAAAAGCCATCTACATCTAAAGATATGCACGTAAGTATCAATCCTGATGGTTTGCGCAAGATGATCTTATGCAGTGATCTGATGTGGCATTTACTCTCTTACAAAACACGAGATCAAATTGAAGCTTCAGCTCTGCAAGCTCAGGCAAACCTCCCTTCTGAAGAGCTTCCTTTCTTTAACGATGTTCACTATGGCTATAGCTTTACCAAAGGTAAGATCAATTATGATGTCTGCGACATTGAATTGAATGAACTTGAAAAATGCCTTGCTTTAAGAAAATGCTGTGAAATTCTGTATCAGCAAACGGTCAATGGAGAGCTTAAAAAATACACCATAGCTCCAATGAAACTGATTGCATACAGAGAAACTCTCTACATTGGCGCTTGGTGTGTAACTAGCATTGGTAAAGTAGAGAAAACTATCGACAATCCAATGTTCTTTTTAGTTCATAGAATGCAGAAAGTTGAGGTTTTAAACAACCGTAGCTCTGAAAAGTTACCAGAGATTGATTTTAGTAATGAAACTTTTGGTTTTATAAAATCAGAGCCGGTAAAGGTAAAGATCCTCTTTAACAAAAAGGTTGCTACTTATGTTTATGACAGAAAGTGGAGTGATGATCAAAAGATCACTTTAAATGATGATGGATCTTTACTCCTTGAGTTTACCTCTGGCAATAAATATGAAGTGATCTCCTTTGTCTTAGGCTTCGGTCAGAATGCAGTTTTACTAGAGCCTGCCTCATTAAAAGATGAGATAGCAAAAGAGATTGAGTCTATGCAAAAGGCTTACGCAAAATCTTAAGCAATGGCGTAAGTTAAATTAGCTAAGAGGTTAAAACAAAAGGTGAAGTTACACAGGACACCGTCATAAATTCAGTATGGTTTCTGCTGTTTAGCTTCACCTAAGGGAAAAGCAATTTTGATGCTTATTGTGCTATCAGAAGGTCAGTGCACCTAACCTAGGTCTACTTTAGCGCCATCCTCGGTCTAGTGGCGCGGTTTAATTAGGTACAGGTGTTCTTTAAAATTCCTCTAGAGCCTTATTGTCAAAGATACTATCCTAAAAAGCCTATCTTTTTACCTTGATGTTCTTCAATGTTCTTAAGTTTGGCTTCATTTTCTAATTCAGATAAAAATACTGAATTACAAAGTGAGTCTTCATTTGCAAAAATGCCTGTATGCATTGCCTTTATCACATGAAAGTCGCCTGGAGTTAGGTACTTAATCTTTGACAGACGAAGCTTGTCCTCATCAGTGAATTTATCATGAGCTAAAGGTAAAAGCTCAGTTTCAAATAAAGCAAGCTTTTGCTTCTCATTCGCGTAGGTAAATTCAATCTTAGTTGAAAAGCGTCTTAGGACTGCTCTATCTAATTTGTCGATGTAGTTAGTAGTGCAGATCACAAAGCCTTTACATTCTTCTAAATGAGTCAAAAACTCATTTACCTGACTTATTTGCCATTGAGCTTTGGCATTGCTTCTGTCAAAAATAAGTCCATCAATCTCATCAATTACCAAGATTTCATTTTTGATATCAAGTTCGTAAAAGAGCTCAGCAATATTCTTTTCAGATTGACCTACGTACATATCAAGAATATCACTTGCTCTTACGACCTTAACTCTCATGTTAACTTCATGTCCAATGAATCTTGAAAGTTCAGTTTTACCAGTGCCTGCAGGACCATAAAAGAGCATAGTACCCATGCCTTTTTTAGACTTTCCTTTTTTGATAATAGATGAAAGTTTCTTACAGCCATTCAAGAAAACATCAATATCTTGTTTAAAGCACACAGCTTCTTTGTTGAACTCTGAAAATCTCTTTATGTCAGTCTTTTTCTTTATGTCTTTATTATTGTCAGCATCTTCTCCACCAGATAAGGGACCAAATAAAAATCCGCAACCTCTATTCTGATTGTTCAAGGTAATATTGGCCTGTAACTGACATTCAAGAATGTTTTTGATTTCTTTTGGACTTTCAAATAAGGCACAAGCTGCCTTTAGTGATTGCTCTATCACAGCAGGTGAAGTTACATACTTTTTATTAAACTCAGAAATGACTCTAGAGGTTAGCTTTGCCTTAGGGTATTTTTGAGCAATGCTCTTCCAAATACTGATCCTCTTTTGAACTTCCTTAATTGAGAATTTGATGCTCAAATTGAATCTACGCTTTACAGCAGTGTCAATTTCGCTTACATCATTGGTGATCCAAATTTTTGGAGCTGACTGTTTCTGCTCTAAAAAAGCATTAAGCCACGCCTTATCCTTGCTATTTCTAATCTCATAGCTAGTATTTAAAAGACGTTCTGCTTCATCAATGACAATCAGGCAGTTATCTTTATTTTCAGTGATCTTTTGGCAGGCTAAAAGCTTAGAACGTCTGTCTTGTTCGTTATCATCAACATCACTGTTTACACTGTATACATCGAGTTTTAGCTCTTTTGCTAACGCTCCTACGATACTTGATTTTCCAGTTCCTGGATCACCGTATAAAAGGATATTTACAGGGCTAATCTCTTTAGAAACTAGTAGTTTTCTTAAAAGCGCAAGTTTATTTTTATCTTTTTCAATTTCATCTGACCTCAAGTCTGTATCAGAACCGTTAAATTTGAAAGCTTCATCAATTACGTTTTTGTTATCAGAACTTAAGATTTTATTTGCAAAAGAGCTTAAATGGTAATCTCTGCAAGCGCATACAAGACCATAGTTCTCAAGTTTATCTAAGCTCTCTTTGATATTGGAAATTGAAGTTTCGTAGATTGCAGCTAAAATTTCAGAATCTTTGTTTAAATCTAATTGTTCATCAAACAGCAGTTTGCAACAGCTGTAACTGTCGATAAGATATATGAGCTCAAGAATTTTAGTTTCAATCTCGTTTAAAGAAAACATGCTTTCAATCTTGGCTATTTTCTTTTGGTAATCTCTATCGGTTTTTGACATCTTATAGTTTTTTACATAATTGTCAGCTTCTGTTTTAAACAGTCTGAACATCAGCTCATATCTTAACTTGCATTGATAGCCACGACGTCTGCTACTAAAGGTAGCGTCATCATCTTCAGGTCCAAGATCGTCATTATCTAGCAGATCTTCAAACTCGTTTGCAGAAAACATGTCTTTTTTAGCTGCAGTTACGTACTTTTTGATGAGTTTTATTTGTCCTTGAGAGAAATTTGACTTCTCTAACATGGTTGTAAGATAGTTTTGTGTGAATTTAGAGCAATAATGCTTGTCTGAATATATCCAACCTAAGACATCTAAAAATCCTTTGATGTCTGCAGAGCCAACTCTATAGTCATTACAAGTTGATATGTTGTCTAAAAAAGCTTTGATTAAAAATGCACTTCTAACTTTTAAAGGTTTATCTGAATCGATATTTAGGATTGCTTGCTTAATATAGTATTCCATAGACATCCTCTCTTTTACATAAAAGCTCTTACATCAGTATTTTTCAAATTGTCATCTTTAATGACGTATAGCTTTTGACCGTAATGTCGTACTAAAAAAATGTATCTGTTCTTTTGTATGTCTACAGAATATAAAATCATCGTTCCATAATTTGATGACTGTTTGAAGAATTTAAATATTTTTGTGATGATCTGTTGAAAGAAACTTTGAATACTTAATTTTAAGAATGAAATGTGTGTCCGATTTTTGATACAGCCGATTTAATTAATGGATCTCATCTATTATGAACACACTATCTTATTGTTG
>ERZ780019.214-NODE-214-length-11874-cov-6.22802_pt1 | contig 11874 bp, 10 predicted proteins | sample MGYA00511928_ERZ780019 | MGnify/ENA primary metagenome ERZ780019 (study PRJEB29588, sample SAMEA2155953) | human gut metagenome | biome: human gut; feature: human-associated habitat; material: faeces | place: Denmark | collected 2008/2010 ...
TAACTACTCATGCCATGGGGTGCTGAGTAGTTACCATCAAGGCGATATGTACTGAATATCTATACCTGTAACAATGCTTACTCAGATGTATTCCAGACTGATTTTGGATAACGTCTTCAACTTATGGGTATGATACAGCGTATTGTCTCAAGTCGCATTGTGGGGTAAGGGGAAGAAATGGCTTGTCACGAGAAATACTGCATTCAAATAAAGCCCCAAGACATCATAATAACAATTTTGAGTCCAACAAGCGATTTTTTGAAACAGTTGCGGAATTGAGGAGTATAATCAATTAAATACATTTAGCGTATGAAAAAATCTAGTAATGTAGGTGGTGGTGCCCAGGGTGCTGCTGCCATGAATGGTGCTGCTGCCAAGAATGCAGCAACTGACGACATGAACGTCAAGGAATTCTATAGTCTTGAGTTCGGTCGTATGCGCACGATGACGGATAAGAATGGTGAGCTATTCTTCTGCGGCAAAGACGTGTGTGATGCGTTGGGGTACAAGAGAGCGTATGATGCTATCAGACAACACGTTAACCATGGTGATACGGCGAAACGCAGTATTACCAAAACTGTCAAAAATCAATATGGCGAAAGTTCTAAGACAAAGAAGGTGGAAATGCTCTTCGTCAACGAGAGCGGTGTCTATTCCCTCGTCTTCGGTTCGAAACTCGAAAGCGCGCAGCGATTCAAGCATTGGGTGACATCGGAAGTACTACCTGCCATCAGAAAGAATGGAGGCTACTTCCACATCAACCCCGACGAGACTCCTGAGCAAATCAAGGCTCGCTTCCAAAAGGTCTTGGAGGAGGCAATCGCCGAGAGAGACAAAGTCATTGTTTCCTTGGAGAAGGATGTCGATCGTATGCTGCCGAAGGAACTTTATGTCGATAACGTGCTCGACAGCATCCATTCGGGCAATACCGCCAAGGACACGCAGGGCTGCATCTTGCTCGGCGAAAACCGAAAGGTGGGAATGGTGGTGAACTCCCGCATCTGGATGCATCGCTTCATGCAGAAGTTTGTGGAAGCGAGAGACCGAGGGGAGGCTGTCTTTATTACCATAGAATAAAAAATAAGGCACGGACTACATGATGCTGTAATCCGTGCCTAGTATATTTCTAGATAACTGTGCCTAGATGAAAAACTTTATTTCTTGTCGTAAGCGTGAACAGGATAGTCGATGGTGTAGTGGAGACCACGGCTCTCCTTGCGCTCGATAGCCATGCGAGTGATGAGATAACCTACGTTGATCATGTTGCGAAGCTCGCAAAGCTCCTTGCTCACCTTCACACGCTTGAAGAGGTTCTCGGTCTCCTCATAGAGCAGGTCGAGACGGTCCCAGGCACGCTTCAGTCGGAGGTCGCTACGTACGATGCCCACATAGTTGCTCATACATTCGCCTACCTCCTTCACGCTCTGGGTGATGAGCACCTTCTCCTCGTTGGTCAGCGTACCCTCGTCGTTCCATGCAGGCACTTTGTCGTTGAAGTCGTATTCATCCACGTGCTCGATGCTGTGCTTGGCAGCGGTGTCGGCATATACCACAGCCTCGATGAGCGAGTTACTAGCCAAGCGGTTGCCACCATGCAGACCCGTGCAAGAGCACTCGCCGAGGGCATAGAGGCGGTTGATGCTGGAGCATCCGTTGAGATCGACCTTGATACCACCGCACATGTAGTGGGCAGCTGGGCGAACAGGGATGTATTCCTTGGTGATGTCGATGCCGATGCTGAGGCACTTCGCATAGATGTTAGGGAAGTGGTGCTTGGTCTCCTCAGGGTTCTTGTGGGTGACGTCGAGACAAACATGGTCGAGACCATGAATCTTCATCTCCTTATCGATGGCACGAGCCACGATGTCGCGAGGGGCAAGGCTCAGGCGCTCGTCATACTTCTCCATGAAGCTCTCGCCGTTAGGCAAGCGGAGGATACCGCCGTAGCCACGCATCGCCTCGGTGATGAGGAACGCTGGGTGGGTCTCTCCTGGATGGAAGAGGGCGGTAGGGTGGAACTGCACAAACTCCATGTCGGCTACGGTTCCCTTGGCACGATATACCATCGCCTCGCCATCGCCAGTGGCAATCACTGGGTTGGTAGTGGTCTGATAGACGGCACCGCATCCACCGGTACACATCACGGTGACCTTGCTCAGATAGGTATCCACCTTCTGGGTGTCGGGGTTGAGGACGTAAGCGCCATAGCAGTTGATGTAAGGAGTGCGGCGAGTAACACGTGCGCCCAAGTGGTGCTGCGTGATAATCTCCACGGCGAAATGATTTTCCTTGATGTCGATGTCAGGGTTGTTGCGCACAGCCTCCATCAGTCCACGCTGAATCTCGGCACCCGTGTCGTCGGCGTGGTGAAGGATGCGGAACTCGCTGTGACCGCCCTCACGATGGAGGTCGAACTTGCCATCCTGCTGCTTGTCGAAGTTGACACCCCATTCTACCAGCTCCTTGATTTGCTCAGGTGCCTTGGTGACCACCTGCTTCACTGCCTTGTAGTCGCTGATATAATCACCGGCAATCATTGTATCCTGTATGTGCTTGTCGAAGTTATCCACCTCCAGGTTGGTAACTGATGCCACACCACCTTGTGCAAACGATGTGTTGGCCTCGTCGAGCGAAGTCTTGCAGATCATGCACACTTTACCTTTATGCGCTCTGGCTACTTTCAGGGCGTAACTCATACCGGCAACTCCTGCACCGATAATCAGAAAATCATACTTATAAACCATGAGTTTATCTATTTCTCAATTCTTAATTCGTTGCAAAATTACTAATTTCTCTTTAAAATGCGCAATATGCGGTGGTTTTTTTGTAATTTTGCAGTGTTTTTTAATAAAAAGGTATGACAGACAGAACTTTTCATAAGCGTTTTACGGTGCCAGCGAAGTGTGGAGTGGGTGTTTTTGCACTCTTGGTGGGTTACTTCTTTTGGATGAAGGTGGCTATCATCGGCATCCTCCTCGCCATCGTCATCGTGGGCATGATAGAGCGCATCCTCCATACCACCTATACCTTTCGCCGTGTGAAGCCCATCGACCGTGACGAGGAGATGGATTTCATCGTCATCGACGAGGGACGCTTCTCCAGCAAGAAGACCATCCCGGTATGTGACATCATCAGCGTGACTCCGATGAAGGCGTGCTTCGGCTTGGACCATGCGCTTGTCATCGAGTTTGGACACAAGCGAATGGTGAGCCTGCAACCCGACAATGAGGAGGGATTCGTCAAGGAAGTGGAGAAGAGAATGGGGAAGTGAAGAGTGAAGAACGAAGAGTGAAGAATTCTATTGCTGTCTTTTTGAATAAAATTAGGTAATGAATAAGATATTAAGATATGTGATGAGCTTGCTGTCTGTGATGGTGATGAGCCTGCCGCTGCAAGCCCAAGTGGTGATAGACAATACGGAACAGGAGACGAAGGAAGAAGAGCCTGCCGACGACAAGGACGAACTGGCTGTCTCCGACTCCCTCATGGTGGATAGCTTGGCTTCCGACTCCCGGCCTTGGCCTCACGCTGTGCAGGTGGGCTTGGACAATCTGCTGAAAAGCAAGATGTTTGAGACCTCGCAGGTGGGCATCATGGTGTGGGACCTGGAGGCGGATTCTTGCATCTATCGCTTCCGTGAACGCCAGTTGATGCGACCTGCCAGCACCATGAAACTCGTGACGGCGATTACCGCACTGGATAAGTTGGGCGGCTCTTATCAGTTTAAGACCACCCTCAAATATACGGGCACGGTGGAGAACGGCGTGCTCAAGGGCGACATCTACTGCGTGGGCGGCATGGACCCTCGATTCAACACCGACGACATGACGGCGTTCGTCACCAGCCTGAAGGAACTGGGCGTGGATAGCATCCAGGGCAGCATCTATGCCGACCGCTCGATGAAGGACGAAGACCTCTTGGGCGAGGGATGGTGCTGGGATGATGACAACCCGGTGCTCTCGCCATTGGTGTTCGGAAGGAAAGACCTGTTTATGGATAGATTCCTTAGCAAGTTGAAGGATGCGGGCATCTTCTATGCTGGTTTCGGGGCATCCGTGAAACGCTGTCCGCAGGGAGCGTTCACCATTTGTACCCGTTTCCATACGATGGACCAGATATTGCACAAGATGATGAAGGAGAGCGACAATCTCTATGCCGAGAGCATGTACTACCAGATAGCGGCTTCGACAGGCAACCGACCTGCCAGTGCCAAGAGTGCGAGAAACGTGGAGCGGCGGTTGATACGCAAGATAGGACTCGATCCTGCTCGCTACAAACTCGCCGATGGTTCCGGTCTCTCGCTCTACAACTATCTGAGTGCCGAACTGGAGGTGAAGCTCCTTCGCTATGCCTATCGTGACGAGAATATGTATCAGCAGTTGAAGCAATCCCTGCCTATCGCTGGTGTCGATGGCACGCTGAAGAAGCGCATGAAAACGGGTTATGCCCATGGCAACGTGAAGGCGAAGACCGGCACGCTGACGGGCATCATCTCGCTCGCTGGCTATTGCAAGGCGGCGAATGGGCATGAGCTTTGCTTCTCTATCATCAATAATGGTATCATGCACGGCAATAATGCCAGAAACTTCGCCGACAAGGTGTGTGAGTTGCTGTGCAAGCCGTGAATGAAGTGAAGTGTGAAGAATGCTATAGTTTTTTAGAGTATGGAGGAGATTCGTAAGTTTGTAGAGGATTTGATTCAGATGGCTGGAGTCACGGGCGGTGCAGTGCCAGTGGTTCGCCATATCTTGCTCACCATCACCGCCATCTTGCTGGCGATGTTGAGCGACTTGTTGTGTCGCCGTCTCTTGGTGCCGATTATCATGAGGGTGACGGATAAGACGGAGGTGACATGGGATGATGTGCTCTTCAATAAGAAGGTGCTCACCTCGGCTTGCCATATCGTGCCAGCGGTGGTGATATGGTCGCTCATGCCATTGGTGTATCTCGAATATCCTATCTTCAAGGAGATACTGGAGCGTGCCACGGGCATCTACATCGTGGTGATGTCGGTGAGGACGGCTTTGGTGTTCATCGGTTCGTTCAAGGGCTTGGAGAGTTCCGAGGAGCGTCGTTCCTCAGCCCAACAGTATTTCCATACCTTCTGTGGCGTGCTTCGCATCCTGATGCTCTTTGTGGCTGGTGTGGTCGTGGTCGCCATCTTGTTGGGCAAGAACCCGTTGACGCTCTTTGCTGGCTTGGGTGCTACCTCGGCAGTGCTGATGCTGGTGTTCAAGGACACCATCCTCGGCTTGGCAGCCGGTGTCAGACTGACGAGCAATGATATGCTCCACAAGGGCGACTGGATTACGGTGAAGTCGGTGGATGCCAATGGTATCGTGGAGGAGATGTCGCTCACCACGGTGAAGGTGCGCAATTTCGACAACACCATCGTCACCATCTCGCCAGCCACGCTTGTCAACGGCAGTTTCCAGAATTGGATTGGTATGCAGAAGAGTGGGGGACGAAGGGTACAGCGCAAGGTGTATTTCGACTTCCGCAGCATCCGCTTGGTGGATGAGGAATTGAAGGCTCGCCTATTGGAGAAGCACTTCGCCACAGAGGATTCGTTCAAGCCGAAGGAGAGTTTGCAGAAAATGCTGGCAAAGGCTGAGGTGGGAAATGAGCATCAGACAGAAATGGAGAAAGATCAGAATGCTGGGCTAGGAAATGCTAGGCAGCATGAACATCAGGTTTTGGCTGATTTGAGAAATCCTGCTGCCTTGGCTCCAACCAATCTCCAGCTCTATCGCAAATACATGGAGAAGTATCTGCGTGAGCGCCCAGAGGTGAATACAGAAATGACCTTGATGGTGCGCCAGTTGGAGGCAACGCAGTGCGGACTTCCGATGGAGTTCTATTTCTTCGTGAAGGATAAGGTTTGGGTGAATTACGAGCATATCCTGGCAGAGATTATGGAACATGCTTATGCGCTGAGTGCTGAGTTCGGCTTGAAGATTTATCAGCAGTACCCGGAACAATAAAAACTTCCCTTCAATAACTTCCTCAAAGTATAAAGCTTGAATAAAAGATGTCTTTTTCCAATCAAATCATTTCTTGGTTTCGTGAGAATGGCAGGGCATTGCCTTGGCGTGAGACTCGTGATCCTTATGCCATCTGGCTCAGTGAGATTATCTTGCAGCAGACGCGTATTGTTCAGGGCTTGGAATATTGGGAGCGATTCATGGCTCAATATCCTACGGTCGAGGCGTTGGCGGCGGCAAGTGAGGATGACGTGCTAAAGCTTTGGCAGGGCTTGGGCTACTACTCTCGTGCTCGCAATCTTCATGCGGCAGCCAAGCAAATCGTGGAGATGGGCAAGTTCCCTGATACGTTGGAGGGCATCAAGTCGCTGAAGGGAGTGGGCGATTACACGGCGGCAGCCATCGGCTCCTTCGCCTTCGACATTCCAGCGGCGGTCGTGGATGGAAACGTATATCGTGTGCTTTCGAGATATTTCGGCATAGATACGCCCATCAACTCGACCCAAGGGAAAAAGGAATTCGCTGCTTTGGCGCAATCATTGATTCCTGGAGGAAACGGGAAGATTAAGCCTGAGGCTTTTGAAATGGAGCTGTCTCCCATTTCAGCCTATAATCAAGGAATGATGGATTTCGGTGCCATTCAATGCACACCGCAATCGCCCAAGTGCTTGCTCTGTCCGCTAGCCGAGACTTGCGAGGCATTGCGAAATGACCGAGTATCTGAGTTGCCCGTAAAGGAGAAAAAACTGAAGGTGCAAACTCGCCGCCTCACCTATATATATATAAGGTGTCAAGAAGAGACATCGGCGAATGGCGAACAAGCGGAACCTATGATCGCCATCCATCGCCGTGGCAAGGGAGATATTTGGCAGGGACTGTGGGAGCCATACAATGCTTCCGACTTCAAGAAAACTCCTATTGAGTATCACGAAGATATCGAAAAGATGTTTCATCTCCCAACCGCCTCATTGAATTATGGCATCACCCGAATAGCAAAAGATGTGAAGCATGTCTTGACACATCGCATCCTTCTCGCCGATTTCTATCTCTTGGAAACGGATGGACGATTTCCTTTGCCTGCTGATTATATCTGGATCAAGGAATCGGAGTTCGACCAATATGGCATTCCGAGACTCATAGAGATTCTCTTGGAGAAACTCCGTAAGTGGGAAAGTGAATAATAAAAAAATAAGCAAAATAAGAAACTCGAAGATGGCGTTCCTTATTTTGCTTATTCCTTTAACTTATCTAACTTTTCGAAGTTCTGACATTTAGTAGTTCTGAGCCTCAATCTGGAAGTAGCTCTGTGGGTGGTTGCAAACAGGGCAAACCTCAGGAGCCTGCTTTCCTACGCAGATGTGACCACAGTTGGCGCACTGCCAGATGCAATCGCCGTCACGAGAGAAGACGAGCTTGTCCTGTACGTTCTTCAAGAGCTTGCGATAACGCTCCTCGTGGTGCTTCTCGATCTCGGCTACCATCTCAAACTTGATGGCAATCTCCTCGAAACCTTCCTCACGAGCCTCCTTCGCCATGCGAGGGTACATCTCTGTCCACTCATCGTGCTCGCCCTCGGCAGCAGCCTGCAAGTTCTTCTCTGTGTCCTGGATGGCACCGCCCTCCAAGTACTTGAACCACATCTTGGCGTGCTCCTTCTCGTTGGCAGCAGTCTCCTCGAAGATGTTGGCTATCTGAACATAACCATCCTTCTTGGCCTTGGATGCGAAGTATGTATATTTATTACGAGCTTGAGACTCACCTGCGAAAGCCTCTTGCAAATTCTTCTCTGTTTTTGTACCTTTCAATTCTTTCATAATGTATCTGTATTAAAATTAATAATTACTTGGTTTTAAATCACATTGCAAAGATATTGTAATTTTTCCAAACTTACAAGCCTTTTCCTATAAATCTTTCTTCCTTTATAGGTTTTTAACAAAAAACGTCGTCTTTCGAGAGATTTGCCAAGGGATGATGCGCCTATTTGACAAGGCACCGATTCACCGGGATGCAGTGGGAATCCTTGATTTCTCCTATCACGATGATGCTGTGAAGGCTACCGATGCAGTCGATGTTGCCCAGGGTGTTGAGCATGAAGTCTTGGTAGTCCTTCATGTCGTGGGCATACACCTTGATTTGGAAATCGTAATCGCCAGTGGTGTTGTAGCATTCCGTAATCTGGTCTATCTTTTGCACGGTGTCCATAAACTGCTGTATCAGGTCGTGGGTGTGCTGCTTCAGTCGGATGTTGCAGAGCACAATGACGTTGTGACCCAACTTGTGATGATCTACCACGGCTGAATATCTAGTAATGAATCCCTCTCGCTCCAATCGTTTCTGTCGTTCGAAGGTGGGTGAGGGGGATAAGTGTACTCTGGCGGCTAGTTCCTTCACCGTCATATTGGAATTTTGCTGCAAAAGTCGCAGTATCTTGATGTCGATTTCATCGAGTGTCTCTTGTGTTGCCATTGTTATGAGGAGTTAAGGAGTCAAAGGAAGTTAAGACGTATGCTTCTTTCCTTATGCTCTTCTAAATGTTTTATGAAAGCGAAATTTTACAGAATATTATTCTGTGAAATTCGCGATTTCGCTGCAAAGTTAGCATATTTTTCTGAATTACGAAGAATATTTGGCGGATAAAATTCTTCTTCTTACCTTTGCACTCGCAAATCCGGATGCCGCAAGTCCTTGGTTTCTGATGACAAGGCTTGCAATGTTGAATATAATAACATTTTTAAAAGAAGAAGATTATGAGTAACATATCAAACAAGCATTTTGAGGCTGTGGGCAGCTACTTGCGCCCTGCCGAGTTGAAGGAAGCAAGAGTGAAGTTTGCTGAGGGACAGATTTCTGCCACCGACTTGCGTCGCATCGAGGATAGACTGATTGCCGATGTCATCAAGCAGCAGAAGGAGCACGGTTTGCCTTACATCACGGATGGTGAGTTCCGTCGCAGTTATTGGCACCTTGACTTCATGTGGGGATTCGGTGGCGTGGAGCACATCGAGTTGGAACATGGTTATCAGTTCCATGGCGTGGAGACCACCAAGGGCTCTTTGAAGTTGACAGGCAAGATTACGGGCGATAACCATCCTTTCATCAAGGACTTCCTCTTCGTCAAGCAGTTTGAGGAGGAGGGCGTTGAGGCGAAGCAGACCATTCCGGCTCCAGCCCAGTTCCTCTCAGAGTTGTTCCGTGGCAACAATTCGAAGAATACCCGTGAGTTCTATCCTAACACCGAGGAGTTGATCAAGGACATCGCCCAGGCTTATCGCACCTTCTTCCAGGAGATTTATGCAGCAGGTTGTCGCACCGTGCAACTCGACGACTGTACTTGGGGCATGATCGTGGATGATGACTATTGGAAGTCGATGTTGGGCAATGGCTTCACATTGGAGCATGAGGCGTTGCAATATCTCAAGGTGAACAACCTCGCCATCGAGGGCAAGCCTGAGGGATTGACCATCAACACCCATGTATGTCGTGGCAACTATCATTCTTGCTATGCCGCCAAGGGTGCTTACGACCCAGTGGCTCCTTATCTCTTTGCCCATGAGAACGTGGATACCTTCTATCTGGAGTTTGACGATGAGCGTTCGGGCAGTTTCGAGCCTTTGAAGTATGTGTCTGATAACAAGAAGGTGGTGCTCGGTTTGGTTACCAGCAAGTCGCCAGTCTTGGAGGACAAGGCTACGGTCATCGCTCGCATCCACGAGGCTGCCCAGTATGTGCCTTTGGAGCGTCTGAGTCTCAGTCCTCAGTGTGGCTTCGCCTCTTGCGAGATTGGCAACAAGTTGACGGAGGCAGAGCAATGGGCTAAGCTCGACTTGATCAGAGAGATAGCCGAGGAGGTTTGGGGATAAGCGAAGGCTTATCTCCTTTATCCGTAAAATAGTTACGTTTTCCCCTTTTATAGTTAAGTGCCATTTAATATATTTGTTGTATTTTTGCGCCAACTGTTAATACACAATATTATTATATGAACAGAAAAATCATGCATAAAATCGTAATGATGGCAGTTGGTGAAGTCGTTGCAGCTCTGCGACCAGAAGCCTTTGAATCCAGCCAACAAGTTGAATAATTATATAGAGTAGCACTGGTGAGAAGACATAAAATCACATATTTCTCCATTTTAAACAACTTTGTTTTAAACAACCTTGTTTAAAACGGATTTTTTTATTAACTTTGCAGTCGTTAAGCATATTGAGAACATATAAGCAAAGTAAGAATATGGCAAAGAATATGGAAGCTCCTTTTGTTTTTGGTGTTCGAGTGGAAGGTGATGCTTTCACCGACCGAAGAGAAGAAACCGAACGATTGAAGGCTAACTTTACCTATGGGGTGAATACTATCTTGATTTCACCTCGTCGTATGGGGAAGACTTCATTGGTGGATAAGGTATGCTCATTAGTGGAGGGCGATGACATAAAAATAGCGCGTATAGATGCTTTTGGTTGTCGCTCGGAGAATGATTTCATCAATGCTTTTGCCACGGCTGTCGTTAGGGCGACTTCCAACGATTTTTCTTTGTCTTTGGAATATAATGCGAGTAATCAGACCACTGAGGAGGTGTTGAAACTTCCAGAAGTCATAGCCCAATCCAAAGGCTATCGTATTGTGGTGTGTATAGATGAGTTTCAGCAGATAGGTGATTTTCCCGATTCCTTGACTTTCCAAAAGAAGCTTCGTGGCATTTGGCAGTTGCAGAGCCATGTGTCTTATTGCTTGTATGGTAGCAAGAAGCACATGATGGAGCAGATGTTTCAAAACCAAAGCTATCCATTCTATCGCTTTGGTGATTTCTTCTATCTCAACAAGATTGGCGAAGAGGACTGGGTGGAGTATATCTGCCAAAGATTTGAGGCGACAGGAAAGCATATTTCTGAGAACCTGGCACGTGAGATATGCTTGGTTACTGATAGATATTCCTCTTATGTTCAACAGCTGGCATGGTTCGTTTGGTTGCGTACGGCAGATGCTACTCCGGCTACATCCAAAGATGTGCAGTATGGCATCGACCGATTATTGGATGCTTGCGAGCCTTTGTTTATCCAACAGACGGAAGACCTTTCTGCCTATCAGATGAATTTCCTCCATGCCTTGGTGAATGGAGTACACACTGGTTTTACGCAGAGTGCGATATTGGCTAATTATCGCCTTGGTACCGCTGCCAATATCACCAGATTGAAAAAAGCATTGATAGAGAAGGACTTGGTGATGATCACAGCCCCCAAGTATCTGGAGATGAGCGACCCAATATTGGCATTGTGGCTCAAAAAGAGAGTGTGGAAAGAGTAAACCCTCTTCTAGGCACTCTTCTGCATGTCCTTATCCACCATGGCACATACACAACTGTCTGACCATACGTTCTCAGCCGTCTCTATCATATCGATGATGGTATAGATAGGCAGGATGATGCCCATGATGCCGATAGGAGCGTTCATGCCCGACATCAGGGAGAGGGTCAGAAAATAGCAACCCATTGGGACACCAGCATTGCCCACTGCTGACAGGACGGAGATGAAAAGCCAAAGTATCATGGTAGATAATGACAGCTGAATGCCTCCGTTTTGCATCAAGAATAGGGAGGTGACGAGGATGAATGCTGCACATCCATTCATGTTGATGGTGGTGCAGATAGGCAATACGAATCGAGATACCTTGTTGGATACGCCCATCCTCGTTTCCGCTGTGTTCATGGTGACTGGCAGGGTGGCTGCGGAACTCTTCGTGAAGAGTGCCATCAATACCGCTGGCATCATCTTGCTCAGTGTACGCACAGGATTGATGCCCCTTGCCAATAGGAACAGAGGCAAGACGATGAAGAACTGGATGACATTGCCACCCAAGATGATGGCAACATACTTGCCCAATGAATCCATCACGATTCCTG
>ERZ780019.221-NODE-221-length-11625-cov-5.35013_pt1 | contig 11625 bp, 9 predicted proteins | sample MGYA00511928_ERZ780019 | MGnify/ENA primary metagenome ERZ780019 (study PRJEB29588, sample SAMEA2155953) | human gut metagenome | biome: human gut; feature: human-associated habitat; material: faeces | place: Denmark | collected 2008/2010 ...
GGTGTGTTTATTTTCTGGGACGACCACGTCGTTTCGGAAAGAGCCTTCTTATCTCTACCTTGAAGAGCTATTACTTGGGCAAGAAAGAACTTTTCAAGGGACTTGCCATTGAGGAACTGGAAAAAGATTGGAAAACATACCCTGTGTTCCATCTCGATTTTGGCATTGGTACATACGCCAATGCCAATGCTCTTGACCAGGTATTGGATACTTATCTCTCTGAATGGGAAGAAGAATATAAGGTTGTGCGAAAGCCTAATATCACAGACTTCAGGACTTGAAGAATACCATCAATCATGAGGAATGCGAAATCACTTATGAGGAATACAATCGCAATCTGCTTCGTGCTTTCTTCTCTACCTTCAAGGTAGCGGACGAGCATTTGCAGTTTGTATTGCTCACAGGTGTCACCAAGTTCTCCCAAGTCAGTGTGTTCAGTGACTTTAATCAACCAAGCGACATCAGTATGGCTCCCAAATATGAGGCTCTGTGTGGTATTACGGTAGATGAGATGCTGAAGTATTTTGCAGAACCGATAGATGAGATGGCGAAACATTATCGCTGTTCCAAAGATGGGATGATAGCTATGCTCAAGAAGCAATATGATGGTTATCTTTTTTCTGATTTGATGCAAGGAGTGTTCAATCCATATAGCTTGCTAAATACATTCCAAAAGTTGGATATTCGAGATTATTGCTTCTGAATATTTAATATCATACTTATTAGATTTATATGGAGAAAAGCTGGAAATATATCTAAAGATTACATATAAGGTAGGTTTCTCATTTGAAACCTACCCTATATTGTAATCCCACTCCTCAACCGTCCTGGTCTTTGTATTAAAGCTTACACCTATTTTATATAGCTTTCTGCCGTCAGCCGAATATGGAATCATATAGCCTTGGTCATCAATCTGTTTGAGAGCAGCGCTTGCGGGCTTATTGATTTTTGTATTTCTTGACCATACGATATACAAGGTCGGTTTTATCCACATAAACCATTCCTTGCTCTATGATGTCGCTGAAGGTCTGTATTCCAGCAGGATAGATTCTGTCTCGTGCCATTTATAATGTCTTTTTATTTAATTAAATACATGGCAAAGGTAATATAATTTATCCAATAACCCAAATTATTTATATAAAAATAATGGCAATGACAGAATCAATGTCGGTTTTTACAACAGATTCTGCCCCCATGAGTCATTGCTTTGAGGTGTCTTTCCTTCTGAAAAGGAAACGTTTTAGTATATCTTTCCTTTTTGGAAGGAAATAATTGGAGATTTCTTTCCTTTTTAGAAGGAAAGTTTGTAACTTTGCTGTCAAAATCGCATATTCATGCTACATTATTAAACTATACATAAAAAAAAGACGATATGGAACTACGCAGTACATTTCAATCCATCTTCTCTCCATGACTCCAGATAACTTCGATGAACTCCTTCAAGCTTATCGAGAGATGTATCCTACTACTTCCCTCCAAGATGTGTATATGTTTTTTGACGAGATACAGTTGGTATCTGGTTGGGAACTCTTTGTGCTGAGGGTGTATAAGAATTATTGTAAGCATATCTTTATTACAGGTAGCACAGCCAAGATGCTTTCTGAGGAAATAGCTTCAGCTTTGCGTGGATGGCCAGATGAATATCGAGAGTATCCTTTGAGTTTTGAGGAGTATCTTAGTTTCAAGGGAATCGAGGCTGATAAGTATAGTGAGGAAGGTAAGGCGATGATGACCTTTGCCTTTCGTGATTATTGCGATGAAGGAGGGTTCCCAGAGGTGGTTCGTGCCCAAACGAAATCGGAAAAGGTGAAGATTCTCCAGTCTTATTTCAGCACGATGCTTTTCCGTGATATGATAGAGCATTATCATATTGGGGCTTCCGTCTCCGTAGTGAGGTACTTCTTGAAGCGAATGATGAATAACCTCACGAAACCTACGAGTGTCAACAATATCTATAATGACTTGAAGTCGCAAGGGTTGAAGGTGGCCAAGGATTCTCTTTATCTTTGGCTCGACTATGCTTGCAACATCTTCTTGTTTCGCAAGGTGCAGCGATATACCAAGTCGATGGTGAAGCAAAGCAGTTCGCCAGCCAAGTATTATATGGCTGACATCGCCTTGCGCAATGCCGTGCTTCTGCCTGAGAGTGAGGATGCAGGCAAGGCTCTCGAAAACATCGTATATCTCAATTTGGAGCGGAGTTGGGGTGAGGAAGACCAAATTTCTTATTTCTATGAGCAGAAAGAATGTGACTTCGTGGTACAGCGAGGTGAACGAGTATCGGAATTGGTGCAAGTTTGCTGGACTTTGAATGAGGAGAATATGGAACGAGAGGTTGGAGGACTTTTGGCTGCATCTACCATAACAAATTGTAAGCAATGCAAAATCATCACATTCTGTCAGCAACAAACGATAGAACGAGAGGGAATCAGAATAGAGGTGTTGCCAATATGGGCGCAATGACCCCATGAAAAGGAAACTTTATCCACTGCGAAATCTTTCAAATGGTAATATGAAAACGATTGCATTGAAATATCATGGACGAAAAGGATGGATATTGATTTTCTTTTTGTACCTTTGCCCCCAAATTCTAATAATAAAAAAAAGTAATGGCTACACTAACAATTTCGATTATCGTCGTTTTCGTGCTCGGCTATGCATTCATAGCTACCGAAAGCTTGACCAAGGTAAACAAGGCAGCTATCGCCTTGTTGATGCTCGTGGGCTGTTGGACCCTCTACATGGTGGATCCAATGCAGTATCTCCAACTCATGCACCCTGATTATACCGGTGGTGCGGAAGGTATGATAGAGAAGGTGACTTCCATCATCCAGGAACATCTCGGTGATACCGCCACCACGCTCTTCTTCTTGATGGGAGCAATGACCATCGTGGAAATCGTGGATCAGAATGGTGGTTTCAACTGGGTTCGCAAGGTGATGAAGACCAAGTCGAAGAAGGCGCTCCTTTGGCGTATTGCCTTCCTGACGTTCATTCTCTCAGCCATCCTCGACAACTTGACCACGAGTATCGTGATGATTATGATTTTGCGCAAACTCGTCACCGATCACAAGGATCGCATGGTCTATGCCTCGCTCGTCATCATCGCTGCCAACTCTGGTGGTGCCTTCTCGCCAATTGGTGACGTAACCACCATCATGCTTTGGAACAAGGGATTGATTACTGCTGCTGGCGTTATCGCCGAAATCCTCATCCCATCTATCGTCTCCATGGTGATTCCTGCGCTCATTCTTCAGACCATGCTCAAGGGAGAGCTGGTGATGCCTGAGGTTTCAGCATCCAAGGAGGCAGCAGTGAGCGACTTCACCGAAGGTCAGCGCAAGGCTGTGTTCTGGCTGGGTGTGGGCGGTTTGATTTTCGTTCCTATCTTCAAGAGCATCACCCACTTGCCTCCATTTGTTGGCATCCTCTTGGTACTCGGCGTGTTGTGGACTGCCACTGAGGTGTTCTATCGTGGCTTGCATCGTGGACAGGATATGGAGGGCACTCAGAAGCGAGTAACCAAGTTGCTCTCTCGTGTGGATATGAGTACCATCCTCTTCTTCCTCGGTATCTTGATGGCAGTATCTTGCTTGGCTGAGGTAGGCGTGTTGACCGCTCTCGGACAGGGCTTGAACGAGGTCTTCAATGGCAACCATTATCTCGTGACGGGTATCATCGGTGTGCTTTCAAGTATCGTTGACAACGTGCCTCTGGTAGCCGGATGTATGGGAATGTATCCTGTGGCTCCTACGGGCGACATGGCTGTGGATGGTATTTTCTGGCAGTTGCTGGCTTATTGTGCCGGTGTCGGTGGTTCAATGCTCATCATCGGTAGTGCCGCAGGTGTCGTTGTAATGGGCTTGGAGAAGATTACCTTCGGTTGGTATATGAAGCACATCTCCTGGATTGCTTTCGTAGGTTATCTGGCAGGTATCGTTTGCTATTGGTTCATCCGCACCTTCTTGTATGCGGTGTAAGTGAAGAGTGAAGAACGAAGAGTGAAGAATTCAATTGTCTTTTGGGGAAAATATTTGATATAATTATAGTAAGAGGTTGCCAAGGTATATTTGGCAACCTCTTTTTGCATTTGAATTCTTCGTTCTTCACTCTTCGTTCTTCACTCATCACTTTTTCCTCCTCCCCATATCTAGGTATTTTGCCGAAACCCCCATTTTTAGGTATTGCAAAATTCCGAGAAAGTCTATATCTTTGCACCCGAAATAGAAAGCAATGTAAGCTTTGAATACTGTAACTGCCCCTATTGTGACAGATGGGGAACGTGCAGAAGAATAAGAATAAATGTAACTAAAAGATATCGAAAAAATGAAATCAACAATCGTAATTTATGGCTCTTCTACTGGCTCTTGCCAGAGTATTGCCGAAACCATCGCCTCTAAGTTGGGCGTGGAAACTGTAGATGTGGCTAACATCGATGAGGCTACTATCGCAAGTCACGAGAATCTCCTTCTCGGTACTTCTACATGGGGTGCAGGCGAGATGCAGGATGACTGGTATGACGGCGTGAAGACGCTCAAGAGTGCTGGATTGGCTGGCAAGACTGTGGCTCTCTTCGGTTGTGGCGACAGCGAGTCATATTCTGACACTTTCTGCGGCGGTATGAAGGAACTCTATGATGCTGCTGTGGAGGCTGGCGCTACTGTGCTGCCTGGTGTTTCTACAGACGGATATACCTTTGATGATAGTGAGGCTGTGGAGGGAGACAAGTTCCTGGGACTCGCTCTCGATGATGTGAACGAGGATGATAAGACCGAGGAGCGCATCGATGCCTGGATTGAGGCTATCAAACCAGCGCTTTAGTATTTAAAAATAATAATTTTTCAGGAATCATTAAAATCTCTGACTATAGAATCTTGAGTCATTTTGGTTCGTGGATTTTTAAATCATAGAAATCTCTGATTCCTGATAAAAACTTGATAAATTCGGATAGTATGCAGCAGGAAGTAGCAATGCCAATAGATTTGAAAGTTCTGATGAACCACATATATGAATATAAGAAAGGTGTGCGCCGCATGGTGCTCTTCACCTTCAACAAGAAATATGAGTCTTTTGCCATAACAAGATTGGAGCGTCAGAACATCGATTATATCATTCAGCCGGTTGGTAACGACCGTCTGAATCTCTTCTTTGGTAAGAAGGAATGTCTGGATGCTATCCGTATGATTGTCACCAAACCATTGTGCCAGCTTTCGCCTGAGGAGGATTTCATCCTTGGTGCCATGCTAGGCTATGACATCTGCGCCCAATGTGAAAGATATTGCGAGCGCAAGAAGAAGGCTTGCTGATTATTTAGACCCATATGCCTTGTTTTAGGGCATATGGTTATCTGCTGGTGAAAAACTCCTTCTACAGGGAAAAAGTGGCAATATTGCCAAAAAATCTTCGTAAAGCGAGAATTTAAAGAACCCTTTAGTTTCCTAGTTTTTTATCAGATTCAAGGACCTTGCTACCGCATTTCATGGTAACTAGGTTCGTCAGTTTTTTATTTTCTTTTGAAAATTCTCTCCTCAAAATTTGCTTATCGTCTAAAGAATGTCTATTTTTGCATATGAAATAGCTAAAATTTGGATTGATATGGAATTATACAATGTACAACTAAGGACCGACTTAGACGAGGTCGTAGTCTTGCAGGTCTATGCTAATGACCCATTGGAAGCAGAGTTCACCGCCAAGTCGATGGTAGAATGTGGGCAGGCTGGAACTATTAGCAATGTAGTGGTGGATTACTATGTCACGTTGTAAAAAAAACTGATGGAGTATTTTGCTCCATCAGTTGTGCTAATATCTTGAAAATAAATGAGTTAACTTTAGCCCTACTGCAAAATGCAGTAGGGCTAAAATCCTTAATTACTTCTTCGTTTCTTTCATCATTTCCTCCACGGCTCTGATGAGCTGGGTATCATGACCGGTGATGTAATCCTCAGGAGAGTTATACACCTCGATGTCTGGATTCAGCTGGGTGTTCTCACCGAAAGTGCCACGCATGTCACGACAACCGACCTGTGGAATGCCGAAGACAAGACTTCTGTCCATCAGCGTCTCCCACCATACTGCCGTCATCGTACCAGCCACAGGAGCACCAATCAACTTGCCGATGCCCAACTCCTTATATACCCATGGGAAACCATGGCCATTGCTGTAGTCGTCCTCGCAAATCAATACGCAAGATGGCTTCGTCCACTTATTGAATGGATCCTTGCCCACTACCTTGCCATGAGGCACAAACTCCTGGTACTGCTTGCCACTCAACAAGGTACAGAGGTCGTCGTGCAACCAGCCACCGCCATTATGACGCTCATCCACAATCACTGCGTCACGATTACGATTCTTGTCGCTCAACAACTCGCTATATACCGTGCGGAAACTCTCGCTGTTCATCGCCTTCACGTGAACGTAAGCGATGCGACCGCCCGAAACGCTATCCACGATGGCACGGTTTCTATCCACCCATCGCTTGTAGAGCAACTCCTGCTGCGCTCCCTGTGAAATCGCCTTGATGGTGAGGTCGAAACGCTTGCCCTTGGCATTCTTGATGGTGAGGCGCACGTTCTTGCCAGCCTTGCCGTCCAAGAGCGCATTGTAGTCCTCGCCAGCCTTGATGTCGGTGCCATCTATCTTCTCGATGATGCTGCCCGGAGTCACCTCGTTCTTCTTCACGGCGAAAGGACCACGCTTGATGATCTCCTGAATCTTCAAGCCGTCGCCCTCATAGTTAGGGTCGAGGAAGACACCGAGAGTGGCTGTCTGGAGGGATGCGCCCGATGGATAGTAACGGCAACCGGTATGGCTGGCATTCAACTCGCCCAACATCTCGCTCAGCATCTCGGCAAAGTCGAAATTGTTGTCGATATAAGGCAGGTAACGCTCATATACCTTGCGATAGCCATCCCAGTCAACACCCTGTAGGTTAGGGTCGTAGAACTTGTCCTTCACCTGTCGCCAGATGTGGTCGAAGAGATACTGACGCTCCTCGGCAGGCTTGTAGTTGAACGGAGCCTCGAAGTCGATGCCCTTGGTCTGCTTGCTCGCCAAGTCTATCTTCTTGATGCCGCCATTGCAGAGGAAGAGGTTCTTCACGTCCTTGTCGGCAACGAAGCCGCCGCCACCGATGTTCTTCATCATCAGCGTGGTGGTATTCTCCTTCAGGTCGTGGCACCAGAGGTCATAACCGCCCTCAAAGGCAGCCTGATAGTAGATTTTCTCGCCCTTGGAGTCGAGGATGACATCGCCCATGCGAGAGGAGTTGACGGTGAGGCGCACGATGCGGTCACGGCAGTTGTCGATGTCAAGCTCCAGTGGCTTCACCTTCTCCACCTCGGTCTTGCCCTTCTCCTCGGCTTTCTTCTGCTTGTCCTCCTTCTTCTTCTCGTCCTTCTCCTCAGCCTTCTTCTCCTTCACGTCCTTGTTGGCTTCGGCGAGTTCCAGTTCCTCCTTGCTCATGCGGAATCGGTCGTAGGCATCGAGGTCGAAGAACATCAGGTAGGCATCGTCCTCGGCACCCCAACTGCCATGGCTGCGGTATCCGGCACGGTCGCTCTCGAAGAGCATCGCCTTGCCACCGAGCACCCACTTGCCGTTGCTGTCGCTATATCCGCTGTCGGTGAGGTCGTGAACTTCCTTGCCATCAGCCTTCACCAGTGCAATGTCGGTGTTGTTCCAACCGCCTGTGCCGATGTAGCTGCAGAGGAGCCACTTGCTGTCTGGGCTCCACTCAAACCAGATGTCGCCATCCGAGTAAGAGTAGTTGTACTTGCCATCGAGCACGGTGCGCACGTCCTTCGACTTCAGATTCAATATTCGCAGAGTGGCACGATCCTCGTAGAATGCCACCTCCTTGCCGTCAGGACTGTAGGCAGGATATTGCGATGTGAGGTTGCTGTGGGTGAGTGCTTCCTCCTCTATATCAGTGCAATAGGTGAAGTTCTTGTCGCTGGCGTTCTTGATTTTCGCCTGGTAGATTTGCCATACGCCGTTGCGCTCGGAGGCATAGACGAGAGCCCTGCCGTCGGGCGAGAAGCTCACGTTGCGCTCCTGCTGAGGCGTGTCGGTGATGCGCTTGGTGGTCTTGTAATCGACCGATGTCACATACACGTCGCCGTGCATCACGAAAGCCACTTCCTTGCCACTAGGCGAGAGGGCGATCTCGGTGGCTCCATTGGAGCGAATCTGGCGCACGAGACTAGGCTCGGCATTGTCGGTGGTGATGGAGATGTTCACCTTCTGAGGTTCGGTGCCCTCCTTGACGGTGTAGATTTCGCCATCATAGCCGTAGCAGAGCAAGCCGCTCTGTGAGGAGGTGAGGAATCGGATAGGGTTCTTCTGATTGTGGGTCACCTGGGTGTCCTTGCCACTGCCGACATTGCGATGATATACGTTGAAGGAGCCGTTCTGCTCGCTCAGGTAGTAGAACGACTGTTCATCTTGCGCCCATACTGGGTTGCGGTCCTCGCCCTTGAAGGAGGTGAGTTTCTGATACTTACCGCCATCGAGCATCCAGATGTCACGTGTGATAGGCGATGTGTGGTGCTTGCGCCATTTGTCCTCGTAGCCCTTGCAGTCGTGGTAGAGCACCTGCCCCTTGGCGTTGATGCTGATGTTTTCCATCGGCAGCACGGAGTAGAGTTTCGGGCGACCGCCCTGTGTACTCACCTCATATACCTGTGAGAACTCACGGCTGGCGAAGAGGTTGCTCTGGGCGGTAGGCATCACGTTGGCGGAGAAGAGCACGTGGTCGTTGTCCTTGAAGGCAACGGGGAGTTCCGAGCCGCTGTTGGTGGTGAGTCGGGTAGGCGCACCGCCATTGGCATTGATGACATATACGTCCATGCTTCCCTCGCGATTGGATGCGAAGGCTATCTTCTTGCCGTCTGGGCTCCAGATGGGGTAGGAGTCGAAGGCGGCGTTGGTGGTAAGCTGTCGAGCCTCACCGCCCTGTGAAGGAACGCTGTAGATGTCGCCCTTGTAGGCGAAAACGATGGTGGAGCCATCGGGCGAGATGGCAGGGTAGCGCATCCACAGCGGATTCTGCTGTGCGAAGGATGCGAGCGATGCTGCCAGGAGGGCAGCGGATAAGAATATCTTCTTCATAAATATGTATGAATATTGGTTTTTATTCTAGATATGTCTGTGTGTGCAAATATGGCACGCCAGTTTTTGATGGTGACAAAGGTACAATAAAATAATGACTTTTCTGCATTTTTATTCGATAAGATGGCTATTTTAACGTAAAAATGGGAGAAGATAAGGGAAAAGTGTAAATTATTGTGAGAAATCATCATATATGGGTATTGTGAAAATCAGAGAAATGATGTACCTTTGCAACCCAAAAATGAATGTAATGGCAAGATTGAAATATAACTTTACTTGGAAGAAATATCACCGCTGGTTAGGATTGGTGTTGTCGGTGTTCATGTTGGTGTTCTGCGTGTCGGGCATCATCTTGAATCATCGTGAGGCATTTTCGGGCTGTGAGGTGAGCAGGAAGTGGCTTCCTGCGAGCTATCATATCAAGAATTTCAATAATGGAGTCGTGAAAGGGACGGTGGTGAAGAAATCTGCTGCTCATTCGCTTTCTTCGGAGAATTGTGATTCCGTCCTAGCTTATGGCTGCGCTGGCGTCTTCTTGACCGACTCTCGTCTCTCGACTTGGCAAGACTTCAATGCAGGTCTTCCTGAGAGCATTGATGAGCGAAATGTGCGCCATGTTGTGAAGGCGAAGGATGGCTCGCTGTGGTGCGCCGCCTTGCGTGACGTGTATCGCTATGATGAGAATTCTCATCGATGGAAGAAGGTGGAACTGCCTGGCAATGAGGAGCGCATCATGGATGTCGCATTGGCGAAGGATAGCATGACGGTTGTTGCGCTCACACGCTCTCGTGTATTTACAATAGTCCCTTTTGTGCAATATGGAGAAATCATTAAGATAGGTAAGTCTTCTTCGGAAACTTATCGGGTGGAATCTAAAATCATCCCTGCTCCAAAAAAATATGAGCCGAATACGACGCTTTTCAAGCTCGTCTGGCATTTGCACAGTGGCGAGTTCTTCGGCTTGCCTGGCAAGCTCGTGGTCGATGCCATCGCCTTGGTGCTCATCGTGTTGTCCATTACGGGCATCCTCCTTTTCATCTTGCCTTACGGCATCAGAAGAGCGAAGAAACTTGCAGCTAAGGCTCGGATGAAGCGACTCGGCAAGCAGTTCGCTTGGAATATGAAGTGGCATAACAAGATAGGTTATGTCACGATAGTGCTGACGCTCTGGATTGCCATTACGGGCATGTGCCTCCGTCCGCCATTGATGGTGCCGCTGGTGTTGAGCAAGCTGCCTCAGGCGGTGGGAGAGGATGGCAATGTATGGCAGGACAAGCTCCGTGCCATCCGTTGGGATGCCGTCCAAGGCGATTGGCTCGTCTCCACCTCGGAGGGCTTCCTGAGAGTGGATGAGGACTTCTCGCAAGCTCCGAAAATGTTGCCTGATGATGAGTGTCCGAAGTTGAGCCCGATGGGTGTCACGGTCTGGGAATCGGATGGCAAGGGAGCTTGGATTGTCGGCTCATTCAGAGGGATATATCGCTGGAACCCAGTAAATCATTCTTTAAATCAGATTCTCGATTACTTCACTGGCAAGCCAAGCGTGGAGACTTCGATGATTCCGATTTCCGACAACCTCGTCTGTGGCTATTCCGAGGATTTCTTGGGAGGCAAGCCATTGGTCTTCGACTTCGCCAAGGGAGTGGAGGATGCGAAGGGGCAAGCCGTTGCTCTGTGTAACGATGAGCCCAAAACATCAAGGAATGAGGAATCAATGTCGGATTTGATTTGTGAAACTGCCCCCATGTCATTGTGGAATGTCGCTCTCGAATTGCATGTCGGCAGATGCTATTCCCCTTTCTTGGGACCTCTTTCCGACCTCTTCGTCTTCCTCTCCGGCTTGCTTATCACCCTCGTCTTACTGTCAGGATACATCATCTCGCATCGTAGGAGGAAGAAGGCGCAAGCTCGCTTGAAATAGAACTTGATGTTGTAGAAAATCGGGCATTCGTGATTTGTATGCAATAAGAATTGCATGAGAGGTAAATTAGCAGATGTAATGTCATATTTGAATTGTGTAACTGCCCCCATTGTAATGCTATTATAAGATGCCATATTTTATGCAAATTTGGAATGCAACTCCAAATTTGCATAATTTTTATGTCTAAATTCCATCCTCTGCGGTTGAATTCGCAGGATTAAATAATGTTAATCAACTGTTAATAAAACTAACTTGTAGTTTTGCGCCTCACAAAGCTATGAGTTTTCCATCGTAAAGCATAGTTTTGGCACTTAGGAAGCTATGAGACTGGGCTTTCGAAGGCTATGGAGCGGTGGAAGGAGGGGAGAGAAGAACCGATGGAAAACCATGACAATGGGGGCAGTTTCACAATTAAAACAAGACATTCAACCATAGGTGAGACTAGAAAAACGCTATCGTTAGAATTCGTTAAGATTGTTAATCTGTAAAGATATGTGATTTGATGAACTCCCAAATCCCAGCCTTTCTTCTTTTATGAAACTATATTCTATATACTTCTATATACTTCTATATAAATATATTATAATATATATAAT
>ERZ780019.223-NODE-223-length-11555-cov-4.70913_pt1 | contig 11555 bp, 7 predicted proteins | sample MGYA00511928_ERZ780019 | MGnify/ENA primary metagenome ERZ780019 (study PRJEB29588, sample SAMEA2155953) | human gut metagenome | biome: human gut; feature: human-associated habitat; material: faeces | place: Denmark | collected 2008/2010 ...
TTGGCTACCTTTAAACATCCTGTAATTACAGCTTTACTAATAGCCCCTTCATCACCAGGAGTGGTTTTTAATAAATCAACAAAGCCTTTCATAAAGGTAACCATCTTTTCATGGCAGTCTGCAACAAAGTCAGGTCTGTTCTTATATAGAACTTTGTTTACTCTATCGCGGTATGAAGCTGCGGCTAGTGGTACATCGTACTCATCAATTAAAAGAATAGCTCGTCTTCCATATTCTTTATATAAGAGTCTTGATAAGGTCCTTAAAGCATCTTTTACGGTTTGCTGATTTTCGATTTTAAGTAAGAAGCTTTTGGTGGTTAAGTGTTCTAACTCTTCTTTCTCAGATTTATCTAATTTATTACTATTCTTTAGATAGCTGTATCTTAAAGTAACATCATATACAGCTGAGGCAAAACTCTCATAAAACTCTTTAAAATTAGTACCGTCTACTTTTTTTAAAGTAATGGTAATAACAGGACACTGTCCCATGAACTTATCACAGAACTCTTTGTCTTCTAAGATTTTAGTACCTTTAAAGAGCTCTAATTGTTTTGAGTTATCAAATGGTTTTTCAGGATTGATTTTCAAAAATGAGTCAAACATGCTTATGAGCAGAGTCTTACCAAAACGTCTTGGACGGGTAAACAACAATACATCTGAGGCATCTACTCCAAAGACTTGCTTTATATAAGGAGTTTTATCAACAAAATAGCAATTCTGTTCTCTTAATTTTGTAAAGTCATCTTTACCGTATGGTAATTCTAAGAATTGTTTGTTGCTCATTATTCGATCCTGTTTTAGGTTTGACTCTGCTCTTTTATCTTTCAGTTATAAATATACATTATTTATTACAGCAGAACCGCAAGATACTGACATATTTTGTCATTTTTGAAGAAAAGATGAGAATGATTGACCTCACTAAAAGGTCAACCTATTAGCTTAGATCTTGTTGTCCTTGTCATCAGTATCTGATGCAACTTGATTCATTTTTGAGTGGAACTTCTTTTTTAGAATTACAAATACAACGACGATAACTAATAAGCCTAAAACTAAATAGATTGCTTTTTGTACATCGTGAACATAAGTCATGAGGGTATCAAGATTGTCAGCAAAGAAGAATCCTAAATAGATCCAAACAGGAACAGAGATAAGTGCTGCTAAACCATCCATAATAATGAAGGTTATGTAGGAGATACGATGGCTCATACCGGCTACTAGGTAAATAGGGGATCTTAAACCAGGAAGAAAACGAGCTACAAACAGTAAGCCTAAGCCATATTGTTTAAATTTACGTTGAATTTGAGAGAATCTTTGAGGAGTAACAATCTTTCTGAAGGTCTTAATCTTTTGAATACGGTAACCAAAGATCCTGCCTGCAAGGAACATGGTGCTATCACCAAATAGTACACCAATGAGACCTACAACTAACATGATATGAGGATTAGCAAGATCAAGACCTGAAATTACACCGCCTGAAACTAAGGTGATATCTTCTGGTACAGGTACGCCTAATCCGCATAAAACAAGACATGCAAAAACGGCCGCATAGCCGTAACTACCAAAAAATCCCACTAAGAAATCTAGCAATGAAGTATCCTCTTTTATCTTAAAAAGATTGCTGAATAAAACTCTGCAAAGTTTGTTTTATTCAGAGTTTATTAGCACAGCTTTACTCTATTATTTTTAATGCAGTTTTGACGGCCGATATAATAACAGAAAAATAGCTAAAATTTTTAAATTAATGCGTCCTTAAATCCTAGTTGTCTCCATGCCTCATAGGCAACAACTGCAACAGAGTTTGAGAGGTTAAGACAGCGACTGTTTGGTGCCATAGGGATCTTAATTCTCAGATCATCAGGTATAACCTTATACACCTCATCAGACAGTCCTTCTTTTTCTCTACCGAAGATCACATAGTCACCATCTTCAAACTTAAAAGAAACATGTGAGTGGTGTGCTTTAGAGGTAGAAGCAATTAAACGCTTTGGCTTTTCTTTTTCTAGGAATTGCTGAAAGTTGACATGAACTGTAAGGTTGCACAGCTCATGGTAATCAAGACCAGCTCTCATCAGTCTTTCATTATCAAGATAGAAGCCTAGTGGACCTACAAAATGAAGCCTTGCACCGCAGTTTACGCTTAGTCTAATAATGTTGCCTGCATTTGAAGGCATTTCTGGCTGGTATAGAACAATATTGATCATGATTTTCTCTCTTTAGTTAATGCCGCTATTGTAATCAATTTTTGTAAAGTTATTAAGGAAAATCAGAACTAAAATTGCCAGTTGATAAAATTGATTGAATGCATGAATGGTGCTAACATTATCGAGATTTTTACAGCAAGAAATATATAAGCAAGTAAACCTATAAAAATAATAAAAATTTTGATAAAGAACAAAGAATTAGCGGAGGACTCAAATGCAATTTCGCCCAACTCAGGGAGCGGCACATCACAGTAGTATCAGCCTTTTTAGAAAGGTATTGTTTGGCGCGGTTTGTCTTGCAAGTTTGATCTGCATTTTTGTTTTAATTTCATTCCGTAATAATCTCCACAAGGCTATGAGTGGAGAGCTACTGACTAATGAAACCACAGATGGAATAGTAACAACAGCACAAAGTTCCTTTATGGAAAATGTGTTTAATTACTTTGGAAATGTTACTTTTCTGTTTCCTTTGGTATTTGTATTTATAGGTTACAAACTCTTTATCAAAAAGATCGCTCTAAAAGAAATAGACTTCTTTGTAATAGGTCTGTTTATCTTAGGTTTTAACATCCTTGTAATTGGTCTGTGCTCATTATTTTCAGGATTGGTTGTAGATACAGAAACTAGTTTAGGTGGCTTTTTAGGCTATTTCTTTATGAGCATGTTTGACTCATTGCCATTCCCAATAGGAAAACTTTTACCTGCTTTAGTTACATTACTAGGCCTTTTCCTCTTTACCTCAAAAGGTCCTTTTTGGTACTTTGACAAGATCGGTAATTTTATATTTGGCTTCTTCGATAAAGATAAAAAGCAAGACAACAATAAGAACGAAAAACAAGAGCCTCAAGTTAATACTCAAGAAGATGACAGCGTTTTGTATGGCAATATCAAGCTTGACACTAAAAACGGAGAGTTAAAAGAGCCGTTCCAAACCAATCTTGATTTTTCTACCAAGAAAAAAGCAGAAGAGAATACAACTAGCGATCTTTTCAAAAGCACTTCTTTTTCATCAGGTTCACTTCCAGCCTTTGGTGAAAAGAAAAAAATCTTCCCAAGTACAAATAATGAGCAGTCATCAATTGAAAAGCCTCGTCACAATGGAACCCGTTCCGCTGTTGCTCATAGACGAGAACCTGAAGTGAAGAGAATTGAACCTGAATTTGGTTCAATTGGAAACTTTTCTGCTGATAGTAATGCACTAACACAGAATTCAACTTCTCAGGAGGGCTGGGGAGCTCAAGAAGAGTCTAGCCCTTATATTACTCCTGGCGTTCAGGTTCCTGAGTATAAGAAATCATCAGATGCGTCAACTAGCTCAACATCTAGCACATACTCAAATTCTTATGGATTTGATAATACCTCTGAGGATGCAAATTCAGGTCCATCTACCTACATTTCAGGAGTTAACGCTCCAAATGTAGCTCCTTCATCTAATCAAAATTACGATGATGGTTCAACTAAGACTATTATTAAAGATAGCAGAAATGTACAAGAACCAGTGGTTCATAACACAGTTAAAAAGACTATCATTACAAGACTAGAAAATAGTAGTGATAATCAGAGTTCAAGTTACAGCAAAGGTTATGGAGCTGACTACAGCAATGCAACAGAGCCCAAAGCTTCAACTATTGTTTATAAGGCAGGAGCTGATCACCTTCCTCCAACTGAAGTTGTAGGTAATCCTTCTCGTCGTTCTGAGGTAAGCACTGTAATTACCAGAACCACCACCATACCAACAGTAAACGTACCTAATAATGAGCCTAAGGTTAGCATTAGTTCTGATGGTTCATCTGTAAGTGGCGAATACTCACAGCCTTCATCTGTAATTACCGGAGCTCCTACTTTATCAGAGGATAATAAAGCCTATGGTGAAGCTACTACAACAAGTTCAATGTTACCAAGCCAAGGTGAAATTTCAGAAAACGTAATTAACTTTACTGATCTTACCAAGTCTCAAGATAGTTCAAAAATTGAAGTTGAAAACTTAAGTTCAGCTTTTGTGCCTTCATCTGATGAGAGTGATGAAGAGCTTTCTATTGCTGATACTCAACCAATTAAAGAGTCAGATTCAAGTTATGAACAGTATTCAAAGGTGGCAAGAGGAGTTTTAACTTCACAGAGTAATGTAGCAACTGCACCAGCAGATAGTAACTCTCATGTAAATAGCTCAAAAGTTAATAATGAAAACACATCTTCATCTGAAAATAAGGTAAATCAGGAGCCATTAGTTACCCCATATCAGGGAGTAAGTCAGAGTATAGCTACTAGCGCTAATCAAAATGTTGCTGAAGAAAACAAGTCAGGTGATGACAAGTTATTAACTGAAGCTTTACATGCTCAGCAGACAGGTGCACTAACACAATCTTCACAGCAACAGACTCAAGCTACAGAGCCTATGTTTAATCCATACGCTCCATTGCCAGAAAAAGAGAACAGCACTTTGAACTCAGTTATTGAATCAGGCTATTCTGCTAATACTCAAAACAGTGCATCTGTAATGAATATTAACCCTGAGATTAGTTCAAGTGAAAGAGTGAACAGTGTTTCTTCAAATACTCCTGCTAATGTCATGGATGGTTCCAGATATGAGTCTAAACCTCCGTTTGAGTCTATGAATACTTTTAGACCAAATAACATTTCAAATAAGATTGAAATTAAAGGCTCAAACACAAACGGTGCCTCTAAAGCTACAGTCTCTTATGCAAAGGCAACAGAAACATCTCCTTCAAAAATTTATGGCAAATGGAGACCTTCATTTGATTTATTAGAGCAGTCACAGTCTCAAGAACAGGTATCAGCTGAAGAAATTTCAGAAAAATCAGCTCGTATTGATAAGTTTATGAGTGACTTTGGTGTTAAAGCAAAAGTTGAACAGACCGTATCGGGTCCTGTTATTACAAGATATGATATTAGTCTTGAAGCAGGTACCAAGTCTAAGACCATCGTAAATTTAGAAACTGATATGCAGCGAAGCCTAATGAGTCAAAACATCAACATCATCGAGGTGGTACCTGGTACTCCATATGTTGGTATTGAAGTTCCAAATGATAAGCGCCAAATGATCCGTTTAGGTGACATTATCGATTCAGAGGAATTTGTACACTCGAAAGCAAAACTGCCAATGTGTTTAGGTGTAGACACTGTGGGTATTCCTGTTATAGCTGATCTTGCAGATGCTCCTCATCTACTGATTGCAGGTACCACAGGTTCTGGTAAGTCAGCAGGTTTAAACTCAATGCTAGTATCATTGCTCTTTGCAAGATCACCTGCTGAGTTACGTCTTATCATGGTTGATCCTAAGACTGTTGAGTTCTCTCAATACCAGAATTTACCTCACCTATTAACTCCAATTATTACTGATCCTGATTCAACTGTAGCTTCATTAGCATGGTTGATTAAGGAAATGGAGCGTCGTTATAAACTTTTATCCTTGATGAATTTATCAAAAATTTCACAGTTAAATGATTTCATCAAAGAAAAGAATCTCTTGGGTGAGAAAGTTTATGATCCTATGTGGTGTGAAAACACAATTGGTATTCCTCCAGAGCTAAAGCCAGTTCCATATATTGTTTTAGTAATCGACGAGTTTGCTGACTTAATGGCAGTAGCTAGTGTAACTAGAAAAAAAGACGGCAACACTCCAGAAGCTTTAATTGCAAGATTAACAGCAAAGGCAAGAGCGGCTGGTATCCATTTAATCTTAGCAACACAAACTCCAAGAGCAGATATTGTAACCGGTGCGATTAAAGCAAATATGCCATCTCACATTGCTTATACCGTTCAAAACTCAATGGAATCAAGAATTGTTTTAGATGAGACAGGTGCTGAAAAACTTTTAGGTAATGGTGATATGTTAGTTAAGTATCAGCAGTTAAACCGCTCTCAGATGTTCCGTGCACAAGGTCCATTTACAAGCAATCAGGATGTTGAAAAGGTTGTATTCTCATGGATACAGCAGGCAGGTGAGCCTGAATATGTTGAGGGCATTACTGAAAGTGAGGAAGAGGAAAGCGTTGAGAGTGAAGATAGTGATGGTTCAGCACAGCAACTAGATGCTAAGTTTGATCAGGTAGTTGAATATGCAAGATCATACTGCTCATCAAACAAGAGACTCTCTGTATCAGAACTACAAACTGCTTTTGGTTTTGGCTATAACAGAGCACGTAAAATTCACCGCCAGATGCAGGCTCAACAAATCATTGATGATAAGGGCTTTTTAATTCAGTAACAGGATAAGAACACAGTCTTCTATCTTATTTTAGTGTAAAGAAGTCTGTTTACATAAAAGGTAGTTTTCATGAGATTAGTAACTAGTTTAAAGAGTGTGAAAGTAGCATTCGTAAAAGCTGTAATGGTTGCTTTTTTAGTTTCTGTGTCTTTTCAGGCAAGTGCTGATACAAAAGAAGACTTACAGTCAAAACTCTCAACTTTAAATGCTTTAAGTTCAACTTTTTCTCAAACTGTTACCAGAAAAGATGGCTCTTTAGTGTCTAAGTCATCAGGAAGACTTTCTCTAAAGAAACCTGATAAGTTCATGTTGCATACTACAAGTCCTGATGAACAGGTTCTATTTACCAAAGGTAGCTCTGTTTATTTCTATGATCCTTTTGTAAACCAGGTAAGCATTTTTGATAAACAGGAGCTTTACTCCTCACCATTCATGCTATTAACCACAAAGAGTGAATCTGTGTGGGGACAGTATGAGGTTGCAAAAGTTGGCAATAGCTATGTTCTAAAAGCTAAAAATCCTGGTCAGGTTGTGTCAATTAAGCTAGAGTTTCAAGGTGATTTAGTATCTGATTTATATGTACAGTTAAAAGATGGTAATACCAATCGCTACACTTTATCTCAAGTAAAGACCCAAGTGTCTGACAGCTCATTTGAGTACAAAATTCCTGAGGATGCTCAGATAGATGATGAACGAAAGTCAAACTGATCTGTTCAGTCAATTTGATCAGGAAAAAGCAGATCATAAAGCCAATGAACAATTAGATAAGGAGCTAAACGACGAGTTTGCTCCTTTAGCCTCAAGAATGAGACCTAAAACTTTAGAAGAGTATGTAGGTCAATCACATCTTTTAGGTGAAGGCAGACCTTTAAGAACTATCTTAAATAAAGGTCAATGCTATTCAATGATCCTCTGGGGACCTCCTGGAGTTGGAAAAACTACCTTAGCATTGCTCTTTGCAAAAGCCTGTAACGCGCATTTTGAGCAAATACCTGCTGTAACCTCAGGTGTAAAGGATATACGTGAAGCTGTAGATAGAGCTTTATTGCGCAAAAGAAGTGGCGTTAAAACACTTTTATTTGTCGATGAGGTTCATCGTTTTAACAAATCTCAGCAAGACGCCTTTTTACCTCATATTGAAAATGGCACTATTACTTTTATTGGTGCTACAACAGAGAACCCATCTTTTAGTTTAAATTCTGCTCTCTTATCTCGAGCTAGAGTGTATGTATTGCAAAAACTCTCTGAAGATGAGTCTAGAACCTTACTTTATAATGCCTTAAACTCAGAGCGTGGTCTTTTAAAAGAAAACATACATTTAGCAGACGGTGTAGAAAAAGCCATTATTGATTTAGCTGCAGGAGATGCTAGATACCTGTTAAATATATTAGAGATGGCATCAGATTTAGCTTCTCCCGTAAAAACAGGTGGCAAAATCTTAACCCTTGCTATGGTAGGAGCTGTAGCAGGTCGAAAACTCATAAATTATGATAAAGGCGGTGATGCCTATTACGAGTTAATTTCAGCCTTCCATAAATCAGTGCGCGGCAGCGCACCTGATGCAGCCTTGTACTGGTATTCACGTATTTTAGAGGCAGGAGGGGATCCTCTGTATGTGGCAAGACGTTTATTAGCGATCGCAACCGAGGATATTGGTCTTGCAGATCCTAGAGCTATGACAGTATGCCTTAATGCTTGGGATATCTTTGACAGAATAGGTGCTTATGAAGGTGAGAGAGCGATTGCTGAGGCTACTGTATATTGTGCTTTAGCTCCTAAGAGTAACCATTTATATGAAGCCTTCCATAAAGCTCGTGAAGATGCAAAACAAAATGGAGAGCTTGATGTACCGATTTATCTCAGAAATGCACCTACTAAGCTTATGGAAAGATTAGGGTATAAAGCAACCTACCGTTATGCTCACGATTATCAGGGAGCATATGCAGCAGGAGAGAGTTTCTTCCCTGAAGAACTAACAGGCACAGTGTACTATCATCCATCTGACAGAGGCTTTGAACTTAACTTATCTAAAAAAGAAGAATATCTAAGACAAAGAGATGAGTTAGAAAAAGACAAGCGCTACCCTCAGGGCTTTAAAGGTAAAAAAGTACAGTATGAGTAACTTTGGCGCACTTAATATTATTTGAACAAATTTTCACTCTGTATGCTAAAATTACCGGCGTATTATTGATTGCATAAAAGCAATTAAACAGAATTCTTTATTAACTTTAACAAATGGCAATTATCCATGCTTGATTCAAGATATTTACGCGCTGATATTGAAGAGGCTGCGAAGCGCCTAGCAACACGTAACTACAAATTAGATGTTCAGAAGATCAATGAATTAGAGTCATTACGTAAAGAGACTATGACTCGCACTCAAGAATTACAGGCTCAGCGTAATTCACTTTCAAAGAGTATCGGTCAGGCAATTAAGGCAGGTCAGGACGTATCTGAGATCAAAGCTCAGGTAGCAAAGATCGGTGAAGAATTGACCGAAGTAAAACAGAAACAGGATGAGGTATTAAAGCAGTTAAATGACATCGCTCTTACTGTTCCTAATTTACCAGATCCATCATGCCCACTAGGTGCTGATGATACTTTCAATGTTGAAGTAAGAAAGTGGGGAGAGCCACGTAAGTTTGATTTTGACATCAAAGATCACGTAGCTATTGGTGAAGGCTTAGGCATGTTAGATTTTGAAACTGCACGTAAAGTAAGTGGTGCACGTTTTGCTTTCATGAAGGGGCCTATCTGCAAACTTCACAGAGCTTTGGTTCAGTTAATGTTAGACTTGCATTATGAGCAGGGCTATACCGAGATTTACACTCCATACTTAGTAAATATGGATTCATTATATGGTACTGGTCAGATGCCTAAATTTGCTGAAGATTTGTTCCACACCAATCTTGATGGTGACTGCGATGGCGATGGTGTAAATCATCATTTCTGCTTAATTCCAACTGCTGAAGTTCCATTAACCAACATGGTTCGTGGTGAGATTATTCCTGAGCAGGAATTACCAATTAAGATCACAGCTCATACTCCATGCTTCAGATCTGAGGCAGGTTCAGCTGGTCGTGATACCCGCGGTTTAATCCGTATGCATCAGTTTGATAAGGTTGAGATGGTTCAGATTGTTAAACCAGAAGACTCATGGCAGGCTTTAGAGACCTTAACTCATGATGCTGAAGCAGTGCTACAGGCTTTAGAGATCCCATATCACGTTGTTGCTCTGTCAACTGGTGATATGGGCTTTAGCTCTGCTAAGACCTATGATATTGAGGTTTGGTTACCAGCACAGAACTGCTACCGCGAGATTTCATCATGCTCTAATTGTGTAGACTTCCAAGCTCGCCGTATGCAGGCTCGTTTACGTCGTAAGGATGGCAAGGTAGAGTTAGTTCATACTCTAAACGGTTCAGGTCTAGCAGTAGGTCGTACTTTAGTTGCTGTTCTTGAGAACTATCAGAATGCTGATGGTTCTGTTACCGTACCTAAGGTTTTACGCAAGTACTTAGGTGGCTTAGAAGTAATCTCAGCTGAGACTAAGTAATGCTATCAGCTCTTGATTGGGTAATAGTAGGTGTTATTGGCTTGTCAGCCATAACATCTATTTTTAGAGGCTTTATTCGTGAAGCCTCTTCTATTCTTTCGTGGATTGCAGCTTTTATAGTTGCAAGTCGGTTTTACCCACAGTTATCAGAATATATTACCTTTTCAAACGACGATTTAACTAGAAAAGTAATCGCCAGCATTGTTCTTTTTATTGTCACCTTAATTGCTTTAGGTTTTGTTGCAAGTACTATAAGTTCACTTGTAAAGAAAGCAGGTTTATCAAGCTTTGATAGACTTTTAGGTGTGGTCTTTGGAGTGGTTAGGGGAATTTTAATTGTAAGTGCTGTCTTTGCAGTATTACAGATCCTAATTAAACTCCATATTCTTTCTTTTATTACCTATTATCCTTGGTATAAAGATTCAATCTTTGTACCTCATCTTGAAGTAATCGTTGAATGGTTCTTTAATTATTTAGGAACCTCAGGAACTGGAGCATTATAGCTATGTGTGGTGTTGTTGGAATTGTCGGAACCTCTCCTGTCAATTTATCACTTTATAATTCTTTGCAGGTGTTACAGCACCGCGGACAAGATGCTGCAGGTATCGTAACCGTAGATGAAGATGACAATTTTCATCAGCGCAAAGCAAACGGTATGGTAACTGAAGTCTTTCAGCAAAGACATATGTTAAGACTGCGCGGAAACATTGGTATCGCCCATAACCGTTATCCTACAGCAGGCTCTTCATCAGCAGCAGAAGCTCAGCCTTTCTATGTAAACTCTCCATACGGAATTGCACTTGCTCATAACGGAAACCTTATCAATTCTAAAGAGTTAAAAGAAAAGTGTAAAAAAGCCCACCGCCATGTTAATACCCAATCAGATTCTGAAATTCTTCTAAATATCCTTGCCTGGAAAATCTCTCAAATCAATAGTGATGTACCAACTGCTGATGACATTTTTAAAGCTATCTCCGGCGTATATGATGAGATTAAAGGTGGTTATGCTGTAGTTTGCCTAGTTTTAGGCGTAGGTCTAATCGCTTTCCGTGATCCATTTGGTATTAGACCTATGGTTCTAGGAGAGAAGAAAGACGAGAATGGCAAGACTGAATACATGGTAGCCTCAGAGAGTGTGGCTTTAGATGTCAGTGGCTTTAAGCTAGTTCGTGATGTAAAACCTGGTGAAGCTTTACTTATCACCAAAGATGGTCAGTTATATTCAAAAATTTGCGCTAAGGATCCTCATTTACAGTCATGTATCTTTGAGTATGTTTACTTTGCTCGTCCAGATAGCATTATCGATGGAGCATCTGTATATGCAACCAGAGTCCGCATGGGCACGAAGCTTGCCGAGCAGATCCAGAAAGAGCATCAGGATTTAAAGATTGATGTGGTAATTCCTATTCCTGATACTTCAATTGATATTGCAGTGCAGATCGCGAGATCATTAGGTGTTCCATACCGTCAGGGCTTTGTAAAGAACCGCTATATTGGCAGAACCTTTATTATGCCAGGTCAGAAACAGCGTAAGAAGTCTGTACGTAATAAGCTAAACCCAATTCCTG
>ERZ780019.231-NODE-231-length-11395-cov-4.00529_pt1 | contig 11395 bp, 26 predicted proteins | sample MGYA00511928_ERZ780019 | MGnify/ENA primary metagenome ERZ780019 (study PRJEB29588, sample SAMEA2155953) | human gut metagenome | biome: human gut; feature: human-associated habitat; material: faeces | place: Denmark | collected 2008/2010 ...
TGTTACTGGTGCTGCTTGCCAACTTCGTAAAATCAGATAAGATAAAGGCTTGATAAAATTTGTGACCTTTTCGTGACCTAATAAAAAGTAATCTTACGAAAACCTTTATTAGTTAAAAAGCAATTAAGATCATTGATGTTATAAAAAACTCTAGCATTAGAATCAGATGTAAACCTGACCTTTCTAATCTTTTTAAACTCTTCACAATCTATGATGTCATAGCTTAACTTTGAGTAAAAACCATAACCACATAAAAGATTATACAAGACTTTATGAGGAACAAGTTTTTTATTATCACAGTAATCAGCGAAAAATAAATAAAACTTATCTTTATTAATATATTGTTTTTCGCAGTATGTTTCTACTGGTAAAAAACAATAAGTGTCTCTTTTCAGATACTGATTTAATGTTATTGTATTACCAAACAGAAGCTGTGATACTTTGTTTACTGAGATATGCCTATTTAAAAAATCAATTTCAAAGGAGGCTATCTTCTCGACCTCTTCACGGTTAAGAAACATCTTACCTTCTTTGTTTTTATAAACTTTTGGATATTTATATTTTTCTTTTTTTAATCGTTTCCAAAAGGCTATATAAGAGAGTAAAAAAAACTTAGCTCCCTCTGAAATCGAAATTCTAATCATTGTTCAGTTGTTCTTGAAATGTTTTTAATTGAATAATAAAAGTAGATACCTGCTTACTAAAATTGCGTTCACCAACAACTTTTTGTAAGTCGTTCATTTGTGCTATGTCCTTTACTAAAGCCATAAGTTCACGCTCAACGACTTCGACCTGATTCGCAACTCTTGCCTTTGTCCATGTTTTCAAATTTTCTTTTATTTCTTCTGCATTAGTTGCCATGATGCTTTAACCACTTTTTCATATAAATTAAATCTTCAAGTGAATAACAAGGATCTTGTTTGTTCACTCTAAAAGGTGCAGGTATTGATAACTTGTTTTCTGAGTAATAGCTTTTCAGCTTATATTGAGAAATGCCAAGCTCTTCACAGAAACATTTAAGGTTATAAGAGCGTGACTGAGTTTTAACAAGAAGATCAAACATTATGTCTATCTTGTCTGATAACTCCTGTAACTGTTCATTCACGCTCAACATAACCTAGTCCTTATGCTTTAAAATGGGCAATCGTCATCGTCAGTTGATTCAGCTGATGGCTCAACCACAGCAGCAGGCGCACTCTCTGCAACTTGTGCTTGTTCATAAGCAGGTTGTGAACCATAAGCTGGCTGTGCTTCTGTTTCTGATTGTTCATCTTTAAAAGCCTGATACTTAGCCTTAGCCTTATCTAAAGCTCGCACAACGTCTAAAGCCTCTTTAGCACCAAGTTCAACTTCATCTAAAGAACGACCATCAGGATAAAAAACGTTCACTGAAATTCTGTCATAGTCACCATTCTTTCCTTTGTATTCGCCATACTTACCGATAACAAGAGTAAAAATAGATCCGCAAATTTCAGGGTAGATAGTGCAGTTTTGACAATCAATTTTCGTTGCCTGCTCTTCTGCTGTCTTTTGGTCATTCACAATAGACATTAACTGCTGAATATCCCAAGAGTTCTGCCCCCATTCACCCCATTTTGCATTCGGATCGTTCTTATCTTTTGTTCTGCGTCTGCCCCAGAACTGATGGTCAATGTAATATTTGCTATCTTTACCATCAGCATTTTGAAGTAAGAACACACATCTTGTGCGCTCACATTCAACACGAACATCTTTTTTCTTGTTATCATCAAATTCGATTGAATCGTCAGAACAAAAAATTAACTTCGCCTTACATCTGATACCTGTAATCTCTTTAGGATAAAGTTTGAACTCTTCCCAAAATTTTGAATGATAATCAGGATTATCTGATTGAATAGGCTTTACATAGTCTGATTGATATACTGGCATTTACTGCTCCTTAATGTTTGCTCTTAGCTGTTTGCCGAGGTCAATTATTTCTTGATCTTCTTGTAGTTCTTTAGGTGCTTTTTTAAATACAGCTACTAATTCTTTTTTAGTTACAGCTCTATTCATTTGCTCAATTAGATCTTCTTTAGGTGTCTTGTTTTCGAGTAATAAATCTTCTTGATTTTGATTAGTACTATCTTCAACTGCGACTGTAGTTTTTTCAGTTCTAATATCCTGAGAAACAAGTAAATCTTCAAACTCTTCTTTGTCGTAAGCACCCCAACCATAAGCATTTGAAATAGCAATAGTCATTGCTCGTGATTGAAGCATACGCTTTGGACGTTGCAACCAGGTAGGCTTTGAAACGTCGAACTCTTCATCGTGGTATGCTGTACCCTCGAACGAACATACAGAACCATCAGATAATTTTTTCTGAACAATACAGGTTGTGCTTTCGTAATAAAGAACTTCTTTCTTTAGAGTTTTATTACCAACAATGCGATTGACAACTTTCTTTAAAAGAACTCCGTTATCTTTAAAAGAAATGCCTGCACAGTTCTTCTGACTTGCGACCGCCTGCTGCCAACCTTTCTTTGAAACTGAGGTTACTAATCGACCGTCTTTATCCTTAAAAGCCCAAATACCACCAAGAATAGGATCTAAGCCCATTGATACAGATAAACGAATAACGTTCATCACATCAGCTAGATTTACTTTTACGTCAGGTGCTGATTTAGGTAAAGCGATCTGAGATGCGATCATGCTGATTAGTTGTCTATCGTCATAAGCTGTATGAATTTGTTTTTGAGCCTGTGAGATAAACTTTAATTCAGCTTCTGTAGCAGGTATTACTTCTGCCTTAACTTCAATATCTTCTGCCATTTATTTGTCCTCTACAGTTAAAATTCTGTGTCCTTTAGCCCATTCTTTAAGTTCACTTTTTGAATAAAAGTTTTTACCGCCTTTTTTATAAGGCTGAGGAAAATCAGAACTTTTCTTTTTAAATGAATAAAAACTGAATTTCGATTTGACAAAAAATTTTGCTGTATCTTCAATGCTTAAAAAGTCCATTGCTAAACCCCCTTAGCGATTGTCAGCTTTGGTGAAATCTCGCTTTCTTTTAAGTATTGTTTGTAAGTTTCAGCATCAGCATCAGCAAAAGCCTTAGCATCAAAAGTACGTCTTGTCTGTTTTGTTAAAGTGCAAATAAGAGTTCCCTTTGTTGTGATAGCTTCTGCGTGACCGTTCATTAAAGATTTAATTTCTGCTGTAAGTTCTTTAGAACGTTTATCAAGTTCATTCTTCTGTTTGTTGACTGTTTTTAATTCTTTTGCTTTTTCAATAAAGGCATCATCAGCATATACGGCATCAACTCCACCTTCTTCGACTTCTTCTAATTCAGCATTTAAAACATAAGGAACATTTGGAATCAGGTGAGCAAAAACAAAATCAATTTCAGCATCAATGATTTTTTTTATTGTCTCCTCGTCACGATGTACAACATAAACACGAACTCTGTTTTCGGTAAGGATCCAAGCACAAAGATACATCTGCTCTTTATCAGCAAAGAGCATCTGCTTTTGACACTGGATATAGTAATCACGAGGAATAGTGTTGTCTTCTGCTAGAAGTTCACCTTTAGAATTGAACTCACAACCTTTGCCCCAAACTTTTGAACCGTCAGTTGCGAGCTTGTCACGCATATTAAAACCGACTGTCTTAATTTCAACAGGTGTATTGTCTTCTGTAAAAAAATCCACCTGAGCAATCGACCAAGGATAATTCTCGTTATAAAGAACTGTTCCATCTTTTACTCTGAGATGTGTTAGCTTTGAGAATTGTCCAGCAACAAAAGGTTCTACAGCATGACCTCTGTCAAATACAAACTTATCTTTTGGCGAAGATAAATTCTGCATTTTTTCTAAGACATCTTGAGGTTCAGCATATTCAGATTCACCCAGCAGCACAGCATCAGTAGAACCGCCGATATGAGTAGCATGTAGATAAGAAATCTCATTTTCTTTTTCTACTTCACCTGTAAAAGGATCTTTAAAAAAATTTAAAGCTTTCTCATCAGCTGTTTTAAACCACTCATTATAAATTTGTTTGTAATCGTTCATATATCTATACCTAATGTTTGTTATTTAGTTATTGTCTTTATAATATTATATAACATTATTTTATGTTTTATTAAACATTACATATTATTTTTTAAACATTAAGTTTAATAGATATAAAAAAAGCGCTCCTCAAAATAAAGGAACGCTTTATAAAAAAAGCTAAAAATTAACTTAACGAACTATAAAATCTCTTTTCACTGGAACGTCAGATTTAAACTTTAACATGACATCATCTTCTGTTATCAGGCGGTCATTTATTAAGAATTGCTTTATAACATCAAGTATAGAAGTGTCTTTTGAACACTTAATATAATCTTCTTCAAGAAATACATCACACATTGATTCATATTTTGAACGCCCATATACAAGTTCGTTAGGTTCTTCTTCTGAAAAATATGTTTGAAGCTTAAACAACGTCTCCTTATCGTCTGCTAGACAATAGCGTACTTCTAACTCAACGTTATCTGCGCCATACATTGACTTGTAGATGTTTAGCAGTATCTGAGCGAACTGCTCCTTTGTCTGTAATTTTTCTGTTTTTACAATGTGAAAATTGCTTTCTTCTGCTAAACAGACAAAATAATCATCTCTTTCTTTCACTTTTAAAAAGTGATATTTGATGCCATAAACAGTTTTTCTTTTTATATAAAACAGTCTTTCGATTAAATATTCCATTTCTTTTAGCTCCAGTGTGTATGTTGACGTTGTTATTTTGGATTTTTAATCTTTGCAGCAGAAAAACCGTTCGCCTCAAGACAGAGAAGGGCGTATTCATAGTCACCATCAATGTCAGGATCGCCATAAATCATTTTCTCTTTAAGAGGTACAGGTTCACCATTTACAATTTCTATGAGATTCATTTCTTTACAATCTGCCGATTTAACCCATTTATACATAAAATCTCTGTGTTTAAATTTAGGAGAGGTTACAATATAAAATGCTTCGTCCGTAACAAATCTATATTTAACCAAAGGAGAACCAAGTATATTACTTTGCTTTGTTAAAGTTTTGCAAAGTCCTTTTATTGTTTTTTTAACATCAAACCAATATTCATTTCTGAATTTTAGTCCAAACAGCAGTTCGCCTTCGTCTATACACTCTAGATAACCAATTTCCCCATCATCGCTGTTAGTTTTAGTTACAAATAAATATCTTTCTTTCCTACTTCCTTGATAGTTAGTTACTGCGATAACATACATAGGCATAAAAGCATAATTTTTTAAAATTTCGCTATCAGTCATTTTTCTTTTCTCCTATCTTACAGCCTCTTAAAATCTTTTATTTCTATACCAACCTCTTCTAACATTGCTTGAAACAAATAATCAAGAGGATATGTACAAACATTAAAACTCATTTTAATTAAAGGGACAGTGTTATTATTTACAAGCTCTTTTATCTCATAAAATTCTAAGATACTGTCATTTGTAAAGTCATACGTTTTAGTAAAAAGAAATAATCTTTCTTTATCTTTACTATCAATAACCTTGTATGTACACCGCATTCTTTCACCTCAAAGACTTTCATAATTCAGCTTAAACCTTTTACTTCTTAATATTCTTTTTATTGCCTTAATAAACAGCTTAAAATCACAGCCATAAAAAGTTGTCACAGTGTCTTTATCTTTGATAGAAATAACTTGTAGTTGATTACTTTCTGAATACCATGAAAACATCACATCAAAACAAGGCACAAGCACAACAGTGTGCCATACTCCTGTATCTGATCCAGGTGCTTTGCTGTATGTGCTGTATGTGTCCCATTGTACCTGATGTAAATGCTTTAACTTGCGATATACAATCTTTGCTAAACTTTTACTCATTCTTATATCCTCTTTGAAATCTTATCAAGGGCATCTACAACCATGTGCTGAAATTCCCAAACATCACTTAGGTGCTTTAAAACAAACTTTTCTAATTTGAATAAGCGATAGCTCTGATAAACATATAAAGCATTCAATAGGCAAATACAGATAAACTCATCACTCATTTTCTGCTGCCTTTAATTTCTGCACAAAGCCACTGATAACGTTCGGTAAAGATATTTTTTTACCGTCTTTAGAGCTAAGCTCTAAGTCCACTTCAAAATCTTCTAAGATAAATTCCAGTACGAAAATTTCTAAGTTAGTTAGCTGGATATTGTGTGTATCACTTGATTTGCTCATTTTTTATTCCTCTGTAACTACAATATTTTTTATGCGAACTTTGTTTTGAATCCCAACAGCATCTTGAATGTTATGCTCAAATTCGGGGGTATGATTTAAAAGATCTTCTCTAAGTTCTCTTAGTGACATCTTTTCAAATTCTGGCTTTAATTCTTCCCTTGCAAGCACCCCAGTAATTTCTACGATAGTTTTAACTTTAATCATCTTCTTTTACCTCTTTTGTTTCAAAGAAATTCATGTTTTGAAGTACCTCCTGTATTTTATTCTGCATTTTTCGTTGTTCTTCTGGAAAAACTACATACCCCATTCTGTTATTTATTCCAGCAGTAAAAGTGCTAATTGCATTAAGAATAACCCAAACTCCTTCACGTTCACTATCAGTCATTTTTCACCTCTACTCCAAAAGGTACAAATATTCCATTAACATTCATCACGTTGTAATCATCAAACAGATTTTTAAGTGTTTTATCGTTTATTGAAACTAGCTGAAGGTCATTTTCATATTCTAATTGTGTAATCAATATTCTAAAGCGAAACCTATCTTTCTTGCGTTCAAGAGTCATTAGATCCCCAGTGCTAATAGCTCCTCTCTGACGATCTTCTCCATACATAATATCTGCAAGCTCAGCCATATTCTTAATAGGTCGATACTTCTTTTCTTTTTTGACTGCATCTAATGGTAAGAAAAAAGCGAAATTATTAGTTCCTCCAAAAGCACCTGTATCTGCCAAATACAGTGCATATCCAAAACAACAACAGCCATTATCGCTTACCTGGTACAACTCATGTAAGCGGTCTTCTTCTCCATTGTTGTATCTTTTAATTTCGTCATCAATTTCTGATAAAGAATTTCCAAAAAAGCCTGCATCTGACAGTGTGTGAACATCTTGTCTATTAGCCCATGATTTTATGTCTTTAATATCAAAGTTCATTTTATTTTGTGCCTCTTAACTTTTTAATCTTTTTCAATTCTTTCTGTTTACAGTTCCTGGATAAACAAAGGCTTTAATATCTATAAGCTAAACTATAGCCTTTACCTTTTATAATTCTTTTCATAACCTTAATAAAACGTTTAAGATCATATTCTTTATAGTAGGTTGTTCTTTCACTATAAAACTCTTCCCTTGAATGTGCCTCTAGTACATTCTCTTTCACTTTCCAAACGTACACAGCATCTATACTAGGAACGGTTAGGAAAATAGTCTGTGTGTCAAAGTCAGGCACTATATCCCAGTTGATACGGTGTAAGTGTTTAATTTTTTTATATACAGTGACAAATAGTTTTGTAAATTCAAATACGCTCATTTCTTATCCTCTTTATCAGTAGTTGTGTTTGAACTTAAATAAAGCTTGTCCAGTAATAAAGCGTGTTTTACTAACAAAGATATTATTTGAGCATGATTCAGCACAACCTTTGCCACAGAACAAGTAAACACAAAATTAAAAATTGAAATAACTATCGCTACAGTTATTGCTATAACTTCATACATAATCAATCCTATTTAAAAAAGTTCTTACAGTCGTTTAAATCTTCACATTCAATACGTACAATGATTACGATGTGACCGTCAATATTCCCCGATCCAACACTTTGTACTTTACAATCTAAAAGTTTTGATGATTTATTTACTGCGTATTTTCTAAATGAACAAACACTCCCAAATCTATATTCACCAAGTTTTAAAAAAATAAACGCATCATCTGTAATATCATCTATAAAATCTCTTAATGTCATTTTCTAATTCCTCTTATTCTGTTTAAATCATCACATTCGATTATTACGCAAATAGTCCAAACATCTTTTGCAGCTGAAAAGAAACGTATAACTTCGCAATCTAACAACCCTTTAAAATCTTCTTTTAAACCTTGCGGTGGGCGAACAAAACTTTCAAATTGAGTATTTGCAATAAGAATACAAACATTTTCATTTCTGCTACATTTATCTAAAAATTCTTTTAATATCATTTTCTATTCCTCTTTTTGTTCAAAATATTTTTTTAACTTATTATCTAAATCACTATATTTTTTTTTGCTCATCTGATGTATCAACATCATAGTTAATTTGATCGTTTAGTAAGTCGAAAAAATATTCTTTGACTGCTTCATGAATTAAAAGCAACTCATCACCTGTTAAATCAACTGTCATTTAAAGCACTCCACACCAAACAAGAATGATATGACCGATACCAAGACCTAATGCACCTGCAACGATTACAAAAAAAAGTGCGCTACACAAAACTAATAAACCAATTAAATCGTTCATGTTAAGCTCCTGTGCTTCCGAAACCGCCTGCACCACGATGAGTATCAACACCAATAACCTTACCTTCAATCATCTTGATATTTGGTAAAGGTAAAATCACCAACTGAGCAATACGATTGCCCTTAAAAATCCATGTTACGTTAAAAGGCTCTAATACAACTCTGATTGAACCTGTATAACCAGTATCAATGGTGTTAGCTTTGTTACCCTCTAACATCTGATCTTCCATACATGAAAGATCAAAGCCTGCATCACTGTCATGTGCTCGCACTGGAGCGTAAGCACCTTCATCTAATTCATATTTAATTTGCATATTTCTTGTTCCTTTAGTTTCTTAAAATTGAGTTCTACAAACTCTGTAAAAAAATATTTAAACTCTTGTATTGCTAAATGTAAGTCGTTGCTATCACTGGCAGATGTCTTAATCTTTTTTAAACAATACCTATCTTTTAAAACGTCAAATAAAAACTCGTGATTCGTTCTAAACGTTTTCATCATTTCTTCTAACAAATCAGCTTGTGCTTTTTTACAAAAACGTTTAACTAAAAATGTTTCACTCTGATGTGCTGGAGATTCATTTTTAAACTTTGTTAATTTTTGCCTTGCCAGTGTCCCCCATAAATCAAGTAAATTACCGATCGTTAAATCTGCGTCTATCCACTGTTGCAAAATGTCAGCTTTCATCTGTACTGTCAGATTTAGTTTCTTCTTCGTACAATGTTTCTGAGATGTCATGTAAATACTGATCTCCTAATTGAAAAGGTAACTTTCCTAACTCCTCTAATTCGATTACGTGCATTACAACAAACTCCTTTTCAGGTACAACTCGTGTATCTACTGAAAAGAATTTAATTAAGCTGTCGTCTTTGTATAAACATTCGCTTTTAGTTCCAGCATCAAACAAAGCTTTTAAACGGTTGTCTCCATCGTGAATGCGATAGTCTTTGAACACGATAGTCACAAAGCAGCACACTGGCTTTTCAATCACTGGCAAATGACCTTTACGTAAAAGACAACGTGCTGCATTGATCCATCTGTTATATGCGGTTGTATTCTTAATACAGCCTTTCTTTGAACGAAAACTAGAGTAATAACCGCCAGCAAACTGATTTTTAATAGCGCTCCAATTCACAGTAGTTTTCTGATTCACTGATGGAGGCAAAGGTAAAATAACCTCACGACCTGCGATCTCTTTGCCATTCAGCTTGATAGTTACTGTCTTTTGTCCAAAAGCATAGGTATTCATAATTACGCCTTAGTGTTTACTGGTGTAATGCCAAAAGAACTGAGAACTGCATTTAAAGCATCTAAGCCATTCTTAAAACGCTGACCGTTTATCTCAACGTTAAATTCAGTCTCCTGATGAACAGGGTTCTTTAACTCAGGAATTACAGATTTGTTTTGCTCGAAGGTTACGACCTTAGCCTTCTGCTTTGAGAAGGAGTAAATGTCTGTAAGTGCTTTTCTGCACTTATCAGCCTTACCAATAAAGCGAACTCTAACCACTGGTGAGAAATGATTACGTCCCTGAATCAAGTTAGGACAATTCATACCTCTTGCAAACTCGCCTCGTGCATTTACATACGCATCAACAAAGGCTTTACGGTCAAAAGGATCTTGTGCTGTTGAGTGCATACCAAATTCACTAAGTGAACCAAAAGCAGTTCTAAAAGCAAATACTGCACGAGGGTCATCACAGATATAATCACAGCCTGTATCCAGGTGATCGTTTATCTGATTGTAGAAATTATTAGCTTTAGCTTTTAAAGCCTCTGTATCAATACCCTTTAAACACTTAACCTGCTCGTAAATATCTGCAACTGTTGGCATGAACTTTGATTTTTGAAGGTGAAGAGATACAGCATTTCTTACATCTTCAAAGTCAAATTCTTTTAATGCGTTGAATACCAAGCCGTAAGCCTGTTCGTTAATCTCACGACCATACAAAACTGATACTTGTTTCCACAGTTCAACAAAAGGTTTTACATCTTTCTTGTCCATAAATTACTTCCTCATAAGTAAGTTTGAATCATTACTTGATAAATCAACATCAATGATGTTTTCATCATCGCCAAATTGAGAATCCGCAATGTTTTGTGCTATGCGGTCAACGTCAGTAGGTGTAGCAACAGGTGTTGTTTTAGGTTGCTGATAACGACCAGCATATTCAATTTGACGCAAACACCATTGACGAACTCTTAACTTTAAATTTTTAACAGGAGCACCTTTTTTATCTTTCCACTTCATAGGTGCGTAGTGTGTGTAGAACTTCTCAGCCATTAGAGCGCAGTTCATTGTTTCGAGTTGAGGATATTTAGAGATGTTCTTATTTTTATAGTCTAAAAAGATATTCTCTATGTAAGCTGTAAAGTCCTCTTGTGAGAACTCTTTAGATACTATATAAATACTATCTAAAGATTTACTATTACTAATAATACTATTATGTATAAGGTAGAAAATGTCATTTTGACCATTTCGATATGGTCGATTTGACACTTTCGATATAGTCATTTTGACATTTTCGTTAGTCAAATTGACCATATCGGAACTTGTAAAATATTCACCTTTTACAGTAATACTTCTTACCTTTTTGAAATTGATTAGCTGGATATTGCTTTCAATCAGCTTGTTATCTTCCAACTCTGAAAATGATCTTTGTACTGAACTTAAAGACAAGTGCAGCTCTTCTACTGCCTGTTGATTTGAATAGAAAACAGCCTTATCAGCTCTAGTAGATACAGAAGATAAAAAAAGAACACGTGCAAATAAAAGCTTTGATGATAGCTTTAGCTTTGCATTGCTCAGTATATCTTCTGTTAAGAGTACGTTTACTGTTTTCACTTTAAATATTTCCTTTAGGTTTTTATACCTTATGTTTAAGTATTTTATACTTTATCTTTAATTTTGCAAGTAAATATTTAAAGTTTCTAAATCTTTAGTATA
>ERZ780019.234-NODE-234-length-11265-cov-4.26075_pt1 | contig 11265 bp, 13 predicted proteins | sample MGYA00511928_ERZ780019 | MGnify/ENA primary metagenome ERZ780019 (study PRJEB29588, sample SAMEA2155953) | human gut metagenome | biome: human gut; feature: human-associated habitat; material: faeces | place: Denmark | collected 2008/2010 ...
CAGCTGAACGGATATACTTATCCTGATCTTCTTGCATGAATTTTATTGGAGCAATTAAGCCCTGAACAGTAGCAGCACCTACTCTATCAGCAGGTATCATTAAAACATCAGGACCATCTCCTGAAGGACCTTCAAGTCTTAATCTATCAACCTGAGAAATAAAAGGTACTTCTTCTACAACAACTTTACAATCATTCAGAGCTTCAAAATCTGCAACAGCTTGTGCAATGCCATGTGACTTTTGGACATCCTCCCAGACTTTTAGAACAGTGGTTGCGTAAACATTAGAACAAACAAGCAATGATGTAATGGCGATAGCAACTTTTGAAATTTTCATTATTTACATCCCTTTTATGATGCTTTAAAAATATAAAAGCACAATCCTCATGACAATGTGTGCCAAGCATTCTTTTTGGCTTTAATTTTATACAATTAGTTTTGTAATTTCTAAAAAAAAGAGTGATGTTAATCTCATTTTTTAAAAGTATTCATTCTTAATTACGGCCAACAAATGGGGCAGATCGTTATCACAAAAATTGTTTGTTAATCATATGCTGTAGTTAACCTGTAACGTTAAGCTACAAGTTTATATTAACTTGTTTGGCATCAAGTGAACCGAAAAGTTATGTGATGTTGATCGGTTCGATTTGTTTGCCGTAATTCTTAATAACGCGATGTCGTACCCGCATCTTAAATGAGTCTCGCTTTATACGAAATTCAGGTTAAAACTTTCTTGAAGAGATTTCTTCTATAATTCGATTAGCAACTACACCTAAGTCTTTTGAAATGTCGTTTGACTGCTCAACCAATGATGAATTACTAATACTGTTTTCTTTTAATTCATCTGACGATTTCTCAATCATTGAGATTGACTCCGTTTGAGACTTCACACTATTCTTTAAATTATCTATATTGTCTAAAAGCTCTTGCGAAATTTTTACTATATCACCAAGACTGCTCTGAGTGCTTGCCGCAAGTGAGCGAACCTCATCTGCGACCACGGCAAAACCTTTACCAGCAGCTCCAGCTCGAGCCGCCTCAATAGCTGCATTTAAAGCCAGTAAGTTCGTCTGATCTGCAATTTCTCTGATGATAGACACTACATTTTGAATCTTAGAGGCATTATTCTCTATTTCTTCAGTTTCATTTACCACAGCTGTATTTGACTCGGTAATTGTTTTAGTTGCATCAGTGGTGTTTTCTATAAGTCTTAACTGATCATGTAGAGCATCATAAACAGAGCTAATAGATTTATTTTGAGATACTGATTTTTCTTTTAGATCGTCTGATAACTGCTTTTGAGCCTTGAGAATTTCACACATTACCTGACCTAATCTGTTAATTCCATTTACAAGCTCCAGATATTTACCCTGATAATTACCATCCTCAACTCTTGCTGTAAAGTCATTGTGAACGTATGAATTTAAAACAGTATCCACACTTTCCATTACAGAATTGATGTTGCTAAGAGCTGCATCTAAAGATACAACTAGCTCTGAAATATAAGGATCTTTTGATCTGTAACTTACATGCTCTGAGAAATTACCTGCATTTACTTTATTAAGCACGTCATGCACGGCAACGATAGAACGAGAGTTATCCTCCAAACCAGCTTCGATTTTATCAGCCATTTCGCACAGGGTGCCTACAGCTAAACCAATTTCATCAAAGTTCTTAGGTCTTTTTAGATTAGGAGTATCGGTCTTTCTTTCAAAGAAGTCTGAGAAGTTCTTAATGTTAAGTTTTAAAAGACCTAATCTTGAGCTTAATAACTTACCAATGTAGTAGACGATGCCTAGCATTGCAATTAAAGCGATTATCATCAGCACGGATGATTCAATGAGCATAGTATTTAGTGGTGCCATCACCTCGTTTTTAGCAATCTTACCTACAATGATCCAGTTTAAAAGCTTATCTTTTACAGCTACGATAATGTAGTCTTTGTGATCTACAGGTGAGGTGTAGTAGGTAAGATGATTTTTATCGGTACTAGCTCTCTTAATTACAGATAAAAACTTAGGATCAAAGTCATTGACGTTCTTTTTTAGAATGTAACTATCATTTTGATGTAACTGAATTAAGCCCTGTTCATTGACGCAGAAAAAGTAACCTGTCTCACCGAATTTTTGTGCTTTTAACATCTTTAAAAGATTGTTTAACTTTGCAGCAGTACCTGTAATACCGATTAAGTCTCCTTTTTCATCAATCATTTTGTAGTTAATGAAAAGGGCTAATTCACCTGAAACTCTGTCAAAGTCCATGTTTACATCATAAACATCTTTGCAATCTAAAGTGAATTTAAGCCAAGAGTCTCTGCCTTCAATATCGAGCCTTCCGCAAGAATCTCCTTTGAAATAATAAGTTTGAGAAACGAATGAAGCTAAGAAAGTACTGAAAAGATCGTATTCTTTAATGATATTCTTACGATCTTGCTTGAAGATACTGTAACCTTCTTTATTCTCGCCTTTTTTAATCCACTGCATGGTATAAGCCGAGGTTGCCATAACTTTAGATTCATTGATGTAAGGTTCAATATAAGATCTTACGTTATTGGCAATTAGGAATGTTTCTGAAGGCAATTGTTTGTTAACAATTTCTTTTTCGATAATAGATGAAGAGTTTTTATAAAAGACAGTTATAACTGCTAAAAGTGAAATTAGTACAGATACCACAATAATGATTGCAAGTCTTACAACTAAAGACTGTCGCCTTGTTCTGTCAGCCATAGTTTTATCCTTAAATTCGATACATATACCTAAGGCAGGATTATAGTTTAAGATTATAAAGAGGTTATAAATTGAAATTAAATCTGTGATATATGCACTTTATTATGCAGTTATTTCTGAAAATTAACCAAAACAAAAAGTTTTGAGCAATTACTGGGCGTTACTTTGAATCTATGAATCTTACTTTATAGAGGTTTTCTGTAAGCTTTAACTTTTGACCTTTTACTTTAACCAAATTTGGCTTTTTCTCAAGATCAAGATCTCTTGGACCATAGCTTTTAGCATTAGGATACTTGTAGTTTTTGTAACCTATGACTTTACTTGCAATATAAGAGTTATCACCGTTTTGGGAGCCTTCATAAATCTTTACAATGTTCTCATAGGTATTTACTACTCTTGCAACTACCTCATTTTTTGCTTTAACAAATGAATATTCTGAAGTTAAAACAAAAGCACTCAAGCCTAGACTTGAGAATACAATGGAGAATAACAGGATCTTTAAGGCGCTGTACCAGGTAAAACCGTAGCCTTTAAGAAGTTTTCGCTGTTCTTTAAGATTACTGTTTTTCAAGTTTTGGTCCCTTTCCTAAAGCTTTATCTACAATTATCGCATCAAGATCTTCATCATCAGATTGTTTTAGATAATTCTCAAAGCTCTCCTTAAGATCTTTTTTATTTTTAATCTCAGGTACTTTGTACTCTGTAAATGAGCCTATTGAATTTAAGGCTTTCACATAGTTCTCAGCTGTTACTTTATCCTCGAACTTGTCTCCTTTTTTTAACTTTTGGATTATATAGGTAAACTCACCATCATAGACATGATTTAAATATGATCTTTTTACTTTCCATAACTTATTGCCCATGAGCAAAGATGCCTCTACTTTGTTAAGTCCTATAAGCACAGCATAGAAAGGTACTAAGTCATCGTTTCTTAAGGAAAGAACTACAGGTCTATCAACCGTTTTTACAAAGTTAAGATCTTTTTGAACTGTTCTACAGGTTAGATTTAGCCCATCAAAATCATTGCAAGTACTTTTGGCGCCATCTTGACGACGGTATCCCCATACTTTTACTAAAGTATCAATAGCATCTGATTTAAACAGACTCTCTTTTACGGATGAATTAAAAAGTGCAACTTCTCTGTTCTTTGCTGTTCTTCCCGGCAACATGGCATTTAAAGCTTTGTTGTAGTTATCTTGAACGGTAACATCTTTATTTACAAGAGCCTGCAAAGATTGAGAATCTAGCTTATGAGGTAAGTAAACATAGGCGGCACTAAAGACTAAAGCACTTATAAGTGCACCTAAAGCTAACAAAGGTATTTTTGCAAAGATTGCTAATGATACTTCTTTAAAGAAGGTCTTAACACCAACTACAAACAGACTTCTGTCATGGCGGACTACTTCAATAGCCTTTTTGATGGTGTGACCTGAAACGTGCTTCTTCTGAGCATTAAAAGCAATACACAAAGCTCTGTCAGCTACAGAGTTGATAATTCTAGGAAGTCCTTTTGTACCTTTATATAAGATATTGATAGCACGTGTGGTAAAGACAGGATCATGACAACCTGCCATCTGCATTCTGAAGTTAACATAAGAATGCACTTCATCTCGTTTTAATGCCCTAATGGTAGCAAAGGCCTTTACTCTTCCCCAAAACATCTTATGCATAGGCTTTTGGATGTTTTCGATAAGATCTTCTTGTCCTACCAAGAGGAAGTTAATCATCTTGCCTAATTCGCCCTCAATATTACTAATAAGACGAATCTGTTCGATGACCTCATCAGACAGACCTTGAGCTTCATCGCAGATAACGGTGGTCACAATACCGCTTTGTACAGAACGTTCTAGAAGTTTTCTTAGTTTTAGAGTCAATTCTGCGATAGATTCAAAAGAAGTTGCAACTACACCACTTGCTCTTAGGATGGTTGCCAATAACATGTGAGGATCTAATCTAGGATCATCGATGGCAATGATTCTCATTCGTTTTGGTAATGAACGGATAAGCATTCTTACAAGCGTAGTTTTACCAGAGCCTGACGGACCAGACAAAATACAAATTGATCCGTTTCTAGACAGATTACTGGTTAAAAGTTCCAATGCTTGATGCTGACAGTTGCCAACAAAATAAAACCTGTTGTCGGGCAAACCATCAAAAGGTAATTCATCTAAACCAAAAAACTTCTCGTACATAACTACTCGTACATAACTTCATTTTTATTCTTATTTTGACTGAAGAAACATTATAACAGACACTGACAATTCAGTGCCTTTAATCTCAAATTTTGCTAAAATTTAGATAAGAACAGAGGTTAGCCAAAATGCAGGTATATTTAGTAGGTGGCGCTGTAAGAGACCAACTTTTAGGACTTAAAGGTGCGGACAGAGATTATGTAGTCGTAGGATCTACGGTTGAAGAAATGAAAAAACTAGGCTTCAACCAAGTAGGACGAGACTTTCCTGTATTTTTACACCCTAAAACCCATGAAGAATATGCTCTTGCCAGAACTGAAAGAAAAAACGGTCATGGCTATGTTGGCTTTACCTGCGATTTTAATCAGAACATTACACTTGAAGACGATCTTATTCGTAGAGATTTAACCATCAATGCTATGGCTATGGACGAGGATGGCAACATTATCGATCCTTACCATGGACAAGAAGATCTTAAAAAGAAGATCTTACGTCATGTCTCAGATGCATTTATTGAAGATCCTCTGCGAGTTTTACGTGTTGCAAGATTCTATGCTCGCTACTATCACTTAGGTTTTAGAATGGCTGATGAAACCCTAGAATTGATGCGAAAAATTGCAAATTCAGGAGAATTAGCTGAACTTACCCCTGAAAGAGTGTTTTTAGAATTACAAAAAGCACTTACTACAGAAAATCCAGAACAGTTCATCTTAGTTTTAAGAAAAGTAGACGCTCTAAAAGTTGTCTTACCAGAGGTTAATAAACTATTTGGTATTCCCGGGCCAATAAGATGGCATCCTGAGATCGACTCAGGCTTACATACTTGCATGACCTTACACAAGGTAAGTACACTTACAAAATCAACTGTTGTACGTTTTGCCATGTTATGCCATGACTTAGGCAAAGGAGAAACCCCTACAGTTTTATGGCCTCACCATAGACTTCACAATCAGTTAGGAATCAAACCTTTAAAGTGTCTATGCCAAAGATTAAGAGTTCCTACAGATTACGAGCAATTTGCATACATTGTGGTTTTATACCACTCTGAAATGCATCATCTTTACAGAAAAGGCGCACAAGGCATTGTTTCATTATTAGATAAGCTTGATGCTTGGAGAAAACCTGAAAGAATAGAACCTTTTGTCTTATGTTGCATGTGTGATTTCTTAGGAAGAAAAGGCTTTGAGAACAGACCTTTTCCTAGAGCACAATATTTTTTATCCATCTTTAGCATTTGCAGAAATGTCAAAGCTAAAGAGTTTGTAGAGGCAGGTTTTAAAGGCAAGGATATTGCTGACAAGATGTTCTCTAAGAGAGTAGAGTTAGTCGAAGACTATATAAAAACTCTCCCAGAAGAAGAATTAAACGATAGTAGTAATGAAAAACCTGCTAATGTAAAAGAGAAGGTAAAAACTTACGAGAGAAAGCCTCAAAATAAACTGAAAATTCAAAAAGGATTTTTTAAATTAAGACTAAATCAAAACTAAGATTTAGGGAATCAAAGCAGAAAAAAAATGGGAGCTAAAGCTCCCATTTTTCTGTGTCATTTCCAGTGCTGATTACTAGAACATCCAAAGTAACAGAGCACCCAACAGCACTCTATAAATAACAAATACCGCCATTCCTGAATGAGAAATAAACTTCATAAACAAGTGGATCACAATCAAAGCTACGATAAATGAAATTGCTCCACCGATGATCATGTTTACCCACTGAAGTTCTAAAGTCTCATCTTTATATAACTTAATAACCTCAAATAAGCCTGGTGCTAATATAGCAGGAATTGATAAGAGGAAGCTGAACCTTGCGGCAGCTTCTGCTTTTAAGCCTAAGAACAGGCCTGCTGTCATAGTAATACCTGAACGTGAGGTACCAGGAATAATAGCTAGAGCCTGAGCAAAACCAATAATGATTGCTTGAGTATAAGTTAAAGAACGTAATGAATCAGGTCTTGCACCTTCAACTCTGTCTAGGTTCTTCCAAACCATTTTCTTGTTTACATAAGAGCTGACACCTAAAAGTAGACCAAAGAAGATAGTAGCTCCTGCAATTACTTCAATGCTGTCTCTGATATCAGATGAAACTAATTTCTCAAACATAGCACCAAACACACATACAGGAATGGTAGCGATAATCACACAGAAACCGATCTTGGCAATAGGTGTAACCCTACGCTTTACACAGGCTTCTACTGTAAATGAGGCAATCTTGATTAAGTCAGCTAGATAATATAAAACCACAGCTAAAAGAGTACCTACATGAACTGCCACATCAAAAGAAATTCCCTGATCAGGCCAGCCTAAAAGCTTTGAAGGGAATATCAGATGGGCGCTTGAAGATACAGGTAAAAACTCAGTTAAACCTTGAATTAAAGCTAAAACGAATACATGTAACAGTGTCATTTTTAATCCTTAACATTGTGCCACTGAGGAGCTTCTACTGACCAGTCGATTTCAGTCTTTACTACTCTTCTGTTCTCAGGAAGACGAGGTTCCATTTCCTGCCAAATTTCACCTACTTGTACATTTAATAGAGGATGAACAAGATTTGGATCTAACTCGCATAGAGGGCATAGAACAAATGGATAGTCCTGAATGTCATGTCTTGGTAATTTGCATGGAGTAGTAGTTATAGTGTCACCGAATACAAGGATATCAATATCTAGACGACGTTTTACACCAAAATTTGTACCATTATTGAACATTAGTTCAGTACCAGCTAACTGTTCAACTTTCTGCAGACATGCATATAAATCTTCTAAAGAAGCCTCTGTGTCGCCACCAAATACCATATTGTAGTAGTCTGGCTCACCAGCTCTAATTGCATGGCTTACCCATACAGAGGACTTTTCAAAATTCTTAAACAGAGGACCAATTTTGGCGACTGCAAATCTTAATGCATTTTCCTTATTTAAATTTGAACCTACACCAAGGTACACTCTAGTTGCCATTTTCTACTCCAAAATTTCTATAGATCTCAATACCAATACTCTGAGCATCTGCTACAGCTTTTGGTTTATTCAATCTTATTTTTACTGATTCAGGTTTAAATTCTTTTTCAATCAAATCGCAAAGCTCAACAGCTAATTCTTCCAAAAGACCAGCCTTTCGCTTTACAATATATGCTTTTACCTTTTCAGACAAAAGTGCATAATCAATACTTTTTTCAAGTGCACCAGTTCTACCAGCCTCTTCTAGAGGAGTTTCTAACTCCAGAGAAACAAATAAAGGCTGAGTTTTTTCTCTTTCAAAAGGGAGAATTCCTACAATGCACTCTACTTTTAAATTGTCTACAAAGATTTTATCCATGACTTTTATCCATTATATTTTACAAAGCTTTTAGCTCTGATAATGGCCATCTTGGATGAACTTTGATTTTAAAATCTCCTATCTGACCCGCTTTATAACGGAGCATGCCAACCTGAGCGATCATAGCACCATTATCTGTGCAGAACTCTCTTCTGGCAAAAAATGCTTTACCGTGGATCTTATTCATCAATTGCTGCAAACGGGTGCGAATATCTGTATTCGCTGAAACTCCACCAGCTACAACTAAGGTCTTAAGACCAGTTTGTTTTAAAGCTCGTTTACACTTAATTTCAAGTGTGTCAGCCATTGCTTCTGTAAAGCCTTTAGCGATATCTGCCTTTACATCTTCTAGATCATCTTTGTGAGCAATAGTTGCATTTAATACGGCTGTTTTTAAGCCTGCAAAACTAAAGTCACAGTTTGGATTTTTAATCATGGGTCTTGGAAAGACAAAGGCTCCTGACTTGCCATTAGCTGCCAGTTTTTCTAGTCCAGGACCACCTGGATAAGGTATACCCAATAATTTAGCTGTCTTATCAAAAGCTTCACCAGCTGCATCATCTACAGACTGACCTAATAGTTCATAGAGACCAGGCTTTTCAACTTTTATAAGTAAAGTATGACCGCCAGATATCAGTAAGGCTACAAAAGGAAGCTTTGGTTTTTCAGACTCTAGCATAGGAGCTAACAGGTGACCTTCCATATGGTGAACAGGAACACAGGGAACTCCTAAAGCATAAGCGAGAGCGCCTGCCTCCATCGCACCTGATAAAAGAGCACCGATAAGACCTGGTCCTGAGGTATAAGCAATCGCACAAAGATCTGACATCTTCATATCAGCTTCTTCTAGGGCCAGCCTTACTAAGGGTACAACTCTTTTTATATGATCTCTTGAAGCTAGTTCTGGGACTACACACCGTATTCAGCATGCATTGCAATCTGAGTATGAAGAGTATGAGAAATTAACCCTTCTTTGTCATCATAAATTGCAACACCAGTTTCGTCACAAGAACTTTCTATACCTAAAATGCGCATTTTATTATCCGATAAAAAGTCAACGTTCTATTTTAGCAAATGTTTTAGTCACTTATGTTTTTTGTTGCAGATTTATTTTTAATATTTAATCATGAAGGTAACCGGACCATCATTTTCTAGGGTTACTTTCATATCTGCAGCAAATATTCCTTCTTCTACGCGAGGAAACTTACTATGGGCGTATGAGGTAAACTTCTCATAAAGAACTTTTGCCTCACTAGGTGCCATAGCAGGATCAAAACTAGGACGGTTACCTGAGGCTGGATTAGCTGCCAGTGTAAATTGAGATACTAAAAGAATACTGCCTGATACCTGTTCTACATTTAGATTCAATTTTTCATTCTCATCGTAGAACATTCTATATTTTACGATCTTGTCGAACATTCTTTTACATTTGGTCTCATTATCACCTTTTTCAAGTCCGATAAAAGCCAAAATTCCTTTGTCTATTTGTCCTGTAACCTTTCCATCAACTACAACTTTTGCAAAGTTTACTCTTTGTAGTAGAGCTAGCATATTAGTATCTCCTCAAACAAACGTGGTAGATTATACAAGGAAGTAAGCTCAAAGTGGGGGTAAAATGTTTCTAAATCTATTGTGTGTAGGAATGGGCGGTTTTATAGGCGCAATCTTAAGAGTTCTTTCAGGAACACTCATCTCAAAATTGACTTTATCATTTTCATTTCCTCTAGCAACGCTTTTTGTAAATATTGTAGGTTCATTTGTGATAGGAATATTTCTTACTCACCCTTACGTATTATCAAATGCAAATTTAAAGTCATTTCTTACAGCAGGACTCTTAGGTGGTCTTACAACCTTTTCTACATTCAGTTTTGACACACTGTCTTTAATAGAACAAAGACTGTTCTTTAATGCATTTTTAAATGTGTCATTAAATGTAGGTGTAGCACTAATTGCCTGTTATTTAGGAACATTATTGGTAAAAGCTTTGGTGTAAACAAAATTTGAGCTTTAAATAAATTAATTTGTGATTTAACGCATTAATTTTCTTCGATCAAACAATTTACATAAACAGCATTTTTTTGTATAATCGCCTCTGTTTTTATCGTCAAAGACCTACTGTTTTTGACATTGGAATTTAATAAGTGAGGTGGTTTTCCACATGCCAGTCATCAAAGTACGTGAGAACGAGCCATTTGACGTTGCCTTAAGACGTTTCAAGCGCTCTTGCGAAAAAGCCGGTATTTTAGCCGATGTAAGAGCCCGTGAATTCTATGAGAAGCCAACAACTGTACGTAAGCGTGCAAAGGCTTCTGCAATTAAGCGTCACGCCAAAAAGTTGGCCCGCGAGAATGCGCGCCATACAAGACTTTACTAATCACGCATCTTAGTCGAAAGACATGGCTGAATTAGTCTAGTTGCTTGTGTGCACTAGCTAAAATCTATCACTAGATTTATTAAAATAAAAGGGTTAACGTTGAGTTAACCCTTATTTTTTGACTTGAATTTTCTTTTCTAGAACTCTTCTTTATTCTTTTCCCCAAAAGCAATTGCTCGACTTATCCAGTTGATACTACCTGCAGGCTCAGGATCAATACCAAAGCCATGTTCTAATCTTGGCATTTAAGTATATTTAGCATTGATGTTAAGGTTATTAAGGTTTGCCACTGATGACTTTAAAACAGTCTTATTTACAATTTTGTCATTTTCTCCTACAACTATAAAGGTAGGAGAATCTTCATTTGTACCATAAAAAATTATTGGGTAGGTATAGATGTTAACTGCAGGCTTGCTCATGATAATACCAGCAGAAAATGACTTCTCAGAGAGATGAGTAACATTGATAATGATCTGAGCACCAGTTGAGGATCCCCATAAAGAGTAGTCTTCTTTTGACCCCCTAACATGCTGAAGTTGTTCTTGATGTAGTTGACAGTTTTCACAAGATCCTGAGAACCGCTTAATACCTTTTTCTGTCGATATGAGAGCACAAAAGCATTGTAGCCTGCCCTTGATATTCTCAAAGCTAACGGGACCCCTTCA
>ERZ780019.238-NODE-238-length-11111-cov-6.78944_pt1 | contig 11111 bp, 9 predicted proteins | sample MGYA00511928_ERZ780019 | MGnify/ENA primary metagenome ERZ780019 (study PRJEB29588, sample SAMEA2155953) | human gut metagenome | biome: human gut; feature: human-associated habitat; material: faeces | place: Denmark | collected 2008/2010 ...
GAACAATGAAGGTCACTATAAGATCAAGGATGTAACTGCCGATATGCCAACAACAGGCATCACCGATGCACCGGTCATCGACAAGACAACAAGCACCAACAATGCCTGGTACACCCTGGATGGAATGAAGATGAATCAGAAGCCACAGCAAACTGGCATCTATATTCATCAGGGCAAGAAGATCGTTATCAGATAAAGTCGTTCAAGACTTTGTAAAATATAAGATATAGGTTTCAAAAAGGTTTAGATTTATTTTAAAAAAGGTTTAAGATTGTTGATGAAAGATGTAGGTTCTAGTTTGAATAAGGTTTAAAGATTGTAGGGTATAGTTTTGGTTTGAATAAGGTTTAAGATTGTTGATAACAAGGTTTAGATTATTTAAAAACATAGGTTTAGTTTTCAGGGTAAACATCAAAAAGAAACGCCTGGCGTAGCAATTCTGAAAAAGCTACACCAGGCGTTATTCTTTTTATATTACTATCTCTGCCTCTGATCAGCTCCCCACATCAGCTTTTCTCTCAGCGTAGAGAAATATCGCTGGTTGCGCTGCTTCACAATCTTGATAGAGTGAGGCGCCTTGCGGATAATCAGGCGGGTCTGCTCGGTCATGCGTTCGCTTCTGCCATCAATCGCCACGAGATAATTATGGCTTCGGCTCTCCACATCCAGCACGATCTCTGCCGTATCATTGATTACGATAGGGCGGATGTTCAAGCTATGAGGTGCCACAGGAGTAAGACAGAGACTGCCACTCTGCGGAATGATGATAGGTCCGCCATTAGAGAGATTATAAGCCGTAGAACCCGTAGGCGTGGTCACGATAAGACCATCCGCCTGATAGGTAACCAGAAACTCGCCATCCACCTGCGTACGGATGGATATCATCGAAGCATCATCACGCTTCAGCACGGCGATGTCATTCAGGGCAAAAGGATAGCCCGCCAGAATGCCGCCCTCTGCCTTCACCTCGATGATGGCATGTTCCTCTATCCTGCATTCGCCGGCATAGAGGCTGTCAAGCGCCGACTCTATCTCGCCAGGCAGCACATCGGCAAGGAATCCCAATCGGCCCATATTCACGCCGAGGATAGGCGTTCCCTTGGCTCCCACACGGCTCGCCGCCTTGAGGAAGGTACCATCACCACCCATCGAAATAACATAATCTACATCAAAATTGTAATCCTCGAATACACCTGCAGCCTGCACTTCAAGGTGCTCCACCTTGGTAAGAAAGTCGTAGAAGAGACTTTCGATATACACTTCTGCCTCTCTTTTCTCCAGATAAGAGAGGATTCGCATGATGGAAGCACTCTTCTTGGCCTGATATTCATTGCCAAATATAGCAAATTTCAAATGTTGTTGTGCCATTATTTTGTTATTTCAATTATTATTCTTACATTTGCAGTTGCAAAAATAGCATTAATTATTGAATTACGCAATAAAAAAGATAAAATTATGGCTAAGGTATATGAATTTCTTGCCAACGGCTTCGAGGAAATCGAAGGATTGGCTCCTGTAGATATCCTGCGCAGAGGTGGCGTGGATATCAAGACTGTAAGTATCACCGGAACTGAATGGGTAGAGACTTCCCACGGCATCACCATCAAGGCTGACCTCAAGTTTGAGGACATCCAGAGTTTCGAGGATGCCGATATGCTCCTCCTGCCTGGCGGAATGCCTGGCAGCAGTCATCTCAACGAGCACGAGGGTGTACGCCAGGCTCTCATCGCCCAGCACAAGGCTGGCAAGCGAATCGGTGCCATCTGCGCAGCCCCTATGGTTCTGGCAAGCACAGGTATCCTGGATGGCAAAAAGGCAACCTGCTATCCTGGATTCGAGCAGTATTTCAGCGACAGCACCGAATATACCGCTACCCTCTTCCAGGAGGATGGCAACGTGATAACAGGTGAAGGTCCTGCAGCTACCCTCCCATACGCCTACAAGATATTGAGCTACTTCGCAGGCGATGGCATCACTGGCGAATTGCAGAAGGGCATGATGTACACCCACCTGACGGAAAGCAAGTAAAAGAACAAAAAACAAGAAATATGGATTATGTAATCATAGTAGCCGGAGGCAAGGGCCTCCGCATGGGAAGCGAGATTCCCAAGCAGTTTCTGCCAGTAGCAGGCAAGCCTATCCTGATGCGCACCATCGAGCGCTTCCACGAGTACAGCCCAGAGTTGAACATCATCCTGGTGCTCCCGGAAAGCCAGCAGGAATACTGGCACCAGCTCTGCCAGGAGCATCATTTCAGCATCAAGCATCAGATTGCCAATGGCGGCGATACCCGCTTCCAGTCATCCAAGAACGGACTGGCGCTGGTTCCTGATACAGAAGACGGTGTGGTAGGTTTCCACGATGGCGTGCGCCCTTTCGTATCTACAGAGGTAATCGATGAATGCTACGAAACGGCACGCGAGGAGTATGCTGCCATCCCGGTATATGCCGTTACCGATACCCTGCGCTACATCGACCAGCACGGAGGCGGAAAGAATGTACTCCGCAGCGACTACCGTGTGGTTCAGACTCCCCAGGCCTTCGACATCGGTCTGGCCAAGCAGGCATTCAACCAGGAGTACAAGGAGCAGTTCACCGATGATGCATCGGTAGTAGAGAGCCTCGGCTGCCAGGTGGCAATGGTAGATGGCAATCGTGAGAACATCAAGATTACCACCCCCTTCGACATCAAGATTGCCGAAGCCCTCCTGAATCAATATCCCGCCAGCGCAAGCCCGCTATCAGCAAGCTAGCCCCCGTTCCAGGCGATTCCATCGCCTGTCCCCCATATCAAAACCATCACAAACATGAGCAGTATTCTAGATCAAGACATTCTATTCCTACCTAGCGTAGGCACCAAGACGAAAGAGATTCTGAGCAAAGAGCTCGGCATCCGCTCGTATGGTGACCTGCTGGAATACTACCCCTACAAATACGTAGATCGCTCAAAGATCTTTCATATCAGCGAGTTAACCTCAGATATGCCCTTCGTACAGCTTAAGGGAAAGATCCTGAGCTACGAGGAAGTCGATATCGGCAAGCGCAACAAGATGCTCGTTGCGCATTTCTCTGACGGCTACGGCGTGGTAGATCTGGTATGGTTCCGCAGCGCCCAGTACATCATCAAGAGCTACAAGGTAGGAACCGAATACATCGTCTTCGGCAAGCCGTCCGCCTATAACGGCAGATTCCGGTTTGCCCATCCCGACATAGATGATGCAAGCAAGCTGCAGATTTCCGAGATGGGAATGCAGCCCTTCTACGGGTTGACAGAAAACATGAAGAAGCGCGGTTATACCTCACGAAGCATCGAAAGGATAACCCGCAACCTGGTCAGCATCCTCCCTCCACTGCCCGAAACGCTCCCCGACTTCATCGTCAACCGCCTGCATCTCGTATCCCGCGATGCCGCCCTCCGGATGATCCACTATCCCCATTCCCACCAGGAAATGCAGAAGGCGCAGGTAAGACTGAAGTTCGAGGAGCTGTTCTACGTGCAGCTCAATATATTAAGGTATGCGAGCGACCAGCGACGCAAATACCGCGGCTACATCTTCAACCGCATCGGAGACATCTTCAACGGCTTCTACGCCCATCATCTTCCGTTCGAACTCACGGGTGCCCAGAAACGGGTGATGCACGAGATCAGGGCAGATATGTGCAGCGGCAGACAGATGAACCGGCTCCTTCAGGGCGACGTAGGCTCGGGCAAGACGCTCGTAGCCCTGATGACTATGCTCATCGCTCTGGACAACGGCTATCAAGCCTGTCTGATGGCACCTACCGAAATCCTCGCAGAGCAGCATCTGCAGACCATCCGCGATTTCCTGCAGGGCATGGACATCCGGGTGGAACTCCTCACCGGCATCGTCAAGGGCAAGAAACGGAAGGAGATACTCGACGGACTTGCCACCGGCGATATCCAGATACTGATAGGCACGCATGCCGTGATAGAAGACCCTGTGGCTTTCCATCGCCTTGGCGTAGCGGTAATCGACGAGCAGCACCGGTTTGGAGTGGCGCAGAGAGCCAAGCTCTGGGCGAAGAGCGAGAATCCGCCCCATGTGCTGGTGATGACCGCCACCCCTATCCCCCGCACGCTGGCGATGACCATCTATGGCGATCTGGACGTGAGCGTAATAGACGAGTTGCCACCTGGCAGAAAACCGATTCAGACACTGCATAAGTTTGATAATCAGCTCACCAGTCTCTATCAGAGCATCCGCCGGCAGATTAATCTGGGCAGACAGGTCTATATCGTCTTCCCGCTGATCAAGGAGAACGAAAAGATAGACCTGAAGAATCTGGAAGAAGGTTATGAGACGCTGAAGCAGGCTTTTCCGGAGTTCCGCCTGAGCAAGATTCACGGCAGGATGAAATCTGCCGAAAAAGAGGCAGAGATGGAGCAGTTTGTGAAGGGAGAGACCCAGATCCTCGTTGCCACCACCGTGATAGAGGTAGGCGTGAATGTGCCGAACGCCTCGGTGATGGTAATCCTGGATGCCCAACGCTTCGGACTCTCGCAGCTGCATCAGCTCAGAGGACGAGTGGGACGTGGCTGCGACCAGAGTTACTGCATCCTGGTAACCGGCTACAAGCTTTCAGAAGAAACCCGCAAGCGAATAGACATCATGTGTGATACCAACGATGGATTCCGCATAGCCGAAGCCGACCTGAAGCTCCGTGGTCCGGGCGACCTGGAGGGCACCCAGCAGAGCGGAATGGCCTTCGACCTGAAAATAGCGAATATAGCCCGAGACGGCCAGCTGGTGCAGCTAGCCCGTACCGAGGCCCAGGCCATCATCGATGCCGATCCGCAATGCGAGCATCCTCAGAACTTTCTCCTCTGGAACCGGCTCCGGGAGCTCAAGAAAACCCATATCAATTGGGCAGCCATCAGCTAGCAGAAAAAGATCAAAAAATAAAAAAGCAAAGAAATGGATAAAAGACGCAAACCAGCCATCCGGGAGCCTCGTCCCCACCTCACTATGGAGGAGATGAGATCCTATCTCACATCCCTAAGGGAAATAGAAAGCGTAACGGGCATCCGTTACATCAAGCTCCACGTTACCGCCAAGATGATTATAGGTATCCGCGAAGCATCGGGCAAGGAATTCACCATCAATCTCGATGATCTCTTCCGTGCCTACAACGAGTGCCTGCGCTTTACAAGTCCCGAAGTAAAAAAGTACATCTTCATGGGCCATTCACCCGCCGTGGCGCTGCTCAGAAGACTGCAAAACCGACAACCATTTGATACTGAATCTTTCCACGAAGAAGAAAAGAAATGAAAAAATACCCTGTAAAGCCCTATTTGTCAAGAATACGAAAAAGAAGTTACTAACAAAAGTTAAAAACAAAAAGTCAGCGTTAAATATCAAGCAGATAGCGTTAACAACCTTGGTTTTTTGGAATATTCTTGTTATATTTGCAACGTCTATATAACAAAATCACATCTTAAGGCACTTGCTTTAGTGGTTTTGGCAGGATTTTTTGCTATATTACGTTCTGCACTTATTGACACAATGGACCTAAAAAAGAAAATAGAATTTAAAAGTAGTATGAGTTTTAGAAAGCAAATAAAGAAAATTTCGGTCGTGGCGTTGTTGGCGTTAACAACTGTACCCGTTTGCGGTCAGGACTTATTAGCCAGACAAGCTCCAGTTGACCATCGAATGAAATCATTGGATACTCTCGCAGTATCGCATTATCGACTGATGGAAGATCGAGAAAACCCTTCTGCAGAACTGTATGAGGATTTCTCCAACAAGTATGCCCACAAGGCAACCACATTGCCTGAGCGCTACCGTATCGACCTCCGTCACTTCTGTATGCCAACTTCTAGTCGTGTTGTCACAAGTAACTTCGGTTACCGTGCTAGTTTTGGCCGCCAACATAAAGGTATGGACATCAAGGTTTATATTGGCGACTCAATCCATGCAGCCTTCTCTGGCAAAGTTCGCATAGTAAGATACGACCGTGGTGGTTATGGTAAGTTCATCGTAATCCGTCACAACAATGGCTTGGAGACCATCTATGGCCATCTCTCTGAGCAGCTCGTTTCAGAGAACCAGGAGGTAAGAGCCGGAGAAGTAATCGGCTTGGGTGGTAATACCGGTAGAAGTACAGGTTCTCACCTCCACTTCGAGACTCGTCTCTGCGGTGTAGCCCTGAACCCAGCCCTGTTCTTCGACTTCAGAAACCAGGACGTTACCGGTGACTTCTACAATTTCAACCGTGATACTTACGAGAGTGAGTATGCTGAGGCAAATGCAGCCCGTGGCAAGATTGGCAACGGCGGCTATACCCGAGAGCAGGTAAACGGTGGCGAAGTGGGCAGATATACCACAAGCGCATCTGGCGAGAAGCTTTACCACAAGGTAAAGGCTGGCGAGACTTTGACGAGCATTGCTGAAAAACGTGGCGTTAGCGTAGAGCAGATTTGCCGCCTCAATGGCTATCGCAAGGATAAGAAGCTGTCTCCAGGACAGATTATCCGCTACTCTTAAATTACCAGTAAGTTAATATACAAACAAAAAAAAGAGATAAGCACTTCGTGATGCTTATCTCTTTTTTTGTCTGTATCTATTATATTCTCCAGCGGCCATTACATCAAGCCGAAGAATCGCAATACATCGTTCAGATTCGCTACAACAAGCAGCAGCAGGAGGATTCCGAATCCCACGTACTCTGCACGCTCCATGAACTTATCGCCAGGCTTACGACCCGTAATTACCTCGTAGAGGAGGAAGAATACATGACCGCCATCCAATGCCGGGATAGGAAGGATATTCATGAATGCCAGGATAATGCTCAGGAATGCTGTCATCATCCAGAAGGCGTGCCAATCCCACATAGAAGGGAAGAGGCTACCCAGGGCTCCGAAACCGCCCAGACTTTTGGCGCCCTCCTTGGTGAATACATATTTCATATCGCCTACATAGCCCGACAGCACATTCCAGCCATACTTCACACCAGCTGGGAAGCTCTGGAAGAAGCCATAACTGATATGGGTTACCTTGTAATCGAGCATCACAGGATGATTGTAGAAGCCGAACTTTACACCCTCATCGCCTGCCTGAAGCAATACGCTGTTCTTCAGGGTATCGCCAGAAGCCTTCACATACTCAACACTGGCTGTGAGTGCCTTCACGCTGTCCTGATGAGAGGTAGCGGCGGTAAGCATATCGTTCACACGGCCCATCTCCAACTGGAAATCGTTGAAAGACTCCACTTTCTTGCCGTTTACGGTCAGAACCTTGTCCCCCTTCACCAATCCCAGTTTGCTGGCAGGCGAATCCTTCATCACACTGTCTATCTGCAATGGGATATACACCTCAACGAATCGAGGACTCTCCTTGATCATGCTCAGCATATCGAGATCGCCAGGCAGATTCAAGCTCATCGGCTTGCCGCCACGGATGATATCCACACGGGTGGCTGTAGAGAGATCGCGATACATATCGCCATCATAGGTCTTGAACTCGCCCTTGTCGGTACCAACCAGGATATCGTGATCCTGGAAGCCCAAAGCCTTGGCCTCTGTATTGAACTTCATTCCCTGGGTCATGTGCTTGGTAGCCACATAGTCGTCACCCCAATGGAAAAGAATCATGGAATAGATAAAGAGCGCCAGCAGAAAGTTGACCAGCACACCACCAATCATGATCAGCATTCGCTGCCATGCCGGTTTGCTTCGGAACTCGTATGGCTGCATAGGCTGCTTGAGCTGCTCGGTATCGAAACTCTCATCTATCATACCCGAAATCTTGCAATATCCGCCCAATGGCAGCCATCCCAAACCATAAGTGGTATCAGAATTCTTTGGCTTGAACTCGAAGAGGTGGAACCATGGATCGAAGAACAGATAGAACTTCTCCACTCTTACGCCAAAGAGCTTGGAGAAGAAAAAGTGCCCGCCCTCATGGAGCAGCACCAGGATGGAAAGCGATAGCATCAACTGCAACGCTTTGATCAAAAATACTTCCATTTATTTACTTTGAACTGTGAACCTTGAACTTTGAACTTGATGATTAGTCCTATATTCTGCGTTCATTTTTAACTATTAACCATTAACTTTCATCAACTCTGCGGCAATACGGCGCGCCTCGGCATCAGTCTGCAGATAGACATCGAGATCAGGATTGCTATCGAAAGAGGCCTTTGCCATCGTCTCCTCGATGATATCCGCCATCTGCAGGAAGCCACACTCTCCCTTGCGGAAGCCGGCATTTACTATCTCATTGGCAGCATTCACGATGCACGACATATTACCGCCCTTCTTGATGGCATCAAAGGCAAGCTGCAGACACTTGAACTTCTTGTAATCAGGCTCAAAGAACTGCAAGTCTTGAGCCTTGAAGAGGTCGAGACGGTCGCCATTGAGATGCAGGCGCTGTGGGAAGGAGAAGGCATACTGGATAGGCAGACGCATATCTGGCACACCCAACTGAGCCTTCACGGCACCATCAGCAAACTGTACGGCACTGTGAACGATGCTCTGTGGATGAATCAGCACCTCAATCTTCTCGGCAGGAACGCCGAAGAGCCACTTAGCCTCTGTCACTTCGAAACCCTTGTTCATCAATGACGCAGAATCGATGGTAATCTTGGCGCCCATATCCCAGGTAGGATGCTTCAGCGCATCGGCAGCGGTAACCTTCTCCAACTGCTCGTGGGTAAAGTTGCGGAAAGGACCGCCAGAGCAGGTAAGGAGGAGTTTCTCTACCTCGTTATCACCCTCGCCCACCAGACTCTGGAAGATGGCACTGTGCTCGCTATCCACAGGAAGGATAGGCACATGATATTCCTGGGCAAGATTGCAGATCAGCTCACCTGCCACCACCAGGGTCTCCTTGTTGGCAAGACAGATCTTCTTGCGAGCCTTGATGGCATGGATGGTTGGCTCCAGACCGGAAAAACCTACCATGGATGCAAGCACCATATCAATAGGCTCTGCCTGCACGATATCGCAGAGCGCCTGGGCACCGGCATAGACCTTGATATCAGGTTCATCACTGAGCAGATTCTTCAACTCGTCGTAATGCGCCTCATTGGCAACCACTACAGCAGCAGGATGGAACTTATGCGCCTGCTCGGCAAGCTCCTTCACCCTGTTATTGGCGGTAAGGCAATATACCTCGTAAAGGTCGCTGTGCTGCTCGATGACATCCAGCGCCTGTGTGCCAATACTTCCCGTAGAACCGAGAATACATATTTGTTGTTTCTTCATCATTATATCATTTTATAAGTCAAGCAACCCTTCGGGGATTGCCATTCTGATTTCCTTCTTTTCTGCACTCACTTCCTCGATGAGGTCGTTGCTGGCAGGAATGAGAATATCATCGCCTTCCGGGGTTGTTACCTCGAAAAGGAGATTGAGCGTGGAATCATCTACACGATCCAGGGTTCCCACCACCTTTCCGGTTACGGCATCCACCAGCTGGAAGCCGATGATTTCTGCCCAGGTCATGTTCTCTCCATCGCTATCCGAGAGGTGGCGAGGGAAAAAGACCTCACATCCGGTATAGTTGCGCGCCTGCTCCTGCGTATCGATATCCTCGAACTTCACGAGCACATTCTCATCGTTCTTGAAGCGATACTCCTCCAGATAGAAAGGCACCAGGATGCCATCGATATCAAGAACAAGATATTCTGCATCCACACGGTCGAAGACATCATCGATGATGGCAAAGGTTATCTCGCCCTTCACTCCATGAGGCTTGCCCAGCTTACCTATCTTATATACTTCGTCACGTCTTATCATAATTTACTTGGAACTTTGAATTTTGTTACACCTAGTCGCTGACACGGGTAATCTTGGCACCCAACTGGTTCAGGCGCTGCTCGATATCCTCGTAGCCACGGTCTATCTGGGCGATATTGGCAATACGGCTGGTGCCGTTGGCGCTCATCGCAGCAATCAGCAGGGCAATACCGGCACGGATATCCGGACTCGTCATTCTGCCCGGACGCAGCTTCAGCTTGTGATCATGACCTACCACCACTGCACGGTGAGGATCGCAGAGGATGATCTGCGCACCCATATCTATCAGTTTATCCACGAAGAAGAGACGGCTCTCGAACATCTTCTGATGGAAAAGCACACTTCCGCGAGCCTGGGTTGCCACCACGAGGAGCACCGACAGGAGGTCTGGCGTAAGTCCTGGCCAGGGTGCATCTGCCAGGGTCATGATGGTGCCATCAATGAACGAGTCGATCACATAGTGCTTCTGTTCCGGAATGAAGAGGTCATCGCCCTCTACCTTCACCTTCACACCGAGTCGGCGGAAGGCATCAGGAATGATACCCAGATCCTTCACCGACACATCCTTGATGCGGATGCCGGCTCCACACATGGCAGCCATACCGATGAAGGAACCCACCTCGATCATATCAGGCAGGATGCGATGCTCGGCGCCATGCAGCTTCTCCACACCCACGATGGTGAGCAGATTGCTGGCAATGCCACTGATCTGGGCACCCATAGAATTGAGCAGGTGACAGAGCTGCTGGATGTATGGTTCGCAGGCTGCATTATAGATGGTGGTGGTTCCCTTGGCAAGAACCGCCGCCATGATGATGTTGGCAGTACCGGTAACCGAAGCCTCATCGAGCAGCATATAGCATCCCTTCAGCTTCTTGGCCTGTATCTGATATACATTGCGCTCCTCATCGTGTACGAAAGTTGCACCCAGATACTTGAATCCCAGGAAGTGGGTATCAAGACGGCGGCGGCCTATCTTATCGCCACCCGGCTTGGCGATGGTAGCCTTGCCGAATCTGCCGAGCAAGGGTCCGAACATCAGTACACTGCCACGCAGCGAAGAACACTTCTTCACGAACTCCAGACTGTCGAGATAATCCAGTTTCAGCTCATCACTCTGGAAGGTATAATCATGACGGCTGTTTCGGGTTACCTTCACACCGATTTCCTGGAGCAACTTGATCAGGTTGTTCACATCCAGGATGTCCGGCACATTGGTAATGCGCACGGGCTCATCGGTAAGAATGGTGGTACAGATCACCTGCAGCGCCTCATTCTTGGCTCCCTGCGGGGTGATGGTACCTTGGAGCGGATGACCGCCCTCTATGATGAAAGACTCCATAAG